>Ga0068871_100001984_pt1 | contig 13869 bp, 8 predicted proteins | sample KBSMisM72_FD_72750 | JGI IMG/M metagenome (GOLD analysis project Ga0068871, IMG submission 72750) | Miscanthus rhizosphere microbial communities from Kellogg Biological Station, Michigan, USA - KBS Miscanthus M7-2 | ecosystem: Host-associated > Plants > Roots > Rhizosphere > Soil ... | reverse complement strand
TACGGGATGGTGCGCACCGATCACATCCTGTTCATCGCCGCCGGCGCGTTTCACGTCTCGAAGCCGTCGGATCTGATTCCCGAGCTGCAGGGCCGGTTCCCGATCCGCGTCGAGCTCGAGGCGCTCGGCAAGGACGAGTTCGTCCGCATCCTCACCGAGCCGCGCAACGCGCTGGTCAAGCAGTACATCGCGCTGATGGACACCGAAGGGATCACGCTCGCCTTCACCGACGATGCGATCCGCAAGATCGCGGACTTCGCCCAGACCGTCAACGAGCACACCGAGAACATCGGTGCGCGGCGGCTCCACACCGTGCTCGAGAAGCTGCTCGACGAGATCTCGTTCGAAGGACCCGACCTGCTCGAGAAGCACGTGACGATCGACGAGGCATACGTGACCAGGATGCTCGCCGACATCGTCAAGAACGAAGACCTGTCTCGGTACATTCTGTGATCGGACGGTGGACACAACGTACAACGCAGAAACCGCGGAACCCGCAGAGAAGACTCTTTTCTGCGTGTTCGGCGAGTTCTGCGTTGATCGTCGTCGTCCTGTTGTCAGGTTGCGGGAAAAAAGGCCCGCCGCTGGCGCCGCTCGTCAAGCTCCCGGTGCCGCCGGCGGATCTCGCGGCGCTGCGGCGCGGCAATACCGTGGACGTGTCGTTCACGGTGCCGGCGGTCAACACCGACGGCACACGTCCCGCGAACGTCGCCAGCGCCGACGTCTACGCGATTACCGCGCCGGTGACCGTGCCGCCGCTGTCGGACGCGATCCTGCTGAAGCTGGCGACCAAAGTGGGCTCCGTCGAGGTCAAGGCGCCGAGCGATCCCAACGAGACCGCCGACGCCGACGACCCTTCGGATGAAGTGGAAGCGCCGGAGGGGCCCGGTCTCGATCAGGGCGCGATCGCACGCGTGAAGGAGCCGCTGACGCGCGACATGCTGATACCGGTCGCCGTGCCCGCCGACAAACATGCGCCGCCGGTCACAACTGAGGCCCGATCCGGCGCGCCGCTGCTCGGGCCGCAAGCCGTGCCGGTGCGTACCTATATCGCCGTCGGGACGTCGGCGCGCGGCCGCAAGGGCCCGGTCTCGAAGCGCATCACCGTGCCGCTGGTTCCGCCGCCGCCTCCTCCGTCCGGCGCGGCGATCACCTACGACGAGACCGCCATCACCCTGACGTGGCCAACGGTGGCGGCGACCGCGGCCGCTCCGCCAGAGGGCGACCTGCTGCCGTCCCGCGTCGTCGGCGCCGCGCGGCCGACGATTACCTACAACGTCTACGACGCGACCAATCCGGATGCCGCGGTCAAGCTGACCGCGACGCCCCTGGCCGACCCGAAATACGCGGACAGCCGCGTGGTCTGGGGCGAGAAGCGCTGCTACACGATCGTTGCGGCCGAGACGATCGACGGCGTGGTGATCGAGAGCGAGCCGCCGCCGCCGGCCTGCGAGACGCTGGTCGACACGTTTCCTCCCGCGGTGCCGAAGGGCCTGAATTCGATTTCCGGCGAGGGCGCCATCAATCTGATCTGGGAGCCGAACGCGGAAAAGGATCTTGCGGGCTACATCGTGCTGCGAGGCGTCGAGCCGGCCGCGACGCTTCAGCCGATCACGCCGGCACCGATCGTGGAGCCGTCGTTCACCGACAAGGTGCAGCCGGGCATCGCATACGTGTATGCGGTGCGCGCCGTGGACCGCGCCGGCAACACCAGCGATGTGTCGGCACGCGTCGTCGACACCGCGCGATGAGCGCCGCGCCCTGACAGCCGACCCGTCCGCGGCTTTCAGCTAGAATGGACCGCTGATGAAACCGAGTGAGCGCATCTATCGTGTCCGGCAGGAAGGCGAGACCTTCTATGCGGTGGAGTCGGAAGGCGAACTGCGCCGCGCCACGGGCGATCCCTATGGCGGACTGACACCCGGCGCGCCCGTCCGCGGAGGGCTGGACGCCGTCACGCTGCTGGCGCCGGTGCGGCCGTCGAAGATCGTCTGCGTCGGCCTCAACTACAAGGACCATGCGGGCGAAGTCGGCAAAGCGCTCCCGGCCGAGCCGCTGTTGTTCATCAAGCCGTCGACCGCGGTGATCGGGCCGGGCGATCCGATCCGCCGGCCGCCGGGCGTCGGGCGGGTGGATCACGAAGCGGAACTGGGCCTGGTCATCGGCCGCCGCGCCCATCGCGTCGCCGCGGCAAACGCGTGGGACTACATCCTGGGGCTCATCTGCGTGAACGATGTCACCGCGCGCGATCTCCAGAAGAAGGAGTCGCAGTACACGCGGTGCAAGGGGTTCGACACGTTCGCGCCGATCGGGCCGTGCATCGCGACCGGACTCGACGGCTCGCCGCTGACGGTGGAAGGATGGGTCAACGGCCAGCGGCGCCAATCCTCGAGCACCAAGCATCTCATCTTCCCGATCGAGCACCTCGTCGAGTTCATCACCTTCGTGATGACGCTCGAGCCAGGGGACATCATCTCCACCGGCACCCCGGAAGGCATCGGACCGCTCGTCGCGGGCGACTCGGTGACGATCAAGGTCGAAGGCGTCGGTGAGCTCACCAACCCGGTTCAGGACGAGTAAGAGGCTGCCATGAAACTATTCATCGACTCCGGCAACATCAAGGACATCGAAGCGCTCGTCGCGATCGGCATCATCGACGGCGTGACCACCAACCCCACGCTGCTCGCCAAGGAGCCCGGCGACTACCGCGAGAACCTGAAGAAGATCTGCCAGATCGTCAAGGGGCCGGTCAGCGGCGAGGTCACGGCGGTCGACGTGAACGGCATGCTCCAGCAGGGGCGCGAGATCGCGAAGATCGATCAGCATATGATCGTCAAGGTGCCGCTGACGCGGGCCGGCATCCAGGCCTGCAAGACGCTGTCGGGTGAAGGCATCCGCGTCAACGTCACGCTGTGCTTCTCGTCGGCCCAGGCCCTGCTCGCGGCGAAGGCCGGCGCGACCTACATCAGCCCGTTCGTCGGCCGGCTCGACGATGTCGGCACCAACGGGATGGAGCTGATTCGGGAGATCGTCGAGATCTACAACAACTACGACTTCACGACTGAGATCCTCGTCGCCAGCTGCCGCAATCCGATTCACGTGATCGACGCGGCGCGGATGGGCGCGGACATCGCCACCTGCCCGCCGGCGGTCATCGATCAGCTGTTCAACCATCCGCTGACCAACATCGGCCTCGAGAAGTTCCTGAAGGACTGGGAGAAGTCTCAGGCGGTAAAGGCTTGATCATGGCTGATGGCTTATGGCTGATGGCATAGGGTTTATGGATGATGCCCCGATGCCGCTTGAACCATCGACCATGGTCCATGAGCCATTAGCCCTCAGCGATCAGCCATGACAGATCCTTTGGACACGCTCGCCGATCTCGAGCGCCGCGCCGAACTGGGCGGCGGCGAGGATCGCCTCAAGCGCCATCACGATGCCGGCAAGCTGACGGCGCGCGAGCGGATCGAGCTGCTGTTCGATCCCGGCACCTTCGAGGAAGTCGACAAGCTGGTCACCCACCGCTGCATCGACTTCGGCATGCAGGATCAGATCGTGCCCGGCGACGGCGTCGTCGCGGGCCACGGCCTGATCGACGGCCGCCAGGTCTTCGCCTTCGCGCAGGACTTCACCGTGTTCGGCGGATCGCTGTCGGAGACCAACGCCGCGAAGATCGTGAAGGTCATGGACCTGGCGATGAAGCTGGGCGCGCCGATCGTGGGGCTGAACGACTCCGGCGGCGCCCGCATCCAGGAAGGCGTGCTGTCGCTCGGCGGCTATGCCGACATCTTCCTCCGCAATACGCTGGCGTCCGGTGTGATCCCGCAGATCTCCGCGATCATGGGACCCTGCGCGGGCGGCGCCGTCTATTCGCCGGCGATCACCGACTTCATCGTCATGGTCAAGGACACGAGCTACATGTTCGTGACCGGCCCCGACGTGCTGAAGACGGTCACGCACGAGGAGGTCTCGAAGGAGGAGCTCGGCGGCGCGATGACCCACAACGCGACGAGCGGGGTCGCGCACTTCGCGACCGACGACGACCGCGAGTGCCTGGCGCTGATTCGCGACCTGCTGTCGTTCATGCCGTCGAACAACCTCGACGACCCGCCGCGGGCGCGAACCGCCGATTCCGCCGACCGCGAGGATCCGGCGCTCGATCGCATCGTGCCGTCGTCGCCGAACCAGCCGTACGACATGCTCGACGTGATCCACCTGATCGTGGACGAGGGATATTTCCTCGAGGTGCACCACCACTACGCGAAGAACCTGCTGGTCGGCTTCGCGCGGCTCGACGGCCGCCCGGTCGGCATCGTCGCCAACCAGCCGGCGGTGCTCGCCGGCACGCTCGACATCGCCGCGTCGGTGAAGGGGGCGCGGTTCGTGCGCTTCTGCGACGCGTTCAACATCCCGCTGGTCACCTTCGAGGACGTCCCCGGCTTCCTGCCAGGAACCGTCCAGGAGTACGGCGGAATCATCCGGCACGGGGCCAAACTGCTGTTCGCGTTTGCCGAAGCGACGGTCCCGAAAGTGACCGTCATCACGCGCAAGGCGTACGGCGGCGCGTACTGCGTCATGTCGAGCAAGCACATTCGGACCGACTTCAACTACGCCTGGCCCACCGCGGAGATCGCCGTGATGGGGCCGGAAGGCGCCGTAAATATTTTGTATAAACGCGAGCTGGATGCGGCGGCCGATCCGGTCGCCGCGCGCGCCGAGAAGGTGGACGAGTTCCGCGAGAAGTTCGCCAACCCCTATATCGCGGCGTCGCGCGGCTTCGTGGACGAGGTCATTCGCCCGCGCGAGACGCGCCGCAAGCTGATCACCGCCCTCAAGAACCTCGAAAACAAGCGCGATCGGAACCCCCCGAAAAAGCACGGAAATATCCCGCTCTAGGCGTCACCTCGTCGGGTTTTTGGATCCCCGACAAAAAAGCCCCGCCGATCTTGCAACGTGACGTTTCTGTCCGTTGACATCCCGTGACAAAGGCCGTATTTCATCAACACGGCCTGTCAAACCGTTGTTCAAACTCAGTACGGGAGGATCGTCAATGCAGCGATTTACATGGATTGCCGCGATAGCTGTCGCGGCGGGGCTCCTGGGGGCCGTGCCGGCGCGCGCCCAGTCGACAGCCACCCTTCAAGGCACCGTCACCGACCCGCAGAGCGCGGTGATGCCGGGTGTGTCGATCACGGTCCACAACACCGCGACCAACCAGGACCGCACCGTGGTCACCGATGCGGCGGGCGCTTACGTGACCGCGGCGCTCGCGCCCGGGCACTACGAGATCACGGCGCACATCGACGGATTCCAGGATCAGAAGCGTGAACTCGATCTCGGTCCCGCACAAACCGTCGCACTCAATTTGAAGCTCACCGTCGGCGCGCTTGCCGAGAACGTGACCGTCACCGGCGCGTCGCCGCTCATCGACACCGCCACGGTCGCGGTCGGCGCGTCGATGGCCGAGAAGACCGTGCAGGAGATTCCGTTGAACGGCCGCCATTTCGTGGACCTCGGTCCGCTGATGCCCGGCGGCAGCACGTCGCCGCAGAACGCCGGCCTGAGCGCGCCGCTGCGCGGCCAGGGTGCGTTCTCGTTCATGACCGCCGGCAACCGCGAGACGTCGGTGAACTTCATGGTCAACGGCATCAACCTGAACGACCTGTCGAACTCGCAGGTGACGTTCCAGCCGTCGATCAACACGGTATCGGAGTTCAAGGTGGACAACTCGACGTTCAGCGCCGAGTACGGCCGCAACTCGGGCGCGATCGTGAACGTCGCGACGCGCTCGGGCGCCAACCAGTTTCACGGCGAGGCGTTCGACTTCTACCGCGACCAGAAATACGACTCGCGCAACTATTTCAACCCCGAGCCGGCGCCGCAGTCGGTCTTCAACCGCAAGCAGTTCGGCGTCAACCTTGGCGGGCCGATCGTGAAGAACAAGGTGTTCTTCTTCGGCAGCTATGAAGGACTGCGCCATACCCAGGCGGTCGACCTGAACTCCGGGACGCTGAGCAACGCGCAGCGGGCGGCCGTTACCGATCCGGTGGCGAAGAACCTGCTCCAGTTCATCCCGCAGGCCAATGACTCCACCGGCCTGCGGGTGATCGGATCGGAAGTCGCGCCGGTCACGATCGATCAGTACACCGGGGACGGCCGCTACAATCTGCGGCAGAACGACGACCTGCACGTCTACTACGCGTTCCAAAAAGACTTTCGCCATGAGGCGAACGCGCAGGGCAACACCGTGCCGGGCTTCGGCGACAACCGCGGCGGGAAACGTCAGGTGTTGACCGTCAACGAAACGCACGTCTTCAGCCAGGCACTGGTCAACGAGGTGCGCGGCGGCTACAACCGGATCAACATCAGCTTCGATCCGAGCCTGAAGGTCGACACCAACGCGCTCGGCATCAATCTCGGCCAGAGCCCGATGCCGGTCGCGCTGCCGCAGATCACGATTTCGGGTCCCGGCCTGAACTTCGGCGGGCCCGCGGCGTTTCCGAGCGGCCGTGAAGTGCAGACCACCGCGTTCGGCGACACGGCAACCTACCTGCGCGGCAATCACATCCTCAAGTTCGGCGGTGAGTACCGGCACGTCACGCAGTTCAGCAGCAACGGCGACCCCGGCAACTTCACCTACCCGAGCGTGGCGGCCTTCCAGCAGGGATTCGGCAGCGCGCTCACGCTCACCCTCGGCGGCCTGTCGTACAACGTCGCCGTGAACGCCTTCGGCGCCTTCGTGCAGGACTCGATCACGGTCGGACCGAACCTGAAGCTGGATCTCGGCCTGCGCTACGACTCGCTGCCGTCGCCGACCGAAGCTGACGACAAGCTGGTCACCTTCGATCCGGCCACGTCGTCGCTGATTCGCATCGGCTCGAACGGCTTCAATCAGGTGACGAAGAATGGCAGCGACTTCCAGCCGCGCGTCGGCGTGATCTGGAACCCGACCGGCGACGGCAAGCTGGTCGTGCGCGGCGCCTACGCCGTGATGGTGAACCAGAGCAACACCGGCTACTTCGTCGGCGAGGCCAACAACCCGCCGCTGACCACGCCGCTGTCCGGCCAGGCGGCGGGCACGGCGGCGAGCAACATCAAGCTCGATAGCGCCTTGACCGGCGCCGGCGCGGCGGCCTTGAACCCATCGTTCACCGACCCGAATTTCCTGCCGGGGCGGATGCAGACGTGGAACGTCAACGTCGAACGTGAGATCTCCGGGACCGGCGTGATGGTCGGCTACTTCGGATCGCACGGCGACCGGCAGCGGATCCCGATCAACTTCAACCAGTTCACGACCCCGGGCGGCACTGTGCGGCCGTATCCCAAGCTGTCGGCCACGAGCCCGATCCTGCCGGGCTCCACGCTGGGCAACATCACCGAACAAACGAGCCTCGGCTGGTCCGACTACAAGGGCCTGTGGGTGACCGCGAACCGCCGCATGACGCATGGGCTGCAGCTCTCCGGCTCGTACACGCTCTCGAAGTCCACGGACACGAACTCCTACGACGGCACTGGCGCCCAGAACAATGGATCGCTGCAGGACAGCACCAATATCGGCGGCAGCGAAGGGCCGTCGGACTTCGACGTCCGCCACCGCGCGGCCATCAACCTGTCGTACGATCTGCCGTTCAAGGGCAACCGCCTCAAGGACGGCTGGCAGGTGGTGGTCGTGGAGCAGGTACAGACGGGCAATCCGTTGAACCTCATTACGAACATCAGCACCATCAGCGGTGTCTCGTCAGTGCGGCCCGACCTCATCGGCGCGCTGCCGGCCATCACGCCCGCGCCGGTTTTGGATCCTGCGACCGGTGCCGTCACGAGCTACACGTGGTTCGCCGGCGGGAATAACGTTGTCTGCGATCCGCGCACAACCGCTCCCGCGAACCAGCAGTGCACCTCTGCTTCCGTGTTCGCGCTGCCGTACAACGCGGCCGGTGTCGCACACTTCGGCAGTCTGGCGAGGAATCCGATCTACGGACCGGGATTTGGCGACATGGACCTGTCGCTCATCAAGAACATCAGGTTGCAGGGCAGCGCGCGCGTCCAGCTGCGGCTCGAGGTGTTCAACCTGTTCAACCAGTCGAACCTCGGTCAGCCTGGACGTATCGCGGCTCCGCTCAGCACCTCGTTCGGCGTGATCAGCAACACGCGCTTCCCGACCGGCGACTCCGGATCGGCGCGCCAGGTGCAGTTCGCGGCGAAGTTCTTGTTCTAGGGCAGAGGGGCAGGATAGGCAGGATAGGCAGGAAGGGCTGGGCGGGCAGGACGCGTATCCTGCCTATCCCGCCCATCCCGCCCGTCCCGCCCGTCCCGCCTATCCCTCCCTCCTGCCCTCCGATAAACTACCGCGCATGCGTATCACTCCCGTCGCCGCCGCGTTTCTCGCGGCGGCGACGCTCTCCGCACAAGCACCCACGCCGTTTCGCGTCGAAGAAACCACCATCGCGCAAATCCAGTCGGCATTCCGCGACGGCTCGCTGACGTGCCGCTCGCTCGTCGAGCAGTACCTCGCCCGGATCGACGCGCACGACAAGAAGGGCGCGGCGCTCAACGCGATCGTGATGACCAACCCCGACGCGCTGAAGACGGCCGACGATCTCGATCGGCGATTTCGTCAATCAGGGCCGGTCGGGCCGATGCACTGCGTGCCCGTGCTGGTGAAGGACAACTACGAGACGATCGACATGCCGACCACGGCGGGATCGCTGTCGCTGAAAGGCATGATGACCGGCTCCGACGCGTTCATCGTCAAGCGGCTGCGCGACGCGGGCGCGGTGATGATCGCCAAGTCGAATATGGCGGAGTTCGCGTTCAGCCCGATTGAAACGGTGAACTCGATTCTGCCGGGCTACACGCGCAATCCGTACGACACCAGCCGCGTGACGGCGGGGTCGAGCGGCGGATCGGCAGCGGGCACCGCGGCCAACTTCGCGGCGTTCGGCCTCGCCAGCGACACCGGCGATTCGATCCGCGGACCGGCCGCGCACCAGGCGCTCGTCGGCCTGCGATCGACGATGGGGCTGGTGAGCCGGTCGGGTGTGGTCCCGCTGAACCTGAGCGCCGACATCGCCGGCGCCGTGACGCGGACCGTCGCCGACACCGCCGCGGTGCTTCAGGTCATCGCGGGACCGGATCCCGCGGATCCGGTGACGGCGTCGGCACGCGACCATATTCCGGCGAGCTATGCCGCGTCGCTCCGCGCCGACGGCCTCAGCGGCGCCCGCATCGGCGTGCTCCACCAGGCCTACGACACGCCGACGCTCGATAGTGAGGTCCGCGAGCTCTTCGGCGGCGTGGCCGGCGAACTGCGAAACCTGGGCGCCGAGGTGATCGATCCGGTCGAGGTCCCGGGGCTCGACGACATGGGGCGCGGCGGCGGCTGCAACCAGTTCAAGTACGACCTGAATCAATACCTGGGCCGGCTTGGCGACAAGGCGCCGATGCATTCGCTCGCCGACATCATCAAGTCGCGCCGCTTCCATCCATCGATTCAGGCGCGACTCGAAAGCGGTCAGGCGACCGACGATGTGCCGGGTGAGACGCCCGGTTGCCGGAACCGGGAGGCCTACCGCGAGAAGCTGCGCGCCGCGGTCTTGAAACTCATGGATGGGGCTCAGCTGGACGCGCTCGCCTATCCCACGTGGAGCAATCCGCCGCGGCTGATCGGGGATCTCAATACGCCCGGCGGCGACAACAGTCAGTTGTTTTCGCCGAGCACCGGCTTCCCCGCGATCACCGTGCCGATGGGCTTTACGCGCGGCGGCACCCTGCCGGCCGGACTCCAGTTGCTCGGCCGGCCGTGGAGCGAAGCGACCCTCCTCAAGCTCGCCTACGCCTACGAACAGGCGACCCACCATCGCCGCCCGCCGCCGGCAACGCCGCCGATGCGGTAACGGGCCGACACACGGGTCGGCCCCTACGAGAATCGCGCGGTTCATCGTGACCATGTAGGGGCGACCCACACCTGAAGCGTGTAGGGGCGGACCCATGTGTCCGCCCACCGAGTACAGCCCACCGAGTACAATTGTGTCGTTTGAAGAAAATCCTCATCGCCAACCGCGGCGAGATTGCGGTCCGCATCATCCGCGCGTGCCGCGAGCTGGGCGTGTCGCCGATCGCCGTCTACTCCGAATGCGATCGGACGGCGCTCCATGTGCGCCTGGCTGACCAGGCGTACGCGATTGGCCCGAGCGCGCCGCGCGAAAGTTACCTGCGGATCGATGCGCTGATTGACGCGGCGAAGAAATCCGGCGCCGACGGCGTGCACCCCGGCTATGGCTTCCTCGCCGAGAACGAAGACTTCGCGGCGGCGGTGCGAGACGCCGGCCTGACTTTCATCGGTCCCGCGCCGGAGGCGATCGAGACGATGGGCAGCAAGACCGCCGCGCGCACGGCCGCCAGGCGCGCGGGCGTGCCGGTCGTGCCCGGCACCGAGGACCCGCTGGCGCCCGACGTGCCGGACGCCGACATCGCGAAGGCCGCCGCAGCCATCGGCTATCCGCTGCTCGTGAAGGCGGTCGCCGGCGGCGGCGGCAAGGGCATGCGCACGGTGGCCGACGCGGCTGACCTCTCCGCCGCGGTGCGCGCCGCGCGGTCGGAGGCGGGCGCCGCGTTCGGCGACGCCGCGGTGTATCTCGAGCGCCGGCTGACGCGCCCGCGCCACATCGAGGTGCAGTTGCTCGGCGATGCGCATGGCACCGTGCTGCCGTTTGTCGAGCGCGAGTGTTCGATCCAGCGCCGTCACCAGAAAGTCGTCGAGGAGACGCCGTCGCTCGCGGTGTCGCCCGCGCTGCGTGCCGCGATGACCTCGGCCGCCGCCTCCGTCGCGAAGGCGGTCGGCTACACCAACGCCGGCACCATCGAGTTCCTGCTCGACGAGGACGGCCGCTTCTATTTCCTCGAGATGAACACCCGTCTCCAGGTCGAGCACCCGGTCACCGAGATGGTCACCGGCCTCGATCTCGTTCGCTGGCAGATTCGGATCGCGCGCGGCGAGCGGCTCGATCTGGATCCTGACCAGCTGCTGCGGCCCAACGGCCACGCGATCGAGTGCCGCATCTACGCGGAAGATCCCGACAACAACTTCCTGCCGTCGCCGGGCCGGATCCAGCAGCTCCGCGTGCCGGCCGGTCCCGGCATCCGCGACGACAGCGGCGCGACCGCGGGGCTCGACGTGCCGATCTTTTACGACCCGATGATCTCGAAGCTCGTGGCCTGGGCCGAGGATCGTCCGCTCGCGATCGCCCGCATGCAGCGGGCCCTGGGCGAGTATCTCGTGACCGGCATCAAGACGACGGTGCCGTTCTTCACCTGGCTGCTGGCGCAACCTGATTTCCAGGCCGGCCGGTTCCACACGACCTACCTCGACGAAGTGCTCAAGCTGCGCAACGGCCGCCCCTTTGTCGAGCCGACACCGGCGATCGAGGAACTGGCGGCCATCGCCGCCGCCCTTGAAGCCGTGCTGTCGCCGTCTGCGCTGGCCGCCGATGCGTCCGACGTCCGGCCCGACAGCCCGGGCGCACGTCTCTGGCGCGCCCAGGCCCGCGCCGAGGGGCTGCGCGGTCTATGACCGCAAGGGGTCGGAGGTAGATGCAGTACGAGGTCGAGATCGCCGGACGTCTGCTCCATGTCACGGTCACCCGTGCGGGCGACGGTTTTGCAGTGTCCGTCGACGGCCGGACCCGGCAGGTGGACGCGGCGCGCATTGACGCGCATACGCTGTCGCTCCTTGTAGACACCGTGTGGTCAAAGGAAGTCAGCATGGCCACTGACCCGGTCAACGGGCAGCTGGCCGTCCACGTTGGCGCGACGCCGGTCATCGCGACGCTGAACGGGCGCCGCCGCTGGGGACGGAAGGACGAAGGTGCCGGCGCCGTCTCCGGGCCGCAGCGCCTGGTGGCCCCGATGCCCGGCAAGGTCGTCCGCGTCCTCGTGAAGAGCGGCGACCAGGTCGCCGCGCGGCAGCCGGTCGTGGTGGTCGAAGCAATGAAGATGGAAAACGAGCTGCGCGCCAGCCGCGAGGGGACGGTCGCCGAGATCCACGTGCGCGAAGGGATGTCGGTGGACGCCGGCGCCTTGCTCCTCGTCATTCAGTGACCGTGTTCAAGCGTCTCCGCGGCCATCCGGTTCTTCGCTACGCCAGCCTCTGCCTCACGATCGTCGTGGCGCTGCTTGCGGCGGCGATCGTGGCATCGGTCACGGTCGATCTCGGTCCGGCGGTGCGCGCGAAAGCCGAGGACGCCGGCTCGAAGTACATAGAGAGGCCGCTCCATATCGGCGGGCTGAGAATCCACCTGCTGACGGGGAAGGTCCTCGTCGAGAACCTCGCGATCGACGGTCTCCACCCGGGCGACCGTCCGTTCTTCACCGCGAAGCAGATCGCGGTTGCGCTCGACTGGGTGCCGGCCTTCAGCCTGCACCCCGACATCACGATCGGCTCGGTCGAGATGACCGACTGGCAGATGCTGGTCGAGAAATGGGACGGCGCCCACAACTTCCCGCGCTTCAACCACGACGACGGCAAGCCGCCGGGGCCGAAGCGGCTGACCACCACGCTCAAGTACCTCCACGCGTTCCGCGGCCAGTTCACGTTCGAAGATCACGAAACGCCCTGGAGCGTGGTCTGCCGCAACCTCGACATCAACATCGGCAACCTGCCCAAGTATCACGGCACCGCCACCTTCACCGGCGGCACCGTCGCGATCCAGGACTTCGTGCCGATGTGGGCGAACATGAAGGCGCAGTTCGTGATCGACGGATCGCGGATTCACCTCGATCGCATCGACATGGAGACCGACGGCGCGTCTACCGTCGCGAGCGGCGACGTCGACATGGGGCACTGGCCGAACCAGGGCTACCTGGTGAAGTCGCGCGTCAACTTCCCGCGGATGCGCGAGCTCTTCTTCAAGGACGCAACCTGGCGCCTCGCCGGTACCGGCGATTTCACGGGCACCTTCCGGCTCTTCAAGACCGGCGAGGACACCAATCGCGATCTCACCGGGACCTTCGCGAGCGAGCTGGCGGGGCTGAACGACTATCGGTTTCCGCGGCTCTACGGGTCGCTGCGGTGGACGCAGCACGGCTTCGACGTCTGGAACGCGGGGTCGCAGTTCTACGGCGGCGAAGCGAAGTTCGTCTACGGCATCAAGCCGTTCGGACAGCCGACCAAGCCGACCCACCATTTCGACGCCACACTGACCGAGGTCGATCTCGCGCGGTTCACCGACTTCGAGCAGTTCCCCGGGCTGCGATTCGGCGGCCGGGCGTCGCTGCACAACGTCCTGGACTGGCCGTCAGGGAGCTTCTCTGAACATCGCGGAGAGGGTCACCTGGTGATCGACCCGCCGCCCGGTGTCGTGCCGATGTCAACGGAGGCCTCCGGAGGGCGCGCCGCAAGCGTGGATGATTCGCGGCGGGAGTGGGGACCGTTCGCGCCGATGCCGCTGCCGGCCCACCTGCCGATCGCGGCCGAGCTCTCGTACCACTACGGGCCGGAGGACGTCGTCATCGATCAGGGACGCTTCGCCACCGAGCGCACCGCGGTGACGTTCAGCGGCACGACCGCCTACGGCGTGCGATCGCGGCTGCCGTTCCACGTCACCAGCAGCGACTGGCAGGAGAGCGACGAAGTGCTCGCCGGCATCATCAGCGACTTCGGTTCGCCGACCGGTCCCGTGCCGTTTGCCGGACGCGGCGAGTTCGACGGCGTGATGACCGGCGCCTTCCGCGCGCCGCGGGTCGAGGGACTGTTCACCGGACAAGATCTGCGCGCGTTCGACACGCTCTGGGGCAACGGCTCGGCGCAGATTGTCGTCGAGAACCGCTATGTCACCGTCAAGGATGGAGTCGTGCGCGCCGCCAACGCGGAGA
>Ga0068871_100001981_pt1 | contig 13880 bp, 10 predicted proteins | sample KBSMisM72_FD_72750 | JGI IMG/M metagenome (GOLD analysis project Ga0068871, IMG submission 72750) | Miscanthus rhizosphere microbial communities from Kellogg Biological Station, Michigan, USA - KBS Miscanthus M7-2 | ecosystem: Host-associated > Plants > Roots > Rhizosphere > Soil ... | reverse complement strand
TTGATTCTGCCGATGGTCAATTGAAAAAATCTACTTCTGCCTACGAACGCCCTCAGCCGCACGCCTGTTTTATTTTAAGTGTGGATGATGATTTGGTGAATGATGGAGGTATTATGGATTTATGGGTTCGTGAAGCCCGTATTTTCAAATATGGTTCTGGTGTGGGAACCAATTATTCCAATCTTCGTGGAGAAGGGGAAAAATTAAGCGGTGGTGGAACATCAAGCGGTTTGATGAGCTTTCTGAAAATAGGCGACCGCGCAGCAGGAGCCATTAAAAGTGGTGGAACTACCCGCCGCGCGGCAAAGATGGTTTGCCTCGATCTTGACCATCCTGAAATCGTTGAATTTATAAACTGGAAAGTGGAAGAAGAGAAAAAAGTAGGGGCGCTTATTGCTGCCGGTTATGCCAGCGATTATGAAGGTGAAGCCTACAAAACAGTAAGCGGCCAGAATTCAAATAACTCTGTTCGCATTCCCAATTCGTTTTTTGAAAAATTAAAAGCGAACGATGATTGGGAATTGACCGGTCGTATGGATGGCAGGGTTATGAAAAAAGTACCTGCTCGGGAATTATGGAAACAGATCTCTTATGCAGCATGGCGCTGTGCTGACCCGGGAACGCAATACAATACAACGATCAATGAGTGGCATACCTGCCCGGCTGGTGGAGAGATCAGGGCGTCCAATCCCTGCTCCGAATACATGTTCCTCGACAACACAGCCTGCAACCTTGCATCGGCCAACCTCATGAAGTTTTATGATGCACAGAAAAATGTATTCGATGTAGAAGGATATGAATATAACTGCAGACTCTGGACAGTTGTATTGGAAATATCTGTTTTAATGGCGCAGTTCCCTTCCAAAGAAGTAGCGCAGTTAAGCTATGAATACAGAACTCTCGGTCTTGGTTATGCGAATCTCGGCACGATGCTTATGGTAAGCGGCATTTCGTATGATAGTGAGGAAGCAAGAGCAATTGCCGGCGCAATTACTGCGATCATGACCGGTATTTCTTATAAAACATCTGCAGAACTCGCCGAAGCGCTCGGAACATTTCCACGCTACGAAGAGAACAAGCAAAATATGCTGCGTGTAATGCGCAATCATCGCCTTGCCGCTTATGATGCAGATGAATATGAGGGATTGAGCTTAAAACCACAAGGCATTAAAGCAAAATATTGCCCGGATTATTTGTTGTCTGCTGCCTGCAAAGCATGGGATGATGCAGTAGAGCTTGGCGAAAAATTTGGTTACCGCAATGCACAGGCAACGGTTATTGCTCCCACCGGTACGATCGGTTTGGTAATGGATTGTGATACCACGGGAGTAGAACCTGATTTTGCCCTCGTAAAATTTAAAAAATTATCCGGCGGTGGGTATTTCAAGATCATCAATCAATCCGTTCCGGCAGCGTTGAGAAGTCTTGGTTATAATGCAAAAGAAGTCGACACGATTGTAAAATATGCCGTAGGCGCAGCAACATTTTCAGGTGCGCCATTCATCAATCACCAGTCATTGAGTGAGAAAGGATTTATTGCCGATGAAATTAAAAGATTGGATGCAGCTGCATCAACCGCTTTCGAGATTGGATTTATATTCAATAAATACACGCTGGGCGAAGAATGCCTGCAGCGTTTAGGATTTAAACCGGAGCAATACAATGACTTCGAATGGAGCCTGCTTGAAGCACTCGGATTTACCGATGAGCAGATTGAAGCCGCTAATGATTATGTATGTGGCACAATGATGCTTGAGGGTGCACCTTATCTGAAAGAGCAGCACCTGCCCGTTTTTGACTGTGCCAACAAATGCGGAAAGAAAGGCCTGCGCTATATTCATGCGCATGGCCACATCCGCATGATGGGCGCCGCACAACCCTTTATCAGCGGTGCTATTTCCAAAACAATAAACCTGCCCAATGAGGCTTCGGTAGACGAAATAGCCGATTCTTATATGTTGAGCTGGGAGCTCGGATTAAAAGCATGTGCGCTTTACCGTGACGGATCGAAACTTTCACAACCCCTCAGCACTAAGTCTGACAAAAAGAAAAAGTTGGAAGAGCCAAAGGCAGAACAACCGGCAGCAATAAGCGAACCTGTCAAGCAATCAAACATCGTTGACATGAGCAAACTGACGGTTGAAGAATTGCTGGAGGAAGTACAAAAGAGAGTACAGTCTTCCCCGGATACAAAACTGAAACGCAAACTGGCCAGTATTGTTGAGCGTCGTTCATTGCCGGCAAAGCGCCGTGGATTCACCCAAAAGGCAAAGATCAACGGCCAGGCTATTTTCCTGCGCACCGGTGAATATAGTGATGGAACATTGGGTGAAATATTTATCGATATGGCAAAAGAAGGTGCTACGATGCGTAGTATGCTGAACTGTTTTGCTATTGCAATTTCCATCGGCCTTCAATACGGTGTACCGTTAGAAGAGTTCGTTGACAAATTTGCCTTTACCCGTTTCGATCCGGCAGGTTTTGTGGAACATCCGAATATCAAATCAACAACATCTATTGTTGACTTTATCTTCCGCGCATTAGGTTATGAATATCTCGGCCGCACAGATCTTGTACACGTGCTGGACAAACCTGAGATTATGAATGCCGGAACCGATGATTGGGATGAAGTGCCCACTAATCTTGAATATGAGAAAGAACCTGAACTATCAAGTATCCGGGTTATAAGCAGTACTTCAAACGCAAACGTAGCGCCACAGGCAGCGAAAGTTCAGCGTAGTGCTTCACAATCTGCAAAGGCTGAAACCGGGTTAAGTGCAATGAACGCAGCGGCGAAGAGTATGCAAAGTGATGCACCGGCTTGTAATACCTGCGGTCATATCACCGTACGGAGTGGTACATGCTATAAGTGCCTGAATTGCGGTAATAGCATGGGCTGCAGCTAAAATTTGAGAACTGGACGGAAAACCATAAACAAGTACCCACCATAAATCCCCTTGACGCACAAGGGGATTTTAATTTTTAGGTATTCCTACGTTGAAAAAGGGGAGGACAAATACTTATTATCCTTCGAATATTTGAGGCGGAATAATCATTTCGCAGTAAAATGAAACGATGCTATATTGAGCCGCTAAAGCCGTTGCACTATGAAAGCCAAATATCTGTTATTACTGCTTCTCATCATTGGTGTATTGTCTGCATGTAACCGTGCGTTTACACCTTATGATGCCGCGAATCATCGCAAGGGAATGAGATGCAGGAACCTGAATTAAATTCTACTATTTAATTATTTTAAAAAGCCGGTGATTTATAAAAATCGCCGCGCTTTTTTATTTTATTTTTTTATCCGAAAAGACTATTTACCGCTCCTTCCATCATCGGGAATTTTTCCACTACAAAATTCTTTATCGTTTCAATTGCTTTCTTCGCCTGTTCGTCGGTTAAACCAGCTTCGGCTTTTAATTTGTCAATTAATTCCTGCATGGATCTGAAGTTTAAAGATTTAAAAAATCAAAGGTAGATCACGAGCTCAATAAATTACTCAATCATTTCTGCAAAATAAAAAAGCCCGGTTCTTAAAATCGGGCTTTTTTTAAATCCTTTAAATATTATTTTAAGCTACTTTCAATAAACTAAGCTTGCTCTTGTCAAATTTACGTTTGGCGTAATCGAGTGTAAGATGAAAGCGGCTTTCTTTTGATGACGGTAATTCAAACATAGCATCGGTAAGTATGCCTTCACAAATGCTCCTCAGACCGCGGGCGCCCAATTTGTATTCCACCGCCTTTTCCACCATAAAATCGAGCACTTCTTCTTCTATTTCCAAATGAATGCCTTCCAGTTCAAACAATTTTTTATACTGCTTCATCAACGCATTCTTTGGCTCGGTCAGAATCGCCCTGAGTGTAGTTGAGTCCAACGGATCGAGATGCGTAACTACAGGCAGACGACCCAATAATTCAGGAATCAGGCCGAATGATTTAAGATCCTGTGCATTTATATAACGCAACAGGTTTTTCTTCATCGTTTCCTGGTGATCTTTATCTACATTGAACCCAATGGTATTCGTTTGTACACGACGTGCGATAATTTTATCAATACCATCAAATGCACCACCGCATACAAAAAGAATATTCTGTGTATTTATCTTGATCAGCTTTTGCTCCGGATGCTTACGTCCTCCTTGTGGTGGTACCAACACATCAGTGCCTTCGAGCAGCTTCAGCATTCCCTGTTGAACACCTTCACCGCTTACGTCGCGGGTAATGGAAGGGTTATCTCCTTTACGGGCTATTTTATCTATCTCGTCAATATAAACAATACCGCGTTCGGCCGCTGCAATATCGTAATTGCATACCTGCAGCAAACGGGTAAGAATGCTTTCCACATCTTCACCAACATAACCTGCTTCTGTAAACACGGTAGCATCAACGATAGTACAGGGAACATTCAACATTCTTGCGATACTTTTTGCAAGTAATGTTTTGCCGGTACCGGTTTCACCGACCATGATGATATTGCTCTTTTCAATTTCAACGTCACTGCCGGAATTGAACTCATTGGTCTTTTGTTGCAAACGTTTATAGTGATTATAAACTGCAACAGCCAATACTTTTTTCGCTTCATCCTGGCCGATGACATACTCATCCAGGAAACGTTTTATTTCTACGGGCTTTTTTACAGTAAGCTTGAAAGAAGTATTACTTTTTTCTTCGCGGACTACTAATTCCTGGTCGATGATCTCACGGGCGTGTTCGACGCAGTTTTCACATATGTGTCCTTCCTGGCCTGCAATAAGAATCTTTACTTCATCACGACTGCGGCCACAGAACGAACAATGTAACGGGTTTTTAGCCATGCAATGTTTAAGTTTATGTGCCCTAGCTCACAATATTGCTAGGCTGCAAAAATAAAAAACTGAACGCATAAGCTCAGTTTTTTATTTGTAACAATTGACATTTGTCAACTGTACGTTAATTATCAATGAATTATATCTTTTCTATCACCTGGTCTACAATGCCATATTCGAGCGCTTCTTTCGCATCCATCCAATAGTCGCGATCAAAATCCTTCAGGATCTGTTGCATTGTTTTACCACAGTTTTCTGCGAGGATTTTAGCGCCCAGCTCTTTTACACGCTTGGTTTGCCTGGCCTGTATTTCAAGATCGGCACTTACACCCTGAATATGTCCGCCTAATGAAGGTTGATGAATCATCACCTCCCCATGCGGATAGATGTATCGTTTGCCTTTTACACCACCGCTTAACAGGATACTTCCCATAGAAGCAGCAAGGCCCATACATATTGTAGCCACCGGGGACTTTACCATGCGCATGGTATCGTATATAACCATACCGCTTGTAACGACACCGCCCGGACTGTTTATATATAATTTTATTTCTTCTCCCGATTTATCGGCATCCAGCAGCAGCAATTTACTCACCACATCTCTTGCGCTTTTATCATCGACTACGCCCCACAGGTACACACTTCGCTTATCAAAGAAATATTTTTCAAGCTTCTTGCTGAACATCATCAGGTCCGACTTCGGCTGTTCTTCTTTTTCATCATCTTCATCGTCTGCTCTCCAATCGTTGTACAGATATTGTCTAGGTATCATAGATCTATAGTTTGAAAATTAAATTTTAATCTTTCTTTTGTTTCCTTGGATTTATCAATAATACTTCGTCTACCAGTCCATAATCTTTTGCTTCGGTTGCAGTCATCCAGTAATCACGGTCAAAGTCTTTCTCAATCTGTTTGGCCGGTTTGCCTGAATGATAGTGAACAATTTCATACAATTCACTTTTCAATTTTCGTATTTCATTTACCGTTATTTCTATATCGCTGGCTTGCCCGCCGATAGCACCGCTTGGCTGATGCATCATGATGCGGGCATGTTTTAAGGCGGCTCGTTTTCCCTTAGTGCCGGCCCCCAATAGTACACATGCCATGGAAGCAGCCATTCCAATACAAATAGTGGCTACATCCGGCGAAACATACTGCATGGTATCATACACACCCAATCCGGAATACACGCTACCGCCGGGGCTGTTAATGTACATATTAATATCACGGGTCCTGTCTGTAGAGTCGAGGAAGAGCAATTGCGCCGTCACAATATTTGCTACTTCGTCATTAATAGGGTATCCAAGGAAAATAATGCGGTCCATCATCAGGCGGCTGTACACATCCATCACAGCCACATTCATGGGCCGTTCTTCGATGATATTCGGTGTAAGCGCTGTTACAAGATGGGAGCCGTAACTGTTTAGGGTATTACTGGAAATGCCGTGATGCTTGACGGCATATTTTTCAAATTCCGATTTAAGCTTCATGAATTTTTAGTTAACAAGTTAACGAGATAATTGTTGAGCGATAAGAAATGCCCGGAAGCTAAACTTCCACTTCATCTTCTACCGGCTCAACTGAAATCCTTATTCATCAAATATCCGTCCAAATGAGAAAACTGCAAAATCAGTGTCAAGTTGACTTATTTTGGTCAGCCGACTGAAATATAAAAGGGTTGACGGGTAAAATGCCCTGTCAACCCTTCAACATATTAACCTGTCAAATTCTATTTAGTGATGATGATGCTGATGAGCTTCTACCAATTTTGTAAACTCCTCCGCACTTATTTCTTTTTCTTCAGGCTTTACCTGTGTTTCTGCCCATTCAAATATTTTCTGTGTTTGCAAACGGTTATAGGTATCCTCTACATATTTGCGATCCTTCATCATCTTTTCAATATAATCATTCACCCAGCCTTGTTCGTCTGCTCCGCCGCTCATGCCCATATAGCCGAATAATTGCTGCTTTGCAAAATTCCTGAGTTCTTCAGGCTGTACGCTGATGTTATTTTCGCGAATGATCTTATCAGTTATCAGCGTCCATTTTAATTGATTAAGGAAAACAGGAAATTCATTTTCCACTTCTTCATCCGATTTAACCTGCTCGCCCTGTGTTCTCATCCATTTTTTTAAAAACCCTTCCGGAAATTTTATCTCGGTATGATCGACCAATTCGTGATACGCCTGGTCATGAATTTGATTCCTCGCCTGGTTATCCCAATGCGTTTGTATCTGGTCTTTCATTTTATTGCGAAAATCAGCTTCGGTTTTCACTTCCTGGTTGGGATATAATTGATTGAAAAATTCTTCATTCAATTCTTTTTTTTCCAGCAAGCCGATTTTTGTGATCTGTATTTTGAAATAACCGTTTTTCGCTGTTTCGTTATCGTTATTTAACCCGAGATCACTGACGATCCATTCTCTTTCTTTTTCATCAAATGCATCGTTCAGCTGAACGATTACAAAATCGTTGATAGTTTTACCCGCGAGGTTCGGGCGGAAAGATTCTTTAAAATATTTAACCAGCAGCGAATTGTCTTTTTTTATTCCACCGTCAATGTCATTTCCATTTTCATCCGCTTGTGTAAAAATCACATTGAGCACATTGTCGTCGTTTTCAACTTTGTCAAGATCCTTCATGTTCCCATACCGGTTCTGCAGTCTTTCGATTTCATTATTGATCATCTCATCCGTTACGGTTACTTTATATCTCGTTGTTTTCGCGGTTGAAAGATCAGCGAGGGCAAAATCAGGTTTCATGCCCACTTCGAAATGAAAAACGTATTCAGCCGGGTTGTTCATATCCAGCTGGTGTACATCTATTTCTATCGGCAAAGGCTGTGCGAAAATATCCAGTTTGTCGGTTTCAAGATACTTGATCAATTCGCGATCCACGGAACGCAGCACTTCATCAGAAAAAACCGAAGTGCCATACATTTTTTTAATCAGGCCCGCCGGCACCTGTCCTTTACGGAAGCCAGGGATATTGGCTTTTTTGCTATAATCTTTAAGCGCTTTTTCAAAAGATGGCAGGTAATCTGTCTTTTCCAGTTTCACTGTCAGTCTTTCATGCAGCAAACCGATATTTTCTTTTGTAACTGTTGCCATGCAAATAAGTTTAAAGTTTAAGGATCAACATTTAAGGTTTGGGTCTTTGTAACCTTACGATTATAGAAGATCTGCATTCGTAAGGAACTTTAAACCATTAAACCTTAAACATTCAACCTTTATAGTGCGGGTGGAGGGACTCGAACCCCCATGCCTTGCGGCGTCAGATCCTAAGTCTGATATGTCTACCAATTTCACCACACCCGCCTGCTCGGTTTAAAATTTAATGTTGAAAGTTTAAGGTTTCCTGCAACCGGCAATTTCCTGCTTTACAGGAAACTTCAATAATTGCCGTGAAAATCACCTCTAAAGAACTTTAAACATTAAACCTTAAACATTCAATCGTTTAAGGGGCTGCAAATGTAGGTCATTTCGCCAAAACGGCATGAGTCAAACCGCAGCTTTTTCTTAAATTCGTAGACAATGGAAACAGTCGCACAGTTACCGAAATATAATTTAACCGATGAGCAGGAAAAAAGTTTGATTCTCCGTGAGTACCGGGCCCTTTTACGTTCCCTGAAGACTAAACTGAAACCCGGTGACCGTAAACTGATCCGCAGTGCATTTGAAATAGCCGCCGAAGCGCACAAAAGTATGCGTCGAAAAAGCGGGGAGCCTTATATTCTACATCCTTTAGCCGTTGCAAGGATCTGCGTGGAGGAGATCGGTTTAGGGGTTCGTTCTACTATTTGTTCATTGTTGCATGATACTGTTGAAGACACCGATGTTACGCTTGAAGATGTTGAAAGAGAATTTGGCAGCGAAATAGCGAGAATCGTGGACGGATTGACCAAGATTTCAAATGTTATCGATGTAAATGCTTCGCAGCAAGCGGAGAATTTTAAGAAGATATTGCTCACGCTTACCGACGACCCCCGGGTTATTCTTATAAAACTTGCAGACCGGCTGCATAACATGCGTACACTGGACAGCATGAAGCGGGAAAAGCAATTAAAAATTTCTTCAGAAACCGTATATATCTATGCACCGCTCGCTCACCGTATGGGTCTGTATAATATTAAGACGGAAATGGAAGACCTGGCGATGAAATACATGGAGCCGGAAACGTATAAGGATATTGCTAAAAAACTCTCGGAAACAAAAAGAGAAAGGACCCGCTATATCAATGAATTTATCAAGCCATTAAAAGATAAGCTGGAAAAAACCGGATTCAATTTTGAAATTTACGGCCGCCCGAAAAGTATCCATTCTATTTGGAATAAGATGCGGAAAAAGGCGGTGGACTTTGAAGAAGTGTATGATCTTTTTGCCATCCGTGTTATACTTGACTCACCACCTGAAAAAGAAAAGGAAGAATGCTGGAAAGTATATTCATTGATCACAGATGAATATACGCCGTCACCGGAGCGCTTACGGGACTGGCTGAGTAATCCCAAGAGCAATGGATATGAAGCCTTGCATACGACGGTAATGGGTCCGCAGGGGAAATGGGTGGAAGTGCAGATCCGGACTAAACGAATGAATGAAATTGCTGAAAAAGGTCTTGCTGCACACTGGAAATATAAGGAAGGTAATGCGGATGAAAGCCGTTTTGATAAATGGTTCCAGCAGATTCGCGAAGTGATCACCAGCCAGGAAACAGACAGTATCGATTTTTTACAGGACTTTAAAACAAGTTTTCTCGCCGAAGAAATTTATGTGTATACACCAAAGGGTGATGTTAAAATGTTGCCCATCGGTTCCACCGCGCTTGATTTTGCATTTGCCATTCACAGTGCTATCGGTTCAAAATGTATCGGCGCCAAGGTGAACCACAAACTGGTTCCCATCAGCCATAAGTTACGCAGCGGCGACCAGGTGGAGATCATTACCAGCAACAAGCAAAAGCCAACTGAAGACTGGTTGGGGTTTGTCGTTACTGCGAAAGCACGGACAAAAATTAAAGATTCGCTGAAAGAGGAAAAACGCAAAATAGCAGACGAAGGCAAATACATAGTACAGCGAAAGATAGAAGGAATGGGTGCCGCCTATTCACAGGGAAATATCGATGAGCTCGTTTCCTATTATAAGTTAAGTTCAGCTCTTGATCTTTATTACCAGATTGCGGTTAAGAATATTGACCTGAAAGAATTAAAAGATTTTAAAGTGCTTGGCGACAGGCTGGAACCACCGAAACCTGTAAAAATTCCTTCAGAGGTTAAACTGGATGGGCTTACCCATTCGCATCTTTCAAAAAAAGATGCCGAACTGATCATTTTTGGTGAAAGCAGCGATAAGATAGTATATAATCTTGCCAATTGCTGTAAGCCGATCCCGGGTGATGATGTATTTGGTTTTGTTACAACCGGGAAAGGGCTGACAATACATCGCACCAATTGTCCCAATGCAGCTAAATTGCTGGCCAATTATGGTCATCGGGTTGTAAAAACAAAATGGGCGAAAAATAAAGAGATATCATTCCTTACCGGTTTGAAAATTATCGGTATGGATGATGTCGGTGTCATTCATAAAATAACCAACCTTATATCCGGCGAATTAAAGATCAATATAGCTGCACTCACCGTTGAAGCCAAAGAAGGGCTTTTCCAGGGAAATATCAAGCTTTATGTACATGATAAGGAAGAACTGGATGTGCTCGTTCAAAGGTTAAAAGATCTGTCCGGTATCGAGTCTGTTGAACGTTATGATGCCGAGGCGGCGTGAGTAATAAGTTTAATAGTTTAAAAGTTTAAGGGTATTTTGTGCGAGACACTAAATTTGCGGCCTGGTTAATAACCCCCTGGTTTTCGTGAATAACTTTCTGGATGATCATTTATAGAAATGAGGGGACTGTGTGTTGAAACCTTATTTTTGCCGCCGTTACAAATTCAAACTAATGGTAGATGTTATTCTCGGCCTTCAATGGGGCGATGAAGGAAAAGGAAAGATTGTCGATTATTTTGCGAAAGACTACGATATCATTGCACGTTTCCAGGGCGGGCCAAATGCAGGGCATACGCTTTATGTAAATGATAAAAAAATCGTTTTACACCAGATTCCCTCCGGCGTTTTTCATGCCAATACATCCAACCTTATAGGAAATGGTGTGGTGCTGGATCCTGTTACCTTGAAGAGAGAATGTGAAACCGTTGCTTCTTTTGGCATTGATCTTAAAAAGAACTTATACATTGCTGAGCGTACCCATTTAATCCTTCCGACGCACCGTGCATTGGATGCCGCGGCAGAACAATCAAAAGGGCATCAAAAGATCGGGTCGACCCTCAAGGGGATCGGGCCGACATATATGGATAAAACAGGACGCAATGGCCTTCGTGTCGGAGACTTAATCGATAAAAATTTTACAACATCTTATATAAAACTCCGCTTAAAACATCAGCGGCTGCTGGATAATTTTTCTTTCTCAGAAGATATTTCAGCCTGGGAAGAACAGTTTTTTGAGGCTGTTGAATTTCTTCGTGAGTTGAATATCGTAAACGGCGAATATTTTATCAACGACAAGATACAAGCGGGCAAAAGAGTACTGGCCGAAGGCGCACAGGGAAGTATGCTGGATATTGACTTCGGTACTTTCCCATATGTTACTTCGTCCAATACAATATCGGCGGGAGTCTGTAATGGCCTTGGTGTTGCGCCGCAAAAAATAAAAGAAGTAATCGGTGTGACAAAGGCTTACTGCACAAGAGTGGGGGGCGGGCCTTTTCCTACTGAACTGGAAAATGAAACCGGGGAAGAGCTCCGGAAGATCGGCAATGAATTTGGCGCAACAACCGGCAGGCCGAGGCGCTGTGGCTGGATTGACCTTGTTGCCCTTCGTTTCGCCTGTATGATAAACGGCGTTACAAAGATTGTAATGACAAAAGCCGATGTGCTCGATGCCTTTAAAACACTGGACGTTTGTACGTCTTATAAAATAAATGGGAAAGATTCCACGGAAATTCCCTTTCAGATGATGAGGGTGAAAATCGAACCCGTATATAAAAGCTTTGCCGGTTGGAATATACCTACCGGTGCAGCGAATTCGGTTGGCAATTTGCCTCAGAATATGAAAACGTATGTTGATTTTATAAACAAATACCTGGGCGTCAACATTCACTATATTTCAAACGGACCGGGAAGAGATCAGATTATTTCGATACCATGAAAAGTTGATTAATCTCTGAAAAAACTTTTTAAAAAATTTGGCTAATTAAAAACTTCGCTGAAATTTTACAAGTGTAATCCAGTTAGACTATGGCAGCTAAATCTGATAAAGAAAAAAAATCGACCGGCAAAGTTTCCGGACCCGCAAAAGGAGTAGAGAGTAAACCATCTCCGAAACCTCAAAAGAAAGAGGAGGACGATGATGATGACGACGATTTAGATAATGAAGAAGTGACAGAAGCGAAAGGTGTCGCCAAAAAAGGTGGCAAAGCAGCATCATCTAAAAAAGGTAAAGAGGATGAAGATGACGATGATGAGGAAGGTGGAGTAGACGAGGTAGATGATTGGGATAAAGTCGAGGAGGAAGATAATTGGGATCCGGATTTTGAAGAATTCGACATGCCCAAATCAAAAGCAAAAAAAACTACCGGCACCACTGGCGGAAAAAAGGCTGCTGATGAAGATGATGATTTTAAAATGGATGATGAGTTTAAAGATATGTTCAATGACCGCGACAGTTTTGATGATGACGATGATGATTTTTAATTTTTCTCAATAGACAATCATAACTAACTGCATTTTCCCGTTAGTGATATCAAAGAGATAAAAAAGAAAATGCTGAACTGGTCCAAACAGTTCAGCATTTTTTGTTTGCTGGATAATCATCAATACCAGATTGAACCGCATACCGTAGAATGTATGCTGGCCGCAGGATCCAAACGAAGTATCACGGGCAGCGATATGAATTCGCTGGATAGGCTTCAACAGTTTATAAATAAAAAGAAGTCATGGTTGTTTGGTCATTTAAATTATGACTTGAAAAACGAGATCGGATTATTAACCTCATCTCATACAGATCACCTCGGCTTTCCCGAATTATTTTTTTTCGAACCCGAATACCTGGTCAGGCTGGGAAACGACACGATTGTTATTGATGCAGATAACCCCTACCAGGTATATCACGACATTCTTGAATCAACGCCGGCTGAGGCTGATTTTACGAAGAGTATAACAGACACCAATAGCCGCTTATCAAAGGACGACTATATTGAAACGGTAAGAAAACTGCAACAACATATTCTGCGGGGTGATTGCTATGAAATAAATTTTTGCCAGGAATTTTTTTCTTCGGATGCACTGGTTGACCCTTTAGTGATGTATGAAAAACTAAGTATTGTTTCACCGAATCCATTTTCTGCGTTATACAAGCTGAATGATAAATATCTTATTTGTGCCAGCCCGGAGCGGTTTATAAAAAAGGACGGGGCACATATTTTATCGCAACCCATAAAAGGAACGGCGAAAAGGAGTTCAGGTCAAAGAGAAGAAGATGAGCTCAGCAGAAAGAATCTTTATCATAGTCAAAAGGATCGGTCTGAAAATGTAATGGTCGTTGATCTTGTACGGAACGACCTTTCAAAAGTTTGTAAAGAAGGAACGGTGCACGTTGATGAATTGTACGGAGTATATTCATTTCCCCAGGTGTACCAGATGATTTCAACTATAAGCGGTGATTTAAACGATGATATTTCATTTACGGACATAATCCGCGCCACTTTTCCAATGGGATCTATGACGGGGGCGCCTAAACGAAACGTTCTACAGCTCATTGAAAAATATGAGCGATCAAAACGGGGCATCTTCTCCGGTGCTCTTGGCTACATTACACCGGAGCAGGATTTTGATTTTAATGTGGTGATACGAAGTATTATGTACAATGAATCCAACCGGTATCTTTCGTACCAGGTAGGTTCGGGCATTACTTTTTATAGTGAACCGGAAAGTGAATGGGAAGAATGCCGGTTAAAGGCAGCGGCGATCGATAAAGTGTTGAGGAGTAATTGATTTTTAAAATGCCT
>Ga0068871_100001977_pt1 | contig 13888 bp, 11 predicted proteins | sample KBSMisM72_FD_72750 | JGI IMG/M metagenome (GOLD analysis project Ga0068871, IMG submission 72750) | Miscanthus rhizosphere microbial communities from Kellogg Biological Station, Michigan, USA - KBS Miscanthus M7-2 | ecosystem: Host-associated > Plants > Roots > Rhizosphere > Soil ... | reverse complement strand
GATCATGGCCGGCGCGCTGGGACTGTTGGGACTGGTGGGGGCGCTGACCCTGACCGAGTTCGGCACCACCTATTACGACAATGTGATGAGTGTGCTGGTGCTGAGCGGCCTGGCAATTCTGGTGCTCTATCGCGAGACGCTGCGCCAGGGACCGCTGAAAAAAACGGCGGCAATCGCGGCGGGGGCAGGCCTGATCATCGGCATGGCGATGGGCTTGAAGTTGCCGGAAATGCCTTTCTGCGTCGGGTTCGCGGCAGCCCTGGTCGCGCTGGGCGGCAGTTGGAAACACCAGGTGACGCGGCTGGCGGCTGGCGGCATTGCCGGACTGGCCGGTGTGCTGATCTTCAGCGCCCCCTGGATGCTGTACATTTATCACCTGACCGGCAATCCGTTGTTTCCCTATTTCAACGAGTATTGGAAGTCGCCGCTGGCGCTTGAGGCGCCCTATCGCGACCTGCGCTTTGTGCCCGCTTTCCGGCCCTGGTGGCAGCAACTTTTCTTTCCCGTCCTGTTTACCTTGGATTGGCACGTCGCCGACGACCTGGGCTTTCAGGATATCCGCGTCATGCTGGCCTATCTGCTGGTGATCGCGGCGGCCATCGCATGGCTGCTGCGGCGCGAAAGCCGCGATTCCCTGATCGAGAAACGGACCGCCGGTTTGCTGTTCGCCTTCTTCGCCGCCAGCTATTTCGCCTGGCTCAAATTCTTCGCCATCTATCGTTACATCATCCTGTACGAAATGCTGGCGCCGCTGCTGATTATCGCGGCGGTCGGGTTGCTGCCGCTGACCCGGCGGAGCCGCTACCTGTTATTGGGCGGGTTGTGCGCCGCCTGCCTGCTGGTGGCCCGCAGCGACTTTCTGGAGCGTGCGCCCGTCGAGGATCCCTATGTCCAGGCCGCTTTGCCGCCGATTCCACGCCCCGACAAGACCATGGTGGTAATGACCGGCGACGCCCCGATGGGATTCATCGCCACCACCTTGCCGCCCCAGATCCCGGTGCTGCGGATTGACGGCTGGATGGTGCAGCCCCGCGATGGCACCCGGCTCACCAAGGATATGAGACGCCGGGTGGAGGCGCATCTGGCATCGGGTGGCGATCTGTATCTGATCGCCGACGCCGGGGACATGAGCCGCGCCCGCGACGCGCTGGCCGATTACCGCCTTGCCATCCGCTGGCCGGAATGTCAGCAATTCGATACAAACCTCATCGGCACCTATCAATGGTGCCCACTTGCCAAGAAATCCTGAAAAGCGAGGCCGCCGTGAAAATCGCCGTGCTGATCCCCTGCTATAATGAGGAAGCGGCAATTGCCAAGGTCGTGGAAGATTTCCGGGCCGCCCTGCCGGGCGCCGTCATCTATGTCTATGACAATAACTCCAAGGATCAAACCGTGGCACGGGCGCGGGCAGCGGGCGCGGTGGTGCGGACCGAAACGCGTCAGGGCAAGGGCAATGTGGTGCGGCGGATGTTCGCCGACATCGAAGCCGACATCTATGTGCTGGTGGACGGCGACGATACCTATGACGCAAGCGTCTCTCCCCGCATGATCGCCAGCATGATCGGCGATGGCGCCGACCTGTTGACCGCCAAGCGAATTCATACAGATGCGGCCGCCTACCGCCCCGGCCATGTCCTGGGCAACCGGTTGCTCACCGGGCTGACCGCGTTGCTGTTCAATGTCCATCTTTCGGACATGCTGAGCGGCTATCGCGTTTTCTCGCGGCGCTTCGTGAAGTCCTTTCCTTTCACCGCCGAAGGTTTTGCCATCGAGACGGAACTGACCGTCCATGCGGTTCGGCTGATGATGCCGATGACCGAGATGGACACCCGCTACAAGGAGCGCCCGGTGGGATCGGTCAGCAAGCTGAACACCTATCGCGATGGTTTGCGCATCCTGGGCACTATCGGTTATCTGGTGCGGGAGGAACGCCCGCTGGTGTTCTTTGCCACCATCGCGCTGCTGTTCGCCCTTATCGCTGCCGTGATCGGCGCACCGGTGGTTTCGGAATATCTCCATACCGGACTGGTGCCACGCCTGCCCACCGCCGTGCTGGCCACCGGGTTGATGGTCATTGCCTGCCTGGCGTTGACCTGCGGACTGATCCTGGACACCGTGACCCGCGGCCGTTGGGAAGCCAAACGCATGGCTTATCTCGCCATACCCGGCCCGCAAGTTCTCTCGTGAAACTTTTATCGCGCCTGTCGCGCCACTCTTTTGTCCGCTTCGCCCTTATCGGCGGCTGCGGCTATTTCGTGAATGCCGCCGTCCTGGCTTTCGATACCGGTGTCATGCATTTGGCGTTCGAGCCCGGCCTTGCTTTCTCGATTTTCATTTCCATGTGCTTCACATGGATGGGCAATCGCTATCTCACCTTTCGGGAAAGGCGGGCGCGCAGTCCATCCGGCATACTCCAGGAATGGTTGAAGTTCATGGGGGCGAATGCCGTGGGTGCGGTCGTCAACTATACCGTGTCGGTTGCCATGGTCCATTTTTCCTCCCAGCCTTTCGACAACAAGTATTTCGCCCAGGCTTGCGGAGTACTGGCAGGCTTGGTGTTCAATTTCACACTATCGAGCAAGATCGTGTTCCGGGGACAGGCCTAGGTGAAAGTCATCGCCATCACCGGCGGCGGCGCAGGCATCGGGCGGGCCATCGCCTGGCATTTCGCGCAATCCGCTTACGCGGTCTCGATCATCGACAGCGACCGCCAGGCCGGCAAGGAAGCGCTCCAGGTGATGCGCGAGGCCGGTGTCAGGGCGCTGTTCGTGCCCGGCGACGTTTCCCGCCCCGCAAACGTCGCGCGCTGGCTGTCTGAGACAAAAGCCAAGCTGGGCCGCCCCGACGTCCTGGTCAACAATGCCGCTATCGAGATCCGCAAGGATGTGCTGAAGCTCCCGGTTGCGGAGTTCGACAGGGTCATCGCGGTGAATTTGCGCGGTACGTTTATCTGCTCTCAGGCGGCGGCGCGTATGATGGCCGGTCGCCGCGGTTCCAAGAAGGGCGGCTGCATTATCAATATCGCCTCGACCCGGGGCTTGATGTCGGAAGCCGGAACCGAAGGCTACACCGCGTCCAAGGGCGGCATCCTGGCGCTGACCCATGGCATGGCCATCAGCCTGGCCAGGCACCGGATCCGGGTCAATGCCATCAGCCCGGGCTGGATCGAGACGGCCGACTGGCAGAAGGCCGCCAAGGCAAGAGTGCCGCATCATTCCAGGGCGGACCGCGAGCAGCATCCGGTTGGCAGGGTGGGCGTGCCTTCGGATATCGCCAAAGCGTGCCGCTTCATCGCCGAAGATGCGCCATTCATGACCGGCCAGAACCTCGTCCTGGATGGCGGCATGACAGTGAAGATGATTTACGTCTGAGATCCCCTGAGCGACCGGCAATGCGGGCGGGAGCGAGCGCTTGCCGGCGCGACCGTGAAAAAGAAGCGACCAGAAACCCGGAGCGGATGCGAAGCAGCCGCGCAGGGCCTTCTGGCGCGACCATAAAAAAGGGCATGGAGACTCTCCGCGCCCTGTTTTACGTTCTTGCCGTAGCCGCTCGCTCAAGCGCGCGGCGTTCGCGCCTCTCGCAGGTCCACTGGACCTGCTCGCACGCGTTCCGCATGCCGGCGCTCACACTAGCGGGCCGCCAGGGTCCAGAGATGGGCCACCGTGGCGTCCTTTTCCGGGGTCTTTACCTTGGAGAAGGCGGCCTTGGCTTCGGCTTTCTGGCCGGCGGCGAGATAGGCCTGGCCCAGGCGCAGCTGGGCATTGTTGGCGTCCTTGAGCGGCTTCTTCAGGCCGTTCTGGATCACGCCGATCGCGTCCTTGGCCTTGCCCTCACCGATCATGTTTTCGCCCACCGCGACCAGTTCGTCGCCCTGGGGCGCGGCATTGGCGGCGGCCAGCGCCTTGGCTTCATTGGCCAGGTTGGCGGCAGCCTGTGTCTTGATGACCCCCAACAGACGCAGGGAACGGTCGTCGCTCAGCACCTTGGCGGCGACGCCTTTTTCCATCACGGACTGGGCCTCGGCGGCGCATTTGAACTGCAACGCGAACTGGGCCAGGGCGATATAATCGTCCTTGCCGCCCATGCTGCCGGTCAACATGCGGAGGCGGTTGATATCCAGGCTGTTATGATCGGACAGGCCGCGGGCGCGCTCGCCCAGCTTGAGCAAGAGCTTCCAGTGCTCCGGCTTGCCGCCGCGGGCCACCAACTGCTCTAGCGCCTGACGCTGGGTGGCTTCGTCGTTAATTTCATAGGCACAACGCGCCAGAAGCTCCAGCGCGGTGTCAGAACCGCCGATGGTCTTGCTGTAGCGCACACAGCCGGCGAAATCGTTCGCCTTGTAATAGGCCTGGCCGACCAGCAACTGCTCCTGTGCACCAAAAGCGTTGTACTTTTTCAGATTATCGGCATCGGCGATCACGTCGCGATACTTTCCCGCATTATAGTCGTTGGCAAACTTGGCCTTTGCGCCCGCCGCGCCGCCGATCGAAGCATCGCCGGACGACACCGCGATGAAGTTCTTCATCTGGCTGATGACCGTATTGTCGGCGGAGGTCTTGTTGGGGGCGGCTTCGGCCTCGTTGACCTTGGCCATGGCGCCCCGATAGTTGCCGGCCTTGGCTTGGGCCTGAGCTTCCTGCAGCAGAGTCCCGATATGGGCGCTCACCGTGGCCTGGGCCTGAGCCGGAACCGCCGGAATAAGGGTCGCCGCGGCGACGGTACCCAGGAAAACCGCCGTCAGAGCGGCACGCAGAACACGCACAGTCATAACAAGACCTCTTTCACATCCATCATAAAAAGGGAAAAGCGTGCGGGATTGCCGCACGCCTTGAACCCGCGGCTGTGACCCTCACAGCCTAATTATACTGGTCAATCCCGCTAAATCCAATATGGGTCGCGCCCAGACGTTGGGCATCGGCCAACACCCTGGCAACGGCGTCATATTTGGCCAGACGGTTGGGGCTGACATGGATTTCGTCCTGCAGGTCCGACGGCTTTTTGCCAATATCGGCCAAATAGGAATCCATGGTGGCCCGGTCCACCGGCACCGTATTCCAGGTAACGGTGCCATCGAAATCCACACCCAATTCCACTGTCGGCGGAATAACGGTCGGCGGGGTCGGATTTGCCTGAGGCATGTCCAGCTTCACCGCATGGGTCTGGATCGGCAGGGTGATGATCAGAAGCGTCAGAAGAACCAGCATCACGTCGATCAGCGGCGTGGTGTTCATCTCCACCATCACATCGCCGTCAGCCGTGCTTGTACTCATTGCCATGGCGAACTACCTCAATAGCTGTTGGCTTCCAGAGCATGGGGTTCGGTGATGAACCCCACTTTCTGGATGCCGGCCCGCTGACAGGCCAGGATGACGCGGCCGATCGCTTCGAACCGCACATTCTTGTCGCCGCGGATGTGAACTTCGGGAAGCTTGTTCTTCGCCGCGCCGCGCTTCAGCGCCGCAACGAAATTATTCAGCATCGTCGGCTGATCGACCGGAACATTGTTGTAATAGGTGGTCTCGTCCTCTGTGACGGCGATCACGATATTTTCCGGCTTGGTCTGGGTGACGATGTTGCGGTAGGTCGGCAATTGCAAGTTGACCGTCTTCAAGATCACCGGAATGGTGACCAGGAAGATGATGAGCATCACCAACATCACGTCCACCAGCGGGGTGGTGTTAATCGTGACGTTGAGTTCCGCTACATCGTCTTCGACGGCATGTTGAACGTCGACTGCCATGATATTATCTCCGGGTGACTATCTCGCGCGAGCTACTTGCTCTTGCTGATGAGATAGGCCTGCAGGTCGCCGGCGAAGGCGCGCAGCTTTTCCGTGATCACCTTGTTGCGGCGAACGAGGTAGTTGTACAGCAACACCGCGGGAACCGCGACGAACAGACCGATGGCGGTCATGATCAGCGCTTCGCCGACCGGGCCGGCGACCTTGTCGATCGAAGCCTGACCGGCAACACCGATACCGATCAGCGCGTTCAAGATACCCATGACGGTTCCGAGCAGACCGACGAACGGCGAGACCGAACCGACCGAACCCAGGAAGGCGATGCCGCCCTGGAGGCGGGCATTGGCGTCTTCCAGCTGACGGGTGAGGGTCATGCCGATCCAGTCATTCAGGCCCACCAGGGTGGTACCGCCGGTCGAAGCCTTGAGGCCGGCTTCGGCGATGCCGCGGAACACAGAGGTCTTGGGCAGCTTGTCCACGCCTTCATTCAGGGTGGCCGAGGTCCAGAACTTCTTTTCGACCTGGGTCGCCTGACCCAGAATGCGCTGCTGCTCGATCCACTTGGTGAAGAAGATGTACCAGGTGCCGGCCGACATGATCGCAAGCACGATCAGAATGGCCTTCGAAATCCAGGAACCTTCGCTCCAGATGTGGCCAAGGCTGTATTGGGCGGGCGCGTCCTGTGTCGCGGCCGCGGGCTTGTCGGCAGCCGCGGGAGCGGCAGCAGGTGCGGCCGGGGCGGCGGCATCGGCAGCGGGCGCGGCCGGCGCCGCGGCATCAGCGGCAGGCGCAGCGGGGGCTGCAGCCTGGGCGTAAACCGGAGCAACCGCGCTCAGGCTGGTCATGGCGACGATGGCAGCGGCGATCGTCAGTTTCTTGAAGTTCATTTTTCTACTCCGTGGTAACCGATGAAATTAAAATGAGGGTTGGATTACTTGGCGTCTTTCAGGTCCCATTTGACCGACACGCGGGTCGAAACGGCCGTCGGAACGCCGGCATTGGTTGGCGGCTGCCAGCGCCAGCGGGCTTTGACATAATCGCAAGCAGCCTGATCGAGGCGCTCCGAGCTGGAAGTCTGCAGCACCTTGCAATCGTCGACATTGCCTTCCGAGGTGATGTGCACCTCCATCAAGGTGGTGCCGGACTCATTCAGGCGCACCGAGATCGGCGGATAGGGCGGGAGCGAATGGGTGCGCATGATGGGCTTCAGCGGATCGCTGGTCGGCGCCGCGACCCTTGGCGGGGGGGCGGGCGGCGGCGGCGGCTTCACCTGGACCGGCGCCGGTGGCGGCGCTGCCACCTGGAATACCGGCACGATAGCGACCGGCGGCGGCGGCTTCACCAGATCCGGCGGCGGCGGCGGCGGCGCCTTGGGTTTTTCCTTGGCCGTATCAACGGTGGCCTTGATTTCCTGCAACTGCTTCATCAGGGCGCCCTGGTTCAGGGCGGCAATCAAACCAAAGATCACGGCAATATGAATGCCGATAACGATCGCGAGACTACCGGCTTTGCTACTGGCGCTCTTGTCGCCGACATTCAAATGATTTGGACGTTCCATGCGCTCCACTCAAAGACAAAAACCGGCACGCGTTGCCCGGTCCAACAAATTGTTTGAGACCAAGTTCACCCAAGACGGCGCTCTATGATCGGCGCCTTATCAGGGTGCTTTTAAAGCAACCGGTTACCTTCTTTGCAAGGGGTATCCGACGTATCGACAGGCAAAGCGCTGACCTTTGTCGTAGTGAAAGGATCGAGAGGCCCGACCTGTAACGCCACGAAAATCCATTGCGGCCGCGCACTTCGCATATGCAGCATTGCTCCGTTTGCCAGTTAAGCCTTGGCGCAGCCGATGGAAATCGGATTCACCCCGCTGGCTTCGATGGCTCTTGTTCAAAGAACGAGCGCGGGCGGGCGGAGGCGGCCCAAGAGTTCCCTTGCGACATCTTTGCTTTTTCCCCTACGCGAATTTCAGCGATGCTGAGAGTATTCAAGGCAATTCAAGGATCACATTAATGCGCTATCTCCATACCATGGTCCGCGTGTCCGACTTGGACGCATCGTTGGATTTCTACTGCGGCAAGCTGGGACTGAAGGAGGTCCGCCGCATAGAAAACGAAAAGGGCCGTTTTACGCTGGTTTTCATCGCCACGCCCGAAGACGCCAAGCGGATTGGGGAAGGCGGGACCGAAAGCCCTGTGATCGAGCTGACCTACAATTGGGATGAGAAAGGCTATGGCGGCGGGCGCAATTTCGGGCATCTCGCCTATCGGGTGGACGATATTTACGGTGTTTGCGAAAAACTGATGGCGGCGGGGATCCCCATCAACCGCCCGCCGCGCGACGGCCATATGGCCTTTGTCCGCTCGCCGGACGGCATCTCCATCGAGCTGCTGCAAGACGGCCATCTCGAGCCCAAGGAACCCTGGGCCTCGATGCCCAACACCGGTAGCTGGTGATTTTCAGAGACTGACCAAGGGATTTTGCGACCTGAGCAGGAGCGCCAAGCGACGTGTACAAGACGTACACGAGCGGTCCATAGCGACAGCGTATGGACGCGACGAACTCAGGGCGCAAAAGACCTGGTCAGATACGGCCGAGGACGCTGATCATGCCGACTTGCGTCGTCGAACCATTGTCGCCGCGGACCCAGTCGTAATTCACGCCAAAATGCCAGGTATCGGTGCCGGCCCCCACCCCCAGGCCCAGGATGGCATTGCCACTGTCCGGATCGGGGCCGACAAAGGTCATGGTGTTGCCGGCGGTGGAGCGGCCGCCGGTGGATTGGAAGGCCGCCTTGACGGACACCGCCTGCTGCAACAGGTCGTAGCGATAGCCCAGGCGCGCCTCCGGGGTGAGATCGAAATTCCAAATCCTGATCTTGGTCTTGATATCGGCGCCAAGCGCGGCACGAACAGAGCTGGCGAAATAGGGCGCCACATCCAGATTGAATCCCGGACCGCCATTGGCTTCCTGGTAACCTTCCTCGCGCAAGGTCATCGCATCCAGGCTCACATGCGGATCGACCTCGATACCGGCATATTTCATCATCACGCCGGTATTGGCTCCCAAGGCCAGCATGGCGCCGGGGCGGCGGCTGGTGGCGCTGCGGAACACGCCGCCCACATTCAAATTGCGGATACCTTCGAAATTGCCATAGGCCGCGCTGACCTGGGTATCCAGGAAGACATGCTTGCCGCGCCAGTCGGTATAGCCGGTCAGCATGTACCATTGGGTATTGGTGCGCGTGGCGCGCGGCAGTTGCTGGCTGACATCGCCGCTGTAGAAAGTAAAGGCGCCGCCATACCAGCCGTTGCGCGGGCTGCCTCCGTCCACACCCAGCGAGAACCCGAAGCCGTTATCCTTGTACGAGGTCAGTGTGCCATCGGCCGCAACACGTCCGCGATTGGATATATGACCGCTGAATTCCTCGCCCCATAGCGTCATGTCGCCGGCAACATCGGCATAACTGCGCAACAGCCGCTGACGCGCCGCGACCGGACCGCTGGCCTGGTCGGTGAGGAGGATCGCGATCTCGCGGGTACCGCCCGAAACGTCAGGGGCAAATTGCGAGAAGACCTGCTGGGCCTGCTGCTGGGAGGCCACAATATTGATGCCACTGCCCGGCACGCCCGGCGTGTTGTAGACGGTCATGCTGGTGGCGATGCTGGCGCCCAGCTCATTGTCGGTGGCGAGCGCCCGCGCCGCGAAGGGAAACTCGTTTTTGGCCTGGCCCGACAAATTGAGGCCGGGCGAACCATCCTTATTGGTGGCGCCGGTGGAACGCGGCAACAGGCTCAACTGCAGCAACTGCTGGCCGGCGGAATTACCGATGCTCAAAGGCGCAATACCGCTTTCGGCGGGGGTTTCGAAAAGGAACGGCGTATTCTGCCCCAGCACCGCATTCTGCGTGGCGATGGTGGTGTCGACAATCACCGGCGCACTGATCAGGGTAACGGTCTGGACGGTGGGGCCGGGGCTGCTGCCGGCGACGAAGTTGGTGCTGGCGGTGGTAATTCCGGAAGAAGAACTGGACGCGATATACGTGCCAAACTGCAGCGCCAGCGTGGCGCCGGAAAGGTTGGCGCTATTGGCCTGAACCACCGGGGTGGTGGTGTTATTGAGATTACTCTGGGAAATCGACAGGCCCAGGATGCCGTTGGCACTGACATTAAAGGTCGAGGCCTGGAGGGAGGCGCCGGTGTTGGCGACAAAAAGCTGGCCATTGGAATCAACCTGCACCGCCAACGCATTGTTGAGGGCATTGACGTTGGAATTGATCACGGCATTGACATAGCCAAAGCCGCCCACATGCAGCACATGCCCGGTGCCGGCGCCAAAATCGATCAGGGTTGGCGCCGTCAAGGGCGCCGATCCGCTCGTCTGCGAGGTGATCGACTGCGCCACGATGGCATAGTTGGACGGCGTATTGACAACGCCGGTGGAGCTGCCGGTATTGCCGACATTCAGCGTGTTGCCGTCGCCGGAAGCGCTGAGCAATACATTGCCGAGAATGCGGCCGCTATTGTTGATGGTGATACCCCCGGCAACCGCACCGGTGGGGACCGCCGACAGGTCGATAGCGTCGGTGAGGGAACGTGTTATCGCGCCGGGGCCGGGAATCAGCACCGTGTTTTGCGCCTGAATAAGCCCGGCATTGTTGATGGTCTTGAGCGTGCCGCTCTGATCCACCAAGGCTTCGGATATCAGCGAAAATGGTGATGCGGAGGTCGCAATGTTTTTGTCAGGTGCGACGGTATTGGTGGTGACGCTGGCGGTGATGCTGGCGCCTTGGCTGACATTGACCATCGGCACATTGGCATCCTTGCCCAGAACGACGCCGAAGGCGCTGCCCTGGCCGATGCCGTTGACGGCGGCATTGATTGTGGCAGAGGTGTTGGCGCCCGAGGAAACGGCCTCTGACCTCACGTCCAAAGTCGGCACGGTGGCAAATGCGCCGATATACAGGGCCGTGGCAGTGGTGGTGCCGTTGCCGGTAACGGTCTGCGAATTGGTGGTGGCTTGCGCGCTAATGGTGCCGGTATTCAAAAGCCCGCCGCTGGTTGGCGTGGTGTTACAAGCGCCGCCGCTCGAGAGTGTACCCAGACAGGTGAAATAGGTCGAGGAAGCGCCCTGAATGAGGACGGCGGCCGTGCTGCGGTCCGCATCTATCGGCTGGGCGGCAATGCTGCCGCGGTTGATGAAGGCATAGCCGGGATCTATCGGATCGATATCCGACGTGACCCGCCCCAAAACCACCGGACCGCGCGGCGCCGTCAAACTGCCGGTGATGGATCTGTTTGGATCTATCAGCACCACCGGCTGGGTGACGCCGGAGCCGATCAACCCGGACGAACGGATCGAGCCTGGGGATATATTGTTGGATGTACCCGGCCCCGCATTCAAGAAGCCGCCATCGATGCTGCCGCCGATAACCAGGGCGCTGCCGGCCTCCGGATTGCCGCGAGAGTTGAAGATCGAAGTTCCGCTCAGGGAGATGCTGGCGGCATTGATCAATGAGCCGCCCGACGAGGTGGGGCAGGTAAAGCCCGATGGCGCGGCGGTGTCGCTGGCGCAGGAATGGATGCCGCCCAACGTCTGGATACCAATGATGCCCGGTCCAACACCTGAAATACCGGACAGGATGACAAGGTTGCCGTTCAGGGTACCGTCCATATCCACGATGATGCTATTCGCGGCGGTGGAATTGGTGGAAGCGCTTTGTGCGATGCCGCCCCCGCCCAGCGAGATATTGCTGGTGATCTTGGTGCCCTGCACCAGCAAGAGGCCGGCGGAAGAATCGCCTTGCACGAGCAAAGACGATTGCTGGGTGGCGGTGACAGCACCGGTCACGGAGACCGCATTGAGGGTTGTCAGGGTAATAGGGCCGTAAAAGGTATTGCCGCCCTGAATGACAATGCCGCGCTTGCCTGTATTGGCGCCGCTCACGTCGATGGAGCCGGTTGAAATAAAGCCGAGGGACGGCGACTTGATGTTTCCCGCGGTGGTATCGATGACCACCCCCGTGCCGCCATCGGTTCCCGCGTTGGAAATAGAGCCGTTGTTGGTCACGTCGTTATTGGAATTGATTGTGACCGCGGCCACGCCGGACTTGGCGATACTGATGCCGCCGCTGCTGTTGATTATGATCGTTCCGGCGGACGTGGTGTCGAGCTCCGTCGATGTGCTGGTGGTGACCGTGGTATCGGCGCGGGCCGCGGCAGCGGCCAGAACCGCTGCCAGCAGGGCAGCCGCAGCAGCGGAAAGCATCAAACGGTGCTTGATCAACTCAGCCTCTTATAAATGTCGCCGGGCGGCGGCGCCGCCAGTCTCGGCATTGTCTTGTCGCAAGGCCCGCTCCCGGACCTTAGGCCGCGCGTCCCGCGCAGCCCCGCACCGTTTACCCTTCGCCAGACACCCGGCCCCGGGGACCTGACCGGGGCAGGACGCTCCTGCAGCGCCTTTGTACCCGGCTATCGTCCCGGTTCAACAGCAATTTTCGCCCCAGGTCTACCAATCCCGTTCAAATCTGCCTGTCTTAATCGGACGTTAGCGGCCTTCGGCGCAAAATCCCCCGTGAAAAAGCCTTAACCAACGAAATTTGCGCCCATGACCCCGGCCCGGCACACCAGTTTCGCCAGGCTCACCCAGAAGGATGTGAGCACCAGCGCCGCACGCCATGAGATGCTCCAAACCGGGCGCATGGGCGGGGCAAGGGCGGTTTTCGCCTTTTGCGACCTTTCCGGCCTGGACCTATCGGGCCGCAATCTGGCCGACGCCGATTTCACCGGGGCGGTCCTGGAAGAGACCAATTTGGAGGGCGCCAAGCTGGATTCCGCCAGCTTCTTCGGCGCCGACCTGCGCCGCGCCAATCTGGCGGGCGCCAGTTTGCGCCGCGCCGACATGCGGGGTGCCTCGATGCGCGGCGCCAACATGATCGGCGCCGATCTCTTTGAGGCGGACCTGCGCGAAGGCACCATCGCGGAAAAAGACAAATACGGAAATCTCAAGCTCCTGCTGCACGATCTGGGCCCCTCGGAGCTGCCAGCCGCGATGATGAACTGCGCCAATCTGGAGCGCGCCAAGATGACAGGCGCGATCGCCATTCAGGCAGACTTCACCGACGCGATGATGAAAGGCTGCCGATTGACCCGCGCCAATCTGCGTCAGGCGCGGCTGACCGGCGCCAATCTGGAAAATGCCGATCTGTCGGGATGCAACCTGACTGGCGCCGATCTCGCCGGCTGCATCCTGGTGGGCGCGAAACTGGATTTCGCCAGCACCCATGGCGCCGATCTCAGCAAGGCGCTGACGGAAGCCGCCGAGCCCGACCAGGAAGATGTCGCCACCATCGAGAACCTCTTGGCGGCCCATTCGCGCTGGGCCGAAACCGAGGGCAAGGAAGGAAGGCCCGCCGACCTCGCCGACCGGGATTTGCGCCATATTCCCAGCTTTTCGCGCTACACGCTGACGGCCCTGATCGCGCCGGGCGCGCTGCTTTACGGCGCCAATCTAGAGGGCGCGTCCTTGCAGGGGTCCAATCTGGCCGGCTGCGACTTGCGCTCGGCCAGGCTTGGTGGCGCAGACTTGCGCGGCGTCAATTTTTCCGGGGCCCAGCTCAACCATGCCGACCTGCGCGACACCAAGCTTGGGCCGCTGCTGATTTCCGGGGGCCGGCTGTTGCCGGCGCGCCTGGACAATGCCCAAGCGCGCTATGCCGACATGCGTGGATCCGATCTTCGCCGGGCGCGGCTATCGGGCTGCGACATGTCCTATTCCAACCTGATCGACGCCGACATGCGCGACAGCGAGATGCAGGGCGCCGATTTTTCCGGGGCGAAGTTGCCAGGACGGCTCGCCGAGGCTTTGGCCGCGTCTATCTAGACTCTAAGCCGCGATCGCCGTGCTTTTGGCGCGGATGAACTGGGCCAAACGCGCCAGGGATACTTTGGCCTCGCTGCGGCCGGCTTCGAACTGAAACAGATGGCCCATGCCGTCATAGATCTCCACACTCACCGGAATATTGGCGGCAGCCGCGCGATCGCCCAGCTTGGAGGCGTCATCGCGCAGGATCTCGCTGGCCCCCGCATGCACCATGACCGGCGGGAACCCGGTAAAGGAGGCATAGGCAGGCGAGGCATAGGCATCGCA
>Ga0068871_100001976_pt1 | contig 13888 bp, 13 predicted proteins | sample KBSMisM72_FD_72750 | JGI IMG/M metagenome (GOLD analysis project Ga0068871, IMG submission 72750) | Miscanthus rhizosphere microbial communities from Kellogg Biological Station, Michigan, USA - KBS Miscanthus M7-2 | ecosystem: Host-associated > Plants > Roots > Rhizosphere > Soil ... | reverse complement strand
TGGGCATCAGTCCCGCAAAAATAGCGTTACGGGCATACTGGGTAGCAGTAGGTAATATGGCATAAAAGGTCTCTTCTTCCTGTATCCGGAAGCTCTCTGCAAAAATGGGCTGTATTGTTTTCCACTGATCAAAGCGCAGGTTATCAATCAGTATAAAAAAAAGCGGTATGCCTTTTTGTATGTGCGGCAATACTTTATACTGCATCAGGTTATGGCTCATGATGGGAGCATCGGCACTTTTTGATTTCACCCACGAAACATAATTCCTGGAAATAAATTTAAAAAATTCTGTGTTTGCCTCTGCTTTTTGAGATTGCAATACTTCCTGCATTTCAGGACTGTCACTTTTTTGCATCTCCAGTTCCCAGTACACCAGTTTTTTATAAATGTCCATCCACTCATTATAATTCGGGCTATCGTTAAGCGCCATAAATAAACTTCTGAAACCCTGCTGGTACGCGGAAGTTGTTTTTTCTGCCACCAATCTTTTATTATCAATCAATTTTTTCAGGCTTAGCAATACCTGGTTGGGGTTTACCGGTTTTATCAGGTAATCACTTATCTGGGAACCAATAGCCTCATCCATTATATTCTCCGCTTCATTCTTTGTAATTAATACCACGGGTAAATTACTGTTCACCTCTTTTATTTGTTGCAGCGTTTGCAAACCGGTAATACCAGGCATGCTTTCATCCATCAGTACCACATCCACGATATTGGATTTTACATATTCCACTGCATCAAAACCATTTGTTTTTGTCTGTACTTCGTACCCTTTATTTTCTAAAAAAAGTATTTGCGAATTCAGGGTATCAATCTCGTCATCCACCCAAAGTATTTTTGCTACACTCATGTTGATTTTTTAAAAATTGTAAAATAGGCTGATTGCCGCCGGAAAGTTTGGTGAATTTAGTTTTAACAGGGTTAACATATCTACAAATTTAATTTTTTAAGCCAACGATTATTTGCTTTATTTCGCTTTGTGTATCTTTTAACAATAAACCGGCTTTGAACCAACCAACTTTACATACACTCATTTCAGCATATTAATGGCACTTAGAAAAATAATAAACGACCCCGTTTACGGATTTATCACCATCGATGATGAACTGATCCTGCAAATTGTAGCGCACCCCTATTACCAGCGGCTGCGACGCATACACCAGATGGCAATGGCTCACCTGGTGTACCCGGGAGCCGTACATACAAGGCTGCATCATTCGCTGGGCGCCTATCATTTAATGTGCAATGCTTTGAATGAACTGAAGAGCAAAGGAGTAATTATTTCAAAAGAAGAAGACCAGGCTGCTAAAATTGCTATTTTATTACACGATATCGGTCATGGCCCCTTTAGCCATGCTTTGGAAAATGTACTTATAGAAGGAATGCATCATGAAAGTATTTCCCTGCTGATAATGAAAGACCTGGACCGCCAGTACAATGACCAGTTAAAAATGGCAATTGATATTTTTACTAATGATTATCCAAAGCATTTTTTGCACCAGCTTATCAGCGGTCAGCTGGATATGGACAGGATGGATTATTTATCAAGGGACAGCTTTTTTTCAGGCGTAAGTGAAGGCGTAATTGGCTATGACAGGATATTGAAAATGCTTACGGTTCACAATGGCGAACTGATGATAGAGGAGAAAGGCATTTATTCAACAGAAAAATTTATTGTATCGCGGAGGCTGATGTACTGGCAGGTGTACCTGCACAAAACGGTACTTTGTGCTGAGCAAATGCTGCAGCGTATTATCAAAAGAGCCAAATATATTAAAGCCACCACCCGCCTTTCACTAAATAAGTTCATCAATGAGCCTATAGAAAACGTAAGCCTGGAGGAATTTTGTAGCCTGGACGACCATGATGTGTTGTGTGCCATTAAGGAATGGTGCACACACGAAGATAAAGTGCTCTCCTTTTTATGTAATGGCATTATCAACCGCGATCTATTGAAAGTTCGGTATTATCCCAGGCCTGTAGATGAACAATTATTACAAGAGCAAAAATTCCTTGCACAGCAAAAATTAAGCATAAGCAACGAAGATGCTGATTGGGTTGTCTTTACCGGTGAGGCGGTGAGCAGCACGTATAATTTTGAGCAGGAAAAAATTCACATTCTCTTTAAAGACGGTACTGTTAAAGATATATCAGAAGTGGATGATGCGTTGATTAATCAAAACCTTAGTGGCAAAATTAAAAAATATTACATTTGTTATCTAAGGTGACCAGGTTTGATGGTTTTATTTATTAATAATAGTTGCCCTTACCTGGCTCACAGCTAAGGACCCAAAGTAACAAAAATGGAATTTACAGCAGCTCAGATAGCCATGATGATCAATGGTGAAATAGATGGTAATGGTGATACCAGGGTATCATCCTTTGCCAAAATTGAAGAAGCTGTCAATGGTCAATTATCATTCCTGGCTAATCCAAAGTATGAAGAGTACTTATATTCAACTGGCGCTTCCATTGTAATCGTTAATCAAACACAGGAATTAAAAAAACCGGTAGAAGCAACTCTCATCCGTGTTCCTGATGCGTATATTGCCTTTGCAACGCTGCTGGAAAAATACCAGCAGTTGCAGCAGCAACAATTAACCGGTATCCAGCAACCCGTATATATTGATGCCACTGCTAAAGTTGGAGACCAGGTATATATAGGAGCCTTTACCTACATAGGAGAAAAGGTGTTGGTTGGAAACGGTTCAAAAATTTATCCTAATGTATATATTGGTAACGGCAGCATCCTTGGAGAAAATTCTATTATTCAACCGGGGGTAAAGATCTATCACAATACCGTTATTGGAAAAAACGTAACCATACATGCCGGCAGTGTTATTGGCAGCGATGGCTTTGGTTATGCACCACAGCCAGATGGCAGTTATAAAAAAATACCTCAACTAGGTAATGTTGTAATTGAAGATAATGTAGAAATTGGGGCTAATACTACTATCGACAGGGCCACCATGGGCAGCACCGTTATTAAGTCAGGTGCCAAACTGGACAACCTTTTGCAGATAGCACACAATGTAGAAGTGGGCAGCAATTCGGTGATTGCTGCACAGGCTGGTATCAGCGGCAGCACCAAAATTGGTAATAACGTAATGATAGGCGGCCAGGCGGGTATTGTTGGCCATATTCAAATAGCTGATGGCAGCAAGATCAATGCGCAAAGCGGCGTAAGTAAATCCATCAAAACACCCAACACGGTAGTAACGGGTTCTCCGGCGTATGACTATACCGCTGCACTCCGCAGCCAGGCTTTATCGAGAAATTTACCAGGCCTGGAAAACAGGGTAAAAGCTTTAGAAAAATTATTGCAGGAATTATTAACTAAGGCATAGAATATTTAATTGGCTGCATCCTTTATACTTTCCCGGCTATCAGGTATCCGTTGTTCGTAATTTATTTTAAACCGGGATAAATCAGGCCGGTATTTTCTTTTTCTCACCAGTTCGTACTGGTATAAATGCTGACCAAGGGTATAGAAAAAAGGAAGCGCTATTTCATTATACTCGTATTTATCATCATTCAGAATTTCATCCTTATTTACATAAATAGTGGCGGTAACCATAAATTCTACTTTGTTTTTAAAATCCGCCACATAAGAAACATCTGTCATGCAACCATAAGACCAGCCAACTTTGTTGAATACCCGTAAATAAGGGGGAATAGCATGACTCCCATGCTTAAAAAGGAATTTTACATAGCTGTCAAAATATTGCGAGGTATCGTATTTGGGATAATTAGTTTCCGAAGGATATTGTGACAAAAACTGGTACAGGAAATGATAATCTGAATCGGCCAGATCAAACCGTTGATGTAACGGAACTGACGTGGGGAATATCACAGATTGCAGTAATTGTTGCAAGTCTTCCAAAGGCAAATTGTTGTGCGTGGTAAAGTCAATAGGTTCATCCACCAGGCTATCCTCGCTGTTATAGTGAGCCTTCCCCATTTTTTGTACCTGGCTAAAATCGAAACTGTCTCTGTTATAAGCCGCGAGCTGCTGATAAAGCAAGTGACCGGTACTGTCTAAAAAGCTAACAGGGTTGGTATGCCTGTTCTCTTCAGGTGTCATCCGCACAAACCGCCTGGTTATCCGGATGTCTTTGTAACCTTTCGCATGCAGGTTTTGATTGATGGTTTGCTGACCAACAAATTCATACATGCGGTTATAAGCATCATTATCACTAATCAAAAAAGCCTTCTTAATAAAATGAGCCATGCTGGGCAAACCAGTTGCCGAGGTATTATCCTGGCGCATGGACGATTGCTTCGAAAAACCACTGTCAAACTGGATGCTGGTATTTTTATTCACACCCGGAACGTTCATCTTTTTTAATTTCTCCAGTGTTAAAAATGCCAGGGGTAGTTTTACAGTAGATGCAGGATTGAAATACTGGCTGGCATCTACATTCAGATAATAATTGGTAAAAGAAGGCTGATTCCTTTTGTCTCTGTCAATTTTTGTGTATATCACCTGGTAATGATAGATTTCCGGATGGGCAAGCACCTGCTGAAATAAACTATCTTTCACAGACAGCAATTCTTTTTCTAAAAGGGGGGATCTTTTGGATTGCGCCACCACACTGGTGCAAAAACAAATGATAACAAAACAACATACTGGTATTTTCATAAACATAAAGCTACAATAGAATCATAGTAGCCCCAAAAACAGCTTACGCTTAATGCTTTGTTAAGCAACCCTGCTTTTATCCCACGGGGTATAAAAAATTAAAATATCTTTGCCGCCAATGATTTAAATAACCAAATATGGACTCAAACTTTAATCCTGATAAACAACATACATTAACTTCAGCTATAAGTATATCCGGCACCGGTTTGCACACAGGTGTAAATGTTGATATGACGCTGAAACCAGCTAATCCAGGCTTTGGTTTCCAGTTCCAAAGGATAGATCTTCCCGGTATGCCTGTAATCAAGGCTGATTGTGATTTAGTGACAGATACCTCAAGAGGGACAACACTGGAAGTGGGAGAAGCCAAAGTGAGTACCGTGGAACATATATTGGCGGCACTGGTAGGTATGGGTGTAGATAATTGCCTGATTGAGATCAATGGCCCCGAGATACCAATCATAGACGGAAGCAGCGAACCTTTTGTTGAGATTATTGAAGAGGCTGGTGTTTCAGAGCAGGATGCTGCAAAAACATGGTACAGTATCGACACAAACATTACTTTTTATGACGAAGTGAAAAGGGTGGAGATGACTGCGATGCCTGCTACCGATTACAAAGTAACCACCCTGATCGATTTTAATTCCCCGGTGTTGGGCACCCAGCATGCAGGTTTAAAGACCATGAAAGATTTTAGGACAGAGATTTCTCCTTGCAGAACCTTTTGTTTTTTACACGAGCTGGAAATGTTGCTGGATAACAACCTCATCAAAGGTGGCGATATCAATAATGCAATCGTGGTAGTGGATAAAGCGGTAACGGAAGAAGAAATGACGAGGCTGGCAAAAGCATTTGGGAGAGATAAAATTGAAGTAAAAAGTGAAGGTTATTTAAATAACCTGGAACTGCGTTTTCCCAATGAACCTGCCCGGCATAAATTGCTGGATGTGATCGGCGACCTGGCACTTATTGGCTATCCTATCAAAGGGCATATCATGGCTAACCGTCCTGGCCACAGCAGTAATGTAGCTTTTGCAAAAAAACTAAAACAGTACATCAAGAAGAATAAGCATACCAAAGACATTCCAATTTACGATCCCAACCAGCCACCGGTTTACTCCCTTAATCAAATTGAAAAAACCCTGCCGCACCGGTACCCATTTTTACTGGTAGATAAAATAATTGAGCTGAGTGACAAGCATATCGTAGGAGTAAAAAATGTAACATTCAATGAATTTTATTTCCAGGGGCATTTTCCCGGTAACCCGGTAATGCCGGGAGTATTGCAGATAGAGGCGTTGGCTCAAACAGGCGGTTTACTTTGCATCAATGCCATGCCGGAAGGCCAGTACGATACCTATTTCTTAAAAATCGAGAATTGCAAATTCAAACAAAAAGTGGTGCCTGGCGATACCATGCTCTTAAAAATGGAACTGATTGAACCTATCAGGCGGGGAATTTGTGTGATGAGGGGCAGTGTATTTGTTGGAAACAAGTTGTGCACGGAGGCAGACTTAACTGCACAACTGGTAAAAAGGAATTAAAGACAGCAGGCGGTGAAACTATTATTATATATTTGAATTTATTAATTTTTTAAATGATCCGCCGCAGGCGGTTAATGGCCAAATGATTCATCCACATACCTACATACACCCAAACGCAAAACTGGCTACCAATGTAAAAGTGGATCCCTTTAGTGTGATCCATCAAAATGTGGAGATTGGCGAGGGCACCTGGATTGGCAGCAATGTTACAATCATGGAAGGCGCCAGGGTTGGAAAAAACTGCCGCATTTTCCCAGGGGCAGTTATTGCGGCCATTCCGCAAGATCTGAAATTTGAAGGCGAAGCCACTACCGTTGAGATTGGCGACAATACTACCATCCGTGAATTTGTAACCATCAACCGCGGCAGCAAAGACCGCTGGACCACCAAAGTGGGCAGCAATTGTCTTATCATGGCGTATAGTCATATTGCCCATGATTGTATAGTAGGCAACCATTGCATTATGAGTAATAACACACAAATGGCAGGTCACGTGCTGGTGGGAGATTTTGCTATCCTTGGGGGCATGTGTGCAGTACACCAGTTTGTACAGATAGGTCAGCATGCCTTTGTAAGCGGCGGTTCACTGGTGAGCAAAGATGTACCCCCTTATATCAAAGCGGGACGCACACCATTAAGCTATGCAGGGGTAAATTCCGTTGGATTAAAACGCAGGGGATTTTCACTTGACAGGATTAATCAAATACTGGATATCTACCGCATTATTTACAATAAAGCCATGAACACTTCACAGGCACTGAACTATATTGAAGAGGAATTAGCTGCCACCGATGAAAGAGATGAGATCGTAACGTTCATCCGCGAAAGCGGCAGAGGTATTATTAAGCGCTTTACAAAAGGCAGTCTGGATGATGAATAACCCCCTTCTGCCTTCGTTAGCTAATGGAGGAACTAAGGCAAATATATTATCTGAATTAAACTGCACTATTTAATTATACTTTCTTAAAGCTCCGCTGGTCAGCGGATTTGGGACATGCAAATTTCACTAACCAATGCAGGAAAAAGATTTAACCGGGAATGGATATTCCGTGGCTTTACATTTGAATTTGCAGCTCCAAAAAAATATGCCATTACAGGTCCGAACGGATCTGGAAAATCTACCCTGCTGCAGGTGATCTCCGGTTCTCTTACTCACAGTGAAGGACTCATCCAATTTGCAAATGGCCAGTCTGTCACAGAAGCCGAACAGCATTTTAAATGTGTTTCTATTGCGGCGCCTTATCTTGAGCTAATAGAAGAAATGACAGCAAATGAATTCCTTGCTTTTCATACACAATTTAAGCCCCTAAGTATCACTGCCGCGGAAGCTTTACAAATAACAAATTTGTCCAATGCGGCTAATAAACAAATCAGGTACTATAGCAGCGGGATGAAGCAACGGTTAAAACTGGCACAGGCATTTTTTAGTGCTTCTCCTGTGCTATTATTAGATGAACCTACTACCAATTTAGACAGGGAAGGCATCGAACTGTACCTTCATCTCATCGATAATCATACCGCGGGGAAACTGGTGATCATTAGCAGCAATGTAACAGAAGAATACCAGTTTTGTGATGAAATAATATCCATCAGGAATTATAAATAAATTCTTCTGCACGGAAAACATTTACCTGAAATATTTTCCAATTACCGGCAATTGTGGAAGCTCTTTTTTCTCAACCTGTCCAACAAACCATAAATAAAGACCGGTAAGTAACCCGGCTACCGTTAAACTAAACCATTTATTTGGCCAGAAATGAGTGATGCCTTTATGAATAAAAAACAGCAGCACTACAATGACGATGTAAGCAATTAATTTTTTCCAGGCGTACGGTATCGGGTACTCTTTTTGTCCCCATATAAATGACCCCACCATCATGCTGCCATAACAAAAAAACGTTGCCCAGGCACAGGCCATATAACCATACGTTGGGATAAAAAGATAGTTGATCAAAATAGTAATGAGTGTACCGATCAATGTTATCCATGCACCAGCCATTGTTTTATTACCCAGTTTATACCATACACTCAAATTATAATAAATGCCCAGGAACATATTTGCCAGCAATAAGATAGGCACCACGCCAAGACCTGCCCAATATTTAGGTCCGATAAAATTTTTCCAGATGGGCATAAACAGGCTCACCGCTAAAAACATCAGCGTAATCACAATTACAAAAAACTTCATTACCCTGGCGTATACTTTCTGTGGGTTTTTTCCTTCGGCCTGCTTAAAAAAGAATGGCTCTGCACCCATGCGAAATGCCTGTATAAAAAGGGTGATTAAAATAGAAAGCTTATAACAGGCATTATAAATTCCTACCTGGGAATCTTTAAAAATGGTATTTCCCGGCAGCCACCAACGCAGCATCAGCCTGTCGAATGTTTCATTGATCATACCTCCCATACCGGCAACAATTAAAGGCAGCGAATAGATCATCATTTGTTTCCAGAGTTTGGTATTAAACTGAAAACGTATTTCGGAAATTTCTTTAGCAAGGAATATCAGGGTTATTACCGATTGAATCAGGTTGGCCACAACCACGTATACTATGGGATTGACTGAAGTATCGTAAAATAAAGAGACCCAACTATTAGGATTGACTTTAACCTGGTGAGCACAATAGCTGATAAAGAACCAGGTAAAAAATACGTTGATAATAATTCCAATGATCTTTGCAGCGGCAAATTTTACAGGCCTTCCTTCCTGCCTTAATCTTGCAAAAGGAATGGTGCTAAGTGTATCCAACGCAATAATAAAAATACTTAACTGGATGATCTGTGGCAGATCTGCAAGACCAGTTACTTTACCCAGCGTACCCTGGTTTAACCAAAGAATGGCAGTAAATAAAAGGGTTGAAAAAAACAACGAGAGTGCCGCCGTATTGTAAATAGTTTTCCTATTTTCTTCATTAGAAGAAAAGCGGAAATAAGCTGTTTCAAATCCATATGTAAACAGAACGTTTAACAACGGAATAGCTGAATACACCAGCGCCATCTTCCCGTAGTCAGAAGTTTTAATGGCATCAGCGTATGTAAGATAGGGGGTAAGCAGGTAGTTGATTAACCGTGCTGCAATGGAGCTTAACCCATACCACATTGTCTGCCCGGCTAATTTTTTTATATTACTCAATGATGGTTTCCTTTTGTGACAAATTTAAATGTATAAATCTTAATTACAGGTTCAATTTTAATATGAATTGGTCAAAACTTTTTTCATCCAGTATCTTTACCAAAATTTTGCCGGGAGTTAAAAAAAAGCTCATTGCAAATTAGATAGCACTTTTTTTATTGCCGTTTTATAAATTTTAAACCAACAATTATGCTTATGAAAGGATTTATTTTTTTAGCGTCATTATTTTTTTATTCGGCGGGTACGTTTGCACAGGCACGTATGGTTACAACGCAATACCAAAAAAGTATGCAGCCTGCAATAGAAGTGGAAGTACCCTATGCTGAGAAAACGGTAAACAATTCTTTGATTGAACGATTTGAAAACAGGGGATACAAATCAAAAGAAAGTAAAGGGTATCTTATATTCAAAGGAGTTAAGCTATCAGATCTAGGGCCGGATGAATATGACATTTATTTTAAAGTTGATCAAAAAAGCAGGAAGGAAAAAGAAACTTCTATAATAACAATGCTGATCTCTTCGGGCTATGAAAAATTTATTGGGGAATCAGACAACCCGGAGTTATATGAAAATGCAAGAAAATTCTTAAATCAACAAACCTCTATCAGCGCTGCTCACGACCTGGAACTGCAAATAAAAGACCAGGAAGAGGTTCTTAAAAAAGAGGATAAAAAATTGGCGTCGCTGGTTACGGACAGTGTTAACCTGCAAAAGAAAAAAACAAAACTCGACCTGGACATAGAGGAAAATTCAAAAAAACAGGAATTACAAAAGGCTGAAATTGAAAAACAAAAGCTAATATTCGAAAAGTTAGCAGCAAGAAGAAAACAATAATAATGTAAATCAGGCGTTTATAATAGAGTGCAGTTTTACCGCTGCACTTTTTTTTACATCCAATATCCGGCATTATGAAATTATGGTATGTTTCATTAATATTAAGTATCGTCTCCTGCATTATCCTGCTGGTGATATGCTTTTTGCCTGCTGATTACACTGTCTTCAACTGGACCAAATCGCAAGTAGAAGCTGGTGTACTTTTCCCGGTATTATTGCTAGGCTGGACAACTGCTCTCTTTGGTTTTCTATTTAACAATATCTATATAGACAAAAGCATGATGGAAAAAAATGTGAAGCAAATGTCTGCGTTTAAGACTTACTTGCCCAGTTTTCTTGGTCTTCCTGCTTTTGTATCTTTTATCTGGTTTATTATCCGCTGGTACAAAGGAAAGCCCAACATTTAGTGCTGGTGAATGAATACCTTGTTTTTCCCTTCTGGATCTTCATAACGTTTATTTTTAACCAGTTCCTCATCTGTGAGTGTATATAAAAACGATAACAGGTCAATCTTTTCCTGGTTACTGATTACTATTTTATTCTTCAACAAAGAATCAACAGTAGGTTGCTTTGTATTTATCTTATTCCGGTAATGCTCTATCACCTGGCTCAATGTATACAATCTTCCATCATGCATATAAGGCGCTGTGATAGCAATATTCCTTAAACTCGGCACTTTAAATTTTAATGAATCAGCTGCATTTCCGGTGATACGCATTCTGCCATTATCAGCTAAGTTGGTATTCACATCGGATCCGTTATTTCTTATTGAATTATCAGTGAACAAAGGTTCCTTATGGCAGGCGTCACATTTTGCTTTGAATATATTATAGCCGTATTCTTCACTGACACTAAAACTGGCTTCGCCCCTTTTCACTTTATCATATTTACTGTTGTACGACTGGATGCTTCCGGTAAACTGGGCCAGCGCTTTCAACATGCGCTGGCTGTTGATACCGGCATCACCAAATGCTGCAGCAAACATTCTTTTATAGGCAGTGTCTGCACTTATTTTATGTATTACGTTCCCGATGGTTTCAGCCATTTCGCTGGTATCAGTAAGTGGCGCCAGGGGTTGCACTTCAATATGGTTGACACCGCCATCCCATTGAAATTCCTTCATCCAGGCCAGGTTAAAAAGCGCTGGGGCGTTGCGTTTAGTAAACCTGTTGCTGAACCCGTGACTGAGATCATGATCCAGGTTGGCAAATGCGGCAAACTGCTGGTGGCAACTGGCGCAGGGAAAATTACCATCTTTGCTCAACCTGCCATCATAAAACAATTTTCTGCCCAACTGAAACCCTTCTTCCGTTAAAGGATTTTTTGCAAAGATGTTGGTAGGAGGTTTGGGCCATCCTTTTGGGGTCACCAGTTTAAGATAAGTTGGCTTATACCTATGGGGACCGTATAAAAAAGCCGATCCCAACACTACCGTTATTACCAGCAATATGATGACCCTGTATTTCAAGATGCGTAAAGAGAAGATTTAATTTTCATTGATAACAGTTGCCACTTTAAATAACCTGTAAAAATTTGCAGCAATTCTTTTTGCTAACGTCCCCGGTAAACTGCATACAGGCGTTTCACTTATTTTTATTACTGTTGCCGCATCCCAGAATGCAGCAATATCTGCTTCTATTATTAGTGTGCTGGTTTTACCATTTTGAATGATTAATGGCTTGTTTCCAGGCAACGCAAAGGTCAAATAATGTAATACGCTGTTTTCCCCTTTATAACCCCCGATATGATATTCCACCTTGTTATTTATCGCATTGCTTTGAGGAGACGTTCCTTCCATCTTTTCCATCACATACCCTGTATTCCATGTCCAAAACATATCGTTCAGCGGATCGAGGGCCCCGGTTTGTGCACCACTGGTGTTTCTTGCACTGTCCACTCCTAATAAAAAACCGATACTGTCATATTTATTCTCAGGCAAATTTATGATAAATGATAAACTGCTGTCGATGGCCTGGTTCACCAGGCGATAATCATTTTTTTGGCTGTAGCGGTTACCGGTTCTGTAAAATGCCATGTTGGATACATAATATTTAAACTTTGTAATAGTATAATCCTCACCAAATGGATTACGGTAACTGCTGTCGAATAAAACCACCGGCTGATGATGGATAGTATTAATAAATATAATTTTTACAAAGCCCTTCTTGCCATTTTCTGGCTTGTTATTTTTGTGCTGCGCTTTAACGTTATTTAAAAAGCAGCATAGCAGGACGGTGCCGAGATAAAAAAGTGTTTTCATTAATAGGTAACTTTTTTTCTGAACTGCTTTATTTCACCCAGCTTTTTTTTACTGTCTATTCTTTTTTGTTTAGCAGCTTTGCTCACTTTGGTAGGCTTTCTTTTTTTTTGTATTAATAGTGCTTTTGTTACCAATGCATTCATTTTTTTTATCACGAGCTGTTTATTCCCGAGTTGACTTCTTTCTTCCTGGCTTTTCACGAGCAGGTTTCCATCAGCATTTATTTTATTGGAGAGCTTTACCGATACCAATTCTTTTTGTTCATCATTCAGCAATGCAGAGGCAGCCAGGTTCCAATAGCCCTCCACCATGGTTTCCACCTTGTTTACATTTTGTCCTCCTTTTCCTCCGCTGCGTGCAGTTTTAAATTTAATTTCTGATGAGATATCCATCTTCAAATTTACTATCTAAATCACAACAGCCATATACATTTCATTTACTATCTTTATCTTAAAAGGGTAAAAAAAATTACATTTGCACACAACCAACCGTCCATTGATGATAAAAGGAATATATCAGTCATTAACAGAGCGTAAGCGATTGGGGAAAAAATCTTTCGCAGTATTAATTGATCCGGATAAAGTGAATGATCACAATATGGAACAATTGATATCCTTAGCTGTGGCTGCAGAAGTAGATTATTTTTTGGTTGGAGGGAGTTTGGTGGTATCCAATTACCTGGATGAGTGCCTGCAATTGATCAGGCGTGAATGTGCAATTCCTACGATACTTTTTCCTGGCAGCCCTTCGCAGGTAAGTAAATATGCTGATGCATTATTATATCTCTCCCTTATTAGTGGACGCAACCCGGAGTTGCTGATTGGTCAGCATGTGATCTCTGCACCGTTTGTTAAAAAAAGTGGACTCGAAATAATGTCTACTGGTTATATGGTAGTGGATGGTGGTGCTCCCACGACCGTTTCCTACATTTCCAATGCAAGCCCCCTGCCTGCCGATAAAAATGAAATCGCTGTTTGTACTGCCATGGCCGGTGAAATGCTCGGCATGAAACTAATCTACATGGATGCAGGCAGTGGCGCCAAAAGAGCGATCAATGAAGGCATGATAGAAAAAGTAGCAGTTGCCATCAACGTACCGCTGATCATCGGCGGTGGCATTGTCGAGCCGGAAAAAGCATACCGCAACTGTAAAGCCGGTGCGGATGTGATAGTGGTAGGCAATGCCATTGAAAAAGATGCGTCACTTATAAAAGAAATGGCTGCGGCAGTACATAGTTTACCGGTGATAGTATAACCCGGAGTATTTATTTTCAACGCACTATCTTCCCTGCAATCTCTCAGTATTTATTTGCCTGTAATATCCAGTTTCACCGCGGCATTAATCAACAAGGGAACATTGGTCAATACCCGCAGGCTCCTGATAGCCGTGCTGGCTGTTAGTACCGGGTAGGTGGTTAATCCCGAAGGAATAATCACATCCGTGTTGATATCGGGTACAGCACCGCAACTCCA
>Ga0068871_100001975_pt1 | contig 13894 bp, 9 predicted proteins | sample KBSMisM72_FD_72750 | JGI IMG/M metagenome (GOLD analysis project Ga0068871, IMG submission 72750) | Miscanthus rhizosphere microbial communities from Kellogg Biological Station, Michigan, USA - KBS Miscanthus M7-2 | ecosystem: Host-associated > Plants > Roots > Rhizosphere > Soil ... | reverse complement strand
GAGGAATCAATTCGTGAGATAACACGCGGCACGCTCGAGACCTTCGGATACGCAGTCCTGACCGCAGCTGATGGCACCGAAGCACTCGCGCTCTACGCCGATAAGAAGAACGAAATCGCCGTCGTATTGACGGACATGGTGATGCCGTTCATGGATGGCCCAGCCACAATCCGCGCGTTGCAAAGAATGAATCCGAAGGTTCGTATCATCGCCGCCAGCGGCCTTGGAGTCGGCCAACGCGCCGGTGAAGGTCCATTGGAAGGCGTCTCCATCTTCCTCAACAAGCCCTACACCGCTGAGAAACTACTCAACGCCATCGCGCAGGTGTTGAAGAGTTAGGTCAACAACTGAGGAATGTACTGTAGGGGCGGCCCTCCGTGGCCGCCCGTGGTTTTGATAGGGTTCGCCAAACCCGAGACTGTCGATTCGTCGAACTCTGTCCCAACCACGGGCGGCCCCGGAGGGCCGCCCCTACAGTACGTCTAATATTTACCAATTACCCGTATTGAGTTAATTGCCCACCACGAACAGGTGCCCGTCGTTCTGTGTATATATCTTACCGTCGGGCCCGATGGTGAGCGGTGTGTAAGCGGCGCCCAGCGCAAGTTGCAGAAACTTTTTCTGCTTGAGCGTGCCGCCCTGGTTGATGGCGAAGATGTTGCCGTCCTCGCTGTTCGCGTAAACCACCCCGTCACGATCTATGCCGAAAGCGTTGACGCACCACTCGAAGCCATTTGGGTGATCATCAACGCACGTCACCGACCCATTCGGCTGTCGGGTGCAACTGAGCGTGTTCGTGTTCTGGAATTTCCACTCGACGTTCATGTTGTGGTTTAGCTGGGTGATGAAGTAAGCCTCCGGGTCGTTTGGCGTGGTGGCCGTGCGGTCGGACGGGCAAAACTGTTCGACGGCGCAGTACGACCCGGTTGCGTAGTGGTTGTCTTTGATGACAATCGAGTAAGTTCCGCCGTGCGAGTAGATCGCGGGCGTCACGTCCCAGCCGAAGGGGTAAGAGCCCTGAAACTCCCCTGTCGAGCTGAATTTGAAGAGGTGGCCCTGCGCGTAGTTGTAGAAGGTGAGAACGCCGAAGAGCACGCTGCCGTCGGGCGCGACCGTCGGCGAGGCAGTACTGTCGTCGAAGATTCTTCCTGGCGGTGGCTCGTTCGTGTTCGGGTCAACGCCCGTGTGGGCACCGACGCGGCAGCCGCCGGGTGTGCCGTTGGGCGGTATTAAAACATTGCACCCGTCGTTGAGCCGGTCGCGCAGCGAGGCCTTCCATTTCGGCGTCAAGTCGGGGTTCACGGCGATGAGATAATTGTAACGCGTGACTAAGTGCGCGCGACTAGCAGTGTAGATGGTCCCATCCGGGGCGATGGCCGGCGCGATGTTGATGCCGGGCCGCTGCGTACCGCAGGGGCTCGTTGGCGGAATGGCATCAGGGCTCGGCGGCCAGGGAAGCTGGTTGTTGCTGAACCCGACTTTGCACGGATCGTTCGCCGCCGGAGCGCCAGGGGTAAGCGACGTGAAGGTTGCCTTCAGAGCCGTGCCGTTGGGGGTGATCTTCACAAGCCAGGAGTTGATGACGTCAACAGTCCAAGGGTTGTTGTTGGCGAGCTTAATTGCATTGTAGTAGACATTACCCGCGTTGTCGGCGCTTAACGGGCCGGCCACGAAGATCTTCGCGTCCACGTTATTGCCGAAAGGGTTGATGCGCGCGACAACGGCGCCCGTCGCGCGGTCGAGTTTGTAGACTGTACCGCCGAATCCGGGATCGTAGACGAAACCGCCTGCAAGCACAGCGTGGTAGACCGGCTCCCAACCAGGGCTTCCAAATGGAACGGGCTTCCAGTCGCTCTGGAAGTTCCACTTCTCAACTAGCTGCCCGTTCTCCCAATGGAACCGCTTCTGGTTCCAGGTCTGCGACTCCCAGGTAGTAATTGACGTGTAGGTGCCCGACTTGAATTCCATAAACATGTCGTCGCCATCGACGAGCGGCGTCTGGTAGTGCACGAACAGGTCGCCGTCTCCATTCGCCGGGTTCTTCTCGATGTCAACGAAGGGGTCGTAAATGAGGTCCGCGAGGACGGTATTAAGGCCTTGACCGGCGACGTTTATCTCGCCGGTGTGTTGAGCGTCTTTGCTCCATTGCGTCCAGCTCAGGCTTTGCGCGAACGTGGAGAATTCGAAAGCGAACACTAGCATCAACAGTGAAATGGTTTTTGCGATTTTCTTCATCACAGCTCCTTTTCCAGTGTGACTGACAGGTAGAGGGTTATTCGTCGTTATTGCTTAATGCCAGTCTGGGCGATGCAGGCATGACGAGCCGCGGGGGAAGACCCTTTGTGATTGGGAGGAGCGCGAGGGTAGTCAGTTGTTCTAACTATGCGAGGTAAAGTTGGAATACGTGTTACTGCCCTGAGTGCGGGCGGCAGATTATAGCGTTCCCTTTCGGATGTCAATCCACAGATTAGGCAGATTTAAGAATCTGTGTAATCTGTGGATAAGCTTTGCGGGAAAATCAACGCCCTCTGCGAAATACCCCGCACTCCGCATCGTCTCGTCCTGCCTGAAAACCTACGAAAACAAAGTGGTACGGGTCGTGCACTCAGGCTGGTGAATGGCCGGGAACGGCCTACTGTGATTTGCGAAAGGCTTTGAAGAGATGGCGAAGGTTTTGATCCTCGGGGGCGGGTTCGCCGGCGTGGTAGCCGCAGAGCGCCTGGCCGAACAGCTTGGCGACGAGCACCAGATTACGCTCGTGTCTCGCAACCGGCAGTTCATTTTTTATCCGGCATTGGTGCGACTCGCGTTCGGCAAGTGCTCTCCGAAGGACGTTTCATTCGACCTGCGTTACACGATGCTAGATCGTCGAGTGAACTTCGTCGAAGCTGAAGTTGCTCATGTCGATCCAATCGAGAGAAAGGTGACGATTGCGCACGGCCAGGTTGAAGGAAAACTGCCTTACGATTATCTCGTCTTCGCACTTGGCCGGCGAATGGCAACGGAAAAGATCAGGGGCTTCTACGAACACGCTCACCACTTGCTGAACGTCGATAAAGCGATCAAGTTTCGTCAGTCCATCAACGAGTTTAAGGAAGGAAGAGCCGTTTTGGGTCAGTGTTTTGGCGCCCGGTTGCCGGTACCTGTCTACGAAACCGCATTTGCGCTGGCACGTCACCTGGAAAAGAAAGGCCAGCGCGATCGAACCAGAATAACTGTCGTCAGCCCGGAGACGATTGAGTCCGATCTTCTTGATGTGAACGCAGCCATCACGCTCAAGCAGATGCTCCATAAACAACAGATTGAACTGTTGGAAAACTTCCGCATCACGTCTCTAACCCAAAACTCGGCCACCACGAATGATGGAGCAGCGGTTGATTTCGACCTGCTCATGCTGGTTCCACCGTTTCAGGGATCGTCAGCAGCACACTACCTGGAAGTCACAGACAAGGATGGGTACATACACGTCGATTCGACTATGCGCGTGCTAGGGCACGAACGAGTCTACGCGGTCGGAGATTGTGTAGGTTTCAGCGGACCGAAGATGGGCCATATGGCGGTGCGACAGGGCGAAATTGCAGCGGCGAACCTCGTCGCGGAAATTAAAGGACAGGAATCCACTTTTCACTACTCCCATGAGCTGCGTTTCGTGATTGATGAGGCGGGCGGCACTGGACTCTACCTGCACAAAGACATTTGGACTAACGATGCGGCCACCGTCAGACAAAATCCCTTTTGGGTGTGGGCAAAACGCCTGCAGCAGAGACATTGGGAATTTACGCATTCATAGTTGAGGGCCAACATCATGAACGAGAATCACACAATTACGCTGGTTGAAATCCCAATCGGAGGAACAGGCGGGTTCATGTGGAACCGGTTACACGGAGAACGCGAAGAGATCTGCGAGGCTCTGTTAAAGGATGATGACCGCAAAGAATTGCTCCAGGCCCGCTTGCGGCAGGTGGACGATGCTTTGGATCGCCTGATGTCCAACGCGGACTCGCTCGACGATCTCTCGGCGACTCTGCATTAAGTCGAGGTAGTGAAATGAAAGCAAATGTTTTCCATGGTAAGAATAAAATTCGGATTGAAGAGGTAGAAAAACCACGGGCGGGGGCCGGTGAAGCTGTTATTCGCGTCACGCTCACCACGATTTGCGGTACAGACCTTCATATCGTCAGGGGTGAATACCCCGTTGCTCCGGGTTTAGTGATCGGACACGAACCGGTCGGCGTCATCGAAGAGCTGGGCGCAGGCGTTTCCGGATACAACATCGGAGATCGCGTGCTCGTCGGCGCAATTACGCCGTGTGGTCAGTGTGCCGCATGTTTGTGGGGCCACTCGGCACAATGCGGCCATGGCGAAGGGTATGAAGCATTAGGCGGATGGCGTTTCGGAAATACAATCAACGGCGCGCAGGCTGAATATCTCAAGGTGCCTTACGCCCAGGCGAACCTCGCAAAAATTCCTGATGAGCTTACTGACAGACAAGTAGTGCTGCTCGCCGACATTGCCTCCACCGGCTTTAGTGGCGCCGAGTCTGCCGGCATAAAAATCGGCGACTCAGTTGTCGTGTTTGCACAAGGTCCGATCGGTTTGTGTGCAACAGCCGGCGCAAAACTAATGGGGGCCGCGCTGATCATCGGAGTCGATGGAGACGACCATCGACTCGCGATGTCGAAACGCATGGGAGCCGACATCACTCTCGACTATCGCGAGACGGACGTCGTGAGTGAAGTAAAACGTCTGACCGGTGGCGGCGCAGATGTAGCCATCGAGGCACTCGGCACTCAACAAACGTTCGAGAGCTCGTTGCGCAGTTTGCGGCCGGCGGGAACGTTGTCCAGTCTTGGCGTGTATTCTGGCAAACTCCAGATTCCCTACGAAGCATTTGCGGCGGGCATTGGCGATCACCGGATCGTGACGACGCTTTGCCCCGGCGGCAAAGAGCGAATGCGCAGGTTGATGGAAGTTGTGCGTCATGGTCGCGTCGATCTTACGCCGCTGCTCACGCACACCTTTCCACTGGAGAAGATCGGTGAAGCTTACGATTTGTTTGGCGAACGACTCGACGGCGTGATGAAAGTGGCGATTACGCCGTAAGCCGGAAGGAGGTCCTTCAAACATGATTAATATCAAGCGCATTCTTTGTCCGACCGACTTATCGCCGTACTCTGCAAACGCAGTGCGATACGCGCTGGCACTGGCGCGCGCCCACGATGCTGAGTTGATCCTGCTCTACTGCACCGACAGTCTGGCAGGCAAAGAAGAACTCAACGACTGGTTACTGGAACACGTTGAGCTTTCTGAGTCTCGCTGTCGTCTCGCGATCGCACCGCCGGATCATGTTGACGAATCAATTATGACGCAGGCCCAGACGGAATGTGCTGACTTGATTGTGATGCGGTCGAGGCGGCGTCCACACCGCGCGGCGCTACTCGGCTCGACCGCCGAATCAGTTTGCAGAAGTGCACCGTGTCCGGTGCTTGTTATGCATAGCGACGAGCGTGAATTTGTAAACGATGAACTGAGAGTCGATCTGAAGCGCGTCCTCGTTGCTTACGACTTTTCCGACTACGCAGAGGTGGCTCTGAAGTATGGATTGTCGATTGCGCAGGAACACCAGGCGGAAGTGCACCTGCTGCACGTGTTGCCGGCGCGCTCGGTGAACGAACCTGAGATTGCCTGGTACCCGATCAAAGGTGAATCCGCATATCACACGGCTGCACGTCGCCTGCAGAGAGTCGTGCCGGCTGAGGTCCACCTGTGGTGTTCAGTTAAAACAGCGGTGAGTGAAGGACAACCGTATCGCGAGATTCTGAATTACGCAGAGAAGAATGCAATCGATTTGATTAGTGTTGGGGCGCATGGCGCTGAATTCGGAATGCGCGCGTTGTTTGGATCGAATGTCGATCGCGTTCTCCGCCAGGCGCCGTGTCCTGTCCTGGTCGCGCGACCGTTAAAGCCGAACATGACGGTGTCAAGGCTGCACTTGGACACAGTGTCCAAGTCCGGTTCTGAATATGGGAGAACATAAGGTCGAACAACAGGTCGATGAGCGGAAAGCGCAAGCCTTCATGAAGGCACTGCTGGAAGATTTGCGCGCGCTTGCGTTCATGCTCGCCGACGATCGTGTCGAGAGTGGCGTTACGCGCATCGGAGCAGAACAGGAGATGTTCCTGATCGATCGCTACTTGCGACCCGCTCCGGTTTCTTTGGAAGTTCTCAAACATGCCGGCGACGCGCGACTGACAACCGAGATCGCTCGTTTCAATCTAGAAGCCAACCTCAGCCCGCTCAAACTAAAGAACAACTGTTTTAGTCAGATGGAGCAGGAGCTCGTCGAATTGATTGCCCTGGCACGGAATAGTGCTGCAACTCAGAATGCCGATGTTCTTCTCGCCGGCATTCTACCGACGCTGCAAAAGTCAGATCTGACTCTCGACAATCTGACTCCCGTAGCTCGTTACCATGAGCTGGACCGCGGCGTGATCCAGATGCGCGGCGGCCCGCTCTCGATTCATATCAAAGGATTGGACGAGCTGCACCTGACGCACGACAACATCATGATGGAGTCGTGCAATACGAGCTTCCAGGTTCACTTCCAAAGTAACGCGAAAGAATTTGCCAATCATTACAACATTGCACAGGCCATAACGGCTCCGGTGCTGGCGGTGGCCGTCAATTCACCGCTGTTGTTTGGTCTGCGCTTGTGGCAGGAAACACGTGTGGCGTTGTTTCAGCATTCGACGGACGAGCGTTCCCGCCCGCAACTGGCTCGCAATCAACCGACGCGCGTTAGTTTCGGCGACCGCTGGCTACAAGACTCCGTGATCGAGCTCTTTCACGATCAGATCACTCGTTTTCGTCCCATCATGATTTCCGAGCCTGAGGAGAATCCTTTCGAAGTTCTGGCACGCGGCGAGACGCCTTCACTTTCCGCGCTGCGAATGCACAACGGAACTGTCTGGCGCTGGAATCGAGCGTGCTATGGCGTTTCCGGAGGAGTTCCGCACCTGCGAATCGAGAACCGCGCGCTTCCTTCTGGTCCGACGATTGTCGACGAGATTGCGAATGCCGCTTTCTTCACCGGATTGATGGTTGCCCTGCCGCACGTGTACGGTGAAATTGCGAAGCGAATGGTGTTTGACGATGCGAAGTTGAATTTCTTCCGCGCCGCGAGACATGGTCTCGATGCTCACTTCCAATGGATCGACGGGCAGAGTCACAACGCCGCAACGCTCATCCTGGAGCAGTTGCTTCCCATTGCGCGTCAGGGACTGACTAGTTCGCGCGTAGCGGGTGCAGACATTGATAAGTATCTCGGCATCATCGAAGAACGTGCTCAATGCCGGCAAACCGGAGCGCGCTGGGTAATGAAGTCGCTTTCGACGATTGGGGCGTCGGCGTCAAAAGAGGCCAGCCAGAGAAGATTGACGGCGGAGATACTGGCCAACCAGAAACAGGGAAAACCGGTTCATAGCTGGCCCATTGTAAAGACGGCGGAGCCTGATGAATGGGAACAGGGCTATCGGACTGTCGGGCAGTTCATGTCAACGGACCTATTCACGGTGAAGCCCGACGACTTGATCGATCTTGCCGCGAGCGTGATGGACTGGCGACACATCAGGCACGTTCCGGTTGAAGATCAGGAAGGGCGGTTAGTTGGACTCGTAACTCATCGTGGATTGCTTCGCATGATGATCAGCCGTGGCAGCAGCGAAACGGTTACGGTGCGTGAGATCATGGTGCAGGATCCGGTCGTCGTTTCGCCGTCGACGTCGTCGTTGGAAGCGATCGAGATCATGCGCACGCATCGCGTGGGTTGTCTTCCGGTTGTCGAGAGCGATCAGCTCGTGGGGATCGTGACCTCCTACGACTTCCTCGACGCCTCCGCCAAACTCTTCCACCAACACCTCACTCCCTAAACATGTGGTCGTTTCAGGTCGAACTGTAGGGGCGGCCCTCTGTGGCCGCCCGTGGTTTGTGCAAGGGTTCAAGAAGCCGCGGACTCGGACTCGGCGAACACGATCAAAACCACGGGCGGCCACGGAGGGCCGCCCCTACAGTTCGGTGAATGGGGTCAAAATTTCCGCAGTGTGGGCGATATTCCACGGCGGCCGAGAAAGATAACTGAAAATTCGCCCAGTTTTGCTTGGCATGGGCGTTGCGCTGAGGGCGTATGGGGACACACAAATGCCGAGCGCGCAACAACAAGGATTTGACCGACCATCAGCTGTAACGGACCGCAGCCAGGACGATCTCGAGTCGCTCCTGAACGGGCTCCGAGCGTCCAACGGTAGCAACCTGAACTCAGTTCACGGTCGTGGTATAGTTCTGTTTTCCGAAGGCGAACCTGTTCGGGGCGTCTACATACTGCGCTCCGGCCGAGCCTCAGTTTCAATCTCATCGAGCGAGGGACGAGTCGTCATGCTGCGTGTCGCGCAGGCCGGCGATGTTCTGGGCTTGAACTCAGTCCTGCAAAACGGTTCTTACGATACGACAGTAAAGGCTCTGGAACCGTGTCGCACAGATTTCATCCCGCGGGCGCAACTAATCGAGCTCATGGAACAGAGCGAGCCCGGCGCTCGCGCCATATTGAAGATGCTGAGCCGCGAGCTTACCGAACTTACCGATCGCGCCAAGCTGGTACTGTTGCCACAAACAGTCAGCGGCCGCCTGGCCAAACTGCTGCTCGACGGCGCCCTCGACAAGTTCCTGACTCACGAACAGATGGCTCAAATGATTTGCACGTCGCGAGAGACAGTGACACGCCTGCTCACAACTCTCAGCAAACAGCAGGTCATTCGTGTCACGTCCGACAGCATCCTGATTCTCGATCGCCTTGCTTTAGAGCAGATTGGGTGACGGTCGTCACAGTAAAAACGGCCACAAGAACCTAGAATACTTCGCGTCTACGTCGAACTCAGGGTCAGGCAAAGTCAAACGGTCAAACGGAATTCAAGGAAGGCCCTATGCTTAAAATCATCAAAGCATTGCTGATCTGTGTCCTCATAGCTGCGGCGTTTGTCTGGTTTAGCGGCAGCAGCTCGTCGCAGGCTGATCAAACGAGTCAAGCCAAATACAAGCCCGAAGATTACGTGGGCAGCGAGACCTGCAAAGATTGTCACGAAGATCAGTTCAAGGCCTTCTCGCACACCTCTCACGCTCAGCTCGTAAAAATCGGCAGTTGGAAAAACAAGGTAACTGGCTGCGAGTCGTGCCATGGACCAGGCAAGGCACACATCGAAGAAGGCGACCCGAAGAAGATCATTTCCTTCAAGAACAAATCCTCGAAAGAAATCTCGGAAACATGTTTGGGCTGCCACTCCGGCAAGGAGGAGCACAACAACTTTCGCCGCGGCGAACACTGGCGCAACGATATCGGCTGCACTGATTGCCACTCAACCCATTCGCAACCAAGCGGACGCCAATTAGCAGCCTCGAATGTCTTCATTTCAAAAGCGAACGCGCAGAAGCCCGGGATTCCCGATCTGCGATTACTAAAAACCAGCGAACCACAGCTTTGTCTCGGTTGTCATGGAGAGACAAAGCACCAGTTCAATTTGCCGTTCCATCACAAAGTGCTGGAAGGCGCGATGAAGTGCAGCGACTGTCACAATCCGCACGGCGGTTTCGAGCTCAAACAAACGCGACTGGCGACGGGGGCCGATGCAGCCTGTATCAAGTGTCACGCAGACAAACAGGGACCTTTTGTTTACGAACACGCCCCGGTTAAGACTGACGGCTGCATCGCGTGTCACACCCCACACGGTTCGTCTAATCCACGTTTACTGATCACGAGCCGTGTCGCACAGTTGTGCCTGACGTGTCACAGCAACTCGCACGGTGTCGGCGCCGACGAGCCTGCTGGTCCACAACACAACCTGAACGCGCAATATGCGAACTGCACGAACTGCCATATCAAGATCCACGGCTCGCGAACGAGCCCCGTATTTTTCCGTTAATTACCGAATGAGGTTGGGTCATGAGCTCGAAGCAAAAAATCTCTACGCGCCTAATGGGATTGGTGCTCGTCCTTATCGTGACGACGGGAGGAGTGGTAGCGCAGCAATCATCACCATCACCATCACCTTCGACGGAGACGCCTGAACAGGGCGAAGGAGCCGGCGATTTCACCGTTATTTCCAGCGTGGAGTTTGGATATAGAGGTCTGCGAGTCGACGGCGATCTCAACAAGTATCAAAGCGATCTGAATTACAAAGCCGGGCCACGCCTGTTCGACAGTTCATTCCTTCTCCGCTCGAAAGAAGGCAAAGGCGATCTCTTTGAAACGTTTCTCGTGACTTCAACTGGCTGGGGAGCCGATCCGCAGGGCAATCTTCGCGTCAGCGTCGAACAACCTGAGTGGTATCGCTTCGACGGCACTTATCGTCGCTTCAAATACTTCCGTTTCCTCAACACGTTTGCGAACCCGAACTGGGTGTTCAGTCCGGCGAACTTTAGTGTTCCACCGAAGCAGTCGACTGGCGAACACGGCTACGACACGAGAGTAAAACTCGGCGATTTCGATCTCACGCTGCTGCCAAAGAATCGACTCATTCGTTTCAACGTTGGCTACTCGCCTGAGCGCTACAGCGGTCCCGCTTTCACAAACTATCACTCGGGCGGCAATGAATTTATGCTGCTGTCTGAACTCAGATCGCACGCCAACGACTTCCGGGTCGGCGCTGACGGCAGCCTCGGTCCGCTGAACTATTCATTCCTGCAAGGCTTTCGACGCTTTCGCGACGACAGCGTGATCGATCTCGGAGTTACTCCAGGAATAAACCTCAATCCAGCTGCGGCAAGTCTGACCAGTTTCGATCGTAATGAGCCGGCCCGTAGCACGGTTAACTACACCAGGTTCAGCCTGCAAACTCTCGTAGCTAAGAAACTCGACATCACCGGGCGCATCATCTATAGCAAGGCCGAGCAGAACTATTCTTCCATCGAGAGCTTTACTGGTCGCAACTGGAACCCGCGCATCACAGGATTCCCACCGAGTCCGCCTGCTGCAACTCCAAACATTCTCAACCTCGGCCAGTACACGCTCACCGGCAACACCGAACGACCGAATTGGCTCGGCGATGTGGGCCTGACATTTCTCGCAACTGATAAGTTTCGGCTCTCAAATACGTTCAGGGTTGAGACGTTTGAAATAAACGGCGCCGCTCTTTTCGCGGACTTCTTCTCACTCACGCGTGGCACGAGAACGGATACGATCGGTTTCAGCAATCGCGACGTCTCCACAAATACTGACTATCGAAAGTATCAGAACACAATCGAAGGTGATTACCAGTTCAATCGTGACTACTCCGTTCACCTGGGCTATCGTTACGGGAGGCGCCGCATCACCGAAGCAATCAGCGGCTTCAATCTCGGCGCTAACCAACCGACTGCGCTCGTGCCTTCCAACATTACCGAGGAAAATAACACGCACGCCATCCTCGGCGGTTTCAAGGCGCGGCCGCTAAACGACTGGAATATCTATTTCGACGCGGAGCACGGAACAGCGGACAACGTGTTTTCACGCATCGGCAATTACAACTACACCAACATTCGCGCGAAGAGCAGGTATAAACCAACCACGAGGTTTGCTTTGAACCTCGCGTTCATCGCCAAAAACAATTCGAATCCTTCCGAGATCGCTGGAGTATCCTTGGAGGACTTTGGTGTCAACATAAAATCCAGAATCTTCAGCTCGTCAGTAGATTGGACGGCAACATCGAGATTCTCGATCAGCACCGGCTACAACTATCACTGGATCAACAATCACGCGATAGTCGACTACTTCTTCAACAGCGTGCAGCACCCACTGGGCAACAGTCTGTATTTCGTCCGGAACAATTTCTTCTTTGCCGAAACGGTTGCGCGAATCACGCCTCGCGTGTCGCTGTTTGCGGCCTATCGAATCAACAAAGATAACGGTCAGGGAAATCGAGTCGCCGATCCGACGGGAAAACCGGGCACATTGATCGCGTCATATCCGATGAGTTATCAATCGCCGGAAGCACGGCTGGCGATTAAGTTGCACCAACGGCTGGATTGGAATGTGGGCTATCAGTATTACAATTACAACGAAAGCCCGATCGTCGGCCCACGGCCGCAGAATTATCACGCGCATCTACCTTACACGTCGTTGCGCTTGTACTTCGGTCGCAAAGAATAGACAGATTAATCATGTAATCCTGTCAATCCTGAAATCCTGTCAAACATGACAGGATTTGCAGGATTTACATGATGTATTCTTCTCCGCGTGCTTAATTTACTCACACTCCTACTAATCGGTGTGGCGGTGCAATCGCGCACTGCGTACACGGACTTTTCTCATTCAACTCACGTCACAAAAGAAAAGCTCGCGTGTAGTACATGTCACAAGTTTCCAACCAAAAACTGGAAAGAAGTTCGGAAGGGCGACGCGGCCTTTCCTGACGTAACTGAATTTCCCGAACACGCATCATGCCTGAATTGCCACCGGCAGCAGTTCTTCGCGCGTGAGCGACCAGTTCCGAAGATTTGTTCCAATTGCCACGTAAAAGCGACGCCGGTCGACACGTCACGTAAACTTTTTCCTAGTTTAGGCGAAGCGTTCCTCGCGACAGCAAAGCGCTTCGTCTCCGATTTCCGTGTTGCTTTCCCACACGATAAACATTCGGATGCGGAGTGCGCTGATTGCCATCAAACACATCAGCCGCAGGACAAATCCGATGATGAGTTCGTTACCAAACCGCCAAAAGACATCGGCGATGCATTCTGGTTGAAAAAAGGTACTTTTAAGTCGCGACCATTCACTCATGCGACATGCTTCACCTGTCATAATCAGGAGAGCGAATTGGCTCCACTCCCTCAAAACTGCGATAGCTGTCACAAACTATCGCTTCCTGAAAACCGTACCGTAGATTTTGATGAGAAGTTAGCAGCGAAGATCGGTGTCGCAGATTGGTGGACCTTGACCGCATGGCGCAAACGAACCTCAGCCGGCGCTTTCCGACATGAAGTTCATACGGATTTGAAATGCACGCAATGCCACAACGGACCTGAGATGCGAAAGGTGGCGGTGAAATCGTGTGGTGGCGCGGAGGGTTGCCACGTCACTGCGACGTTGGATGATGGCGGGATTCTCAACTACGAGATCGATCAGAGAAACAAGAGCGCGAAGTTTGTTTGCACAAAGTGCCATGTTGAGTTCGGGAACAAAGCGGTGCCTGAGAGTCATCTCAAGGCGATTCCGAAGCCGGCGGTTGCTTTCGCTCACGCCGTGTTCGAACCAACTGACTTCTCGCAGTTCAAACACGACAATCGCAATCACGCCCGGCTTCCCTGTTTGCTTTGCCATCGCCGTGAGAACAACTCGCCGCAACCGACCTTGCCCGGCAAAGCCGCACACGCGCCTTGCACGGGCTGTCACGCACAGCAGTTTGCAAATTCATCCAGCGAGATCTGCACAATCTGTCACACGGACGTTCAGAGCGGAAAGGTTAAGGCGTTTCCGCCATTGCGTAGCTTCGACGCAAGGTTCGATCACTCGAAACACGCGGGTGCTGCGTGTGCTACCTGTCACCGGCGAAACCGTGGCGGTGTGGGGCTGTCGATTCCTGCGCGGCAGAATGCTCACGTCACGTGTTTTAGCTGTCACACGCCTAACGCACAGGCAAACGGGCGCAATATCTCGTCGTGCAGCACCTGTCATCAGCTTGGGCGTTTGGTTCGCACTTCAGAGCAGGCACGGGCTTTTCGAGTTGGGTTTAGTCATGCAAATCACGATGCGTCTGAGAAGCTGAGTTGTGGCGCGTGTCATCAGGTCAGGGGCCAAGTCTCGGCGCCGTTGCCTCTGAATCACCATGCACCGGCGAGGGCCTTCAGTTGCGCGTCTTGCCACAACGGCCAGCGC
>Ga0068871_100001972_pt1 | contig 13912 bp, 12 predicted proteins | sample KBSMisM72_FD_72750 | JGI IMG/M metagenome (GOLD analysis project Ga0068871, IMG submission 72750) | Miscanthus rhizosphere microbial communities from Kellogg Biological Station, Michigan, USA - KBS Miscanthus M7-2 | ecosystem: Host-associated > Plants > Roots > Rhizosphere > Soil ... | reverse complement strand
ATATTGCTCCGGAGCCAATGTGGAATATATTTCCGTAACCTGATGTTGTTTTACAAAATGCATGCAATCTTCAAGGTTTCCAAAAACCCTCAACTCTTCCGAGTCCCGAATCAATCCTTTGTCATCAAAACAACCGGCCAGTTTAACCAGCTTGGCTTCTTTCTGAAAATACTCAATAAGTCGTTTGGAAACCTGATTGTAACCGAGGACGATCACATTTTTAGCCAGCCTGAATTTACTGCGGAGGGAGAGAACTAAAAGATTAAATATGATCCGGTTAAAAAGTAAGATAGTAGCAAACCCGGCAAAACAAAAAATGATAAAAAAACGGGAGTACTGGAAATGGTAGAGGAAAATGAATAAGAGGAGGCTTGTGGTGGTGAAGATGTAGCATTTGAAAGTTCTCTTGAAGAAAACTTCAAAATCAAGCCAGTTCTTACTCATATAAAGCTGGGTGAGGTGTACGGATGTAATCCAGCTGAGATTAAAAACGGCGAAGAATAAATGGTATTCTTTTAGATTTATTGCGTTTGCCCTGAAAATGCCGACACTGGCAAATAACAGGATGATGTTCAGGGATAATACATCCCATAAAAATAATAATGTCCGAAAGAAGTTAAACGAACGCTTATTCATGCGACGGGTGGTCTGGTTCTATAACGCGGTTAGGTTCGGTAAATTTTACATAAATATTTGTGATTCTGTGTTTAAATTGTAATTTTTATTGCCTTTTGATCAAATTGATTGATCAGAGAAACGGTTTCGTTGATATTATTTCTGGACGACGCACCGAATAGAATTGACTCAATATTGGGCAGTCCGCAAACGTATTCAATTGCTTCTTTTGGTGAAGTGGCACCTCCTGCCAGCACCTGCATGGCAATTGCCCGGAATTTCCTTGTCTCCAGTGTTTTCTTATACAGGGCTTTACCACCAGACATCCGGAAGCCGGCTTTGTTGATAGAAGAACATACGATTGGATTCTTTATTCCGGCCTCTTCAAGCACATCCAACAGCAGGGGAAGGTTCATCGTGATGAATCCTGCTTCAGCACGATATTTTTTTGCAACATAGTCATGGAATGTGACCAAAACATCTGTCATCTTTAATCCAAGTAACAGGTCGGTAATTACATTTTGTAAAAAAATTACCGGAGTATTGAGGCCTTTGAACATTTTCATTTCAGCATCTATGAGCAGTTCCATTATAGCCATATAGTCTTTAGACAAAAAAGCTACGCCACCCTTAAACAATGAACCGACAAAATTCCCCGGAACATATTGTTTCAGTGTTCCCGCAATCCCGAGTTCAGTAACGGCATTAGCATATTTATGTGCATACGGCATGCAGGGGAAGATTTTGAAGTGACGGTATTTCTCCGGATTATCCCGAATCACCTGGCAGATATTGGCAATCCGGTCATGGGTAGTACACATAAATGTATTTACCCCGGCTTCAATTGCATAGTCCAGGGTTTTTATAATCGCCGCATCATCTTTGAAACGGATCGACTGCGCCATGGATTTTTCATCGGAAATATGGTTTACCGCAAAAAACTGATTGTCGCCAAATAAAATTCTATCCATTAGTTAAAGTATATTCTTTTCTGATTAGGGAAATTGCACGGTCTGTAAGCCAGGCACTTTCAAAATGGTTGATATTATTAGGAACTTTGCCATGAATTGCCCGTATAAAATAATCAATCTGTGCACTGTATTCTTCCCCCCGAAGATAATAAGCCACTTCATGGGTAAGGTCCGTAACGTGTTTGATATTCCAGCCTTTAGTATATCCTTCCGGGCATTCATCCTTAAAATAAACCTTGAGCTCATTGGCATCCGAAACCAGTTTACCTTTTTTTGCATTGATTGTAATGGAGGTCGACATTTTACGGATTGTGTCGTCACTCCAGTTTACCGTTAACAGCCCGGTAATCTTATTACTGAGTTCCAGCATGGCATAGACAGCGTCATCAACGTCTTTCGAAAAAATGGATTTCAGCATGCTTGCCTTTACACCGGAAACTGGTGCAATGATGTGATTGATCAGATCGATAACGTGCGAAGCATAATCCATCAGGCAACCACCGCCGTCTTCTGGTTTTGACCGCCAGGTATCCTGTTTTGGATTTACAACAACAGGACCGTATGCCTGTCCATGAAAATGATATATTTCACCCAGCCAGCCTCCGTCCACAATTCGTTTTACCTCCTGGAATGTACCTACAAATTTGTTGTGATAGCCAACCTGGTTAATCAGGTTCTTTTGTTTTGCCAGGGCAACCAGTAAATTGCCCTCTTCAGGATTTAAACAAAATGGCTTCTCAGTGAAAACATGGATATCCCTTCGCAGGAGTTCTTCGACCATTTTTGCGTGAAATTTTGTAGGAACGGCCACAAAAACAGCGTCCGGTTTAGCAGAATCCAACATTTTTATGTGATCCGTAAAACAGGGGAACCCGCTGTATTTTTCAATCGCGTCAATCATCATTTTAGATGTATCGCAGACACCCACTATTTCTACTTCCGGATGGGCTCCGAGTATAGCAAGATGTGAAATGCCCATTTTCCCGGTTCCTATAATTCCAACCCTTGTCATAGTGTAACGTATTAAAAATTAGATCTACTTCAGAAGTGACGTGAAAGTATCGATGACTTTTTGAATATCTTCTTCCTTCATCGGGATATATAGCGGAAGGATGATACTTTGATCACTGGCTTTTTCAGATACGGGCAGAGAAAGACCTTCGTATTCTTTTTTATAAGCGGTCTCCCGGTGACTCGTCATAATTCCTCTTCGTGTTGAAATGCCGGCATCCAGCATTTTCTGCATGAGTTCGTTGCGGCTGACCGGGCAATTATCCTTTAAATAAATGCTGTACGACTGATAATTGCTGAAGTAACCTTTTTTTTCCACCGGCAGCTGCAGGCATCCGATATTTTTAAAGGCTTTATGATATCGCCTGGCTATTTTTTTTCTTTTGGCGATTATCCAATCCAGCTTTTCGAGTTGTTGTATACCAACCGCAGCCTGTATATCCGTCAGTCTGTAATTGTATCCAACCTCAAGATGATCCTCAAATATCACTTTTGATGACTCATGACGGGTTCGGTCATTTACCGACATTCCATGTTGCCGGAGTAATCTCAGCCGGTTATAATAATCTTCATTATTTGTTGTGATCATTCCTCCATCACCGGTGGAAATTACTTTTCTCGGATGAAATGAGAAACAAACGAGTTCTGAATGACTGCCAATTTTCGCTTCCTTATAGGAAGAACCGGCCGCACAGGCTGCGTCTTCAATCAGTTTCAGGTTATGTTTAGAAGCAAGTTCCCTGAACCTGTCAATATCAGCCGGCATGCCGATCTGATGAACCAGCAGGATAGCTTTGGTCTTTGCATTTATCCGTTTCTCAACATCAGTTGCATCAAGATTGTAATTGGCGGGATTGATTTCCGCAAAAACAGGTTTGGCCCCTGTATATTTAATGGCATTAGCCGTGGCAATATAACTCAGGGAGGGACAGATCACTTCATCGTCCGGACCGACGCCTGCAACAATCATAGCCAGGTGCAATGCGGTTGTGCAATTAGAGACCGCCACAGCAAATTTGGCTCCGGTGTAAGCAGCAAATTTCTGTTCAAATTCAGCCACTCTCGGTCCCTGGGTAATCCATCCGGTAAGAATGGTATCGTAAGCGGCTTTTGCTTCTTTTTTTGTCAGATAAGGCTTGGCAATAGGAATCATTCGTTGACTGTAATTTTTATTTTTTCAAAATACCATTCACTTAATTCTTTCATTCCCTGTTCCAGAGAAATGGTAGGGGTGAAGTGGAGTAATTCTTTAGCCTTGCTGATATCGGCCAGCCTGCGACTAACGGGGTTGATTGAATTTTCCTCCCGGTATTCCGGTTTGAGATTTGACTGATTTACTTTCAACAATACTTCGAGTAGTTGTTTCAGGCTGGTTTCTTCACAATTACCAATATTAAAAGCTTCATCGGTTACATCAGCCTGGAGAGCGGCAATATTTGATTTGGCAATATCTTTTACATATACAAAGTCCATTGTGGTAGAACCATCACCATAGATTAATGGATTTCTGCCATCCCGGATGCAATCCAGCCATTTGATCATAACCTCGGTATACTTACCATCAGTATCCATGCGGGGTCCATAGGCATTGAAATAACGCAGGGCGACATAATCCAGACCGTACATAAACTTAAAACTACGGAAAAGTTGTTCACCCCACATTTTGGCGGCGCCGTAAAAAGTCTGGTTATTGTAAGGATTGTCCGTTTCAGGTGTCGGAAAATGCTGGGCAAGACCATAAACGGATGCGCTTGAACTATAGATTACTTTTTTCACCTTGTGCTTTACGCATAAAGAAGCCACTTCAAAAGTTGATTTGAGCATCACTTCGAATCCTTCACGGGGATTGGCTGCGCAGGAATTGATGCGCAGAGCCGCCATGTGAAACACATAATCTGATCCGGAAATGCAGGATTCAAGCAGTTCCAGATCCCGCATATCACCGTTATTAAACTCGACGATAGGGTTCCCGATAAAATTCTTCATATTCGCATGTCCTCCACGGATTAAATTATCAATGATGATAATTTTTTTTGGTTGAAGCGGAATGAGTTCTTCTATTACATAAGAACCAATAAAACCGGCACCACCCGTCACTAACACCGTACTGTTTTTTATTTTATTGCGCATTTAAGAATGGGTTTATCTGAAAAATATTTATTTGGCATTATAATTCTACTATTTCATCAATAATGAACACTGGCCTTTTGCGACTTGCATCAAGCGTTCTCCAAAGATATTCGGCGATTATTCCCAGAGAGATGTTTGTGATACCAAACCCGATGGTCAGGATAGACATCAGTGCGGGCCAGCCACTGGCCAGATCATGATAAATCAGTTTTCGGGTTACAATATATATCGTCCACAAAATTCCGAAAAAAAACATGGCTATCCCAATAATGGTAACCATACGTATTGGAGCATACGAAAAGGCTACAAATGAATCAATGAACAGTTTAATTTTTTTGGAAATGGTCCATTTACTTACGCCTGTTTTCCTTTCCTGTTTTTTATAGGAAATAGAGGACTGGCGAAATCCCATTCCCAGGATCTGCAGAAAAATGGAAGAATTCGCTTCCACATTGGTTTTTACCTGGGTAACAACCTTTTTGTTGAACATAACAATATCAAACCCCTTTTCAGGAAAATTGCTGAATGCAAATTTTTTCATCAGGTAAGCATACAATGAAGAGAATGCCTTCTCTCCCAGAGAAACTTTAACGCTTTCCCGGTGCGCCCAGATGATTTCATTGCCTTCTTTAACTTTTTCTTCCATGCGAAGGATCAGATCCAGCGGATCCTGCAAGTCAGCATAGTTAAAACAGATCAGGTCACCAATAGCAATTGAAATACCGGCTCTCAGGGCGGCATGGGAACCAAAATTCCTGGAGAGGCTGATAATTTTTGCTTTATATGTACGGTGATTCATCTCCCGAAGCCTTTCCACAGAGCGGTCTTTGGAACCGTCATTTACAAATATTACTTCCGGCTTAAGGTGCGGATGTTCTTCAAAAAAAACATTCAGACTTTCAACGAGGTATGGAATCCCCTCGTACTCATTATAAATGGGAATAATAAGGGAGACATATGGGTTATTCATCTCATGCATGATTATCCTGTTTGAATCTGACGCGAATGCTTTTTATGAATTCTGTGGGGACAATTCTTTTACCATTGACTTCAATTTCCTGAATTTTCAATATGCCTTTACCACAGGCCACAAGAATGGTTTTTGAATCTTTTTGTATTTCCACTACATGTCCGGGAACTGCCAGGAATCGTTCCTTATAATCATAAACCATTGCTTTCCAGACAATGACTTTTTCTCCATTCAGGAAACTATACGCTCCGCTGTACGGTTCTGCGGAAGCCCGAACCAGCCGGCTGATCGCTTTTGCGCTGTCGTTCCAATTCACCTGACTATCCTCAGGCAGGCGCGGATAACACCGTAAACCATGAAGGGAACCTTTTATTTCAAATGCCCCCGGATCTTTAAATACTTTTTTTAGCGCTTTTTCATACAGGAGCGGCGAGTCGCGGACTGCCGCTTTAAGAATATCTGAAATATATGTCTGTTCAGTGATGGGTATGGCTTTTCTTGTCACAACGTCTCCGGCATCCAGTACGGGATCCATTTTATGGATATTTCCGTAGATTTTATTTTCTCCATTGATTATTGACCAGTTAACAGTCGCATTTCCCTTATAATCCGGAAGATTTCCAAGATGAAAATTCAGTATGCCACATTCAAAAAGATCCAGGAAACTTTTCGGAATTGTATATTTCCAGTTTACACTGATTGCAGAGCGGATCTTATTCTCTTTTACAATTCCTATGAGTTCTTCATTATTCAGTGACTTTATCATGAAAAACCGCGCACCAATTTCGGTCGCAAGCAGCTCAAAATCCTGGTGTTTGATATCATATTCTTCATAGGCCTCCTCAGTAACTATGGCCTTTACGGAAAACCCTTTTTTCACCAGATGCCTGATGGCTTCGTACAAATAGCGCGACCTGCCAATAGCAATGATATGGTTTATTGCACTCATACTAATTCCAGTATTTTTTCATTCTTGTACATATAGTTCCCTTCCAGCAGGGCTTCCCCCACCTTTAGTCCTCCGGACTGAAGGCGAATTATCGGATCGTAACCGACGGCGGAGGGGAGGATACCCATATGACCGCTATGGACATGGTGAGGAAAAAATCTCACCCCTTCTTTTTGTAAAAACGTTTCATCCAGGTCGCCGGCATATCGTAAAATATACGGATCTGTCAATAAGGATTTAAGTTGTTGAAAACGGACTGGGGTATTATCACCGATCCAGTTCTGATCAAAGGGATAAGCTGTAAAAATAACGGCTTCTGCGTTCCTGTAAGAATCCGGAATCTTCAGATCAGGAAAGCCACCTATCCAGTCTACCCTGGTGATATCGTAACGGTGTTTGTTTTCATCCTTGTCAATCACAGCAAGTCCATCACAAATCCCGGCAAGGACCTTGGCGATAAAGGGTCCAAAATCATTGTTGCAGAGTAGAATAAATTTATTTCCATAGGGACATATTCCGGCATCAAATATTTGTTTGAGCGCCATATCACCGAGATAGTTAAATACATCTACGTTTGGATGCCTTTCGTTGGTAGCGCCGACCTTAAACCCTCTTTTCCGGATATATTCAATATCCATGTCGGCATCTCTCCATTCCCATGCTTCATACATCAGGGGAATAACCAGGTTGTCTTTGGCATGAATCAACATTTCTTTATTCAAAGGCCGGAGGTGACCGGAATTTGTTATAATATCCGCCTGTGCGATGATGTCCGGACTAAGCTTGTCTATAAAATGTATATCCAGAGGGAAATCCCGGAATGTGCCGGCCAGTTCCCTGGTGCCGGCAAATACTTCTTCTGCTGTCCCGTATCGGGTGGTTTTTGAAAATGCATAAACTTTTGCACCGGAAATGGCTGCGATAACGGGAGTGACCACATAAGCACCGGTAGCGGCTTCAGTTAAAACGATCCTGCCTTTCAAATCCAGTTGGAGCGCGTCGACCTGGCGCACCAATTTATTTATCAGCATCGTTAATAGCTATTTAATGTTTTGATTACATAATCCGATTCTTCATTTGTCAGCTCTGCATACATCGGTAGTGAAAGGCAATGACCAGCCAGATATTCTGAATTTGGAAAATCCCCCGCTTTGTATCCCAATGACGTGTAAGCTTTTTGGAGATGGCAGGGTACAGGATAGTGTAAACCCGGGAAAATGTTTTTGTCATTGAGATACTTCAGCAATTCATCCCGGTTTTCAGTGGTGATAACGAACAAATGAAATACAGATTCATGGCCCGGAGGCTGAACCTGCATTTTTATTCTTGGATTTTTTATTTCCGAATGGTATTTCCCTGCAATTTCTTTTCTTCTGGAATTCCATCCCGGAAGATATTTCAGTTTAATTTTCAGGGATGCTCCTTCCAGTCCGCCCATGCGCATATTAAACCCGATTTCGTCGTGATAATACCGGGTAACGGAGCCATGATTCCTCAGACTTTGCAAATGTTTGTAATATTTTTCATTATTTGTTGTAATTCCTCCGGCTTCGCCGCAAGCCCCCAGATTTTTTCCAGGATAAAAGCTAAAGCAGGCCATTTCGCCAAACCCACCCACTGGCTTGCCTGAATAACAGGCTCCCTGGGCCTGGGCTGCATCTTCAACCAGGAAAAGATTGTGTTTTTTACATATGGCCAGAACGGGATTGATATCAAATGGCTGTCCGTAAAGATGCACTCCGATTACCGCTTTTGTTTTCGAATTTATTTTTTGCTCGAGTTTGCCAGCGTCAATTTCCCAGGTATCCGGATCGCAATCTACAAATACAGGAACCGCCCCGGTATAGGAAACTCCCCAGGCAGTCGCGATGAATGTATTAGCCGGAATGATCACTTCATCACCATGACCAATACCTAATGCCAGCATGGCTAAATGAATAGCAGTGGTGCCGTTGTTTACGCCGACAGCATATTTAGTGCCGCAAAATGCAGCAAAATCTTTTTCAAATTCTTCAACAAAGGGACCGCCGGAGAACGCTGTTTGATCATATACTTTTTCAAATGCTTCAAACACTTCTTTTTTGATTTGCTGGTGTTGTCCCTTCAGGTCAAGACAGGCAATTTTTTTTTCCATAAAGTTGGGAACAGTTATAGGGTTTTAATAATTTTTGCAGGTACTCCGGCAACTACCGTGTTGGGCGGAACATCTCTGGTTACAACCGATCCCGCACCAATCAGAGAATTCTCACCGATCGTGATACCACACAAGATGGTTGCATTGGAACCGATGGAAGCTCCTTTTTTTACTTTTGTTTCAATGACTTTCCAGTCGGCATCGGTTTGGGGGCTTCCGTCAGGGTTTGTAGCTTTTGGAAACAGATCGTTGGTAAACATCACCCCATGACCTATAAAAACATTGTCTTCAATTTGAACTCCTTCACAGATAAAACTATGACTGGAAATTTTGCAGTTTTTCCCGATAAATGCGCCTTTCTGGATTTCAACAAAAGCCCCGATTTTTGAATTGTCATCGATACTGCATCCGTAAGCATTAACAAAGTTAAAGACGCGGGTATTCTTGCCCAGATAAACATTGTTCAGGCTTTGTTTATCATTATTGATTGTAACTAATTCCATAACATTATTTTATTCTGATTTCTTTTCCCTGGTTCTTTATGGATTCCTGGGAAGCTTCCAAAATCCTTACCACGCTTCTTCCCAGTATGGCATTCGATAGTGGTTGTTTTTTGTGCAGTACGGACTGAATAAAATCTTCTGCGACTCCCGCCAGCGCTTCACGGCTTGACAATTTCGGAATATATACATCTCCCGTCCGGTAGTCAACCATGATGCGGTTCTTGTCTTCTTCTGTTTTATGGTTGTACCCGGTATCATATACCCTTACCTTTTCTGAAGGTTCCAGGTCATTGTACAGGATCATTTTTTTATCCCCACCGATCAGGGTCTGACGCACTTTAACCGGTGACGACCAGGAGCATACAAAATGGGCAATAAAATTTGAATTATAATTAACCGTCAGGTAAGCAATGTTTTCTATTTTATTGCCGGTATGAGAAATACCTGTAGCATTAATACTCAGCGGTGTTTCTTGAATAAGATATGTCAGTATGGAAATATCATGCGGGGCGAGGTCCCACAATACATTGATATCCGGCTGAAACAAACCCAGATTAATACGGGATGAATCGAAATACATTGGGACTCCGATTACTTCAGTGTCGATAATTTCTCTCATTTTTTGAACGGCTCCTGTATACAGGAATGTATGGTCGGCCATCAGCGTGAGTCCCTTTTGGGCAGCCAGGTCGATCAGTTCATCAGCCTCTTCTACGGAAGAAGTCATTGGCTTTTCGATGAGTACATGCTTACCCTGTAGCAAGGCCCGCCTGGCTAACGCAAAATGAGTATGTACCGGCGTGGCAATCACAACTGCGTCGATCTCTTTACTTGTTATAATATCTTCCGCATCCTTGACTCCCTGAATGGCAGGGAAGACCCTGGCCAGTGTATTTAGTCTTTCAGACCTTCCGTCTGCTACCATCTTCACCGTACAGGAAGAAGTTCCAAAAAAGTTCCTTACGATATTTGGCCCCCAATAGCCGTAACCGATAACACCAACTTTAATATCCTGCTCTTTTTCTTTGTTATTCATATTTAAATGGTCTTACCTGGTGGAATTAATATTTTAAAATAGCTATTAGACCAGACTTCATGATAATTATGATTTGTTATAAACTCCTCCATGATTTTATTGCGGTCTATGTTGGTTGGATTTTTTAAATAATCGTTGGGTGATCGCCTTTGCGGCCAATAAGACGCGTCATCTACCAGTGTGGATGCAGTCTGCATAATGATGACCGGCAAATATTTATTGGTAGCCTCTGCGTTCTCTAATTCCGTTTTAAAAGTATTACTCAGATAAAGCCAGGGCCATGGATTGCGTGTATATGGCTTGGTGTCGGTCATAAAATGATATAGAGCGTTGCAATCATAAACAAACACAATATCACCGGTATGAACATATTTAGCCGATGCCTCCAAAAGTTGATTCAGCAGTTCCGCACGTTCCTTTGATGTATAAACAAAACGCATGTTTTTGTTATTAACCGGATAAATCATCGTTGCCCGGTTTCCCCAGTCAGAGTGCGGATAATAATAAGTAAAATACAGGCAGGAAAAAATAGAAAGAATAAGGACACCCTTTTTAGCCTCGGTAAGCTGCTTTTCCGAAACAAAGAAATAAATCCCAGCCGATTGTCCCGGACGTTCTGACCGATTGTTGATCCTCAGTGATACCGTGGAAAAAATCCTGTCAAAAACAATCGGAAACACGATCCATAGGGAGTACTTTTCCACGGTTCTTATTCCTTCGGAGCTTCCCATTGGATGCACAATCATAATAAAAATACCTATAAACAGCAGAAGGTTGACCTCTTTATTCGGACTGAAAAGTATCATAGCGGTTCCTACAACGAGGCAAACACCCGTTATAACATTATTAATGGAAATATTCGTGATTGTTCCTCTGAAGACCAGTGCTACAATCAGCGCAATAAAGCACAGCTTTATTATTCCGAACAGTATATTGATATTTGGATTCAGTCTTTTTATCCGGTCCTCCATCGTATAAAATGAGATAAGGCCCGCTATGATTAAGATGGCCACTATCACCGTTACTCCGAAATGATGGATGATGGTTTTGATCATCAAAATAATGCTGTAATGATCTTCTGCAGGATTAATCTGGACCGGCCGCTTCCCCATACCGGCTAAAATATACAGTGCGTCTAAATAAATATGCAGCTGGCCTGCCAGGTGCATGATTAGCAAAACAATGCCGGTTGTTACGAGGAATCCCGCCATGAAACTGAACAGCATTTTTACAATGACCTTTATTTCAGTTTTGTGGATGAACCCGTAGTACAAAATAGCCATGGCCAGGCCGACTCCCAGAATATTGGGGAAACGGTTAAAAGCATTCAGGGAGACAATGGCTCCGCTTCCAAAAATTGCCATAAGCCGGTTTGATTTCAAACCGTTAAAGAGCAGAATGGCCGTTACGAGGTATAATAGCGAGGAAAAATTATTGTAATAGAATTCTTTTGGGTCGTTGTTGAGGTGTAACGTAAGGATAAAGAGACTCCATTGGAGATATGCGGTATGAACGTATTTCTTTAAGAAGCGGTAAGCAACTACGATGATAGCCAGAAACACGAAAACCCATAAAATGCGTAAGCCAAACAAACCGGCAAAAGGGAAAATCTTCAGAAATATTCCGCCGATAATTCCCGATAACCAGAACATAAAGCAATAAGCGACAGATTGGGGGTTGTCAAATATCTGCTGATAAAATGATCCATAAAATCCTGTGTCGGCTAATTCAATTCCCTGAAATATGACCAGGATCTGAAAGCAGAAAAGCAGAAAGAAAAACAGTTTGGGGTTCATACCTGCATGGCTACCTTTCAATTCATCTTTAGGAGCCTGGAGGTATAGGTTAAACTTAGACATAAAGGGGTGGTTTATTAAGGGTGCTATTGGGCGGCTTTTTTGAAAAGCTCGATATACTGGTCAGTAATAGTTTCCCAGGAATAGTCCTTTAAAATCCTTTTTTTGGCGGTCGCTGCAAGTTGCAGATGATGTTCCCGGTTACTCAGAGAAAATTCCAGGGCAGTTAACAAAGAAGTGATATCTGATTTTTTAAATAGTAGTGCGTCCTGATGTACGATGTATTTATTTTCTTTTATATCACTACAGATAAGCGGGGTTCCAAGACCCATCACTGAAAGCATAACAGGCGACAGCCCTTCGATATCTGAAGGCTGGACATAGGCATACGCTTGTTTCATCAGGGTTACGGTATCATCGCCATATATAAATCCCGCAAAAACAATTCTTGGATCGGTAGTTTTTTGCAGGCTTATTTCAAACTCACTCGGATTTGGAGATCCACCGACGAGGACCAGTTTTTTTCCGGTTATGAGCTTTTCATAAGCCGGAATAAGATATTGCAAACCTTTGTCTGGTATGAACCTGCCTACAAAGAGAAAATATTCTCCCTTTTCCAGTCCCAGACGGCTAAGGATATCTGTTTCGCGGATATCTTTTATTTCACTGCCAAAAGAAATAAATTCGAATTTTCTTTTAAATTTTTTTTCAAAAAGTTCTTTAGTGAATACATTGTCGATCGCAATGTATTTTGCCGTGTAGACAGCTATATAGGCATTGGCAAGGACAAATTTACTCATTATGTAGTTCCACTTCGGCCTTTCCCATTCGGGTCCTCCGTCAATACTTAAGATAATTTTTTTTCCAAAAACCCTCAAAATGAAAGCAAAGAGGGCGTTGTTTCCCTGTATATGTACAATGTCCGCAGTATTCTTGCCTATTATGTGACAGCAGACTTTAAAGGAATGTATTACACTGTCAATACCTGATTTATTAATCGTTTTAAGATAAATGACATGAACACCTTCATAGGTAGGAGGGCCTTCCTGCTGACCCGGATAAAGACGGTTATAGCCTGTTACTTTATAACCACGCGCTGCAAGTCTGGGCAAGAATTCCAGGGCAAATTTATCTGCCCCGGCTGAACCGTTAGCGGGAGGAAGGGACCTGAATCCAAAAGACGCTATACGCATGTCGCGCGACGCTGAGTTTGTCAAAATTTGTCTTTCAGGTAGTCTTTAAAATACAAATCGATATAATCCTTTAAGGCCACCTGCCAGTCACGCATAATATTGATATCACGCAGATCTAGTTTTTTATTTACAAGCCTTTCACTCGGTGGTCTTGGAGCAAAGTAAGTGTCTTTGAAATAGTCGGAACTTACCTCTGTCATCTTTACCTTGTCCGTGAGACCCAGTACGCTTAACAGTTCCCTGGCGACTTCCATTCTGCTGGTTTGCCCCCTGCACACCAGGTTATAAAGGCCCCAATATTGTTTTTCGAATAACAATTTTACGTTTCTGGCAAAATCGATGGTAAATGTAGGTGTGCCATCCCGGTCATTAACGATAAATAATTCACGTTTCCCGCTTACCAGCTGTTTGATCAGTTTGCCAATATATTTTTTATCTTTTGTCGGACCTCCACCCATCATCCAGCCCGCGCGACATATGATATACCTCTTTGCATGTTCAATCACATATCGCTCACCCATATATTTCGACCGGGCATAGTGACCAAGCGGATTTGGTGTATCCCAATCGTCATAAAGCTCTTTTGCGCCGTCGAAAATACCGG
>Ga0068871_100001968_pt1 | contig 13916 bp, 10 predicted proteins | sample KBSMisM72_FD_72750 | JGI IMG/M metagenome (GOLD analysis project Ga0068871, IMG submission 72750) | Miscanthus rhizosphere microbial communities from Kellogg Biological Station, Michigan, USA - KBS Miscanthus M7-2 | ecosystem: Host-associated > Plants > Roots > Rhizosphere > Soil ... | reverse complement strand
ACGATGTTGGGGAAACCGTAGTGAGTTCGCCGGCGATCTTGATTCCGAACTCGGCCGGCCTGCATGCGCGGCCTGCAGCAGTACTGGCGAATGCGGCAAAGAAATTCGACGCTGATATTCGACTGCAACGTGGCGCGCAACTGGCCAATGCGAAAAGTATGGTTGCGATCCTCGGAATGGAGGTGGGCAAGGGCGACCGAGTTGTTGTGGTGGCCCAGGGGAATGATGCGCAGGAAGCAATTCGCGTACTGACTCCGATGATCGAGAGCGGCTTGAACGAAGAAGCTCCCGCGCCGATTCGTATCGCAGCGCCGAAGCCGGAACCAGCCACGCGATCTGACTCCGGCGATCCGAACGTTCTGAATGGTGTCGCCGCCTCTCCCGGCCTGGCTGTCGGTAACATCTTTCAGCTTCGGCGCCACGAGATGCTGGTTGTTGAAAACGCTTCCGATCCCCGCGAGGAGCAGAGGCGACTGGAAGGCGCGATTGAGAAGGCCAAGAACCAACTCGAAGTGCTTCAAGCGAAGCTCCAGAAGCAATCCGATGCTCCAAAGGCTGCGATCTTCGAAGCACACGCGGAGCTCCTCGACGATCCGGATTTGCATTCAATTGCCGATTCCTTGATTGCGAAAGGAAAGAGTGCGGCTTTCGCATGGCGAGAGGCGGTGGAGACGCACGCCCGGGTGCTCGAGTCGCTGAAGAAAGAACTCTTCGTAGCCCGGGCTGGTGATCTACGCGACGTCGGCAGGCGAGTGGTTGAATCGCTCGCCGGCAGTGAGCGCGGCACCTTACCCGAAGTTCCTCCGGACACCATTCTCATCGCCGAAGATCTCAGTCCCAGCGATACTGCCAGTCTCGACCGGTCACGCGTGCTCGGCTTCTGTACAACACTTGGCGGTGCAACTTCTCATGTTGCGATCCTCGCCCGTTCACTCGATATACCCGCCGTCGCCGGCATTGATCCACGTGTTTTGGATCTTCCTAACGGCACACCTGTGATTCTCGACGGCACAAAAGGAACCATCAAGCGGGCGCCCGACGAAGGCGAGGTTGAACGCATTCGTGAACGCCAACAGCGTCAACGTGCCCGCCGCGCTGGCGTCCTTGAAACCGCTCATGGACCAGCGACCACGATTGATGGTAAGCGCATCGAGGTGGTCGCAAATATCGGTGGACCAGCGGATGCTGAGCAGGTGGTCCAGCTTGGTGGTGAAGGCGTTGGTCTGCTTCGTTCCGAGTTCCTTTTTATGAAACGAGAGCAGGCTCCGACTGAGGACGAACAGTTCGAGGCGTATTCAACCGTCGCTCGTACACTTGGCCCAAGTCGTCCACTCATCATTCGGACACTGGACGTCGGCGGCGACAAACCACTTGCTTACTTGCCGATACCTCCGGAAGCGAATCCGTTTCTCGGTGAGCGCGGCATCAGAGTCGGATTGAATCGTCCTGAGATGCTGCGCGCCCAACTCCGTGCAATTCTCCGGGCGTCAGCACATGGTTCTGTTCGCGTAATGTTCCCGATGATCGCGACACTTGCAGAGCTCCGTGAGGCGCGCAAGCTGCTCGCTGAAGAACAGGAGCAACTCGGCGTTGGTCCGATAGAAGTGGGCATCATGGTTGAAATTCCGGCGGCCGCACTCATGGCGCGGCAGTTCGCGCGAGAGGTGGACTTCTTCTCTGTCGGCTCCAACGATTTGACCCAGTACACGTTGGCGATGGACCGAGGGCATCCGAAGCTTGCTCCGAAGATCGATGCGCTCAGTCCTGCCGTCCTTCAGCTCATCGCGATGACCACCAGAGCGGCGGAAAAAGAGGGCAAATGGGTTGGTGTATGTGGCGGCATCGCCAGTGACCCTCAAGCCGTACCGCTGCTCATTGGCCTGGGAGTGGCCGAGTTGAGCGTGAGCGTGCCAACTATTCCAAGCATTAAAGCGCAGATTCGTACGCTTGGTATGGCTCAGTGTAGACAGCTCGCCCAGCAGGCGCTCGAGCTTGAATCGGCGGCAGAGGTTCGGGCTTTGTGCCCTCAGGTGGACGAGTGAGCGAGGAGAGATCTCATGAAAGTTTTTAAGAATGCATTTGCAACGCTGCAAAAGATTGGCAAGTCCTTGATGCTGCCGGTGTCCGTGCTGCCAGTGGCGGGCATACTGTTAGGCGTTGGCAGTGCAAAGTTGAGTTGGCTGCCGGACATCGTTTCGAATGTTATGGCGCAGTCGGGCGGTGCGATCTTTTCCAACCTGCCGCTCATCTTTGCCATTGGTGTCGCGCTCGGGCTGGCTAACAACGATGGGGTTGCCGCACTCGCAGCAGTCGTCGGCTACGCTGTATTGCAGGCAGCGCTAGGCGTGTTTGCCACAGTCTTTGGAATCGAGACGCACGCGATCATGGGCATCAAGTCCATCGAGACGGGTGTCCTTGGCGGCATTTTGATCGGTGCTATCGCGGCGGTGCTCTTCAATCGCTACTTCAAAATTCAGTTGCCACCCTTCCTTGGCTTTTTTGCCGGCAAACGCTTCGTTCCAATCGTGACCGCATTTGCGGCCATCGGTCTGGCCCTGGTCCTTATCTTTGTTTGGCCTCCGATTGGCCTGAGGATTCGTGGAGCCGCAACCTGGGCAGCATCAACCAGCCCGGGTATTGCGTTCGCGATTTATGGTTTCGTCGAGCGCTTATTAATACCGTTTGGTTTACACCACATCTGGAACGTGCCGTTCTTCTTTGAAATTGGCCAGTACGTTAATCCAGCCACAGGAGAGGTCATTCATGGCGAGATACAAAGATATCTAGCCGGTGATCCGACGGCCGGAAATATGACCGGCGGTTATCTGTTTAAGATGTGGGGCCTGCCGGCAGCGGCGATTGCGATCTGGCGTAGTGCGTGGCCGGAGAATCGAGCCCGCATCGGCGGCATTATGATCTCGGCGGCACTCACTTCGTTCGTCACTGGAATTACTGAGCCAATCGAGTTTGCGTTCATGTTTGTCGCGCCGGTTCTTTACCTCATTCACGCTGTGTTCGCGGGGATTGCTTACTTCCTGTGTGTAGCGCTCGGTATTAAGCACGGGATGACGTTTTCACATGGCTTAATCGACTTTGTACTGTTGTTTCCGAAGTCGATGCACGCCTGGTTGCTACTGGTCATTGGACCACTCTGGGGCCTTCTTTACTACGGCACTTTTCGCTGGGTGATCGTCAAGTTTAACCTCAAGACGCCAGGCCGCGAGGCCGAGGAAGTTGCGAAAGCGAGTGCCATCCCTGTCGCGCAAGGCGAGTTTTCGCGTGAGCTGGTTCTGGCGTTTGGCGGCCGAAGCAACATCAAGAACCTGGATGCTTGTATCACTCGTCTCCGCGTCGAAGTGAATGACATGGCACTGACTAATTCAGCACGATTAAAAGCACTGGGCGCCGCGGGCGTAGTAACAGTAGGTAACTCGCTGCAGGCAATCTTCGGCACGCAGGCGGAGAACATGAAAACTGCGATGGAGGAATACCTGAAGACGGCCGGTCCAGAGGCTGATCTCGCTGAAAGACCACCGAATCAGGTGACGTCACGAGCTTCCGCGGCAACGCCAATAAAGGTTGCTGATCCCGAGATGTCAAAAAGAGGGGCTCAATTCATCGCCGCGCTTGGTGGTTCTGCCAACATCGAGGAGATTGAATCATGCGCAGAGACCCGGTTGCGCCTTAAAGTTCGTGACGAAGCGTCTGTTGATGAGGCAGCGCTCCGTGACGCTGGCGCCTGGGGCCTAATGCGCGTTGCAGACCGGACGGTGCACCTGCTCGTTGGCCTGCACGCAGAGGGCTATGCTAACGAGATGAAGGCGCAACTCATCGTGAGAGCTGCTTGACTCCGAATCTAGTCGGCGCCGCCGCAGTGGTTTTCGAACGCTTAATAGGGAGATTCAACGATGTCAGATGAGCCCAAAGAACTTCCAGTCGTTTATCTGGCCAGACATGGCGAAACGGCTTGGACCATCTCGGGCCAACACACCGGGCTCACGGATTTGCCGCTAACTCCTGTAGGTGAAAACAACGCGAAGAAACTTGGACACGCGTTGAAAGGCCTGAGCTTTGCGAGAGTCTTTTCCAGTCCCTTACGTCGCGCCTCGCAAACGTGTGAACTGGCCGGCTTCAGAGCGAGCGTTGAATTCCTTCACGACCTGGTCGAATGGGACTACGGCGAATACGAAGGACGCACAAGCGCGGAGATTCTTGCCGAACGCCCGGACTGGGAACTCTTCCGTGACGGCTGTCCAGCTGGCGAATCACCACAACAGGTCGCAGCGCGCGCAGACCGCGTTGTGGATCTGGTGCGCTCCGTTCCGGGAAACGTCCTACTTTTTTCCAGTGGCCACTTCCTCCGAATGCTGGCCGCACGGTGGGTCGGTATCGACATTGTCGATGCTCGATCTCTGATGCTAAGCACTGCGAGTCTCAGCGTCCTGGGTTACGAAGGCAGTCTCGCGCGGCCCGCAATTCGACTTTGGAACGACACTCATCATTTGATCGCATTCAATGATACGAAGGAGCGAATATGCAGTTAGGAATGATCGGCCTCGGCAGGATGGGGGCCAACATGGTGCGGCGGTTAATAAGGAATGGCCACAGTTGCGTGGTGTTCGACCGGTCGCAGGTTGCTATAAGCGAGTTGGTCAAAGAGAACGCCGCCGGCGCCAGCTCGCTGGCGGATTTTGTAAAGAGACTTGATACGCCGCGTGTGGTCTGGCTGATGGTTCCGGCTGCCGTAGTGGATGAGACTATTAAAGATCTTTTGCCACTGCTCGATGCAGAAGACATTCTCATCGACGGTGGGAATTCTTATTACGTCGACGACATTCGGCGCGCCAAAGAACTGGCGGCGAAGCGCATTCATTACGTCGACGTTGGCACGAGTGGCGGTGTGTGGGGGCTGGAGCGAGGCTACTGCATGATGATTGGCGGCGAGTCGCAGGTGGTTACTCATCTCGATCCAATCTTCGCGACCCTCGCGCCGGGAATCGGTGATATCCCTTCTACGCCGGGACGAGGAAAGGGCAAAGGAACTGCCGATCGAGGCTATCTCCATTGTGGTCCGAACGGCGCCGGCCATTTCGTGAAGATGGTCCACAACGGAATCGAGTACGGAATCATGGCCGCGTACGCTGAGGGTATGGGTGTGCTGCACGCGGCGAATGTCGGCAAGCAGAAACAGGGAATTGATGCCGAGACGACACCACTTCGAGATCCCGAGCTTTATCAGTATGACTTCAATTTGCCAGACGTGGCAGAGCTCTGGCGTCGTGGCAGTGTGATCGCATCGTGGTTACTGGATCTCACTGCGACGGCACTGCACGAAAATCCGAGCCTGTCGAATTTCGCGGGCCGTGTGTCCGACTCAGGTGAAGGCCGCTGGACTATCAAGGCTGCTATTGATGAGGCGGTACCCGTTCCGGTTTTGAGTTCGGCTTTGTTCGAACGCTTCGCGTCACGCGGTGAAGCAGAGTTTGCAGACAAGCTATTGTCCGCCATGCGGTATCAATTCGGTGGCCACTTGGAGAAGCACGAGAAGATCTAAACGGGAGGAAGGTTTCATGACGAATTTACACTCAGACGCCCTGGTCTTCTTCGGCGCTACCGGCGATCTGGCCTACAAGAAAATCTTCCCCGCACTGCAAGGCATGGTGAAGCGTGGACACCTCAATGTGCCGGTAATAGGTGTGGCCAAATCTGGCTGGAACTTGGAACAGTTTCGAAATCGCGCTCATGACAGCCTTAAGAAGCACGGCGGAGTCGATCCTGCAGCTTTCGAAAAGCTGTGTGGGTTGCTCCATTCGTCGACCCGGTGCTGAAGGCAAGGACACCCGTTTATGAGTATGAACCGAATACCTGGGGTCCACCCGAGGTGGATCGAGTTGTGCCACCTGGAGGATGGAGCAATCCCAACGGTATCCGCGAAATAGGAAAAGTGGCTGCTTAATGCGTGGAGATATCGATGAGTTTATTGGAAGCTGTTGACACGTTGACCGATACGAAAATCGATCAACTTTGTATTGATACGATCCGCACACTATCGATCGACGCCGTGCAGCAGGCTAAGTCCGGCCACCCGCCCACGCGGTTACGTATCCTGAATTGCTAATTAATGCACCGCAGCCGTCGCGGCTTGCCACACGCCTTCACGCACGCCCAGTTTCTTTAGCTCTGCGCGCAGTTGGTTCAGACAGTATTCCTGAGAAGCGTCCACCGGACGATCAACGCTGTGGCTGTGCAATATTTTAACGTTCACTATAACTTCGTTACGCGACCAACGCTGTCTTGGTGCGATGTGAAACGCGCGGTCGAAGCACTCAATTTGAAACCGGCAATCCGGCTGCTCTGTCAACGTGATCCATTCAGCGATTTTGCGTATGTCATCGTAAGTCCGACTGCAGTGTGCGCAACCCGGCACATGATGACCCCGTGTGCAGTCAACGTGATCGTTTATACCGCAGATGCTGATACAGTAACCGATGCGCCTGGCACGTCCCCCGCAACCTGACCACTCCGGGAATACCTCGTAGGAGACCTCGTGTCGCAGAATAACTTTCTGCAGATCCTCAGGAATGGTCGGTTCACCAGTGGAAGAGGAAACTGCGCGTCGCCCGTTCTCAATTGTTGCTTGTACCTGTTGCTGTTGAATCATGATGATTACGATCCTTAAATCGACCGCTCGTAATCAGAGCAACGCGCGTTCCGGCCACTTGTATTGAAATTCGCCTGTGAATCAACTCTGCGCGTTCGTGTTTTTACGAACGTTTCGTAAAACCTCGGAACAACTCCTGATAAAAAAATATGGGCGCGAATTGCGTCGCGCCCAAGTGTTGGTCCAGGGGGATCAGTTATGGTTACACTCTTATCCGCCGGCCTGCGAAGAAAGAGCTTTGTTGACCAGCACCTTGATTTCAACGCGCCGATTCAAAGCCCGGCCTTCACCGGTGGCATTGTCAGCAATCGGATTCAGTGAACCGTACCCGAAGGGTTGGACCAGCCGGCGCAGAGGTAAGTTGTATGTCGTGACCAGATAGTTGATTACAGCGTCTGCTCTGCGTTCACTCAACGAGCGGTTGCGGGCTGTAGTGCCCTTCGCATCCGCGTATCCAACAATTTCCATCACCCATCCTTTCAGGTTATCGCCTTGCACTCTGGCTGCGGCTGCATCGATCTCCGCTTTCGCTTCCGGTGACAAGTCAGCGCTGCCCGAGCGGAAGTGGACCGTGAACGTTTGCAACAGATCGTAGTCGTCGATCGCATTGATCCGGTCACTGGCGTTATTGGCCGTCGCCTGTGCGCGATCGGCGCTCGCCTGTGCGCGGCCGGCGGCGTCATTAGCAGCAGCGGCTACAGCGCTCAACTCAGTGAGTTGCCCCGACAGCCTTTCGGCGTTCTGCTCAGCCGCTGTGATGCGTTGCTGGTTTGAGTCCGCGAGTTCTTTAGTGGACGTAGCAAGCGTCTCGACCGGGTCGACACGTACTTCGAGAGCCTTCGCGGTTTTGAAATCCTGTTCGTCGAAGCGGATCTTTGCTGCGACCAGTTCGCCTGCTTCGTTTCCTCTTCCTTCTGCCTCCAGTTGGAGACCGCGCAACATGGAACTCGCGCCGGCGGCCTTATACTGGCGGAACCAGTTTTTCTTAGCGGCCTTGATTTTTGTTTTATCAGTCAACGTCACGACAGTCTCGGTTCCATCGGGCTCGCGTAGCGTGAATGAGTCGGCATTGTTCTTGATGACGATGCCTCTGACCTTCAACTTTTGTCCGTCAGGCACGTTGCGAGTGTTAGCGGACGCCTTTAGCGCGACAACCTCGCCCGTTGGATTCTCCTGGGCCAACGCGACGCTTGCCAGCGAAAGAATCAGCGCCAGCGCGACTAAATGAAAATTTCTAACTTTCCTGCTCATGTATGCTCCTTAGTTTGATTCATCAGGGAGATAGACACAGTGTCGTACCTCTCTCGTTTTCGCATACGTTTAGCAACAGGCATTCCATTTGTTTCGAACTGAATTCTCGATACCACGCGACGAGTTTACGAACGCCAAATTCGTAATTCATTCATGAAAGCACGACACGCCTGGTCCCGCGTTGGTCCTTCGTGATTTCACGATGAAATCACAAAACCACGAACCCAAACTCTCTAATTGTTCCTGAACTCGACAGATCTTTTGCTGGAACATCCTTTGCCCATCGCTGTGACTCGTGTGAGGACGAAAGCGATGTACAAGTTAGTTCTGCTTCGTCACGGTCAGAGCGATTGGAACCGTGAGAACCGTTTTACAGGTTGGACCGACGTAGATCTCTCTGCAGCCGGGATCGAGGAAGCCCGCACCGCAGCTACATTGCTCCGTGACCGCGGATTCACTTTCGATGTGGCTTTTACTTCTGTGCTGAAGCGGGCGATTCGGACTCTGTGGATTGTGCTCGATGATCAGGACATCGCTGCAGCGGGGGCAAGCCCCTCTTCCTGACTTGTTCTAGCTAACTTGCCTGACTTGTTCCAACTACTGTGGATTGTGGGAAAGAACAAGTCAGGAAGAGGGGCTTGCCCCCGCTTCAACGTTATCTGCGGCGCCATGCCTAAATATCCCGACCGGAGTACCGCTTATGTATGAACTGGATGACTAACTGCACCCGCTGCGTCACGAATTCCTCGGTGACCCAGAGCAAGTGCAGCGAGCAATAGAGAGTGTCGCTAAGCAGGGCAAAGTGTCGAGAGCAGATAGTGCTCTATAGCAAAGTTGGACCATCGAAGGAAACTCTGATTGTCGAAGCCGGCCCCAAAAGAGCCTGCTCGCAGACTCCAAAGTGATCACGATTCCTGCCGTTTTTGCGCAACCCGTCACCCTTTTGGAGTTGGCGTGGAGTGAAACTGGCCCCACAATCGTCCGCAAGAATTACGAAGGAGACGGGATGAATACGGCTTTGGCTGGCATTGCGGGAACAACTAATGCAGCTCCACATAAAGTGGATCGGGGCAAGTTCACCGTCGGGGCCAACGTACTTTCAATGCAAGCGCGTCGCGACCTGCGCCAATCCCTTTCGCCTCCAAACAGCACGGCGTTGCATGTTGAGTCGCACCGCGACTCGATACGATTGAGATTGCTGCTTGACCTGGCGACCGACAGTGTCTCGAACGAGGAGCCCCGGGACCTCGTCAGGACAGTGATGTTTAGAATCAAGACCGCCATCGATTGTGACGGTATGTGTGTTCTCTTGCAGAGTCAAAGAGAAGGCGACTTCGATCAGTTTGCCCTCAACTTTCGATCGGAGAACAACAATTTCAGCCAGAGAACTGCGATTCTTGCTGCTGGGACGATTTCAAATTATGTAGTGACTACAGGTAAGCCGTGGGCTGGGACGCGCGACGAGGCTCGCTCCACTTTTCCGAGCGAACCACTTCTTACGGAGCAATTCAGCACCGGTTGCATGCTGCCGCTTCACGCCGGCGACCGGGTTATGGGCGCCCTCAGTTTGTTTCGAACACAGCCCAATCCCTACAGTCAGGATGAGCTCGATTTCCTGACCGGAGTTTGCAGTCAGCTAGCGCTTGTCTTCAAGAATGTCCTTGCGTGCCGGGAGATTTCTGAACTCAAAGACAAGTTGGCCCAGGAGAAGCTTTATCTCGAACAAGAAATTCGCAGCGAGATGAACTTCGATCAGATCGTCGGCGACAGTCCCGCACTCAGGCAGGTCCTGGAACTGGTCCAAACAGTGGCGCCAAGTGATTCCACGGTGCTGTTGCTCGGCGAGACCGGAACCGGAAAGGAGCTGATCGCACGTGCGATTCACGATCATAGTCGCCGAAAAGACCGGACTTTCGTAAAACTCAACTGTGCGGCCATTCCTACCGGACTGTTCGAGAGCGAATTATTCGGACATGAAAAAGGAGCATTCACGGGCGCCATCGGTCAGAAGGTCGGGCGGTTGGAACTCGCGGATCAGGGCACTCTCTTTTTGGACGAGGTGGGTGACGTGCCCCTGGAAATTCAGCCGAAGCTGCTACGTGCTTTGCAAGAACGAGAATTCGAGCGGCTGGGAAGCACGCGCACAAAAAAAGTTGATATACGGCTGGTGGCCGCCACAAACCGCGACCTCGAAAGCATGATCGCGAATCGCGAGTTTCGCAGCGATCTCTTTTATCGCTTGAACGTTTTCCCCATCCGCATCCCGCCGTTACGTGAGCGTCGTGAAGACATTCCGTTGCTGGCGCGTTACTTCGCCCAGAACTTCGCACAACAAATGCAGAAGGGGATCGAAACGATACCGGCAGCCACAATCAAAGCACTGACGGAATGGGACTGGCCGGGCAACGTGAGGGAGTTGGCAAACTTCATCGAACGCGCCGTCATTCTGACGCGAGGCCGATCACTCGAGGCGCCGCTAACGGAACTGCGAGGAGCTTACATGGTCCAGCGGATGCACACCGCGGTCGTACAAGATCGTGACGACATTGCGCGAATAGTGAAAGAAACTATCAACGCGCTCGATACCAGGAAGAGTATTGATGACGAGCTGACCAGCAAGCAGCGCGAAGCGATTGGGCGCGCACTTAAAGAGTGTAAAGGACGCATTGGTGGCAACGATGGCGCTGCTGCACGCCTGGGATTAAACCGCACTACTCTACTTTCACGCATGAAGAAGCTCGGCATCCATTCAAAACAGTATGGGATGTAAAAGCGGGAGCACGTTGGTTTTGTTGTCTTGTCATTCGTTTCTTATATAATCGTCGTTCTCACCCAGAAAAGTTGGAGAGTATTTCTCTATGCGCGAGCACCCCCGGACTCGGCTGGCCCAGAGCCTGATTGGCAGTTTGAAGCTTGCCTTGCTGCTGGCGCCGGTGCTTCTCGGCTTCCACTCTACTGCGCTCGCTCTAAACCCATCGCTTGAGGTTAGCCAGTACGCCCATACTTCATGGACCCTCAAGAACGGATACTCACTGGGATCCGTCTTCGCGATGGCCCAGACGCCCGATGGATATCTCTGGCTCGGCGGAGAGTACGGCCTATTTCGCTTCGACGGAGTTCGCTTTATTCCGTGGCAACCGCCGCTGGGCCAGCAACTCCCCTCGCAGCCTTATAGTCTGCTTGTCACACGTGACGGCACGCTTTGGATCGGCACCTTTGCCGGCCTTGTAAGCTGGAATGGCGCCGAGTTGACTCGCTATCCGGAGGTAGGCGAAGGCTTCGTGACGTCCTTACTCGAGGACCGCGACGGAACAGTGTGGGCCGGCATACTGGCGCACCAGGGCAAACTGTGTGCAATCCAAAGCGGCCGCGCGCAATGCTATCTGCAGGACGGCGCCTTCGGCTCATTTGTTTGGAGCCTCGGTGAGGACAGTTCAGGCGCTCTCTGGGCGGGCGCAGAAGCGAGCCTTTGGCGATGGAAGCCCGGCGCGCCAAAGCAATATGCGACGCCGGCGCGTGTCGCTGACATGACTAAGACCGACGACGGGCGGCTCTTGTTTGGCGTGAGCGGCGCGGGGCTCCGGGAAGTCGCCGGTGAAAAAATCGAAGCACATCCGATCCACAGCCCACCGAATCGGAATGGGCTGCTGGCAGATCGTGAGGTCGATTCAAACAAGTTGCTCAGGGACCGCGATGGAGGTCTGTGGATCGGAACCCACGACCGAGGACTCATCCACGTTCATCACGGACGCACAGACCTGTTTACAAAATCAGATGGCCTGTCCGGCAACGTCACTTGCACTCTCTTCGAGGATCGGGAAGGCAACGTCTGGTTTGCGACTCCCACGGGCCTGGACCAATTTCGAGAACTGCCCGCCACTACAATTTCAACGCCACAAGGATTGTCCAGCGACGCTACCAAGTCCGTGATCGAGGCTGCGGATGGGAGCCTCTGGGTGGCTACTCACGATGGTTTGAACAGATGGAAGGATGGACAATTTACAGTCTTCCGTAAGGCGAGCGGGCTACCGGATGACGCGACGCAATCTCTGTTTCAGGACTATCGCGGACGAATCTGGGTCTCGACGAACCACGGACTTGCTTATTTTGAGAATGGCAGGTTTTTTACCGTGGGCGCCCTGCCCAGCGAAGAAGTCTATTCCATTGGTGGCGACAAGGCGGGTAACCTTTGGCTTTCAGGAAACAAGGGGTTATCGCACTTGCAGGACGAGCGTTTGGTCCAACATTTCCCCTGGTCAGCGCTCGGTCGTAGCCAACAAGCCAAGGTTGTCATTCCCGACCAGGGCGGAGTGTGGCTGGCATTCTGGGAAAACGGCGGCGTGTTGTTTTTCAAGGACGGTCAAGTGCGGGCGTCGTACACGACTGATGTGCTGACCAGGGGGCCAGTGGCCGGCCTTCGACTCGACGAAGGCGGGGCCTTGTGGGCCGCGACACAGAAGAGCGGCCTCAGTCGAATCAAGGATAACCACGTCGAGACACTCACGACCAGAAATGGTCTGCCCTGCGACACGATTCACTGGACCGTGGAGGACGACGACCGTACGCTCTGGCTCTACACCGCCTGCGGTCTTTTGCGTGTCACCCGCGGCGAAGTGCAGGCGTGGATTGCCGACCCGCAGCGGAGGATTGAATTCACGCTTTGGGATGCTGCGGACGGTGTGGGGCTCACCGCAGTTTCACCGGCGTACTACAATCCACCTGTCGCTAAGTCCAGCGATGGCAAACTCTGGTTAGTGGGAGCTGGCCTGCAGGTCTTCGATCCCCGTCATCTTACTGTCAACAAAATCGCGCCGCCGGTTTATATCGAGCAGATCACTGCTGACCGGAAGACGTATGAGGTCACCCAGGGTCTACGGTTGCCGTCGGCCGTTCGTGACGTGGCTATCGATTTCACCGCGCTAAGCTTCGTCGCGCCGGAGAAGATTAGTTTCCGCTACAAGCTCGAAGGCTATGACAACGATTGGCAGTCCGTTGGCAACCGGCGTCAGGCGTTCTATACGAATCTTCCTCCGCGCAGCTACCGCTTCCGCGTGATGGCTGCGAACAACAGTGGTGTCTGGAACGAAGAAGGTGCGCTACTGGATTTCTCCATCGCCCCGGCGTTCTACCAGACGATCTGGTTTCGCCTCGCGGCCGTCGTCCTCCTACTGGTTTTACTCTGGGCAGCCTATCAACTCCGTGTCCGCCAACTTGCGACCCAGTTCAACAAAACTCTGGAGGCGCGCGTGAGTGAACGCACGCGTATTGCCCGCGATCTGCACGACACGCTGTTGCAGAGTTTTCAGGGACTTCTATTACGCTTCCAATTGGCCTCACAACTATTCACTGCGCAACCAGTACAAGCCAAGCAAACTCTCGACAGCGCAATTGACCAAGCCTCTGAGGCGATCGGCGAAGCCCGTGATGCGGTTCAGGGATTGAGATCACTGGCATTCGACACCAACGATCTTGTAGCAGCAATTACATCAATGGCTGAAGAACTCACGAGCAACCCATCAACTCCAGAGCCTCCGGCAATCGATGTGGAGGTACAAGGCACCCGCCTTGATCTGAAAGCCGATGTTCGTGACGAAGCCTACCGCATTGCAGGCGAGGCATTGCGCAACGCGGTCCGCCACGCAAATGCGCAGCGGGTCACGGTCCAGATCACATTCGAGCCGCGACGATTCCAATTGACCGTAAGCGATGATGGTAAGGGCATTGACGAGCAGTCAAAAGCGAGGCAGCGCACCGGACATTTCGGATTGCATGGTATGCGCGAACGCGCTGAACTGTTTGGCGGGAAACTCGACGTTTGGAGCAAACTCGGTTCGGGTACACAAGTCGAGCTGAGTGTTCCCGGCGCTAACGCCTACGATGTGTCGGTTCGCTGGCCGTGGGGAGCAAAACTGCTGTCGCGCAACGGCAGACGCAGCAGGAGCAATTGAGTATGAACGACGATACCAAAAAGATTACGATTTTGGCTGTGGATGACCATCCGATA
>Ga0068871_100001964_pt1 | contig 13920 bp, 11 predicted proteins | sample KBSMisM72_FD_72750 | JGI IMG/M metagenome (GOLD analysis project Ga0068871, IMG submission 72750) | Miscanthus rhizosphere microbial communities from Kellogg Biological Station, Michigan, USA - KBS Miscanthus M7-2 | ecosystem: Host-associated > Plants > Roots > Rhizosphere > Soil ... | reverse complement strand
CCACGATCGCGATCGTTGCGCGATGCACGTCCATGCCAACATAATACGTTCTCATAGGGCTCTCCTTCTGATGCCAACTTGAAGTCTTCGAACAACTCCAAGCTAACATCCCTGGGGCGCCCTTTCATATATAGCGTAGCGACCTGGTTGGTGATCGGCACTCATGACTCGTATGGTTTGACCAGGTCGCTACCGCTCCCTGTACTGACCCGATCCAAGCATGGAGTCCGACTTTTGCGGCAAAGCCCTTCACACCCGGAGACCTAACAAGCGAGCCGCGTTCTCGTAATAGACTTTCTTCAATATCTGCTCGGGCAACCCGATGCCGTAAATGCGCCACCGACCCTGCGGCGGAATTGGTGCGGGCGCGTAGTCGAAATACTCATCTTCCGTCTCGAGAAAACGATAGTAAATTTCATACAACTCGTTCCCGAAGATTTGCTGAGGTGTTTCAACTCCGTGAGGTGTCGCATCCGTAGCAAACAAGATCCTGTCCTGATACTTGTCGAAGAACTTGCGCGTCATGCGCGGCTGTCGACCAAGCTCGCCGATACGAGCCGCGATGTCCACGTACATGTTTGGATAACGATCCAGACACTCTGAAACATACGGCAGATTCTCAGAATTTGCCGTGTGAAGTGCGACAAACTTTGTGCGTGGGTGCCTTTGCATTACACGGTTCCGTGCTTCCTGAAGTTCAGCATTACTGGGATAGTCTTTCCCGTGAAAAGACCAGTCCGGGTGCGCGCTTAGTTCTTCATAACGCTCGTTGAAGCGATCGGTCGGCAGGAAAAACGCTTCCGGATCCGAGACGTGAATCGCAACCGGCATATTGAGAGTTCCTGCCGTTTCCCACATTTCGTCGAACCTCTTGTCGTCGACTTTGACGAGGGGACCTGTCGTCACGTTCTCGCGGAGATAAAGTCCAAGCGTCTTTAAAACCTTGAGCCCACGCGCGCCCGCTTTGTGAGCAGTTTCCATTTGTTCCGCCTGAAAGCGCGAGTAATTCGGCAGCGTGATCTTTCCGTACCACGGCTCGGTGAAAACGATGAATCGATCGGGATGCGGCTGCTGCCAGTGACGCACGTTTTCCTCGAGCAAAGGTCCGTATCCGCCTGTTAGATTCACCATGATGCGCACGTTCTTCGCATCCATGACTTTGAGAATCTCGGCGGGTGTAGCCAAATGGTTAACGACATCGCGCTGGCCTTTACGGTCTACCCACGACAGATGGCTATGAAAATCGATATTCGGAAAGCGTGATCGAGGAACGTGCGTCTCCGGCACGTGAAGCATGCTCTTCGGCTGGTAATCCTTCAGCGCGAGTGGCTGGTCCGCTTTCGCATTCGGTTGTGTCGACTGAGCGTGAGCACGATCGAACAGTTGCGAACCGACAGCACCAAACCCCGCGGTCGCAATCGTCTTAAGCCATTCTCTTCTTCGTAGAGCCATGCGTTCTCTCCAGGGGGCCACAGATAAGACGGATCTCAAAACCGATCAGCGCTGATCTCTTTTAAAATCCGTTTTATCTGTGGCCAAAATTAAGTTTTGCAAACTCAACTGATTAAGGTATTGTTTGTAAGCAACCCGAACAAACCTTCGTTAGCGTCAGAGGAGTCAAACAGTCAATCAAACTTTAGGGTACGCGGGTTTATAGCACTCGCATCCTAACCTGGCAAAGTATTTTTTGAATTGTTAATGAATCTGCCTGACATTAAATCTGTTCTTTCCCATCTGCTCACCCTCGGTGATTCCGAACTCGACCAGACAGCAGCGCGCCTGACACGGCTCTTCAAATTGTTTTTGGACAATTATGGCGAGGGCCCGGTTTCGCTTCTCCGCGCGCCTGCTCGAATCGGTCTCCTGGGCGAACATATTGATTACGTGTCATACCTGCCCACCGCTTCCCTAACCTTCGGAAGCCGCGAGCGTGACGCGTTGATGATGTACAGAAAATCCGCGGAGCCAGTGATCCGCTGCGTCTCCTCATCTGCGCGATACGAAGCTTCATCGTTTTCTCTGAATACACGCGTTCCGGGTTTTGCCGGCGACGCTAAAGCTGAATGGCTCGAGTTCTTATTCACACACGGCACCCCGAAACCTCATTGGCAAAACTACGTCGAAGCTTCGGTTACATTCGCTCTCGGAAAGTTCGCCGGCGAAATAAAGTATGGATTCGACTTCGCACTCGATTCGAACATTCCCGCAGGCGGAGGCGCTTCATCGTCATCAGCTTTGGTTGTGCTCAGTGGAGCAGCGATCAGGGATGTGAACGACATTCGCTGGACTCCAGCAGAACTCGCGAGTGACTCAGCCATGGCCGAATGGTTTATCGGAACGCGCGGTGGCTCGATGGATCACATAACAATCTGTTTGGCCCGACCTGCCAGCGCAGTACTTATCAACTACGCGACCGGACAATCGAGGAGTGTCGGTCTTCCTGACGAACCATTCCAGTGGCTTACATTCTTCACGAGGCCCGCGGATAAAGGCCGCGAAGTTATGATCGAGTACAACGAGCGCGCGGCAGTTTCACGGCTCCTCATCCCGGCGGTAATCGATAGCTGGAAAACAACCGAGCCGGCCCGGCATAACCACTGGCGTGAGACGTTGGATCTTCTGGCCGCTGGGTCGCTCGACGCAGTTAGTACAGCCGAAACACACCTGAAATCACTACCGGAAACGATCTCGATCGAAACGATCAGCACCAATTATCCGGCGGTTTTCGACGAATTGCAGAAGTCCTTCCCTGCCCTGCTGGCCGCAGAGTCGCGCTGGCCTCTCAAGCTTCGAGTTCGTGCGCGGCATCACTTGGGCGAAGTCAGACGCGTCGCGCTTGCCACCCAAACACTGGAGTCGCTCCAAAATGTGAACGATTCCGCCGCCACGTTCGCCGCCATGCAGTCGATTGGAAACCTTCTCAATGAATCGCACGCGAGTTTACGAGACCTTTACGAAGTCAGTATTCCGGACGTCGACGAGCTAGTCGACATTATTCGTGACAACACACACGTGCTCGGCACTCGTTTAATGGGCGGCGGTTTTGGCGGAAACGTTCTTGCACTAACCACACGAGAGCACACGCAGAGTCTGATTCAAAGAGTGCAGGAACAGTATTACGCTCCTCGCGACCGCCATGGCATTCGCGAGGGATCGGTGATGGTCTCAACGCCAGGTCCCGGGTTGGCCCACGTCGATTCAAACTATCTTTTGCGTGAAGCGATAGCCAGGATCAACTCCATCGGACCGAGCGTCGCGGGTCATACAACCAGTCTGATTGACGCATCGACTCTCTTGCCCGACCCGCAACAAGTCTGGCCCGTAATCGTGGCCGCTGGAAAAGGAACACGCGCAGCGGAGACTGGTCTTACCGTCCCGAAACCCGTTGCACTTGTTAACGACGAACCAGCAATCGTCCACGTCGTCCGGAACATTCGCGCAGGGCTCGGTAAGACTCGGCCGCCCGTAGTCATTGTCTCGCCGGAGACCGACGCTGTTATTCGTGAAGCACTTCAGAATGAAGACGTCGTCTTCGTCACACAGAGTGAGCCCCACGGAACCGGTCATGCGGTGCTGCAGGCACAATCAGTCGTGGATCGTTTCAATGGCGTGACTCTGGTTGTGTGGGGTACACAACCAGTCATTCGACCCAAAACATTTGCGCGGATAGCAAAGCTGGGGGAGCTCTTTCCGGCGTATGACATGGTGCTCCCGACGGTGTTTGTCGAAAATCCCTACGCGCCGCTCCGGCGGAATGAATCAGGCGAAATTGAATCGGCGAAAGAAACTCACCTCGAGAACGCGAAACCCGTCCCCTTTGGTGAATCGAACATCAGCCTCTTCCTCGTGAAGAACCAACCTTTATTCGAAGTTTTGACCGCCTTGCACAATCGTTATTGGAACGAGTCGAGTCAGCGTTACGAGCGCAGTCGCGGTGAGTTGGGATTTCCAAACGAAGTTATTAGCGAGCTGTCGAAGCGAAGATTTGGTGTATTCGCCAGTCCTTTTGCAGACAGGAGGGAAGAACAAGGCATCAAGCGGTTCGCAGACGTGGCGCGCTGCGAGACATTCATCGCTGAACTCGAAGAAGTAGACAGGATTGCAGGATTAGCATGATTTACAGCTCACGCGATAAGGTCCGATGGCAACCACAGTAAACACCGCAAGCACATCCGCCAGGCCAATCTCAAACCTTCGCTGGTGGATCGGTGGGTTGCTGTTTGCTTCGACAGTGATCAATTACATCGACCGGCAGACACTCTCGGTCCTCGCGCCGTATCTCAAGCAGCAGTACCAGTGGAACAATCAGAACTTTGCAATGATCGTGATCGCGTTTCGAGTTGCTTATTCAGTGGGCCAGACCGTGTCGGGTCGTTTGATCGATCGCATCGGCACGCGCAAAGGACTCACGATCACCGTAATCTGGTATTCGATCGCCGCGATGCTGACGTCGCTTGCCGGCGGCTTGCGTAGCTTTGCCTTCTTCCGGTTTCTTCTCGGCGCAGGTGAATCGGCAAATTGGCCGGCGGCAACAAAAGCTGTCGCGGAGTGGTTTCCGAAAAGAGAACGTGGCTGGGCAGTAGCGCTTTTTGACAGCGGTTCTTCGATTGGTGGCGCAGTCGCTCCACTGCTTGTAATCGGCTTGTACAAATACTTCGGTGGCTGGCGACCTGCATTCATCATCACAGGTACGCTCGGGTTTTTGTGGCTCATCGCGTGGCGAATCCTTTATCACCCTCCGGAATCGCATCCGCGAATCGGAGCGGCGGAACGTGAGATGATCCTGCGGGATCGAATCGAGCTCGATGAACAGGACCAACAATCGGGACAACAGACAAGATGGAAGGATCTGATCAAGCTGCCGCAGACGTGGGCCGTAATAGCGGCTCGCACCATGACGGATCCGGTCTGGTTTTTTATCACTGACTGGTTTGCGATTTATCTCGTAAGCAAAGGATTTAATCCCGAACAGGCTTTGCTGGCGTTTTGGATTCCGTTTGTGGCTGCAGACCTGGGAAATTTCTTTGGTGGCGGCGTTTCGAGTTGGTTAATTCGACGCGGCTGGCCCGTTATCAAAGCGCGCAAGGCGGTGGTGGTTTTTGGCGGTGTGGGAATGACTCTCCTGATCCCTACGATCTTTACTTCAAGCCTGTTTGCCCTGGCAGGACTCTTTGCGGTCTCGACCTTTGCATATGCAGCCTTCTCTACTATGGCGCTTGTGCTTCCGTCGGATCTTTACCGAAGCGAATCGGTAGCAACCGTCAGCGGCATGAGTGGGACCGGCGCGGGGCTGGGCACCATCATTTCCACATTTCTCATCGGCTACGTTTCGGATAACTATTCTTTCGAACCGATACTGATCACAGCTAGTCTTATCCCTTTCGTGGGAATGATATTGGTCCTTGTATTGATCCGGCCGGCAAGAGTTGCCGCCTAAAGACTCAATCATGCGCAGACGCACGTTTATCAAAACAGGAGCAGCGCTTACGGTTGCGAGTGCTCTGCCACACGCAAGAGCGCAGGAGATCCCAACACACAACTGGGATAACTACGATTTCGGTCCCGGACCACAGGTAACTGATCGTCTGAACCAGGGGCCATTCGGAATCGAACAGGACGCCGGCTGGTACACGGTTCTCGTAACTTCTCAATCCAGTAAACCCGTGAAGAATTACGGTCTCGGTCTGATGGGTTACACATGGGAAGAGGGTGGACCATCGCTCGCCGCGCGTGCCGGCACCGAAACCCTGGAACAACACGTCGAGAAAATGGCGTCGCTACCCTTTGTCGACGTTCTTTACATTCGTTGCGATTGGCGCGACGTCCAGACCGCTCCTGGCAAACTCAACCTCCACCCGGTCTTTAAACTAACCCTCGATGCCGCCAAACGTCATAACCTGCGTGTCGCCTTCCGTATTCAGATGTCGAACACAGAAGGTCAACCACAACGACTTGCCTTGCCGGACTTTCTGCAAAAACAAGTTCCGCTTGTGAAGATTGGAAAGACTTACGGCGCCAAGGAAGACTTCGTCGAACCGCGTTACGATCACCCGAAATTCCAAAGCGCATTCAAAGAACTGAACGAACTGCTGGTCCATGAGTTTGATAACAATCCCCTGATGGAATTCGTCGACCTCATGATGTACGGTTTTTGGGGAGAAGGTCACACAAGCAATCTTCCGAATCCGTTTCCTGATTACTTGACGGCAGTAAAAACGTGGCTGGGCATGACCAGACTGCAGCTCGATCTTTGGAAGACGGTGCCGCTCGCAGTAAACACGCAGCCAGATATCAGTAACGTCGGTAATCGAGAGGTTCAGGATCTTTGCGTGCGAGCCGGTTGCTGGCTGCGCTCTGACAGCATCGTGATCGAAGAGCCGATCCAGATTGAAGAGCTCGCGAACCGGCCGCCGTGGCTAGCGACCATAATGGAGGATGGTTACTACCGGCAATATAAAGGCGATCCTGGTTATCTGCCGGTCGATGAAGCAGGAATCAACGTACTCGAAAAGTGGATGCTTCACGCCCTCGATCTCGGAGCGAATTACTGGTCTCTATGGACTGAGTCTGACAATTTGCGACACTACTACGAACGTTATCCGAATGGTTTTGACACGTTGCAGCGGCGACTCGGTTATCGAATCCGACCTTCGTGGATCTGGCAACGCAAACGATATGGGACCGACGAAGTAATCGTAGCGATTTCGAATGACGGCGTGGCAGGAGTTCCGGGAGTGTTGCGATTGCACCTCGAAAGCGAAGACGGAAAGATTCACCTCTCCGGATCGCTGGACGCCGGCCACCCACACGCAGGAAAGATCAGGCAAGCATCGTTTCTCTTACCTAAGGACAGCGACGGAATAAAACTCAAGATTCGAGCAGAAATCGAAACTAAAGGTGTGCGACGCGTAGTTAGGTGGGCCACAGCGCAACCAACAGCCGCGGATGGTTCGATCAGCTTTCAATTGTTACGGCGTGACGATCCTAAATGGCGGAAAGGTGTTTGATGAGCTATTCGATCGGCGTGGATCTGGGCGGCACAAACATCAAGATCGTGGTGGTCTCAGATGACGGCTCGGTGCTGGATTATAGGACTTGCGATACCGCCGATACGGAAGGTTCATGGGCACAGACGATCAAGACTAACCTGCACGAAATCGAAACCCGGCGCGTTCAGGCTCCTTGCCACATCGGTATAGCCGCACCGGGGCTTGCGGCTAAAGATGGCAGATCGATTGCCTACATGCAGGGTCGTCTGGCAGGACTCCAGGGGTTCATGTGGGATGAGTTCCTGCAATTGTCCTCTCGCGTTGTTGTGCTCAACGATGCTCATGCGGCGTTACTGGGTGAAGTTTGGCAAGGTGCAGCAAAGGGTTATCGCAACGTGATTCTGCTGACCCTCGGAACAGGTGTGGGCGGCGCTGTCCTCCTTGATGGTCGACTCATTAAAGGCCAGATCGGACGCGCCGGCCATTTGGGGCATACATCAATCAACTCCGACGGCACTCCGGATATTGTGAACACTCCTGGCAGTCTCGAGCAGATGATTGGCAACTACAATCTCTCTGATCGATCGAAAGGGCGATTCACTTCCACACGCCAGCTTGTCGAAGCACATCTTGCCGGCGACGCGGAGGCAACAACAATTTGGCTTCGGTCGATTCATCACCTCGCCGCGGCGATCGTCTCATTTATTAATGCTTTTGATCCCGAGATCGTGATTATCGGCGGTGGCATTGCACAGGCCGGGGCCGCATTGTTTGAACCACTTCGACGAGACCTCGATCGCTTTGAATGGCGGCCGATGGGCCACCACGTTCCCGTCATCGCCGCAGCACTGGGTGAAAAGGCGGGCGCAATCGGCGCGGCGAATCCACAGATTACACAGATTGATTTATAGAAATCTGTGCAATCGTGGATAAGAGCGGTCTTTCGTTTACTTTCGTTCGAAACCTGCTACGATGTAGCTCCGCATGCTCAATCTCGAACGCAGAACCAAAATCCTCGAACTCCTGGAAAAACATGGCCAGGTCGCGGTTCCCGATCTAAGCAGGCGATTCAAAACCTCGGAAGTGACGATCCGCAACGACCTGAAAGCGCTGCACGAGCGTGGACTGATTCGGCGCGCTCACGGCGGTGCAGTTAAAGCGGCCACCGTCAGCATGGACCCGTCTCTCAAGATCAAGGCGGAACTTCATGCCGACGAGAAGCTGAGAATCGGAGCCGCTGCCGCCGACATGATCAATGATGGCGACTCAATCATTCTCGACTCCGGCACAACCACTCAGCAGATCGCTCGCCAGATCAAGCACAAAAAAGATCTGAAAGTCATTACGAACGGCCTGAACATCGCCATGGAACTATTCGGCGCCAAGGACATTCAACTGATCTTTCTGGGTGGGGTCATACGCCAGAATTCGTTATCCGCAGTGGGACATTTTGCAGAAGACATACTGGCCCAGTTATCAGCTGATAAGCTTTTTCTGGCAGTCGATGCGTGCGATCTGGATTTCGGCTTGAGCACACCAAATGTGGAAGAGTCACAAGTCAATCAGGTGATGGCCCGGATCGCACGGGAAAAAATTCTCGTCGCCGACTCGAGTAAGTTTGGGAAAAGGAGTCTTTCCCGCATCGTTCCGCTATCGGATATCGACGTCATTGTCACCGACCGGGGCCTGCCGTCAGACCTCCAAAACGACTTGCGAGCACGCGAACTCAAACTCGTCCTTGTTTAGTCAAACTCAGCATCGCGTTAAGTCCGACAATCGCACTTGGATCGGGTCAGTACAGAGAGCGGTAGCGACCTGGTCAACGATTAGCATGCATATTCCTAATGTTTCTTGAGCACCATGGCTGACCAGGTCGCTACCGCTCCCTGTACTGACCCGATCTAAGTGTGAACTCTACCTTTGGAGCAAAGCGGCCATAATCAATAAATCGTGACGTGTGAGACTACGCGGCTGATGGCGCCGCGGGGGCTCGGCTCATCAGGTCGCAAGCCCTCTCGAAGCGATGCAAGCAAGCCTAACAACTGACCCACCAGCACGAATAACGGCGGAAGATACAGGTCGGAGATGGGACCTGAGAGCTCCAGATGAAGAGCATTGTGTGCGACGTTTGCCACGGCTGTTGGCGCAACGATCAAGCATTTCTCGGTGAGTTTTTTATCTTCGATCTCTTTGAGCAAATCAACCTCGAATGCTCTGCGTCGAGAATCGCCCGATAAAAATGCGACGAGGAGAGTGTCGCTATCAACCGCAGATAACGGCCCATGTCTTAACCCCAGAAACGACTCAGCAAACCCAATCACCCGGCCGCCCGTGAGCTCCAACACCTTCAGCGCCGACTCGATCGCAGCTCCTTTGAGCGGCCCGGTTCCGAGGAAACATACTTTGGAAAATCCCTGCTCAACCATCCGTTCACAAACACTCATTGCCGGCGGAAGCACGAGCGACGCCGACATCGCAAGATTCTCTACGATCGAACCATAAGCGGTGAGCGTTCGGAGGTGAGCCAGAGCCTGCGCCGCGATTACCATGTTTGAAAAGGAACTCGTCATCGCGAGACCACGATCGTTTACCTCATCATCAAGAACAAGACTCAAAACATTTTTTTCAATTTCAAATGACCGGGCCATCTTTCCATTTCGATTGCAGGTAACTATCAGGTGCTTGATTCGCGGAAACTGCGTCAACGCTCGTTCTAAAACCGCCACTCCTTCCGAACTGTCTCCGGATCTCGAAAAAGAGATCCATAAATAGTCGCGCTCGGGAATGACGTGGTCTTCCATATTCGTCAGGAGATCTGTGCTCGGAACAGCCTCGACATTGCAAAGCCAACTTTTCTGTAACAACGCGCAAACAGATTTTCCGATGTAATCCGAAGTACCGGCGCCTACCAGAAACACGTTGAGCGACTTCGCGCCTATGCCGCCACTTTCCAAAAATTGCGTGATCAGTCCGGAAGCAGACTGAACTTTCTCATAAGTCCGGCGCCAGGTTTGTGGTTGCTGCAGAATCTCGCGTAACGTGTGAACCAGACCGAGCGATTCACGTTCGGCTGTAGAGAGATCGAGAAGTTTGGAAGAAGCGGTCATTGATCTTGATGGGCGCGGCGGTAATATTCCTTTTGCAATTCGCTTTGACGTTATATTAGAATCCAAAACCATTCGAAAGCAATCAAAAGTATATCGATAGTATTTGAAAGCGCTTGCCGGATCAACATGAAGAGACCGTCAGTTCTCGTTATCGGCGAGTTGAACGTTGACATCGTGGCGACGGGTCTGCGTGGAGTGCCGGAAATGGGAGCCGAGATCCTGGCGCAGGATTGTGAGTTAACTCTCGGCAGCGCCTCTGCGATCTTTGCTGTAGGGATGTCGAAGCTCGGGCACAAAGTGACATTCGTGAGTCAGGTGGGTCGAGACTCCTTCGGTGACTTCTGCATAACGACGCTAAAGCACTTAGGGATAGCAACAAGCAACGTGTTACGCAAATCCGATGAAAAAACCGGCGTCACGCTTGCGCTCAGCGGCAGACGAGATCGTGCGCTGATCACCTATCCTGGAGCGATTGCTTCTCTCACCGCTGATCGCGCCAACCACGCGTTGTTGAAACAACACGATCACGTGCACCTGACTTCTTACTATCTACAGAAGCGATTGCAGCCCTCGTTCGGAGAAATACTGCAACACGCCAAAGCACTCGGATTAACAACTTCCTTTGACCCGAATTCTGATCCGAGTGACAGGTGGAACAGCAAAATCAATTCGGTTCTAAAGCACACAGATATATTGTTCGTCAATGAGCGGGAGGCTATCAAACTCAGTAGGGCAAAAACGGCGCAAGCCGCGTTGAAAATGCTAGGAGAAAAGACTCCCTGTGTCGTGGTCAAACGTGGGGCGAAAGGTGCTATCGCGATTCAGAATAACGAACTCTTTACTGACCCAGGATTCAGAGTCAAAGCTCTTGATACAACTGGAGCGGGTGATTCTTTCGATGCGGGGTTCCTGTTTGCGTACCTGATGAAGGAACCAGTTTCCGAGTGTTTACGAATCGGCAACGCCTGCGGCGCATTGTCCGCCATCAGCATCGGAGGAACAGCAGGGCAGCCAACGCAGACAGAGTTGCAGGAATTCATACAGTCAAATCATCCGCAGCCCATGTAGGCATGTAATGCATAAGCTTTGTTCCATTCAGCCTTTGCTCGCCGCCGCAACGCGCGCAAGCAAAGCTGTTGCGGCACTGAATTTCTACAACGCGGAGACATTGATTGCGCATACACGTGCCGCAAACGCGCTTAATGAATCCATTATTTTGCAAACGACCGAAGCCACGATTAACTATCTCGGTTTACGAATGATTGTTGCGATGGCTAACGCTGCGGCGGATCAACTCGAAGAACCTGTAGCGCTGCATTTGGACCATGGCTGTAGTTACGACCTGGCAGCGCGGTGCATCGACGAGGGTTATACATCCGTGATGATTGACGGTTCGAAATTGGCTTTCAATGATAACTGTGCCCTCACGCGTCGCGTGGTGGATCTGGCACATGCACGCGGAGTATCGGTTGAGGGTGAGTTGGGACACGTCGGACAAAACAGTGAGTCGACTACCGCATCTCCCTTCACTGAGCCTGCTGACGCCACACGTTTTGTTAGTGAGACTGGCGTGGATGCACTTGCCGTAGCGGTCGGCACAGCCCATGGTTTTTACAAAGGAGAGGTTAAGCTGGATTTCGGAAGACTAAAGGAAATTAGCGCGGCAATACCTCAAACTCCTTTGGTCCTGCATGGCGGTTCCGGCGTTTCGGCGCAGCTTCTTCATGAATCGATTGCGTGTGGTATTCGAAAAATTAATTTCGGAACCGAACTAAAGAATGCTTTCACGGGAGCAGTTAAAGCTTCCCTTTCGTCCAGTAATGACATAGACCTGAGACGAACTTTCGCACCTGCGATCTCGGCGGTGGAAGAAATCTCCAGATCTAAGATTCAAATCTGCTCGCAACCCGCTTACGAAAGGGATTTCGGTAGCTCATGACAAACTTCAATTGGCTGTTGGATGGCAGCATCGTTGGTTTGTACCTGCTGGTGACTATGGTCGCCGGTTTGATGGTCCGAAAGTACGTCGGCAAGGTCGAGCACTTTCTCGTTGCCGGCCGAGAGATGGATGTCTATCTCGGAATCGCGTCACTCGCGGCAACGGAGTTCGGCATCGTCACCTGCATGTACACCGCGCAGAATGGCTACGAAAAGGGCTTTGCGGGAGCTACCCCAGGAATTCTGATGGCAGTCGCAATGGCAGGAGTCGGTCTGACGGGATTCGTGATCAAGCCACTGCGTGATTCCGGTGTAATCACGATTCCCGAATTGCTCGAACAGAAATTTGGCAAACGTATTCGCTGGGCTGCCGGCGTCGTGATCGTGCTCGGCGGACTCTTGAACATGGGCGTTTTTCTACGTACCGGCGGTCAGTTTCTGGTCCTCGTCGCCGGATTAAACGTCCGTTACCTCGAGATCATGATGACTGCGCTTCTCGTCGGGGTAGCAGTCTATACAATTCTCGGCGGAATGCTTTCAGTGCTTGTCACTGACTTTCTACAGTTCGTCGTAATGAGCGTGGGTCTGATCCTGGTAACGATTCTCATTCTCGTGAATGTGGGTTGGGAAAAGCTGGTGACGACTGTAGAAACACAGTACGGCGCCGGCGGCTTCAACCCTTTCGTGAATCCAACCATGGGCTGGCAGTACGTGTTATTCAACCTCATGTTGAATACTGCGGCAGTACTCACCTGGCAAACAATCATCGCTCGTGTCCTGGCAGCAAAGGATACACAAACCGGCCGCAGGGTCTACACGGGAACTGCTTTCTTTTTTGTGTGTCGTTTTCTGATCCCCGGCATCTGGGGTATCGCCGCACTCGCGACGCTTGGTCCAGTCGCAAACACGCTGGAAGCGATGCCCACTTACCTCAGTACCGCTGTTCCGGCCGGACTCATGGGGATTCTGGTCGCTGCGATGCTGGCGGCAGATATGTCGACCGACTCGTCGTACATGTTGACGTGGTGTAGCGTGATCTACAACGACATTCTCGCGCCGTTCCGCAAGAGACCGTGGTCGGAACGTAAAGGTCTGTTTTGGAATCGAACCATCATCGCGCTGATCGGAATTTTCCTCCTGCTATATGGGTTGTGGTATCCGCTCAAAGGCGATCTTTGGACCTATCTCGGCGTGACCGGCACGATCTACCTGGCAAGCATCTCAGTGCTTCTGATCGCTTGTTGTTATTGGCGCAAAGCAAATAGTTGGGGGGCAGGCGCTGCGATTCTGGTGAGTGCGGCCATTCCAGTGACCTATCTGGTGATGGAACAGTTACCTTCAACAGGCGCACTCGCGAAGTCTATCGGTCCCTACTATTCGGGAATCGCCACCTACATTTTGTCAGGAGCAGCGATGGTTATCGGCTCGCTACTTAAACCACAAAGCCACGTCGAAGGGAGAACAGCATAAATGCCGAATCACTGGTTTTGGTGGGCGCTGACTGTTGCGTGCGTGGTCTGGTATTCAACCATCACGGTCTACGTGGCAATCAAAGGTGCAAAAGACATCAAGAACATGCTCGCACGTCTCGACGCTACGAGAAAGAAAGAGGCCGAGGAACAGTAAGACCAACGTTGATATTGCGTCAGTTTGAATTTTGCTGAAACGCCGAAGGCGTTCGCTAATTTCAGCCCGGGGTTCGAGCATCGCGAGAACCCTGGGAAAATCATTCCAATTGCGACCGAAACCCTGAAAGGGTTAGGCGCTTGGCGAACCCCTTCAGAGTCTGTCGGAAAAATACCTTCGGACTGATCGTCAAAAAATTTCTTGCGCGTATTTGCCTTGTAACGAGTTTTTCGATGACGACGAATGATTTTTCATTCCCT
>Ga0068871_100001963_pt1 | contig 13921 bp, 28 predicted proteins | sample KBSMisM72_FD_72750 | JGI IMG/M metagenome (GOLD analysis project Ga0068871, IMG submission 72750) | Miscanthus rhizosphere microbial communities from Kellogg Biological Station, Michigan, USA - KBS Miscanthus M7-2 | ecosystem: Host-associated > Plants > Roots > Rhizosphere > Soil ... | reverse complement strand
TCACCTTGGATCAATCGTGCACGACCGGCGCCGGAGGCAATGGCGGGATGGTGCTTACAGCTTCAGGAGGTGCGACAACACTCACTTATTCCTCTGGTTCGGGCAGTACGGCCTATGTCTATACCTCCAGCCGGACCATTCAGCTAGGGGAAACATTGACGCTCGCCTACACTCAACCGGGCAACGGCATTGAGGCGACTACGGGCGGGTCGGACCTCGCCTCATTCAGCGGTCAGGCGGTTACGAATAACTCTTCGCAAGGAACGATTACTTCTTCCGCAATGACAGGGAAATCGGGGATCATCGGCAGCTCCAAGATGCAATAACTTATGGACCTATCAGACATACCCAACCTTTCCACTCAGCATCAACTTTACATTACGTGGGGAGTGATCGCATTTAAGTATTTGGCTGAATTTTACAGCTCAGTGCGCGCTGGGGGTGGGCTCAAACGCATCCTCATGTCTTTCTGGTTCGGGGAAGCCGTTCCAAAGGTGATTGCGGACGACTACAAAAAAGAACTTTCGACACCACCGTTTCCAAAAGATAATCCTATGCCATGAAAAAACTGATTCTTATTTTCGCGCTCATTACCGCGCATTGTTTCGCCCAAGCCGCCACTACGAATGCCAACGTAGGCCAAACGATCACCATGACCGCTTCGGTGGCTTCTGGCACCGGACCTTTCAAATATACTTGGTTTCACAACAATGTTCCGGTTGCGGGACAAAACGCGAATTCGTTGATAATCGCGAATGCGCAGTTGGCAGATGCAGGCGCTTACACGGTAGCAGTGGAGAACGGGGCTGGCCGAGCTGATTCCCCTCCTGTGCAGATCGCCGTAACGCAAGTCATCATAGCGGGAGGCGTCACTATTTCGGTATCCGTCAAATAATCCCATGAAAAAACTCCACCTTGCTCTCTTCGCCGCCCTCTGGGTTGGCTTTTTCTCCCTCCCAGTTCTGCAAACAGGTTGTTCCTCGACCGCCACTAACCTAACCGACCAGCAAAAGGTGATCGCCAAAGCTGCGGTGGAAATTGCGGTTTCTGAGGTGGTCGCCAACAACCCCAGCCATGCCGCCCAGATTGTGGAGATTGCGACGCAAATCAAAGCGGTGGCGGGTACGGATGGATTCAACACAGTTGAACTGCTGGTTGCTGCGATCCGCGCCAAAGCGAACATCGCTTCCCTTACCCCTCAGCAACAGATTCTCGCCAATCTTTTGATTGATACGATCTCAACCCAACTCAAGGCCAAGATTCCCAACGGCCAGATCAACTCGGCCAACTTGGTGCTGGTTTCCGAACTGGCCGGCTGGGTGATCGAGGGCGCGTCGCTTGTTGCAGTAAAATAAACATCAACCCAAATAAGTCATGCCATCAAAACCAGATAAGCCCAAGTCATCCACCCGCAAGAAGCCGAGCCGCTGAACCGTGCTCGATTGGTATCAGATTTTCCTGATATGCATTCTTGTCCTGTGGGCCTTTTCTTCGCCACGGGACAAGACCGCATTGCGCATTGTGCTCCTCGCCACCTTGTTTTCGGAGGTGATCGTGGACGAGGTGACATGTCAATTCACGGGCGCATGGAAACTGGTCTTTCCGGGAATGGTTGAAACCCTCACGATTTTGTCCCTGCTCAAATGGTCGCGCAATCGAACGGGAATCATGCAGGCAGGATTGCTGGTCATTGCTTGGTTTGCCCATCTGCTCTGCTACGTGGATTTAGTGATCCAAACCGATTTCGTCTATTCCCAATACGAAAACATTCTGTTAGCAGTAGCGGTGGGCCAACTGATTGCCTTTTATGATACCCCCCGATATAATTTCACCCGTTTTTGCGACTATTTTTCTTCCGCTTTGGGTGTTAGTGGGGTGCCTTTTCGGGCTTCAGGGCATCGCGTTGCTCTATCGCTGGGTGCGATTAATCATAAAGCTTCGCAAGTTGAGAGCCGCCGCGAGGCAAGCCATCAATCGGTGAGATGATAACCTTGGCACAAATCGCAGGAGACTGGGCAGCTCCTATTACTCAATTAGGGGTGGCGGGTGGGATGCTGGTGTGGTTCGCAACGCGCGTGGAAGCCCGCATGAAGGCGATGGAGTCGGCGGTTGATCGCATGGCCAAGGCTGCCCTCCTACAGATTCTTTCCTTTGAGCAGCACGAAACGACCATCAAGGCGCAAGCTGAAGCCATGTTGAGAGAGATTGAGTCAAAGAACGGGAACCGGTGAGACCGGTTGAACGTCCCTCTGGTTTATGAACGTCCTGATTGTCGATGATGACCCTTCGGTAGGTTTGCTGGTGGGGGCGACGTTGCGTTCCCTAGCCAAGAATATTCAAGTTGCGACCAGTTTTAAGGAAGCCAAGGAATGGCTCACCAAGACCGTTTTTAGCCTCGTTTTACTCGATATTGGGCTCCCGGATAGTCCGGCAGAGGCCACGATTACCAAGGTCGCGGAAATGCGGGAGAATGGCGCTAAAGTGGTCATCCTGACGGGAGCTTGGCCGCCCAAAGCTTCGTTGAGTCCGGAAGAGTCGGGGGCGGATGCGGTGATTTACAAGGGCGATGCAGATATGATCGAACGCTTGAAGCAGATCGTTGCTAACCCCGCTTGAATAATTTGTCTTAGCCGAGCCATTAAATAGCGAAGGCTGGGAGGGTCTAATCTCCCAGCCTTCCAAGGGTTGCAGCCGTCATTTCGAGGATAACGTTCACCACGGGATTGCCGCAGTGCTGCCGAGCCTCTTTGTAATCAGACTGATAAGGCTTGCCTTTGTTGCAAGTCTTGAATTTTAGGGCCGAAAAGGAGTTGGCTGACCATCGCGATGGTTTCCTTGTGGGTCACGGTCGTGGGGGTGCAGCGCAAGACCCGCCATCCCGCTAGAGTCGCCGCATTGTACTTTTCCACGTCGTTTAAGAAGCCTTTGCCTCGGGTGTGGCGTCCCCCTGTCCAGACTCCTCCCTCGATCTCCAAGGCCACTTTATGCATCGGCCAAGCCATGTCAAAGCGCCAGCGGCGGAAGGTATCGAAACGATACTCCGTGTGATGGGGAGGTAAGGTCTGGTCGTAGATTTGGCTGATTAGGGTTTGCTTCATGTTTAAATAATCTCCCTACGCTTCTCCCAATTTAAGGTTCTTTGCACCCACGGTTAAAGATGAGCTGGGCTTGAGCGGGGAGGAAATTCATTTTGATTTGTAGCGTTGGCGGATGCCGTCCTTGACCTGTTCCCATGCGGCTTTCAGGTGGCAGCATTCAAAGGGTTTGCCATAGATTTCGCGATACTTCTTTTGACGGCAGGTCCACGAGACGCAACTGCATTGGCCTTCGATTAAGTCTACCATATGCGTTTGGTTGGGGTTGGACTTGCTTTGGACATGGTAGCGAAACACCTCGCCCGGGATCGCGGTTACTTTCACCTGAGCAATAGGCCAAGTTCTCGCGCCTTGTTCTTGTTCTCGCCGATCCAGTCATGACACTTTCGACAAACCGCTCGAAAATAGGCGGGTTCGCATAAGTAAATCCCGCGCCCTTTGGCGTGATGGCAGTCCTGAGAATGTCCGTCACAGCCCCCATCGCGGCGCAAGTGATCCCCGATCAACTCACCAGCTTGGCAGTAAGGATGAACTTGCAGGAAAGCGTCCCTCAAAAGTCGATACGTGACCAATGCTCTCTTACTCTTATTCGATACTTTTCGTAATGGGGTACGTCTAAGCATAAGGGTTCACTCGTCGTTGCCTCGTTCACAGCAAGCTTGAAGTCCGGTCCAAGCGTGAAAGAAAAAGAAAATGGATAAAAGAAAGGGCTAGCTAGGTGAAGGAATGCTCGGGGCAGTCAAGGTTATTTGTTTAACCGCTACGCGACCTTGTGTAATTCAACTATTTCGGTTAAACATTTCCCAAGCGTGGAGTGTGTCTCCTTGACTCGTTCCTGTAAAAAGGAGAATGCTTTGGGCGAGATGCGAGCGCCGATCCAAACGGCTTTCTCCGACTTTGGAAGCTTTGGTCTGCCTTGTTTTCTTTTCATTTGAGAAGCCCTAACAATTTCTTGAACTTGTGCCAAGCGGAAGGGGGTAACACCGTAAAATCCGGGTTAAAGCCAATCATGGCGTAGTCGTGGACAATGGTCATCTTCCAAGACTTGAGCTCGATCTTGTGAAGCTTGGCTGAATTCTGCACGCAGGTCCAAGTGACGAGGCGGGTGCGCAGACGCATCCCGGGACGGATGGAGGACATCAACATGCGTCTTCCGGTGTAGGAGTTCAGCTTGTACTGGAGCGGGAGATCGGTTTGGGGCTCAGGCTGTACGGAGTCGAACCGTGTGTGCATCTTCATGGATTATTTGGGTTGTTTGTTGGGATAACGAAAGGGTGTGAATGATAAATTGATGTTGGGCGGGTTGGAGTTGATTCCATTGTTTGTCGCGATCTACAAAGTCAGGGAAAGCGTCTCGCCAGCCTAATGGTTCTAGTGGCGGGATGTATTGGTGGAAGGCGGGACTGCGCGCTCCGTGGCGCTTCCACTCGTTTTCATCTTCGGTAAATGCCTCGTTGTTGAACCAAGTTGCCGGATAGGGAACCAGATCGCGTTTCGTTTGCTGGTGATAGCGATAACTGGAAGGCCAAGATGCGACGGCCAAGGCGAACAGCTTGGTTCTTTCCATCAAATACTCGAACGAATGCTTCTTGAGTTGCTTTTCGATGGCCAGTTTGGCGTCAACAGGGCTCTTTTTAAGCGGATATTCGGAATAGATGAGGCAAGCAGCCTCTGATGGCTCTTTCACTTTCCTAGGGGCCTTAGATTTCGGCAAACAAGCCTCGTGGCACTCACACGCCAGCAGGAACACATGCTTGGCCTCCAGCTTGAGGACTCCCAGTTCCTTGGCGTTCTGGCGGCAGGCTGCTAACAGGGTTTCTTTGAAGTCCATGTTTGCGTTTCAGGTAGCGGTTGCGGTCGTAGAGGTGTCGGAGGTAGCGTTTCTCGGATGGGGTTCGCCCGTGCACCCGCTTTACGATCGGGTGTTTCAATCGCCAGCGGCGTTTGTGGTAGTCTTTGCGTTTGGCGTTTAGCTCCTTGCCCTTGGTTTGCCATCGCCGCTCATCATAGAGGCGTTTCTTCGCCTTATCTCGCATTCGAAAGCCAGAGGAAGAACTTCATGACTGGCTTTAGGAAAAACCAGATGACGTTGCCAATGATTGGCAGTACCTTGTCGGCCAAGGTGGGGTTGGTCGGTTCGCCTTCATCGCAGGATGAGCAGGCGGACTCGGCGTGAATGAGGTTGGTGTATTGGCAGTTGGTTTTCATGTTTTTTGTTCTCCGTTGTTTCCCTGTGGGGAATGGGTGGCGAGGATGCGCAAAAGCTCTGATCGGCAGTAAAGCAGATTGTCGGTGGATTCTGTTGAGGTCGCGTGTCGATTAAGCCAAGTGTCGGCCAGCTTCTGCATTTCCTCCCCCTGTCGGCGGGTTTCGGCGAGGTCGGAGCGGAGCTGGGCGTTGTCTGCGATGCGCGTTTGCGCGAGGTCGTGCCAGTAAACGCCGTGCTTATCCTTTTCTTTCACGGCATACTTGAGGCTTTCAATTTCGGCATTGCTCTCAAATAGCCGTTTCCGCGCCTCTTCCAGCTCGCGTGTGGCTGTCGCTAACTGCTCCTCCATGCGGTTGTGTCCGTTGAGCGCATCCACCATGATTTTTGCATTCAACTCCATCTCTTGAAGTGAAAGGTTGCCGCGAAGCATCTTTGCAATGTCGGAACCGCCGGCACCGATCTTGCCTTCAAAGTACCACCAAGGGTCTGGCGTCTGCGCGCCCGCCTCGCTCGCGGGGGGCGACGGTTTGGTGTAGGCGATCTTTACGTCTCTAGTGGACGCCGACCCAAGACCGGATTTAGGAAAGTCAGGCAACCCGTTGCAAGTGACTTGTCCCGTGTGCAGTGGTTGCTTCCCTGCGTTCTCGTCGGTGGGTGGGGGTGAGGAGTTCATGGGCGTTTTGGTTCTATGATTTCGCTGTTTGTGATAGGTCTGCTGTAGTGCCCGTCACAGCGTTGGCCGCTTGGGTTTTTGTGCCGGATAACGTAAAGGTCGTTAAGAAAGTCTCCTCCACAGGGACGGATACGAATCTCTTTGCCGCATGTCGGGCACTTGGCGGAAGGTGTTTTGCGCTTCATAAAATTCATTCCGTTAGACCGGACGCGGGCGGGGTGATGCCCTTGCCGGTGAGGAAGGCGAGGCAGCGCAAAGGGGCGGCAGCAGAAATCGCATTGAGCCAGTTGCCAGACAGCTTCGTAAGCGTGTTGGCGTAAGTTAGCCGCTGTTTAGGCGTCAGCGTCGCTTCAAACTGAGCGCAGGCGTCGAGGGAGGCGTAGTAGTTGGGGAGTGTCGGGATTACATCGCTGTCCGAAACATCGTCAGACAGGAATATGAACTTACCGACAACATCATCATGCCATGCGGGAACCTCTGGGTTCACGATCTTGGCTATCGCCACGTTAATCTCTTCCGCATTCATGACGAGGAGGGTTGAGGTGGGAGTTTTGCGAGATGTTCACGACGAATTTCGGCGTCAAGATCGCTCATATCGGAAAGTGTTTGCCATACCTGAACCGGTTTTCCATTGGAGTCCCACTTCACGCGGAAGATTCCCCACTCAAACCCCTCTAAATCCTTTTCTCCTCCAGTGTGCAGCCATTTGAGGCGCATTTCGTCCGTGATAATAATGATCTTCCGGCAATCGTCACAGTGACAGATACCAAAGTATCCATTTTTACCGTATTTGCATTTCATGACGACGACGCGGGTTTGGGGGTATTTGACTCTGTGACGGGATGCTTTGTCATCGCCTCAACCAAGGCTTCGCGAGTCGCTTCGATTTCGTAAGCCTCACCAACTTCCTCTCTATCGTCACACACAATAAACGAGGCATTCTGAGCAAGCAGCCAATTCAGTATCTCCCTATCCTTGGCGAGTGGTTGGAGGTGCGCCAAAACGATGGCCTTAAAGGCTGATTCGTTCCGACTAACGGTGATGGAGTGGCGATATATTTCCTTCGCGCACGCTTCGGCTAGGGCGGATAGGCTTATATTGTTACCGTCCGTTTGCATTGGTGTCGTCATAATTTTGTGCGCTTTCATTCAGTGACTCGGGAACGTTCTCCCCCTTGTTCGCTGCGTTGGAGGAGAGGGCGGCTTCCATCTTTGCCCTTATCTTGGCGAGTCCAGCGTTAAGCCGTTCCTCGGTATAACCATTTTCCAAAAGCTCTTTCTTTACCTCTGCAGCAGACATTTGGTTAATCCGTATCCATTCAGTAGCATCGGTAGCGGCCAAGCAGAAATCACGCTCTTCTTCCGCTTGCGCTAATTGCTCCCGTAAACGATCAATAATGTCCTGTTGTTCGCGGAAGCTCGACGCCTGCCAACGAGCATTGGCGTGGTCCAGCGCTTCTCCTTTCGCTGCGATTTCGGCCCGCAACTGGGCAAGCTCCTGAACCGCCTTGTCGCGCTGGTCCCAGATTGCGTTAATGTCCAAAAGTTCGGCAGGCATGGATCGCAACGCCTCGATTTCCCGTGACTGGTTGGCGATTTGATTAACCTGTCCCGTGATCGTTTCTTTCGCCGCTGCCAGTTCGGCGCGAAGGGCGGCAAAGCGTCCGTCAATGATAAGCGCGGCATTGTGAAGCTGCATTCGATTCGTACCAACAGACGGGCTTGCAGCCGCCATCGGAAACAGCTCTCTGGCCGCAGCCATCGCGGGTTGGGTGGGTGTGCTCATAGTGGAAGCTCCCTTAGTTTCTGGCGAGAGGGTTGGGCCAAGTGCTCCAGTGCCGGATCAAACTTTGGCCTCCACGTCTTCGGTGCCCAAAAAGAGGTGGTGTGGACGATCTGGGGGCGAAGGACGGGCTTGCGAAAGAAGGACGGGTGTTCGCAGAAGTCGAAGCCCAACCCAAGCGAGCGGGTGTCGTGGACGGTGTAGTCGTTCTTGACGGAGAAATCGTGGCGGCGGCCATAAGGACATTCCCTGTCCATAGAATTGATGTTGAAGCTCATGTGGTTTGTTTTTTGTGGTAACGAGCAGTTTGTTTTGTGCGGTGGCAGATTCGACAGCGTTTCTCTCTGGAGTCTTTGCGGGGATAAGCGGTGTTCTCTGGCGTGTATTCGTGGCCGTTTTTGCAGTGCGTTTTGTTTTGTCCGTGTAGTCTTCCTTTGTTCGCTGCATCCCGTCCGTTGTCTCGCCAATCACCTAAAAATAGGTGGTCTGGGTTTACGCACGCCTTGGTATCGCATTTGTGGCAGGCAAGAAGTTTTCCGGGTATAGGCCCAACAAACGCCTCGTAAGAAACTCGGTGCGCAGAGAGGCGTTTGCCTTTTATATTTGCCCGTCCATATCCCCAGTTTGTAAGCGTTCCAGTCCATAGCCAGCAACCCGTGTTCGCTTCAATGGCGATTCTTTCAGATATGTATTGTCTGGCGTTCATCAAAAAGGAACGTCTTGGTCAACGTTGGTTGGCACGTCTTCAACTGGATCAAGTTCGGCTTTTGCGGCTTGAAGGGCGGCCTTGAAATCCAAATCTTTTTGTTGAATCGTGCCTTGATAGGGCTTCGGTTCGTATGAATTAGCCCACCAAAGCAAGTCCTGTTCGGCCATGTCGCCTAATGTCTGCCCCGCATACTTCTTGATGAACTTGGGCACCGTTACCGTTCTCCACCCCGCTCCGGCTGGGTCCAAGGGTTCGCGGGGGACTTGAACGGGGGCAGGAATGGCCTTTGCTGGCGTTTCTAGGCCCTTTTTAGCGGGTTCTAGGGTTGGGTGGGTCACTGAGTCGGCATCGTTCTCTCCCTCCGTAGGAATCGCAAAGGTGAGGAAACAGGCGTATTTGTAGGCCGCACTCATTGCCTTGTTGCTCGACTTGTCACCGGAATCCATCGCTTCGCCTATCGTGCAGGCCGTGTGCTTTGATCCGTCCGCCATGGCCACAAAGTCGAATTCCACCTTGAGCGTAGTGTAAAACAGGGCTCCACCAGCTTTAGTCTGGCGTTCAATGATCTCGTGATGGACTACGCGGGGGATGATGCAGAGGCCGTTAGCAGCCAGATGCGGGGCCAGCGCCCCATACACGTCGTCGATGCCTCGGAAGGCATAACCTTGCTGCTGGTTCTTGCGTCCCTTGGCGATGCCCTCTTTGGACATGGCAAGCTGGACGGCGTTGATGGCGGAATAGACTTTGGGTGTTTCGTTCATAGGAAATTAGTCAGTCTTGCGGTTGATGCGGACAGGGCAGTTGCGTTGCGCCTCGGTTCTGGTCTCAAAGTCCAAACCCGCCATCCGATCCACTTCCTCACACGAGAGCACGTTGGCGGGGAACTGTTGGTAGTCCTGCTCCATTTCTTGCAGCTCTACTTGGGAGGGGGAGGACTGGAGGCGCAGGTTGGCTACGCCGAAGGAGAAGAGATTGAAATCTTTCATGTGAAGGAGTGGATACTAATACGCACCGTGCGTCAACAACTATTTTGCGCATCATGCGTATTTTCTTCTTTACGCTCTGGGCGTAGAGTGTATTTATTTTCTCATGGAAGCGAAAAAGATTAAACAATTACGCGAAAAGCGTGGCGAGACATGCCGCCAATTCGCTGAAAGAATAGGCGTCAACTGGCGCACCCTGCAAGGATGGGAACAGGGACGGCGCATTTCTCCAATGGGCGAACGGCTATTGAAGGCATTCTCAAAATGACAGAATGCCTGATATATGCCCTTTACCGGATCAAGACCGGAGAGTGCTACTACGTTGGCCAGACAAGCGACCTTCAAGCCCGTTTGCGTGGCCATTATGGTCAAGGTAGGTACGACACCCGAATTCACTACTATGCAGTGCTAGAATCGCCAGTATCGGCGTTGCGGGCCGGTGAGCGTGAGCGCCATTGGATCAAACATTTTAAGAAACTTGGAAGTCCGCTTGAGAATAGCAGCGACGGGGGAGAATCACCAATGCGGCGGCACAAGGCCCGATTCTATTTGCTCAACACAGGCAAATATTACGCTTCCGAGAAGGCGCTTCGCCAAGCTTGCGGCACGTCTATTAGGGAATTCAAAAGCGCACTGGAGCTTAGCAAGCGGACAAAGGATATTGTGGAAACGTATTCATGGGAATCCGTCACGGAAAGGATTTGGTTGATTGATCTGGAGCATGCACCTAATTGGAAGCCTGCCCCAGATTATCAGATTTGAGGGTTAGTTTGTTCTTTGCAGTCAGTGGCGCTTTGCCCCCAAGGGGGAGCGAGAGCGCAGAAGAGTAAAGCGGTACGGTGCGAGGTTACCTCCTAAGCATCCTATAGAAGCTGGCAGACGATTGGGTGGGAGAGGCATCCCGTGCTAAAAGTCTTCCATAGGCACTATAAGCCTTGCCAGTCTTTACTCTTCCGCGCCCTTGGTCCTCGGGATACGCGAGCGCAGTAAATTTCCCTAGCTTAGGATGGACGATTGCGGGCTGCTGGATGATCCGGCCCACTTATCCGTCGCAAGACGAAAGCGCCAGGTTGTTAACCTTGGAGAGACGGGTTCGAATCCCGTGGGAAAATTCCTGCCCTTGCGGTACGCGAGCGTCTCATGAGTCCCTCGGGTAGCGAGGGGGCACAGAACTTAAACGGAGATGCGGGTCACTCCCCGCTGGTTGCCGCAAGGTGGCTATCGTCTAATCCTAGGATACCGTTTTGCCCACCCCCTTCCCCCTTGGCTCTGCCTAAGAGGGAGAGGAAAAAGAATTGACGGATGCTTTAAATGTGTTTGTTGTCCGTTCACCGACGCGGTCTAGGCGTGTGGATACTCAAATTTAGTACGGGGCTTTGCCCAATTCTTGAGAACCCTCTTCATCTAGACCGTGAAGGGGGTTTTCGCTTTTAGGAGTGGATCATCAAGTAACCAACCTTGCCACGACAGAGAACGAGAACTGCTTCTGTTCTTTGGGTTGGGTGAAGTCGGTGCAATTCCGAAGTAACCCGCAAATGGCAGCAGGAACTAGAAAGCCTGCTCTCTGGAATCAAGCGACTAAGACGCGGGAAACGAGGGGCCATACCTCCGCGAGTAAGATTCTGGTAAGGGGCGAAAGCCTCGGTGGTGGGAAGGACTTTGATTTGAGTCTGGGAAACCAAAAGCACCTCTCTACTTCTTCAAGCGTTACTGCTTGGGGGTAGGGGGGCTTTTAGGCAGCGGGAAGGAGCTTTGATTTGATTGAGTCTGGGAAACAACTAACTAAACTAACATGAGTAAGACTAACAAGGATACGGAAGATCATTGGTTGAATGTGATGAACCCCGAAGAGATCAACCGAGTCTTCCATGAGCAGGTGGCAGGGAAGGTGTATTATCGGAAGTCGGGGATACTTTTGCCCGATTCGGTGGTGTGTCCGAATTACTTTGAGGATGCTAACGCGGTGCTGCCTTATTTGAATCGGTATTCTTGGAGTTGTGAGCAGCTGGCGGGAGAAGCGGGTAAGCCAACGGGATTTTTCAGGATGATGATTTTTGGTCATCGCCCTTGTGATGGATTTACTTTTTCTCAAGCAGCGGTGAGTGCACTGCTCATGCTGAGGGGGATTAAACTACAGTGAGAACGACTAAAACAACTGAAGTGCCGCCCGCGCCAACCTCAGAGGACAGAAAGATTTTCTGGTTTGGGGTTAGCCACGGTCAATTCGCCCGACAGAATAAGCTGACGCGAGCGATTGAACTTTGGTGGACTGATGGAGCCGGACATTACGGCAAAGATGGCTTTCGCAAGATCACCCATTTTATTTGTAAGCCCAAGCTTAGCCCCTCCCACAAATGAGTGCGTCAATTGAACAGTCCTATAACGCAGAAGAGAACAGCTTGCTTTCATTGGCTTACGTCAATGGAAAGCGCGTCTATAAAACCACATGGTTTCGCAAAGGAAGTGAACCAACCCCCGCAGAAATCGGCAGGGAGGCCACACAGCACAAAGAGGAATTCTTTCGCTTCAAAGCCCGCGAGGAAGATTGCCGCCTCGCCACCCCCTGAGCGCCCCCACCAATGAACGACCTGATTGCTTTAAAGGGTTTGGATTTCAACCGGAGCGACTTCACCTTGGTGTTTCACGAGTGGGATTTCCATTCGATTGAGGACAGGCATGGCTTTCTGCTTCAACTTAAGGAGGCGAAGCGAGCGGCATTAAAGCACGGCTACACCATCGAGGAAACTAGACGTCCCGACACCATGACTCAAAGCATCCGGTTTTTCCGGGCCGCCCCTGAACGAAAGAAACAGCAGGGGGAGAAATAAATTGCAGATTGGGTGTTGACATGGGCAAGCGCAAGCGATGTAGTGCTCAGTATGGATAGACCACCGATGATTTCTTACAAGGGTGAGAAGTATTATGCCTGCCTGTTCTCGAACAGGTATTACTATCGCGGATTCGGAACGCTTGGAAGCAAGCTTCTGCACCGAGTGATTTGGGAGGAAGCCAACGGACCGATTCCTGAAGGCCATCACGTCCACCATATCAATAATGATTCGACGGATAACCGAATCGAGAACCTAGAGCTGCATTCAAAGGCCGACCATTTTCTAAAGCACCACACTCCGGCTGTCTCGGGCTCATTAGGAGGCAAATCCGGCAAAGGGAAGGCCAAGGCCCGCCCCACCGAGATCGCCCGCCAAAACGCCCTCAAAGGCTGGACCCCAGAGGCCCGCGCCTCCCGCCTGAACGGAACCAGACCGAAGAAAAGGAAATGAATGAGCTGGCACTTTTCGCAGGTCATGGTGGCGGCATACTCGGTAGCCAATTACTCGGGCACGAAATCGTGTGTGCCGTCGAACTCGACGACTACGCCCGCCGCGTCCTCATGGCCCGCCAGGATGACGGAAGCCTTAGACCATTTCCGATCTGGGATGATGTCACTACATTTGACGGGAAGCCATGGCGCGGATTGGTGGATGTCGTATCTGGCGGCTTTCCGTGTGTCGGCATCAGCCCAAATCGAGACAACACCATTGCGGGAAGAGTCGCCGGACTGCACGACCCAAAAAGCGGACTCGTCCGCCACCAATTGCGAATCATCAAAGAGGTTGAACCCGCATTTGCCCGATTTGAGAACCACCCAAATCTCACCAAGCGGGGATTCGATTTTATTCTCCAAGAGCTTGCCAAGATGGGGTTCGATGCGGAATGGGATACTCTACCAGCGGACGCATGCGGTGCCCCCCACGAACGAAAACGCCTCTGGGTTGAGGCTTCCCACCCCGACCGCGCATTGCGCCAAGGAGGGCAACTATCCCGCCGAGCGAACCAGGAATACGCCAACCTTGGGGGCTGTGTTTGGTGGAAAACCGAACCCCGAATATCTAGAGTGGATGATGGGGTGGCCCATCGGATGGACCGCCTTAGAGGCATTGGAAACGGACAAGTACCAATCGTGGCGGCAAGCGCACACCAAATTTTAACCGCCTGAACGGACGACAACCCAAACGGAGGAAATAAGGATGACATTTATTGCCGACTACACGAAGCACCCATTTCACACAAAACTTGTGGCTGCTGGACATAAACTGATGCAGGTAATCTCTCGATGCTTTGCCGAAAACTTGAGGGCGAATTAAACGCCGAAAAAGAAAAAAGGCTCAAACTTGAAGCAGCTATGCTTCAGTTGGATGATTATTTTAATTTGGGGAATGTTTTATTTCAGGTCAGCAATCGCTTCCCTTTTTGCGTTAAGTTAATCAAAGCCAATTTGCCCGCCACCCCCCAGACAGCGAAGGAGGGGGAATGAGTGCCGCGGTAAAAACAGGACTTTGCGCTGTGCCTTACCTGATTGCCCTGCGGACCAATAACCCCACCTGCTTGGAGTGGTTCTTTTCTCAATCGCCCCCATCATCCGAACTAATCACGCTGATGTTTTGCAACAATCCTCCATCGCCATGAACT
>Ga0068871_100001960_pt1 | contig 13927 bp, 10 predicted proteins | sample KBSMisM72_FD_72750 | JGI IMG/M metagenome (GOLD analysis project Ga0068871, IMG submission 72750) | Miscanthus rhizosphere microbial communities from Kellogg Biological Station, Michigan, USA - KBS Miscanthus M7-2 | ecosystem: Host-associated > Plants > Roots > Rhizosphere > Soil ... | reverse complement strand
CCCTCGTACGTCTCGAAGGTGTGCGCGATCATATAATCGCTCAACAGGCGATCCATGCGCTGGTTTTCCGCGAGCAGGCCGTCCTGGAGCCCGACGTCGAAGGCGATGAAACGGATTCGTTTGAGGGCCGCGACGTACTGGCCCAACATCGCTATCGGCGCGTTCGCGCTCCACGCTGCCGACACGTCGCGCTGCAGCGTGCTGTCCTTGAATGGAAAGTCGAAATACGGCGGTGTCTTGGGAGTCGGCGACCACGCCGCAGCCAAGGCGATGATGACTTTTGTAATGAAGTCGGTCTTCGTGAACTGGCTGTCGGTCTGGATCGTGCGCGCCTTCGCGATACCCGAGGGCTGCGTGTTGAAAGGGGCGAGGCAGCATGCGCTCAACGCGTACACCGCGCCGTACACGTCGGGGTTCTTCATCGCCAGCCGGAAGGTGCCGTAGCCTCCCATCGAATGTCCGGCGAGTCCCCGGCTCGCGCGTAAGGCGATGGTGCGATAGTGGCTGTCGACGTACGCCACCAACTCGCGCGTGACGAACGTCTCCCAATCGCCGGTCGTGACGGAGCTGCCATAGAAACTGCCGGCGTAGCGGGTGAACGCGTTCGGCATGACGAGGATCATCTCGCGCGTGCCGCCGGCGGCCAACGCCTGCTCCATCGATTTGGGCAGGTTCACGAAATGCGAAGGAACGCGGAACCAACCGTTCTCGGTATCGGTAAAGCCGTGAAGAACGTAGACGACCGGATACCGTCGCTGCGTCTCGGTGCGGTAGCTCGGCGGCAAATAGACGGAGACGTCGCGATCCGGCGAATCGCCTTCGAGGTTTCCCTCGAGCGCGGCGGCGTGAACCTTGACCCGGTCGACGCTGCCCTTGAGCGGCGGAAGCGTTTGCGACAACGACGGGCGGAGCGGCATTCCAAACAGCAGCGCGGCAAACACGACTCGGCGCATCACGACCTCCTCGATGGATACGTCACGCCCGCACGACGCCCGGCGCACCGATTATACGGACCACCCCGAATGGACACCAGCGCGGCCGGCTTGCACCTTCCCGGAGTGGTCGCCCGGCTGATTCCCGAGGGACTTGCCGGACGCGCGCCCGAATCCTATACTCCCCTCTAACACAGAGGGGACGCCCATGCGTCGCGTTTTCCGTATCCCGTTCAGCCGCTCTCATCTCGTCCGCGACGTGGACGACGAGATCGCCTTCCATCTCCAGTCGCGCATCGACGCCTTGGTCGAGTCGGGCATGAATGCGACGGAGGCGCGCAGCGTGGCACTCCGGCAATTCGGCGACCTCACCACCGTTCGCGACGAGATGCTCCTCACAGACCGACAGCACGACACCGTGCGCCGTCGGGTGAACCTGTTCGCCGAGCTGCGGCAGGATGTTGCCTTCGGCCTCCGCACGCTGCGAAGAAACTCGCTCCTGACGGCGCTGGTCGTCGGCGGACTGGCGCTCGGCATCGGCGCGAACGCGGCCATTTATTCGCTGATCGACGCCGTTCTCGTTCGCAAGTTGCCGATTCCGAATCCCGATCCACTCGTTATCGTCGGGGATCCCCGCTACGTCGATTCGCGCGGCCATGGCACGCCCGACGCCAAACTCTTCTCGTACTTCGTCTGGACCGAGGTCCGAAAGAACGCGCAATCATTCGAACACATCGCCGCCGTCGCCGACCCCGACCGCGTCGACGCGCGTATCGACGAATCACGAAACGAGATCGAACATCCCCGCGGCCGACTCGTCTCCGGCGACTACTTCGCGGTGCTCGGAGTACACGCCGTCGCCGGGCGCACGCTCGACGCCGCCACCGACGATCCGGACGCGCCGCCGCAGGCAACGATCAGCCATGACTACTGGATGCGCCGCTTCAACGGCGATCCGACTGTCGTCGGCCGCAACATCTTCGTGGACGGGCTACGCGTCACGATCACGGGCGTCGCTCCGCCGGGTTTCGTCGGCGAAGTCGTCGGCTACCGGACGGACCTCTGGCTACCGCTCGCGCTGCGTGATCGCTTGCACCCGAACGCGCCGCTCTTTCGCGATCACCGGATGATGTGGCTCCTGCTCATCGGACGTCCGAAGGCCGGACTGACACTCGAGCAGGTCCGCGCGCAATTCACACCCGTCATCAAGTCGGCCGTCGTTGCCAGCGCCGCGCCGGACGAGCTGGCGGAGATCAAGGATCGCGGCATCACGACCATATTCGCGCCCGGTGCGCGCGGGCTGTCGTCGGTGCGCGGTCCGTTCGCGGCGCCGCTCGTCACCTTGATGGCTGGCGTCGCACTGTTACTCGGGATCGTTTGCGTGAATATCGCGAACCTCCTGCTGGCGCGCGGCATCGCCCGGCGGCGCGAGATGTCGCTCCGACTGGCGATCGGCGCCAATCGTGGTCGAATAGTCCGACAACTATTAGTCGAAAGTCTCGTGCTCGCGCTCTTCAGCGGCATCGCGGCACTCGTCGTCGCATGGTGGGGGAGCCGGCTCCTCGTGACGATGGCCTCGGAGGGCGATCCAATCTCGCTGGCCGTGGGGCCCAACGCCCGCATCCTCGCCTTCACGCTCGGCGTTTCCGTGTTGTCCGTGATCGTCTTCGGGCTTGTTCCGGCGCTGCGCGCGTCGCGCGTCGATCTCGCATCGGCGCTTCGTTCGACGTCCCGCTCCGTCTCCTCGGGCGCGCGCTTCGGAACGACGCTCATCGCCGGACAGGTCGCGCTCTCGTTGCTGCTGCTCGCCGGCGCATCGATCCTCACGCGCAGCCTGCGCCAGACGGAAACGATCCCGCTCGGATTCGATCGCGATCACCTGGTCGCCGCCGATCTCGACATCAGTACGCCGGGCTACGCGTCCGAGCGCCTGGCGGCGGCGGTGCACGCCATCCGCGACCGCGTTGCCTCCGTGCCTGGTGTCTCCGCCGTCTCGTACTCCCAGCTCGGCATCTTCTCCGGCAGCGAGTGGCATACCGACGTCTCTGTATCGGGTTTCGTTCCACGATCGAGCAAAGACAGCACGACGGCCGCGGATCGGGCGGGCGCCGGGTATGCGCGATCGATCGGGGCGACCGTCATCGCCGGCCGCGACTTCGAGGCGCGCGACGAAGGCGTCGCGCCGCGCACGGCGATCGTCAACCAATCGTTCGCTCGCTTCTTTTTCAACGACCCGACCGGCCGCAACGTCGTCGGCCAGTACGCGCGCTTCGACGATTCGAGCGCCGTGCAGATCGTCGGCGTCATCGCCGACGTTCGCGGCCGCTCGCTCGACACGTTGGAATCACCGATCGCCGAGCGACGAATCTACATCCCGTATCTGCATCAGAGTGGCACCACGAAGTTTCCGCAGCCGGAGCGGCTTCGACTGCTCATCCGCGCCAGCGGCGATCCGGGCAAGATCGTCCAGGCCGTGCGCGCGGCCATCGTCGAGACGGATCGCAATCTCCCGATCGACTCGATCGATCCCGTGCGCCAGCTCATCCGCATCTCGATCCGCGACGAACGCCTCGTGGCACGCCTCGCGACGGTGTTGGGTGCGCTCGCGCTGCTGCTCGCGGCAATCGGGCTGTTCGGCGTCGCGAGCTACAGCATCGCGCGCCGCACGAGCGAATTCGGCGTGCGCATCGCACTCGGCGCGAATCGGTCCGACATCGCTCGGCTGGCCCTACGCGACGGCCTTCGCCCCGTCGTCATCGGCGTCGTACTGGGCGTACCGTTGTCGATCGTCGTCGTGCGCATGCTCGAACATCACCTCAGTGGCATCTCGAGTGATCCGCTGTCGCTTGCCGCTTCAATTGTGGTGTTGGTCTTCAGTGCGACGATCGCCGTCCTGGTCCCGGCGCGTCGCGCCATGCTGATCGATCCAACGTCAGCTCTGCGAGACGACTACTAAAGCAGCGAAACTGCTAAACAGCGAAACTGCTTTGGATACGGGACACGGCGACGGGATCGAACGGACGAGCTACAGGAGAAACTGCCTTTCAATGGGTTGTGGGAGACAGAGACTCTCTCGCCACGTCCCATCAATAGCGGTTCTCCTGTAGGTGGTCCGTTCAATCCTGTCGTTTTGTCCCGTATCCAAAGCAGTTTCGTAGTTTCAGAGTTCAGTCGAGGCGCATTGCAACAACGGGACTGACGCGCATTGCGAAACGGGCGGGCAGCCAGCTCGCGAGCAGGCTCACGAGAATGAAGACCAGCGCGGTGCCGCCGAAGCTCAGCGGATCGGTCGTGCTCAGCCCCGCGACGAGGAAGGCGCTGAGCGGTGATGTGATCAGCGCGGAGACGGCAAGGCCGAGTGCGAGGCCGACTCCGACGTGGAGTGTCGCGTCGCGCATGACGAGCCGCAGAATCGCGCCGCGAGATGCGCCGAGCGCGGAGCGGATCGCGATCTCGCCCACGCGCCGGCTCACGCTGTAGGACACCAGCGCGTACAGCCCGAACGCGGCGAGCGCGAGACCGAGCAGGCCGAGCGTTCCCAGCACCGACGCGCCGATGCGGCTCGGCAGGAGTGCGAACTGCAGCGCCGACGCCATCGGCTCGACGGAAACGGCGACGGATTTGTCCAGCGCGCCGAGTGCTTGTCGCACGGGGCCGACGAGCGCCGTCGGATCATTCTGTGTTCGCGTAATGACAAACCCGACGCGGAGACTCTTCTTGCTCTGTTTCAGGGGTACGTAGATCGCCGCGCGCTCGTCTTCGCCCAGTGTGCGCATCTTGCTGTTCGCCACGACGCCGACGACGCGGAAGTCGCTGCTGTCCTCCTTGAACTGCACGCGCTGTCCGAGAGGATTCTTGCCTCCCAGATAGCGCCGGGCAAACACTTCATTGACGATGGCCACCGGCGGCGTGCCCGCCGCATCGGTCTCGACGAATTCGCGGCCGCCGAGCACGCGGATTCCCATCGTCGAGAAATATTCGGGACCGACGATCTCTCTCGAGAACTCGACGTGCTGCGTCTGGGCGTTGCCGTCGATCCGCGCCGTGAGCCCGTTGCTCGAACCGGTGTGCACGGTCAGCGGCATGGAGGCCGCGTACGCGACGCCGGCGACCCCGGGAAGCGATCGCACGCGATCCGCCGCCGCCTGGAGAAAGGTCGCGTGATCCGCGTCGCGCCGGCCCTGCACGAATCCGATCTGCGCCACGAGGGCGTGATTCACCTCGAAGCCGGGGCTCGTGACCTGCGTTCGCACCAGGTTGCGGACGAAGAGGATGGCGGTGACGAGCAGGATCGTCGAGACCATCACCTGTCCGGTCAACAGAACACCGCGCGCGGTGAATCGACGAACGATGTAGAACGGCTCTTCACGCTTGAGCGCGGGAACGAGCGATATCCTCGTCGCCCGCAGCGCGGGAAGGAGCGCGCACGTCAGCACCGTGAGCGCGACGAGACCGAGCGCGCAGGCGAACACCGCACGATCGGTCGTCAGATTCAGCGCGATCGGAAAGGGAATCGGGAGCGACAGGCTGTTGACGACGCGCATGAACGCGACGCTCAATCCGATGCCCGCCGCCGTGCCGATGAGCGCCAGCCACAACCCCTCGACCATGAGTTGCTGAACGAGACGCGCCCGTGATCCGCCGATGGCAAGGCGGACGGCGATCTCCTGACGCCGCCGCGTTCCGCGGGCGATCAGCAGGCCCGCAACGTTGGCGCAGGCGATGAGCAGCACCGATAGCGAAACGACACCGAGCACGGCGAGAAAAAGACCGATCGTTCTGGCCTCCTTGCCGGTCTTGAACGTGTTGACGGACGCGAAGTCCTGAACGCCGCCGTACAGCGTGTCGCCGTCGAGCCGCGCGAGCCGTCGATCCAGCGCGTCGAGCGCCGCGCGTCCTTCGGCGAGACCCTGTCCCGGCTTCAATCGGCCGACCAGTTGCACGATGGTCGCCTTCGGCGCGCGCGAGTCCGGCCCGAGGCTTCGGTTGAGCGGCAGATAGACCGCCGGCGCGATCCCGAACCCGGCGACGCTCCGCAGGTGCGACGGAAGCACTCCCATCACCGTGTACGGCTCACCGTTGATCACCAGCTTCCGCCCGATGATCCCGGAGTCACCGCCGAGCCGCAGCTGCCAGAACTCATGGCTGATCACCGCGACGTGCGGGTCGAGCTCCATGCGGGCTTCGGCCGCGGAGAACGCCCTCCCGCGCGCGACGGGAGTGCCCGTCACCTCGAAGAAGTTCGCGGTGACGAGCATCGGCACGATCGATACGGCAGCGCCTCCGGCCCCCCCCGCGTCGAGCCAATTCACTTCCCCTTCAATGGAATAGCCGGCGAAATGCTCGAGCGCGCCGCCGGCGTCGATGTCGCGCCAACGCTGGTAACTGACATGACTGCCGTGGCTCACACGCGCGTTGACGAGCGTCGCCGGTTCGCGCGCGTCGGGTGGCGCGAAAACGACCGCGCGCGCCAGACTGAACACCGCGATGTTGCCGCCGACGCCGAGCGCGATCGATAGAGCGGCGGCGACGAGCAGCATCGGCTCGTGCAGCAGCGCGCGGAGTGTGTAGCGGAAGTCGCGCAGCAGACTCTCGATCGCGGCGACGCCGCGCGCGTCGCGTGCTTCCTCGCGTACGTTTTGAACGCCGCCGAAGGTGGCGAGCGCCGCTCGTCGCGCGTCGTCCGGCGCCATTCCGCGAGCGACATACTCCTCGACCTGCCGCTCGAGGTGCTCTCGCAACTCGCGGTCGAGCTCCGCATCCGCGCGAGAGCGACGGAGCAGCGATCGTACGCGGAAACGCAGTACGTCCAGCGATCGCGCCATCGAGACCTCAGGCGTTGCGGAGGGTGAGACGGATCGCGCTCGACAGCCTTTCCCACTGCGTCAGCTCTGTCTCGAGCGCGGTGTGGCCGGCTTTCGTCAACGAATAGAACTTCGCGTCGCGCCCCGTTTCGTTCTCGCGCCATTCGGATTTGACCAACCCCTGCGCCTCGAGGCGATGAAGCGCGGGATAGAGCGAGCCCTGTTTGATCTGAAGCACGTCGCCCGACACGGTTTGGATCCGCTTGGCGATCGCCCAACCGTGCCGCGCCTCGGTCGCCAGCGACTTGAGGATGAGCAGATCGAGCGTGCCCTGAATGAGGTCCGACGGCCGCATCCCGAGTTCCAGGTCCAGTGATACCAAGATGATCTACAATTACGCCTAGATTATCTACAACCCAGCTCAGATCGCGTCAAGAACGACCAAACAGCGAAACTGCTTTGGATACGGGACACGGCGACCGGATTGAACGGAGGAACTACAGGATTAACTGCTTGTGAATGGGATTTGGCAGGAAGGAACTCTGTCGCCAAGTCCCCTCAAAAGCAGTTCTCCCTGTAGGTGAACCGTTCAATCCTGTTGCTTTGTCCCGTATCCAAAGCAGTTTCGTCGTTTAGCACGCCCGATGCTTGGGCCTTCGGCCAATGGGTACCCCGCAAGGCGAGGTCTAGACTGGACGCGATGAGTTTCGTCGTCTTCTCGGGCGTGCCCGGCAGTGGCAAATCGACCGTCGCGCGAAAACTCGCGCCGCGCTTGTCGCTGCCGGTGCTCGACAAGGACGATTTCCTCGACGAGCTGTTCAAGGAGCGTGGCGCGGGCGACGCCGCGTGGCGCAGCGCGCTGAGTCGTGAGGCGGATGCGCGTTTCGTGCGGACGGCGTGGGAGCTTCCCGGCGCCTGTCTCGTCTCGTGGTGGCGGAACTATAAAGTCTCGGAGACCACTGGAACTCCGGTCGAGTGGCTGTCCAACCTCCGCGCGCCGCTCGTCGAAGTGCATTGCCGTTGTCGCGTCGAGACGGCGGTCGATCGGTTCCTCGCCCGTGAGCGGCACCCCGGACACCTCGACGCCTCGCGAACGCGCACCTCGCTCATCACACAGTTCAACGCGTTCGACGCGGCCGGGCCCATCGCCTGCGGCCCGTTACTCGTGCTGGATACCGAGCAAGACGTGAACCCCGACGTCGTGCTCGACCAGCTCCAAAACCTGAAGCGTTAGTTACCGAACCTCGAAGATCGCTGAGGTCACGCGGCGCGTCGGCTCGGCGTTCTGTGTGTTGCGGTAGGCGACGACGATGCGATATCGGCCGGCCGTGGCGCCACTCGAGTGCGCGATGAGGTCATACGACTTCCCCGGCTGGATCGACACGACCTTCACGCCTTCGATCATTTGCACGCCGCTCACGGCGACCCAGTCCGAACCCTGCTCCCGCTCCAGCGACGCGTCCGAGCCGTTGGCGACGAAGAGCGGATTCTGGTCGATCGCACCGTTGAACGCGTCGCCCAGCATGCTATAGAAGGTCTGGTCCGCGCTATTCCCGAGCGTCGCCCGGATGCCCTGACCCGACGCCGGATTCAACTCGGCGACTGTGTAGATCGTCTTGGGCAGCGCGATCGTTAGCTGGCCTGCGGCGATCGAGCTCGGCGGATCGGCCATCAGGTGGTCGGAGTCCGAGCAGGCGGCGAGCGCCACACCGAGGACGAGTGCGAAGATTCGGCTCTTCATACTCGCCCAACTACGCATCGCCGCCGTTAGTCACCTGCCGCTCGTAATGGAGCCCGACGACACCGGTGGGATAGGGTTTCGCCGACACCAGCTTGAACGTCGCGTGCACGCCTTCGGGCAACAATCGTTTTCCGCCGCCGAGCGTCAGCGGGTAGAGCAACAAATGGAGCTCGTCGACCAGGTCGTGCTTGACGAGGTCGTGAACGAGGACGCTGCTCCCATCCGTGAGGATGTTCTTGCCCGGCTCCGCTTTCAGCGCGCGGATCGCCTCGATCACGTTGTCGCGAATGATCGTCGTGTTGCGCCACGTCGGCTTATCGAGCGTTCGCGACACGACGTACTTCTTGGGCGCGTTCATCATGTCGCCGAAGAAGTCGCCGGCGGGCATCGGCTCGAACGCGGCGGCGTGCGTGAGGTATGTGCGTCGGCCGAGCAGGAATGCGTCGCAATCTTTCATGAGCGCGGCGAAGCTCCCGCCGATGTCATCGTGCCAATAGGGCCAGGTCCATCCGCCGTATTCGAACCCTCCGTCGCGATCCTCGTCTTTGCCGCCGGGCGCCTGAATTACGCCGTCGAGGCTCACGAATTCGGAAACGATCAACTTTCGCACGGTTAGCTCCAATCAAGGGTTCACCTCTACGTCGAACGAGCCTAGCTCAAAACGACAACCATGCGAACGACTCCGCTCATTCTCCGAACTTTCCCCGAAAAGGGGTCTGACCCCATTTCGACATTCTTGAAGCGTCTAACCCCGCTATTACGGGTTTTCTAAATAGGGTCTGACCCCAATCCTCGGGTTTTGGGTGTGGGGGCGTGGAATTGATCATTGACAATGATTGGCCGAACGACACTATGGAATGCAGCGACGACAACGGCCGAGCTCGTGGCCCGTTCGTTGCGGCAAGACGAAGGAGACAACCGATCGGCCCTCGTGAAAGAGGGGGGAGGCTCTATGATCGCGCGACGTTGCAGTCCGCAGATCGCCGTTGCAGCGGTAGCCTTGACCTTTGCCCTCAACGCGCCGCCTCTCGCGGCACAGCGTCCCGCGCCGGAGCAACGTGGCGGGCAGCCCCGAGCCGATACGCCGCAGCTGGTCGTCGGCGTGCTCGCCAGTGCCGACCCGACACTCGGCGTGGCCGCGGCCGATGCGATTCGGCGGCGGATCCAGGATCAGCATACCGCGACGGACCTTTACGTGATTCCGAAGCCGAAGGTCGACCAGACGCTTCGCCAGTCAGGCTACAATCCCGATTCCGTGTTAGGGCCGAACGAAATGGTCGCGCTCACCAAGGAGGTTCGCGGCGACTACGCCCTATCGGGAACGATCGAGCGGACGAAGTCGGGCGTGAGGACTCTGATCCGCTTGCTCTCCCAAACCGGCAAGCAGATCATCACCGAGCCGCTTCCGCCAATGGTCGGCGCGGACTTCGGCGACGTCGCAAAACAAGTAGACCGCGCTGTGGGCGATGCCCTCCATGCGCTGGCTTTCTATCACGACTGCACACGAGCGCTGTTTGCCGGCGACTACCAACAGGCGATGACGGCCGCGCGACAGGGGCTCAAGCTGCGCCCCGAATCAGCGTCGCTCAACCTCTGCGTACTCTCCGTGCTGACCAAGACGCAGGCGTCGGCCGATTCGATCATTGCGGTAGCAACGATCGTCGCCGCCGCCGATTCGGAGAGCGTCATTGCCTGGTCGAATCTCGTCCACGCGTATGGCACGAAGGGCGACACCGTTCACGCCCTCGACGCGGCGCGGAAAGTACACCATCTCGATCCCTCAGACGTCAACGCCACAATAGAGCTCGTGGATTGGCTTGTGCTGGCCAACCGTCCCGAATCGGCGCTCGCCGTGATCGATACCGTGCTGCGGGACGTGCCGGCGAACGCCGACTTGTTGCGAAAACAGTGGCTGCTGCATCTTCGGCTGGATCGCTATGCCCAGGCACTGGTCAGCGGCGCCGCATTGATCGCCGCCGACAGCGCCGCTGCGACAACCGAGTTCTACAACCGACAGTTGCGTGCGGCGACCGCCGCGCACGACACGGTCGGCTTCCGTCGAATCGCGACGGAGGCCGCGACGCGTTTCCCGCGGAATACGGATTTCCTTCTCGTAGTCGCCCGCGACGCCATCGACCGCGGAGACGCTCGCGCGGCTCTCTCGCTCGCCGAGCGAATGGTCGCCGTCGAACCAGCGAATCGTGCCGCGTGGCAGCTCGCGATCGCGGCGCATATTCGGATGAACGCTCCGGACAGCGCGTTCGCCGCGGCACGGCGCGCGCTGGCAGCGGGGGTCGCGAAAGACGTCGTGGGTTCGTCGCTTTTGGCAACGGTCTCCCCGGCGCTCGACAGCGCGCAAAAGGAACCGTCGCGAGCCAGGTGGGAAGCGGTGCTCAGCGTCGCGCAGGTCGTGGATAGCGTCGCGCCGACGCAGCTCAGCGCCTTCTATCTCGGCGTGTCGGCGTTTCAGGTGGCGACGGACGAGATCCAATCCCTCGCCGAGATGGCGAAGAAACCGTCGGCAACGCGAGTGCAACGACAGGCCGCCTGCGCCTCGGTGACGCGGCTCGAGGATCTCGTGCGCATCGTCACGGTCGCCATCACGCGCGGCGGGAGGGAGAACCCGGAGACCGCCGCCAAGATCATGGGCGCGATGCCGAATTACTCCGAGTTTGTCGGCTCGATGAAGCAGCGAAGCTGCCGATAGGTTGATAGCCGGCGCGGGCAGCCAGTAACGGCTGCCCGCACACTCGGTCGCGTTTCGCTACGGCGTGATATTGATCGCGATCGGGCTACCAGTAACGTCCGGTCCGGTCGCTCCACCTACCTTCACGGTGACCGTAACCCCACCCGTCGCCGCCGGTGCGGTGTAGACGAAGGTGCACACGCCATTCGTGCACGATCCGGCGTTCACCGTGCCCGCTGACGGTACGACGGTGATGTCGCTCGGCACGGCGCTCGTCACGGTGTTGCCCAATACGTCTCTCACCACGACGGTAATATTCGTCTGGGTGGTCACCGGAATCGACGCCGCGGCGCTCGCCGTTGTGTTGACCGGATCCGGTATTACGACGACGCGACGCTTGATGACGACGACACCGATCAAGTCCAGCGGGCTGGTGCCGGTCACGTCGCGTACCCCGGTCAGCGTGTACGTGCCACTGACGTCCGGCGGGACCCAGGTCACCACAACGTTTCCACTGCCGTCGGAGATCACCGGCGCCGGGATGATACCGCCCGTCGTGCTGAATCGAACGGCGACGCCGACGGCTGGTGCGCCGGTGGAATCGAGGAGCGTTGTCGAAACCTGCCGCGAGGTGGCGCCGACCTTCACCGTATCCGGAGCAATGAGATTGATGGAGGACTGAAGAACGGTCACCCCCACCTGTGGCGCCTCGGGGTTGTTCTCCGGCAGCGCGATGCCGGTGAGCGTCGGCGTGATCGTGGCCACCGAAGTCGGCGTGGTCGCCGGATTGGGCCCGATATTGGCGCTACTGAGAACGGTCCCGAGGGCGCTCGCACTCACGGTTGCGTCGGCGATGACCGCGCCGCGAGCGTCGCGGGCAATCGGCTGGTAGGGGATGGACTCGAGGTCGGAAAGGGCGGCGCGTTGCGGCTCGACCAGAATTCGTCGCGCGACCTGACGCACGGTCTCCGTAACCGTGTCCGTGGCAATAATTGTCGAACCATCGGGCGCGATCGCACGCACGGCGACGCGCGCCGACCCGTTGCCGATCGATACCAACCGCGGCGACGCCACGAAGCCCGTCGCCGGATTACTCGTCCCAATCGGCGGCGTAACCGCCACGATTTCCGAATCCGCCGCCGTAACTGGAATCAAGCGGATCGTCGTACCGGCGAGGCCATTTCCACGCCGGTCAGCGAGCGTTACGGTCGGGCCGAGGCTGTCGGAAAAGCTCCAGGCCTGGAAGGCGTGGGCCGAGAGCGACATCGTGAGCACTTGGGCCACCCGCGCAATGACGGTATCCGCGCACTTGGCCGATTTGAGACAGAAATCATGCGTCGCGATCAGCGTATCCGCGCCGTTCCCGCGAGCAATGTACCGAATCGTGTCGCCGGTGCCGACGACCGTCGTGCGCGTGCCTTGATGAATCCAGCGAATTCCCTGCGATGCCCGATTGACCAGCGCGCCGTTGTTCTTGACCAACGACGTGGCGATCGCAAAGCCGGTATCGTTGACCGCGGTGAGCGTCGAGTCATGTGAAGACAAGACTTTCACCCCGGCGACGACGACCGTCGCGTTCCGCGTGGCGTTCGTCGTCGTAAAGCGCTCGTCCGGGAGCGCGAGCGTTACGACCGACTGCCCAGGCTTGACGGCGATCAGTGTTCGAGTGCGTCCGGCCGCCTGGTCCGACGATGCGAGAGCAAGCGTCGCAGGACTCGACGTCGTCCAATTGAAAGTAAGGTCGGAGATAAGGCCGCCGTTCGGGCCGATCGCCCGTGCCTGTGCCTTGCTCGAGTCGCCGGCGATGATCGTGTCACTCGTCACGCCGATCTCGAGGCGCACGGCAAACGCATCGGGACCACTCGGCAGATTCTCGTCGCAGCTGAGCAGAACGGTGAGCGTCGCGGCCGCGAACAGGACCGGCCGCGAGATTCGAATCAGATTGGGCCGGCGCATCTATCGGCCTCCCCGAAGGCGGACGGAAAGCCCGGCACCGAGCACGGTGCGCGCACGATCTCCCTCGAGCGGACTGCCGCTGAACCACCATTGCCAGGCCACGCCCCGCGCGGCAACGAAGCGATACAGAGGAATCTCGAGGGTCAGCCCCACCCCGCCCCCGACGCTCGTCCCGCTCGAGTGGCTGTACCGCGGCGTGTGCCCGATCGCGCCGGTTGCCGGATCGACGAAGTCGAAGCCGGTCGAGTCGACGGACCGCTGCCCTTCGCCGACGAAGCCACCGATTGCCGGAATGAACAGCAGTCGTTTCCACGGCAGGAGCCGGCCGAACGAGAGTGAGCCGCCCTGCAGTGTGCTGAGGGACCGCGCCACGCGTAGCCAGCCGCCGTCGACTGCCCAGCCGCGGCCCCGAAGGGAGATGCCGGCGGAGGCGCTTTGAAGCGCGTCACGATCGAGTGGAAGCGCGTTTGCCTGAAGCCAATCGCCGCTGGCGACCACGCCGCGCTCGAAGAGGTAAGTGCGCTGTGCCTGGAGTCGTGACGCGGGCAGGCAAAGCCCGACGATCGCCGAGGCGAGGGCAAGGCCGCAGCAACGGCGCGTCGAGGAGCCGATGCGAATGATCATGTGAGGAAGCAGGACCGAGGAGGGACGAGCGTCTTCGTCGCCTGCGTCGGCGCGAGGAAACTGGAAGGAAAATTCTTCAATGAGGGTAGGGCCGAACTCCGATTCGCGCTAGGCGGGTAGCACCGCCTGCTCAACCGCGCGACTCATCGCTCCGGTCACCCCGGATACGACCGTTTACAGTCCC
>Ga0068871_100001959_pt1 | contig 13928 bp, 8 predicted proteins | sample KBSMisM72_FD_72750 | JGI IMG/M metagenome (GOLD analysis project Ga0068871, IMG submission 72750) | Miscanthus rhizosphere microbial communities from Kellogg Biological Station, Michigan, USA - KBS Miscanthus M7-2 | ecosystem: Host-associated > Plants > Roots > Rhizosphere > Soil ... | reverse complement strand
ATTTGGGAGCGAGCTCGTGAGTAAGAAGCGCATCGGCATCTTTGTTATTGCGTATAACGCCGTCAATAAACTCGACTGGACGCTCGACCGCATCCCTCAAGAGGTGTGGGAAAAGGTCGAGGAAGTTTTTCTTTTTGACGACTGCTCTACTGACAACACCTACTACGCTGCGATTGGATACAAGCACGCCAAGACAGTCGAAAAACTCACGATTCATCGCAACGCAAAGAACCTTCGCTACGGCGGAAATCAGAAAGCCGGATACGAGTACGCCATCGCTCGTGGTCTCGACATCGTCGTGATGCTTCACGCTGATGGGCAGTATGCGCCCGAAGTGTTGCCGCAGTTGCTCGCACCGCTCGAATCTGGCGAAGCCGACATGGTGTTCGGATCTCGCATGTCTGAAGGTGGCGATCCACTTGCCGGCGGAATGCCGAAGTACAAATTCCTCGGCAACAAGATTCTGACGTGGATGGAAAACCGGATTACGGGAATGCGTCTTTCGGAATTTCACTCCGGGTATCGTTTGTATAGTTGCGCCGCGCTGAAAAAAGTTCCCTTCCGTCAGAACTCGAATGAGTGGCATTTCGATACCGACATCCTGATCCAGTTTCATGAGGCGGGCTTGCGCATTTGCGAACGGCCGATCCCGACTTACTATGGTGACGAGATCTGCTACGTCAATGGAATCTCATATGCATTCAATTGCGTTAAGGCAGCTCTGACGTACAGGCTACACAAGGCAAAACTGATGTACGAGTCGAAATACGACATCGACGGCGAGCATTACACGTACAAGCGAGACGATCCTTACAGCAGCCACTCGCAGATTCTCGAATGGATCGATCAGGAGAGACCGGAGGAAGTGCTGGAGGTAGGTACAGCCACCGGATACCTGAGCGCCGAGATGACAAGACGTGGTTGCGCCGTGACTGGTGTCGAGAGCGATCCGGAAATGGCAAAGATTGCCGAGCAACACTGCAGCCGCATGATCGTTGGTGACGCCGAGCAGTTGGATTTTTCAAAGCTTGGAAAATACGATGCGATCGTTCTCGGCGACGTCGTCGAACACCTGCGCAATCCGCAGCAGTTTTTGAAGAGCATGGCCCAACGGCTCAAGCCGGGCGGCAAGGTGTTAATGTCGTTACCTAACGTTGCGAACATTTGGGTTCGTCTGAACCTGCTGTTCGGCCGGTTCAATTACAGTCGCGTGGGCATTCTCGACGAAACTCATCTGCGATTCTTCACTTTGGCCAGTTCAAAGCGAATCGCAAACGACTCCGGCTACGAAGTGCTGAGCACGAGTGTGACGCCGATACCGCTGCCCTTGATCCTTCCGGCGACGAGCAAGGGTCGAGTCTTAAGCTTTCTACACATTCTGAATTGGGGTTTGACCAGACTCAGAAAGACGCTGTTTGGCTATCAATTTATTCTGGTATGCCAGCCCAAGGCGTGATACAGGTTTGCTTTACCTCAAAAGTCCGAAATCGTTCTTGGATCGGGTCAGTACAGGGAGCGGTAGCGACCTGGTCAGTGATCAGCATGCGACAGTTCCTAATGATTCGTGACTCCTATGGTTTAACCAGGTCGCTTCCTGTACTGACCCGATCCAAGCGTGGGGTCCGACTCTTGAGAACAAAGCCATACACGTTTCTCACGAACGTCTAATTCTGACGGGTTAAATATCAACGTCTGAATGTATCAGTCTCCCGCGATTCCGAGCCCGAACTCACGTTTTAGTAAAAGTCTCCGGAGAGCATTCATTTTGCTCGCCGTTGTCTTGTGCCTCGCTGCTACCGCCGCTCATATATACCTCAGGGCTTCGGCCGACGACGCGACTGGTCCTATATCAGTCCTTAATCATCTTTTCGATCTGGTTGTTGCTCTGCTGATTTCGTTCGTAATACTTTGCGCCGGACATACACTCATCAAACGGTTCAAGCTTCAGTTCACAACTCAGGCAGAGAACCTTGCCTTCTCGTTTTTTCTAGGAACGGGTGTTATCGGGCTGTTGGTTCTTTTTGTTGGCTTACTCGGACTGTTGCGCGGTTGGTCCATGGTTGCGCTGCTGCTCGCTGCTTTGGCCATTTCAGCACGTGATATTCCCGAGTTGCTGCAACGCATCGCGCAGGCCTTTCGAACTGCTTTCGCCACGCCTGAAACAATTCCCCTCTCTGCCGGCTTTATCGCGATACTCGTACTCTTCATGCTACGAGCTCTAACGCCACCACACACCGCCGACGAACTTATTTATCATCTGCCCGTACCACATCAGTTCGTTGAAGCCGGTCGTATTTTTCCTTCCTACGACAACTCGTTAGGAAACGTGCCTTTCCTCATTCACATGATTTACCTCGTCTGTCTCGAAATGGGATCAGACATCGCAGCAAAAATTTTCAGCCTGTTTCTTGCCATTTCAACAGCGATCTCCCTTTACGCTTTTTGCAACCGGTACATTTCACGCAAGATCGGCGTGATCTCGTTGTTTGCTTTTTTCGCTGCGGGAATGATTGTCGAGGTGGCGGTTACGACTCGTATCGACGTTGCGCTTGCCGGTCTGCTTTTCGCCTGCACTTACGCGATGATCAACTATCTCACAACCGGCGTGCGTGGCTGGCTGTGGCTTTCGGCACTCTTTGCCGGTTTTAACCTGGGAATCAAACATACCGCTGCACTTTGGATTTTCTTTGTCGGCATTCTTTACCTGGTGGAAACTTTCAGGAGTCGTGAGTCGCTTGGCAAAATCCTCTTGCGCGGCATCGTCTACACACTGATTGCGGTCGCAGTGGCCTCACCCTGGTACATCAAGAACGCGGTTTGGTTTCACAATCCACTTTATCCATTCGTTACTGGTGAAGTCGCGTCGTACGGCGAGAACGGCATTCGCTACTTCAATGCCGACGATGAACGAAAGCTCGACGCACACTTCTCGGTAGCTCAGAGAGAGATACCTGCGATCGTGGCAGGACAGCAACAGGAATTGGAAAAGCAGGCTGGCCGGCGCCTTGAACGACACCCGATGCGTTTATGGGAATACTTCCTTCAACCGAATACATACCTGATGGCTGAACCGCATCAGTTCCCAAATTACCTGTTTCTACTCACGCCGCTGATACTCTTTTTTAGACCGACTCGGTGGATCTGGTGGTTGCTGGGTTTGAGTCTGGCGTTTGTGTTCAGCGTGAGTTTCACTTCGTGGATAGCACGCTACCTCGTACCAGCGTACCCATGTTTGACCATTGTCTGCGCATACATAATCGCGGCCCTGTCGACGCGGTTGAAATCGCTGCCCGCAATCGCGAGAAGAATCCCAACGTATACGCCTGCCATCGCGTTAGTGCCCGTTCTCACCGCCTGCGTCGCTTCGATGCAATACTTTCGCAGCCCGGCTTATCTCATTGGTTCTATTTCTCGTGATGACTTTGTTGGGCGGCTCTCCTTCAATCGGCCCATTCAGTTCGTCAACAAGAATCTACCGCCCACGGCTCGCGTTCTGATCATTGGGGCACAGATGAACTATGGTCTGCAGCGTCCATACTTGTCCGACGAGAGCTGGTTTGCCACTAAGTGGCGACGCCTGCTCGTGCAGAATGATTCGCTCGAGGCGGTTAACGAGCAGCTAAAGGCGCAAGGCTTCACTCACATCTTCTACAGTCCGACGTTATTCCTTTTTGCTGCTGAGATGGGTGTTGAAGGAACGGGCGGAATGAGTTTGATTGCCCAGGGCGAGGGAGTCAAGAAGAGCCCCGAGTATCCGCTTTTACGCAACTGGTCCACGTTCACACTTTATAAACAGAAGTTTCTCGAACCGGTTTATTCTGACAAGAACGGTTACGAGATCCTCAGAATAAAGTAGTCGTGGTTTACACAAACGGTCTGAAATCCCGCCCACGGCAGTGGGCGGATCGTTCAAGTCCTTTCTATGCGATAGGTCGGTTTGCGGGTTTGAATCCCGCCCACGGCAGTGGGCGGATCGTTCAAGTCCGACCTATTCATCAAGCAAGATAGTAAGGACCTGAAGGATCCGCCAACTGCCGTTGGCGGGATTCTTGGAAGCTGGTTTGGTCGGTTTGTAGAAAGGACTTGAAATATCCGCCAACTGCCGTTGGCGGGATTCTTGGAAGCTGGTTTGGTCGGTTTGTAGAAAAGACTTGAAATATCGGCCAACTGCCGTTGGCGGGATTGGAAGCTGGTTTGATCGGTTTGTAGAAAGGACTTGAAATATCCGCCAACTGCCGTTGGGCGGGATTGTTGTAGAGTCCGGGTCTCCGTATGAAGCGCGCCTACATCCTCAGTCTCATCACGTTGTTGCCGGTGGCGCTAACGAGCTTCGTGTGGCTTGAAGTAATCCATGGCGTCGCTTCGCGGGCGATAGACGGTTCCGGCCATTTCGCTATGGCACAAATCTACGACCAATCGATATTCCCGGACACGTTTGGTTGGACCAATGCTTACTTCGCCGGCATGCCGTTTCCCAACTTCTACCCACCCTTGTTCTTCTGGCTTGTGTCGCTGCTTCATCACACCGGATTGCTTTCGCTCGGAGCTGCATTCAAGGTCATGCTTGCGGTACCGCTTATCTTTATGCCGTTAGCATTCTGGATCGTCGCTTACATACACTCAGGCCGGAATCAACAAATCGCCCACTGCACTGCCATCGCCTGCGCCGTGCTCTATTCACTCGGTCAAGTCTTTCAGCCAAATACCGGCTTAGACATATCGAGCACTTTGCTCGACGGTTTTTACACACAGCCGTTGGGATTTGTGCTGCTACTCATTTGGATTCTGGTGTATCTGTCTCCACGACAGAGTTCGCGGAAGGCGGCAACCGCGGCAATCCTTCTCTGCCTTACAGTGCTGGCAAATTTCTTTAACGCCATCACCGCAGTCATTTTTATTGCTTCAGTTTTTGTCTATGACGTCGCCGGATTGATCAAAGCCACAGACCAGAGACAGCAGCAATGGCGAAATCTCTTGTGGCACTCTGTGTCACCATTGTTGGCAGCCGCTTTATGTGCTTTTTGGCTTGTACCAATGATTAGCTCCTACGACTATCTCGTCACCAGACCCCTGATACAACCGTTAAGCGTGATAATGACCACGCCCTTGTGGTGCTGGTACCTTCTGGCAGCAATCGGCGCTGGGATCTGGTGGCGAACTCGAAGCGACCAACTCGGGCCGTTCTTTCTGGCGTGCCTGATACTCCTCCTTGCACTGATTTTTTCGGGGACCTTTGCACCTGCATGGTTTCCACTACAGGTCTTCCGTTTCTTCTCGATGGTTAACTTTCTGTTCTGCGTGCCGGTAGGAATATCGCTTGCCTATGTTGTGCACCTTTATCAGAATTGGATCGAAAGACGGCGATCAGCATCATCCTTGCCAGAAAAATCACCACTCAAGAAACAGATCGCTTTCGTTGCGATCAGCGCCGTGTGGGTTGTGGGATTAGCATTCGGAATGTCTTCGAAAAAACTGACCAAAGCATTCGCGTTCTACACGCCCGAGACTCTGCCCCGGATTACAGGTCCACTCAACTTCGCCAAAGATCATAAAGACGGACGTTATCTCGTCGAAGTTTTACCTTCTTTCGCAAATAGCGGCCTGGTGCGTTCAGATAGTCTCGCCCTCAATGCTTACCTCGGCGCGCAGGGGAATCAGGTCGTCAGCATTGTCTATCGAGAAGCTTCTCCAAATTCCGCTTTTTTCAACGCCGAGCTGAACGCCTTTTCTCCTTATCGCGAAAACTTCGGCATCTCATCTGCTTTGCTCTCCGATTTAGACTTTATCAATCAACCGCTAGCCCAGCACCTGAAGCGTCTCCGGTTCATGGGTGTCCGGTACGTCATCGCCGGCTCGCCCGAGATGAAGCAGCGATTAGGGGCAGAACCCGAGATCGCGGCAGCTCACAACATCGACGACTGGACCATCTTTGAATTGCGCGAGCCAGTTATGTCGCTGATGCGACCGCTCGCGTACCTGCCTGCTTTGGTCGTTGGTGATTTCACAGTCAAGATGCGACGCAAGAACCAGTACGACTTTATGCGTCTTGCGGAGGAAGAGTTCAATGACGCATGGTTCGATGTTCTTCTCGTTCGCGCAAATGAAAAACGAATCGACTTGTTATCACAACTCGATCAGTTCGGCGCCCTCATACTCGAAGCCTACGATTATCAGGAAGAAGACAAGGCATTTAATCAACTGAAAGACTTCTCACAAACACGTGCATTGATTTTACTTTCCAGCGAGGCGCCGCTTTTCAAGCGACTTAAATCCGCGCTCAATCAGTTTCCGCATGCGACGGTGATTGAACGAACGCCGGAGGATTCCGCCGATTGGGTTCGTGCACAGCAACCCTCTGAACACTACAACGCAAGTTCGATTCGTAACCGCTGGAAAGCGATGCGGGAGGTCCTGGATCGGGAGAAGGTGCCCGTTGTTTCGAGTGGCATCAAAGGTCAAGCGACAGTTGAGCATTTGTATCTCGCTCCGGAAACTGCAACGGGACCAATCCCCGTTTTAATCGCCCAGACGTTTCATCCGGATTGGGTTCGTGACGACAACGAGGCGCTTTACGCTGCCACTCCATTTTTTACAGTGGGGTTCTTTGACAGGGCTACACATATTCAATTTCAACGGACAAAGTATGCTCGGTGGTCGTTGTGGTGCTCCGCCGGAGCAGTGGTACTGATCGTCATTTTCTTCGCGATCAGAAGGTAAAGAGGCTTTGCCTCAAAAGTCGGACCCGACGCTTGGATCGGGTCAGTACAGGAAGCGTAGCGACCTGGTCAAACCATAGCAGTCATGAATCATTAGGAAATGCGCATGGTGATCACTCACCAGGTCGCTACCGCTCTCTGTACTGACCCGATCCAAGAACGATTTCGGACTTTTGAGACAAAGCCAGGTAAAGAAGAAATGCGCATATCACGAATATCGCAAAACTGAGAAACTCGGTCTGTACAGTAACCGGAAGCACCGAGTGCGAATCCGCAAAGTACCACGAGCCGTTCGACCATCGATGGTATTGCAAAGCAATGAGCGCCCCGGCGGATACGTAATACAGCGCTGCTCGTATTGGGCCAAGTAGAATCACGAATGGAACGCCCCAGGCGAAATACTGCATGGCAATCGATGGAGTAAGCACGTAAAACAGTAAAACTATTGCAGCGCAGATCTCGAATAACGATCGTCCTTTCCTGCATAGCCAGTAAGAAAGCACGATGCTCCCGACAACTATTGAGTAGCGCAGGGGGACAGCTAGAAAATACAACGGCGCACGCCCGGTAAGGTCCAGGTAATGTGCTGGTCCCCAATTTACAAATAGCCCCTGATAGCCCAGGACTCGTGTCATTACTTCTTTGCTCATGTACGGCAGCAGAAACACAAGGACAATCGCGACTGAAGTAACAACAAAGATCAGTCGTCGTCGTAAGCCAGACTGAAACAAGAAGCTCGGCACAAAAAGCAAGGGCACGATCTTTACGTTTATGGCCATGCCAAAGGCCAATCCCGCGAGCTCAAAACGATCTTTTGTGGCCGCGTAAACACTGGCGACGACGAAGCAGATCATGACCGGATCGGTGTTGCCGTGAAAACCTGAAATCAGGATTGAGACGGGATTGAGCGCCAACAGCACCAGGCGCCATTTTGAAGCGTTCGGCAGGAGACGCGAGACAAAGAACACGGTGCCGATGTCGGCAAGAATTGATGGTAAGCGAATCCAGAACGGAAACAGGGCAGTTCCAGCAACGAGTTTTAGAAAGACAACCATGAACGGCGGATGGTTAAATGGGTCACCGTATGGACCAGGCAACGAATATACGCACTGACCGCAAAGAGCGGCGTTATTCGCGAACGCGCGCCATGTGACGACATCACTCGTTCCGATTGTGAACGAGGCTATCAGGAGCTTAACGATGGTCGCGAAGGCGATAGCAATGATTACGGGACGTTTCATGCGAGGTCTTCGCCGTTTATGATTCCAAACAAACTGATCTGCTGTCTACTCCATGACTAAGCCGACAGACCTGCTGACTTTTCGTCGTGTTTTCCCGATCGTGCTGTTGACGATGATATTCGTCCTCGCCGTGCGTCAATCCGTATCACTCGATCCGGACCTTTGGTGGCATCTCAAAACCGGTCAACAGATCTTAGACACCAGGAGTATTCCACACACAGACGATTTTTCCTTCACTAAGCAAGGCCGCGAGTGGGTCGCACACGAGTGGCTCTCGGAAGTAATAATGGAGACCATCGATCGGCTAAGCGGATTCGCCGGTCTCGTCACGATCTTCTCCCTCGTCATCGTAAGCGCGTTGTGGCTCACGTATCGTCGCTGTGAAGGTCAACCCTATGTGGCCGGCATCGCGATACTACTTGCGGCAGCAGCCTCGTCGCCCTTGTTTGGAATTCGACCGCAGATGCTCACTTTGTTGCTGGCCAGTATCTATATCGCTTTGCTCGAGCGGTTCAGTCCTAAACAAGCCATACGGCAACTTTGGCTGCTGGTGCCTCTGATGCTGCTCTGGGTAAATCTTCACGCCGGCTTCGCTTTAGGATTAGGGCTGATCGGACTCTACATCGTGCGTGCCGGACTCGATGGCGAATGGGCCCATCTGCGTCCACTTCTGATTGTTTTGGTGGTCTGCACGGCGGTTGTACCACTTAATCCTAATGGCTTCAGGATGTTTTCTTATCCTTACGAAACACTCACCTCTACTTCGATGGCGGCCTTCATACAAGAATGGGCCTCGCCGGATTTTCATAAGGTGACCTACCTACCGCTGGCGATCCTTTTACTCAGCACTTTCGGAGCGATGGCTCTTTCACCGCGACGCGCGCGGCTGGGTGAACTCTTCCTCGTGTTGATAACGGCATTAGGAGCGCTTCGATCGGCGCGTCACATCCCAATTTTCTCTTTGTTTGCAGCACCGGCACTGGCAAGAAATTTGTGGGCCATCGCAACGAGTCGAGGGTGGGACAAATTGCTGACAGGTGAAGAAATTCGTCCAACCTTCATCAAGCTTTTGATTAACGTTGTTCTTTTACTGGCGCCTTTCGTACTCGCGGGCTCGCGTGTCTGGCACTTCGCAACCCATCTGCGAAATTACGAGTCGATCAGGAATCCAGTCGCGGCAGTTGAATTCCTTAGGGCGAAAGGTTTACCTGGGCCAGTCTATAATCGCTATGGATGGGGCGGCTATTTGATTTACCACCTTTATCCGTCGTATCGCGTTTACATCGATGGGCGCGCAGATGTTTATGGTGACGCTTTTTTTGCTGAGTCCGTGAAAATCTATGACGGGCTGGATGACGGAAAGAATTCGTTCGATCGCTACGGAATTAAAACGGTATTTATAGCTTCCGATGCGGCTCTTGCCACTCGCCTCAAAGCCGATAGTAATTGGCGCATGGTGTACCAGGACGATCAGGCAATCATCTTCACCCGCCTCTAGTGATGACAAGTAGCAGACAAACACAACGGAGGTTTGCGCACTGGCGGCTCAGCTTCCTTGCAGCAGCGGCGGTCGTAGTCGTGACGTCGATCCCACAAGCAGCCCTGATCGTAAGGCAGGGTTCCGCGTGGCACGGCTCGTATGCGCTTCTCGATTTCGATGAAGTTAGTTACTCAGCCTATCTCAACTCCCTCATACAGGGTCGCCCACGCCGAAACAATCCGTATCTTGGCGACGAGGCACCAGAGCACGAAAGTCTCTTCTCGATCCAATTCATCCCACCATATGCAATGGCTCTACCTGCACGTGTGTTGGGAATATCGACGTCGACGGCGTTTATTCTCTTCCTGCCTCTGATGGCTTTTGCTTCCTCATTAGCCGTCTTCTGGATGCTCTATCGAGTTACGAATAACGAAGCGACAGCCGCGGTCGGGACTCTGATTGTTTTGCTTTGCGGGCGTTTAATTTCTGAGAATCCGTTCTCGATGGAACAGACCTACGCCTCGTTTGCATTTCTACGCCGTTATATTCCCGCAATTCCCTTTCCCGTTTTCTTTTTGTTCTGCACATTTGTTTGGCGTGCGTTCGTTGAAAGATCAAAGGCGTGGTCACTCGCAGCAGGAGGCATGCTTGCGATATTGATCTATTCGTATTTTTATCTCTGGACCGCCGCGGCAGCCTGGTTATTTTGCTTCGCACTGGTATGGCTGCTCCTTCGTCCTGAAGATCGTCGAGCGCAAGTGAAGAACCTTGCGATCATTGCAGGCGTTTCAGCAGTTGCTCTCATACCTTACGCCTTCTTGCTGACCAACCGTTCGAAAACCATTGATACGGAGCAGGCGTTAATGCATGTCCGCACGCCGGATCTTCTGCGTACTACCGAGATCGTAGGTTTGTTGATCCTGATAATTCTCGCTATCAAACTTCGACAACGGGTTGATAGCTGGCGATCGCCGGCGGTTGTATTCATTGTCGCGTGTGCTGCCACACCAATCGTTGCCTTTAATCAACAAGTCCTGACGGGGTTGTCGCTGCAATCGTTCCATTATGAGCAGTTCATTGTTAACTATCTCGTTCTGGCATCCGTCGTTGTTACCTATCACTTACTGTGGTCCCATTTAAAGATTCGTCCAATTCTGTGGGCAATTTTCGCACTGGGTGTCGGACTGGCAACGGCCTTTAAGGAGGTACGCGATAAGTCTGCGATCAATTTGCGAAGGGATGACGCCAAGCCGGTTTCTGAACGACTCCGGGACTCCCCGGCTGGACTGTCCTTATTCAATAACTCGTTATCGGCAGCGAGCGCACTAACGGACTGTTCGATGCCTCAACTTTGGGCTCCGAGTATGCACTTTTATGGAGGCATCGATGATGGTGAACGGCTGGAGCGCTTCTATCAATATCTCTATTTGTCAGGTGTCGATTCGCGAGGCTTTGAACAGGACTTGCAGGACGATCAGCACGTTCGTGCTGCGGTATTTGGGCTCCATCGCGTCAACCCAACTTTAAGCCAGAATTTCTCACCAGTCTTGGCAGACGAGATCCTGGCAAAAGTTGAACTATATTCGACTTTCGCCAAAAACTTTTCTCAGGCCCAGGCCAACAAATGGCCGCTGTCTTACGTTGTGATGCTTGATGACGGCGACTACGACTTCACCAACATGGACCGTTGGTACAATCGAAGTTCGGGTGAAAAAATCGGAAACTCCGTGCTTTATACCGTACAGTTGAAAACGCAACCATAGACACCTACGGTCGCACAGTTATGGCGACTACGTTGGAGGCGATGGAGCCATTCTCTGTGCCCCAAAATGGTTTTACCTTAACTTCAGAGCTCGAAATTGGGCAGGCATATTCGACTGAGAGGTTATATGTTCCTGGCTTGTCCAGGTTTAAGTTGTAGATAGAGTTTTCATACTCGACGCCCAGAAAATTGCCGGGGCGTAACTTCACGAATGACGTCGGATCATTTAGATCGAGAGGATCCGGACGGTAATCATGTATGAACCGAGTTGGCACCTCGCGCCCGCGCCCGTCACGTCGAATGAGGACAAGTTCAGCGCGATAGCCAAATTCCAGTTCAGAATAAACAAACGCATCGTGTAGTGCGTCGTCGTTCATGATCATTACGTAAAGATTGACGTTGTCCTTTTTTCCCAGGATTGTTCTAACGGCAAGGAGAGTGACCTTCAGGTTCGGCTTATTCTGTGTGCTTGCTGCAGCCGTGCGCACGTTTTTCTCAGCATCAATTCTGTTGACCTGTAGAGCTGCGACTGCAAATAACATCACGATTGTTAAAGCCAAGGTTCGCATAATTCATCTCCTCCAAGCTTTGCTCAAGAGTAGACATCGCACTTGGACCGGGTCTCCCTGTACTGACCCGGTCCAAGTGCGATTCCCACCTCTGAGGCAAAGCTCCTCCTCAAGCTAGATGTGACTTACGTAGGTTTACCATATCTAATATGGAGTGAGTGCTTGTTCGCGCGTTCTTGCGCTACTATAACTGATCAAAACTCAAATGGAACCACCATTCATACACGAGAAGGCGTTGGTCGAAACCGACGCGATTGGCGAAGGTACGCGCATCTGGGCGTTTGCTCACGTGCTGAAGGACGTCTCGGTCGGCTCTCATTGCAATATCGGCGATCATGCTTTTATCGAGAGCGGAGTCACGATCGGAAATAACGTAACTATCAAGAATGGAGTGTGCGTCTGGCAACACGTGCACGTGGGAGATAATGTGTTTCTTGGTCCAAATGCCGTTCTCACCAACGATCTCACTCCACGCAGCCGTGATGCGAACTGGGCGCCGGTGGAAACGTGGATCGAGGAAGGAGTCACTGTCGGCGCGAATGCAACGATCGTTTGCGGCGTCAGACTCGGGCGGCGTTGTCTAATCGGGGCGGGCGCGGTCGTAACGCACGATGTTCGTCCTCACGAGCTGGTCTACGGAAATCCCGCGCGGCATGGTGGTTGGGTGTGTTTTTGTGCTCAGGTTTTGCAGGCGGAGACTTGTGAACGCTGTGGGAGGAAATACAAAGTCAGTGACGCCGGGGTAGAGCAAGTCGAGCCATGAACGTACTGTAGGGGCGGCCCTCCGTGGCCGCCCGTGGCTTTGATAGGCGTTCGCCAAATCCGAAGCCATGCTTCTTGAATCTCTTGCGTAAACCACGGGCGGCCACGGAGGACCGCCCCTACAGTACGTTCAAATGAAATTTCATAGATTCGCCGCCGCTTGTTTCGCAATCTTTGTTGCCTGTTCAGCAAACAGTTCGACAACGGTGCAGAAACGCGCAAGAATTTTTGATTGCAGCAATCCAAACGCCTATAGGCTTGTTGTTGACGGCGACTTGAGTATTGTGGTCGGCGACGACGTTGTTTCCAAAATCAAATTACCGAGGGAGGGAGAATTTAAGAACTTTTCGCTTAACTCTGTCGAAAAGAAGAAAGCTGGTTTTGAAATAAAGGTCGATTGGGGCAGTGGAATAGATCATTATGAAGTGGAATTCAACTTTAGGTGCCGAAGGAATAGTTTCTATCTCTATCGAGTGAAGAAGGTGAGTTATTCGACGAAGAACCGCGACAGTGGAAGCTTTCTGGATCAGAGACGGATTAAGGTAACCAGACCCAACCTGCCGATCGACAAGTTTGTAATGACTAAGTACCTGTAATTGCCGACTACATTTTGCGCTGAAACACAACCGCCATCTCGTCGCTGTAAACCTGCTGCCACTGCGGTGATTGTTCGAGTTGTAATCGCAGCACGGATTTTTGACTGACGATCGCGACCCGCACGCCGTAACGATCGAACGGTTCCTGCCAGCCCTTCTCTCCGTAAATGATGCCGAGAAATTCAGACACAAACTCGTCGCCGTACATGTCGATGCGGCCGTCGATGTAGACAGGATTTGACGGCGTTTCCCAAATCAAATAGCCGCCCCAGATGTTTGGATCCGTGAATGTATTGCCGGTAATTCCATTTTGTTTGATGAAGGCAACGGCGTTGAGCGGGACGCCAACCCGCTCCTGTGTTGGTGGTGAATAGATCACCGACTTCAACTTGATGAGACACGCCACCAGCGGCACCATCAGAATCAGGTTGAAGATGAGTTGTCGACGCGTGCTGTTTGCGGCCGGCGCTGGTTCGAAAGTCTTTCCGAAGCGAGTTGTTTCCAACCAGTACTGCCCATACTCGGCGAGCATTGGACCAGCGACAAGCGAGAGAATCGCCATGTGCCGGTTTGACTTCAACGTGGCGTACAAAACGAACAGAAAGAGCAACAGTTCGCTTGGCCTAACGCGTTTCGGCGAAAGCGCGAGGGCTGCGATTGTTAACAAGATGAGTGACAGCAACGGCAGGAGCTCTTTTTGATGAAAGTCCGGTGAGAGCCAGTCGATCACCTGGTCCTGCTGCACTGGTGAAAAGAAAAACTCGAACGGAAAGATGAAGATGCGTGGTCCCTGCGGATTCAG
>Ga0068871_100001958_pt1 | contig 13939 bp, 11 predicted proteins | sample KBSMisM72_FD_72750 | JGI IMG/M metagenome (GOLD analysis project Ga0068871, IMG submission 72750) | Miscanthus rhizosphere microbial communities from Kellogg Biological Station, Michigan, USA - KBS Miscanthus M7-2 | ecosystem: Host-associated > Plants > Roots > Rhizosphere > Soil ... | reverse complement strand
TAAAAGCCGCCGCCGTCGTTGAAATTCGTCGTGTCCACGACGAGTGTGGCGCCAGCCCAATGGCCCACCGAGTCTCCCAGCCACAGTCTGATGTCTTGCGGAAGATGCGGGCGGCCGTCCAGATGAATGATGCGGGCGTCGTGGATCATCTCGGCGTGGATGACGAACGCATCCCTGGTCTGCATGATCTGGTAGTTGCTGTTGTAGGAATACGGCAGCATCGGCGGCCCGGCGGTGGCGAACGCGAGGCACTGATCCTGAAGCCCGGTATCCTGGGCGCTGGCGGCGTTCTTCATCGCGTCGACGCGCCGGCGCTTGACGGCGGCCGCCGCCGGCGTGAGCGCGGGTATGCGGCCATCGGCCGGGTCGGTGACAATCGACGTGCGGAGCGTCTTGACGGTGCGCGAGCCGAACTCGCGGTAGACGGTGTTGTAGGTCCCGGTGCCGGTGCTCTTGGCGACGGCCTGGGGCGGCGGCTCCTCATTGCTTTGGGTGAACTGCCGCTCCCACTCGGCGGCCTCCGCAGGCGTGAAGAAGGCCTTATCCTTCAACGCCGCCGGGCGTTCGAGGGGCGTCGCGGTGGCGGAGTTCCAGATGCCGTTGAAGCCGGCGTGGGCCTCGGGAGCGGCGCCGGAGCCCGCGGCGAACGTGCGAACCAGCGACAGCGCAGCCAGAACCAGGAACAGCGACCGCGCTCGCGGGGGTGAGGCACGCATGCCGCGATTATATTCGGGCGTCACAATCGCTGAGGTGCTCGTCAACGTTACGCGATCTGTCTACCGGCTGACGTAGGGAACGGCCGGTCCGCCGCAAATCGGCCAGAATCCGCCATTGTGGCGCAGCATGGACTTTGCCTGACTCACATAGAGGTGTGACAACGATGAAGGGCTTACTGGCCGCACTCGCACTTGGCGCCGCAGTCGCCAATCCGGCCGCACAAACGGCAACCACAGGACGGGTGCCATCCCCGCGGCCCGCTGCCGCCCCGCCGAAGGCGACCTCGGTACGGATTTCCGTGAAGGATCAGGACGGCGCCACCCTGAACGGTGTTCGGCTGCTCGTGTCCGGGACCGCCGGCGGCGGGGAGTACACCACGGGGGCCGCGGGCACGGCCATCGTCCCGATTCCGAAGGCGGGACTGTTCCGGGTGCGATGCGAGCGCGAAGGGTTCGTGACGCTGGAGCGCGAGTTTACGGTCGGCGCCGGGTCGTGGAACCCGGTCGATGTGGTGCTGAACGCGGCCCCGCCACCCCCGCCGCCGCCCCCGCCGCCCCCGTCCAAGCCGGCGGCATCCGCACCGGTGGCTTCGAGCGGGCCGCCGATGAACGTGTCGATTCCTGATTTCATCGACAAGAACTTCATCGGGCGCGAGCCGGTCAAGGAGTCGATCCTCGCCTGCAAGCCGCTGGAAACCGTCCGGGTGCTGCAGATGCGCGAGAACATCGCGGCGCACGTGCACGACCGCATCGACGAGCTCATCTACGTCGTCGCCGGCGAAGGCGCGGTCAAGGTCGGCGAGGAGCAGAACCCGATCCGCGCCGGCTCGTTCGTCTTCGTTCCCAACGGCAGCGCGCACAGCATCGAGCGGCGGGGCAAGAACCCGCTGATCGTGGTGTCCACGCTGGTCGGCCCCTCGTGCGACGCCGCCAAGAGCACGCGGTAACGTCATCGACCTGCCGCGCCCTGTGGCCGGATGAGCTTCGGCTGAACCCCGATCGGGACGGTCAGTTTGCGCTTGTCCGTGTTCTCAGGGGTTTCGCGCACCCGTTTGGCGCTCGGTCCCATCTCGACGTCGACGTGCGCCCACGCTCTCCCTTCGGGCATCAGCACGTCAAAATCGGCGCGGACTGACTGACCGGCCGCGAGGTACGGGTACCAGTCGTAGCGAACCTCGAGCCGCTTGTCGCAGCAGGGGCCGATCAGAACGTGGACCCAGGCTCGATCGGCGGCTCGTCTCCCGCTGTTCCGCACCGAGACGCTGACCCGGACGGTATCGCCGGGCGCCGGCATCGGCGGGGTCCACGTGATCTGCGTCTCGAACTCCAGCTTCGGCCACTGATCCGACGGCACTTGAAGCAGGTCGATCAGGTCGCCGAGGGCTGGGACATCGAGTGAATCCAGGCGCGTGAACCGCTCCTCCACGCCTTCGATGTAGACCTCTCTCAAGGACGGCGCTGTCGGGCGCCATGTCAACGTACCGCGATCCGCTTTGGCGACGAGGACGATCACGTGCACGTTCTTTTCCGCCGAAAGCTCGACGACACCCTTGGCGCACAGTTCGGGACCTGTCGACCACACCCGGGGCGCGTTCGCCCCGCGGGCATAGGGGCCGCAGAAGTCCACCCGCCACTCCACGAATCGCGGCCGCATGAACGCCACGCGAGGCGCCAGGGTGACGAACAGCCACGCGTCCAGAGGAATGGAAGGAAGCCGCGAATCGAGGCTCGACGCCGCCATGCCGCGAACGTTCTGCAGCAGCGCCGCTTGTGCCTGCTGGGTTGGGAACTCCAGCGCATTCCACCATGGGGCGCCGGTCTCCTGCGCGAGCGCGCCCTGCGCGACCGAGAGGACGAATGCGGTAACGGCGATCGCCATCGCGATCCGCCGGGTGAGGCTGCCGCGCGGGGCCTGACGCGCGGGCCGCGTCATCGATGCCGCGGGCAGCTCTCGCGGATCAGCGCTTCCTTCGCGCCATGGTCGGTTGAGGCAATCGGCGCGGTTCGCGTCACCGGCCCCGACGGACCCACGCAGGACATCGTCGCGCCGGTGGACACGTTGCTGATCGGATCCAGAGCGTAGGCGAACACAATCGGCGCCGGGCCGTCCGCGTCCAGCGTCTCGGACACGATGTAGCGGTGCGTGTTGTAGCGCTCGATGATGAGGCCGTCGCCTTCGTTGAAATCGGTCTCGACGATCGCACCGTCTTCCACGACGTAGCGGGCGGTCGCCACGTACGGATGCGGGTCCTGCTCCGAATCCTTCAAGACCTGTTTCACCCATCGGCCCGCCTCGTCGAACCAGTTCTGCAGAATCCTGCCGGGCTCGCGCACGCCAACGAGATGGTTGCCCTCGTCGTATTCGTAGCGGCGGACGACCCCGTCCGTGCCGCTCGCCTGAATCAGCCGGCCCCGATCGTCGTAGAGGTACGACACGGCGTGCTGTGACGTGTCGTAGGCGCGGACGATTCGTCTCTGGTCGTCGTAATCGAAGGCGATGCTCTGGCCCTCGGATTCCATCCGCAAGAGCGTCCCCGACGGATCGCGCACGTAGTCGATCCGGTGACCCTCGCGGTCGGTGCGCTCGATGAGCGAGCACACCGCCGGGCCCTTCTCGCACGTCTTGAACGCGGCGGTGCCGCCGTCCTGAAAACGCATCTCCCACCGCGAACCGCTCCAACTCAAGAGCGCGCCGTTGAATTCGCTCGGCGAGCTGTCGTGTCGAAGCACCGCGCCTTCTCGAGTCTCGCCGGGCGAGATCCGCGTGAAACGGATGCGTGAGCCTGACGGCAGGATCAGTTCGGCCCAGGGGACGCGCGGATCGCTGTTGCCGCGAAGCCACCACTCCCCCGCATGGTTGGCGTCGAGGCCGAAGCGCCGCGAGAACCCGTCGCCCGAGTTGTAGGTCCGCCTCAGGACGATGGGCAGCGGCGTATTGACGACGAGGTCGTCGTCCACCCGCGTGTAGACGCCGGACGACAAGGACGCGCCGCCTTTGTGCACCGGACGCCACGGATGATTGGACACCGCGGGAGCGTCGATGGTGTTGGCCGGTTTCTCGGCCGGCGTCACCCGCGGCATCGGGCTGGGCATACTCAGCGGGATCTGGCTGGTCGAGGTCCTGCAACCGAGTGACGCGCCGATCGCGACCATCGCCACAACGGCCGGCGCGCGCCTGTATCCAAACATCGGTCAGCGCGTGTGCAAGATCGGGGCTCTGCCGGCGGTGCGCGCGAGCAGGCGGTTAGCCGTGGTGCCCGAACCCGGCGATTACGATTGCGGCACGAAAAGCTCACAATCGTGCCGGCGTCGCGCGGCGGCACTTACTGTCGAAGCCGTTCCGGGACGCGCACGATCGAGACATCCCATCGCGCGCCATCGTCCTTGCGCTCGGTCACGGCGATGAGACGGCCGTCCTCCGACCACGCGGGCAGCGTCACGGGGCCGCGCAGGATACGCTCGGCGCGCCTGCCGTCGGCGTCCGCGATCCAGAGATCGCCCTTGTGGTCCACGTACGCGATCCGATTGACGCGCGGCTCCGACCACGCCCATACCTCGCCGTCGTACGGCGGCTCCGGGCCCTTGCGGCTGTGGATGACCGTCTTGCCCAGACGGAACTCGTGCAATTCGTCCATGCCGCCGAACGCCACGGCGTTCAGCAGGCGATTCTGCTGCGTGCCGACGCCGTTCATCTGCATGTGCGTGTCATGGCGAGCGGTGATCGTGCCCAGGCGGGTCGGGCTCACGCGGCTGGACTTCATCTTCCAGTAGCGTTCGGCGGACGCCGGCGCAGCGGCAAGGCGCTGCAATTCCATGTTCGCGGCCGGCGCCGCGAAGTAGCGCGACATCAGCTGGCCATCGGGCTGCACCACCGCGCTTTGAATGATCAGCGTGCCGCCGTCCCACAGCAGTTCCGAGACGATGCCGCGCTCGAGGACCGGGCCGGAGATTGACGCGACCAGTTCCTTGTCGAGCGTCTGTGCGGTCGCGGCCGGCACGAATACAGCCGCGACCCATGCGAGGAGAAACACATGTCGCATGCGCGGCATCGTAGCACCGCGCTCGAAACATTGGCTGGGAAAGACTGACCCGGCAACGCTTGACAAATCTCCACAGTAAACATCGAGACGACGTGGTGCGTATCTTCAGCATGAATGGAGGGGCCGCTATGCGCTCACGTGTGGTGATGTTCATTCTTGCGACGATGATGCTGTTCGCTCGTCCATCGAGCGCGCAGGAGACCGGTCAAGTCGGTTTGACGATGGCCTTCCCCGCCGCCGTGGGCGTCATCTGGCACGCGACGGATGGGTTGGCCATCAGGCCCGACTTCACATTTTCAGAAGCGAGCAGCACCGGCACCGCGCTCACGTCATCGACCGCATCGGTTGGCGTTGGCGTCAGCGCGCTGTTCTACGTCCGGAAATGGGACAACCTGCGCGCGTATCTGAGCCCGCGATTCGGCTACCAGTGGTCCTCGTTCACGTTCCAGGGCTCTTCGCCGCCCTCAGGCTCCACCAACACGTATAGCGGCTCCGGCTCGTTCGGCGCGGAGTATCTGCTCCATCGCCGGTTCGCGGTGTTCGCGGAGACCGGGCTTGTCTACAGCCACGCCGGCACGGATGGCGCGACGCTCACACCGGGTTTTTCGCTCGCCAGTTCCGCGCACACCTGGGGCCTGCGAGGCGGCGTCGGCGCGATCCTCTACTTCTGACCAGGGCTGTCGATCACGCGCGGCTCGCATCTCACGGCACGACTTTCCACGCGCCGTCCGGATCGATGCGGGTACCATGTGGCAGCCGGTAGAGTTGCGCGAGCATGTTGATCTCGCGCTGGCTGGCGGTCGATCCCACCATCGGCGCGCTCATCAGGCCGCCCGGCGGATGGCCGAAGATGCCGAGCGTGTGCCCGAGCTCGTGGCGAAAGAGCGTCGAGGGAGCGGTGCAGGTGGCGTCGATCGTCAGGATCTTCACCACGCCGAGCCGCGCGCGATTGTTCGGATAGGTCCGGTAAACGAGCCCGAGGCCCGCGGCGATGTTCAGTTCATCCGAGCCGGCTGCGCGCACCGTGTTGCGCGGGTCCGCGTCGGCGGCGACGAAGGTGAACGGAAGACCGGTCACCGACTGCCAGTAGCTGAGCGCCTCCTGCGCACAGTTCCCCACGATCGACGGGTCGACACGTACGGGGATCGGCAGTTCCCAGCGGGTAATCAGCCCGCTCGCGCGGGTAATTGGACCCTCCACCGGAATGGAGAGTCCGACGTTGGCCGCCTGATTGTAGGTGATGAGGTCCGCCGCCGTGGCGGAGTTTTCGATTCTGCCGGACAGTTCGCCAGTCGGGACCGGTACAGGAGGACCGCCGTTGGTGGGAGTGGGGGGCGGCGGACTCGCGCCGGTGCTCGAGTTGCCGCCGCACGCACCGGCCAGCACGACGACCGCCAGCGAGGCCAATCGCAGTATCCGCACAAAGACCTCCGTACCTGATAGGCACGCGCACGAAGAGTCTTTCAGAACTCGCGGCGTCAGGCCGCGCGGCTAAGCAGGCCGATGCGCCTTGAGGAAGGAACGAACCTGGCGCACCGCCAGCGGAATCCGCTCCTTGGGTTCCTTCCAGGGGAACATGCTCACTTCGGCGTTCGGCGCGAGCATCGCGCTCTCCATGGCGACGGCGTACGGATGCGCCGGGGAGTCGTCCGGCAGAACCAGAATCGGCGTCTGGCAACCACGCACGAAATCCCGTGTCACGGTGAAGACGAAGTCGGGTTCGGTCTCGAACATCCTGGTCACGAAGGTGTCGACCGTCGGCGCCGCGATCTCCGGCCGCTTGGCAGTCAGTGCCGGACCCCAGGTCTTCCAGAACACGCCCGGGTACTTCGGATCGCGCATCTCCGGGCGCCACCCCACGGGCTGCGCCAGCACCGCCGCGACCACGCGATTGGGCGCGCGCTTCAGGAGGCTCCAGATGAAGGGACCGCCGATACAGAACCCCATCACCATGAACTTGTCGATGCCCAGATGATCCATCAGGCCGATTTGATCGTCGGCGTAGGACTCCCACGGCCGATCGGCCTCGACAGGACCGGTGGACTGGCCGGTGGTGGCGTTGCGCAGATCCGCCGTGATGCAGCGGTACTGCCCCTTGAACTCCTCGATCGCATTGAACGGTGAGTTGCCCGTGAAGAACGAGATTGTCGCGTTCAATCCCCCGCCGGGGAGCAGCATGAGCGGGAAACCGGTCCCGGCCTCTTCATAGCGGATGCGAACCGGGCCTTTTTCGTAGAACTTGCCGGTGCTTCCTGCGCCCGCCTGCTGAGCCAGGACGCGTGGCATCGCGGCCATCGCCGCCGCCGCGGCCCCGGCCTTCAGGAGGTCCCGTCTTGTCGGATCATCCATGTTCGCGTCCTCCCCGAAATGACCGTCCGAGTTTACCCGACGAGCATGGCCGGAACATGTCGTAGACGCTCTACGTCTATCCAGATACCTCGATAAGGAGCCGCACCTTGCCAGTCCTGTTACCCATCCACATCGTTGCCGCCGGACTCGGACTCCTGTCGGGCGCCGTCGCGCTGTCCGCCGCAAAAGGCGGACGGCTGCACCGCGCCAGCGGAAAGCTGTTCGCCTGCGCGATCTTCGCGATGTGCGGCACGGCGGTGGTGAGCGCCCTGGTGAAGGGCCAGGCAGTCAACGTGATGGCCGGGTCGATGACCGCCTATCTCGTGTTCACCGGTGTGACCACGGTACGTCCGCCGTCACCAGGATCGCGGCGTCTGGACACCGCGTTGATGCTGTTTGCGCTGGCGCTCGGGCTTGCGACATTCGCCGGCGGCATCGCCGCGATCTCCAGTCACGACGGCAAGCTGTTCGGCTTGCCGTCGTTCCCTTTCTTCCTCTTCGGTCTGCTCGGAGTGTCGGGCGCCATCGGGGATTTCAAGACGATGCGGGCAGGGATCCTTCGCGGCGCGCCGCGGCTGTCGAGGCACCTGTGGCGCATGTGCATGGCCTTCTTCATCACCACCGCCTCGTTCTTTTCGATCCGCGCACGCGTGGCCGCGGTCCTGCCCGCGCCGTTCACGACGCCGGCCTTGCGCGCGCTTCCGGTGCTGCTGGTGCTGGTCGCGATGTTCTACTGGTTGTGGAAAGTCCGATTCCGCCGGAGCTTTGCGGAACGCTGGTCAAGCGGCGGCATCAGCCAGAGCGCGCCGATGCAGGCGGCACACAGCGCGCCGACGCGCTGAACCAGCCTCATCGCTTCGCAGGCGCCAGGCGCTTCAGCTCTTCATCCCAGTTCAGCACCATCCTCAACTGATTGGGCTGCGCCGCTTCGTCCTTTTGCGAGACGCTCCTGATCGCAAGAAAGCGTTGTCCGTCCGGGCTCACATCGAAGAACCTCGCCGCGCCCGCCCGTGGCGGGAAGCCAAACAGGAAGGCCCCCGACGGCTTGGTGATGCCGAACGGCTTCTGTTGAAGCGACGCGGTCATCAGACGATATCGAGCATCCAGATAGAACAGCTCGTTCCCCGAAGGGGCCCACACGGGCCGGCTGCCCCCATCGGATGAGATCTGCCAGTGGCCGCTCTCGAGCTCTGGAAATGGACGGATGTGGACGTCGTCCTGCCCGGACTCAGTGGACTGGTACGCGAGCCAGTGGCCATCCGGAGACAGCGCGGCGTTCACCGAGTTGACCGGCGTGCGCATCAACGGCTTCGGCCGCCGATCGCCGTCGAGCGCCAGCGCGTTCAGCACCCCGAAGCCGCTCGCCGCATCGACCTCGCGAAAGATGAGCGATTTCCCGTCGGGCGTGAACGCCAGCGGCACCTGGGTGTTCGCGCTCGTCGTCAGCCGCTCAACGGGCCCCGTGCCGTCCACGGCTTGCCAGTAGAGATTCGTCGCGCCCATTCGCGTCGAGGAGAAGGCGATCCGCCGGCCATCCGGGGTCCAGACGGGATTCTGCTCGATGAAAGCGCCCGCGGTGAGCCGGGTCAACGTGCGGCGCGACACGTCCCAGATCCAGACGTCGTTCTCCTGATCCCGAAGATCGAGCGCGATCCGCTGGCCGTCGGGTGAGAACCGCAAGGACAGGTACGCACGCGGCGGAAGATTCAACCGCTCTTCATGACCTTGATGATCGTACGACGCCAGATCGAGAGCGCCCTGCACGCCTGAGATGTAGGCCATCGTGCCCTCTCTCGACACGCTGACGTCCGCGGCGCCGGTGCCTTTGCTCGCGACATGATCCAGAACCGGCAGCGGGTTGCCGGACACCGCACGTGTTGCGGGGTCGAATCGAATGGCGCGCAGCGTGCCCGCCGCCGCGTAGACGATGTAGCCGCTGCGCACGAACACTGGATACGTGCCGCCGCGCACGAGCGCCTTTTGCGTTCCCGTCTCCAGATCCCGCACGGTGATGATCCCGTCGTCGACGCTGCCGCCGGACAACACCGTGAAGAGCACGGCCCGGCCGTCGGGCAGGAGATGTGGCCAGGCGTACCCCTGCTCGCCGTGCTGGCTGTCCGGCTTCACGATCGCGGTCGGCTGGCCGCCGTCGGCCGAAACGCGAAGGAGACCGCTGCTTCCACCCGCGGTGGTGAAGAGGATCGCATTGTCGAACGTCCACGCGGCGCCGCGATTGCCGGGAGCGCAGTTCGTGCAAATCGTGACCGGTGGCCCGCCGCGGATCGACACCTTCTTGATGTCGGTGAGCTGGAAGTACCCGATCCATTCGCCGTCGGGCGAAAAGAACGGTCCGCGGACGTTGGCGGTCCCCTGGAGCAAGGCCGCGTCGTCCGTGCCAAGCGATCGCACGTACAACTGCGACTGCTCCGTGCCTCCCGCGTAAGCGACGTGCGTGCCGTCCGGCGAGAGCGCGATATCGGACGCGATCGCATCGATCCACAACGAGACGCCGGGATTTGGCGGCGCCTGCAGATGGACCGCCGCCGGGACCACCGGCGCAGGACGTGTCAGCGCCCAGACGGCGCCTCCGACGATGGCCGCTGAAGCGATCGCGGTCGCGATCAACGGCATCGTACGTCTCGAGGCCGGCCGCTCTGCAGCTGCCGTGGGTCCGCCTGAGGCGCGTGAGAGGTCTCCGCCGGCCACCCACTTCAGCTCGCGCTGCAGGTCGCGTGCGGTCTGCCAGCGGTCTTCGGGATCTTTCGCCAGGCACGCGGCGACGATGCGATCGAGCGCAACGGGGGTGATGGGCTGGATCGTCGAGACCGGCGCCGGTTCGTCCTTCAGGATTGCGCCGAGCAGGCTCGCGCGTGTCTTGCCCTCGAATGCGGTCTTCCCCGTCAGCATCTCGTACAGCACGCAGCCGAAGGCGAACAGATCCGTGCGGGCGTCCGCTTCCATCCCCTCAATCTGCTCGGGAGCCATGTACTGAAGCGTGCCGAGGATGGTCCCCTGCGCCGTCACGTTGGCGGGAACCGTCTGCGCCATCGTCGCCCCGCCAACGGCCACGGCCGGCGCACTCGCCTTTGCGAGACCGAAGTCCAGCAGCTTCGCGATCGGCGCGCTCGACGCGCCGGCGGCGCGGACCAGGACGATGTTCGCGGGCTTCAGATCGCGGTGAACGATGCCGGCCCGATGCGCAACGGCCAGGGCGTCGGCGACCTGGATCGCGATCGTCAGCGCTTCCGACAACGGCAACGGAGAACCGGCGCCCGCAGCCCGGGCGAGACGCTGTTCCAGCGTTTCCCCGTCAAGCAATTCCATGACGAGAAACGCCGTGCCCTCATACTCCCCGACGTCGTAGAGCGCGCAGATATGGGCGTGCGAGAGTTGCGAGAGCGCGCGTGCTTCGCGATCGAAGCGCTCACGGAACTGCGGATCGGCGGCGAGCCCGGCCTGCAGCACCTTGATGGCGACGGCGCGATCGAGCCGCGTGTCGCGGGCCTTGTAGACCTCGCCCATGCCGCCCGCGCCCAGCGCGGCCAGGATTTCGTACGGACCGAGGCGGTTGCCGGAAGTGAGGGACAACCGCTGGATTATATGGGAGCGTCTGCTGCGCCTCGCACTATGAGTCGCGCAACACTTCCGCCGGGTCGATCCGCGACGCGCGGCGCGCAGGGAGCCATCCGGCAATGGCCCCGACGATGGCGAGAACACCCGCGGACGCCACCAGCGTCGCCGGATCGCGGGGCTCGAGGCCGTAGAGCAGCGTCGAGACGAACTGAGACGCCCAGAGACTGAGCCCGGCGCCCACGACGATCCCGATGCCGACGAGCCCCGACACGCGCCCGAGGATGAGGCGGATCACGCTTCCCGGCGCGGCACCGAGCGCCATGCGAATGCCGATCTCTCCGCGGCGGCGGGACACGGCGTAGGAGGTCACACCGTAGAGGCCGAGGCCGGCAAGCAGCAGCGCCAGGCCGCCGAAGAATGCCGACAACATCGCCACGATCCGTTCCTGTGTGAGCGAGGCGCTCACCTGGTCGGACAGCGGCCGGAACGTCAGCGCGAGATCCTTGTTCACGCCGCCGATGGCATCGGCAACGCTCCGGGTCAGGAGCGGCAGCGATCCCGCCGCGGCGCGGACGTTGAGGTTGTATTCGCTCGACGGCACGTCAGGATTCGACTGCATCACCGGCGAATACACGGTCGGCGGAATCGGCTCGCGAAGCCGCCGATAGACGGCGTCGCCCGCGACGCCGACGATTTCGAGGCTCGGTTCGCCCGCGCGCACCGGAAATCGCCGAAGCGTATGGCCAATCGGGTTGGCCCCCTTCAGGAACGTGCGGGCGAACGCCTCGTTGACGATGGCGACCAGCGGCGCGCCGTCCCGATCGCCGTCGGTGAAGTTACGGCCGGCGACCAGACGCTGGCCGTAGGCCTCGAAGAACTGCGGTGACACCTGGTTTCGCCGCGCGCTGCGCTCCGTTTCCGTCAGCGCGGGGCCGCCCGACACCTCCAGCCGGTTGCCCCAGGCGTATCCGCTGACCGGAGTGACGAACGACAGCGCCGCCTTCTCGACGCCGGGCACCGCCTGCACGGCCTGGCGCGCCCGCTCGAAGACGGCCATGCGCTGCGCCGGCACGACCGGCGCGTGCTCGGCGCTCATCGTCACGACGAGCACACGGCTGGGATCGAAACCGAGGTCGAGCCGCGCCAGCTTGTCGAATGTCCGGGTAAAGAGCGCCGCGGCGACGACGAGCAGCACCGACAAGGCGACCTGCGCGACGATCAGCGTGCTCGCGACGGACATCTTGCCCGCGTGGCCACCCGCACCGCGTCCCTGATCCTTGATCGCTTCCATCGGCGCGACCCCGGCGGCGCGAAACGCCGGCGCCGTGCCGAAGAGGAGCGCCGTCACGACGGTGATCCCGGTGGTGAAGGCCAGCATGCGCCAGTCCACCGACAGATCGAGAAAGACCACGCTCGTTTGCGTCGACAGCTGCTGCACCAGCAGCTGGCTTCCCCAGCGCGCGACCAGGAACCCCAGGCCGGCGCCAACGAGTGACAGCACCAGGCTTTCGGTCATCATCAGCCGCACGAGACGCCAGCGCGATGCGCCGAGCGCCAGCCGGATGCTCCATTCGTGGCGCCGCGCCGTCGCCCGCGCCAGGAACAGGTTCGCGATGTTCGCGCACGCGATGAGCAGCACCAGGACCACGACGGTCTGAATGGTGAGCAGCGGCCGCTGGTAGCGCGTCCGCAGCGACGAGTTGCCGGTGGCGGCCGGCACCAGCGTGAGCCCGTCCTTCAGATACCGTTCACGATCGATCGCCGGCCAGTCGAGCGGCAGCGTGGCGGTTCGCATCTGCGGCTGCAGCGCGCGCAGCGCCGTGGTGGCCTGGTCGGCCGATTGCCCGTCCCGCAGGCGCAGCATGATGGACAGCCACCACCAGTCGCGCTCATCGAGGCTCCGGCCCTCGCGCAGGGCCGTCACCATCCCGATCGGCACGACGATGTCGACGCGGCGACCGACGTCGGGGCCGAAGAAGTCCGGCGGCATGACGCCGACGATCGTGAACGGCGTCCGCTCGAGGGTCAGCCGTCGTCCAATCGCCTCCGCCGCGCCTCCGAACCGCCGCTGCCAGAACGCGTAGCTGATGACGGCAACCGGTCCATCCGGACCGCCTCCAGGCCGGTCGTCAGCGTCGGTGAAGGCGCGCCCGAGAACCGGGGCGACTCCGAGCGTGTCGAACATCCCCGCCGACGTGAAGATCCCGTCCGCGAATTCCGCCACGCCGCCGCTGGCCAGGTCGAAGCGCCGCTGTCCCCATGCAAAGGCGCTGTCGAACAATTGCGGCCGCTGCAGGACTTCGCGCCAGATCGGATACGTCCAGGAGTCGTTGCTCTGCGGCGAGGTGTCGATGAGGATCGCCAGCTGCCGCGGGTCCTTGACCGGCAGGGTGCGCAGGACGAGGCTGTTGACGAGCGAGAAAATCGCGGTGTTCGCGCCGATGCCGAGCGCCAGCGACAGTGCGGCCACTGTCGTGACGACGGGTGTCGCGATCAGCTGGCGGATGGCGACGCGAACATCGTGCGCGTATCCGCCGCCGCGCCTGGCGCGCGGCCGCTTCGACAGTTCGAGAAACGACGCCGAGCCGAGCGCGTCGAGCGCGAGCCGGCGCGCCTCGCTGCCGGAGGCGCCACGGCGGATGGCCGAGGCCTCCAGCTCGACGAGGTGGCACGCGAGCTCCTCCTGAACGTCGAGCGAGAGCTCCCGCCATTCGCGATTGGCGCGCTCGCGGACGAGCGTCCGCCACTGCCGCATCTGCCGATCACGCATAGGTCACTCCGGCGAGATCGCGAATCAGCTCGAAGAATTGCCGCCATTCCTTCCGCTGCGCGGCCAGCACCTCGCGGCCTTCAGCCGTGATCCGGTAGTAGCGGCGCCGGCGCTGTCCGGGCTTTTCGACCCAGCGGCCCTGGATCCATTTGCGCTCTTCGAGTTTGTAGAGGGTGGCGTAGAGAGAAGCGAAGTTGAAGGTCAGCGCTCCACCGGATCGTTCGTCGATGAGCTGCGTCAACTCGTAGCCGTGCCGCGGCTGGTCGTCGAGAAACGCGAGCACGACCAGTTCGCCCGCGCCTTTCTTTGCCTCACCGATCGCGCCTGCGAGCCCAATGGCGGCGGGATGATATTCCGGAGTCCGGAATATAGTCAACTCGGCCCGCGTCAGGCTTTTTCTTTAATCGCGGTAGATCCGAGACGGTCGACGACAGGCCGTCGGCGCGCGTCTCCGTTTCCGGATCCTGGTCCGACGGCGCTGAGCCATTCAT
>Ga0068871_100001956_pt1 | contig 13947 bp, 15 predicted proteins | sample KBSMisM72_FD_72750 | JGI IMG/M metagenome (GOLD analysis project Ga0068871, IMG submission 72750) | Miscanthus rhizosphere microbial communities from Kellogg Biological Station, Michigan, USA - KBS Miscanthus M7-2 | ecosystem: Host-associated > Plants > Roots > Rhizosphere > Soil ... | reverse complement strand
GCGAACGTGCGCCGGCGGGCGACCGGCACCGATGTCTTCACGGCGCTCGTGGGCCTGGTCGGCCGGAACAAGCGCCGGTACGGCGGCTACATCGTCCACATCGGCATCGTGCTCATCTTCCTCGGCTTCGCCGGGAACGGCTACAAGCGCGACCAGCAGATGCTGCTCAAGCCGGGCGAGAAGGGCACCATCGGCGCCTACACCGTCCGCAACGACGGCATCAAGCTCACCGACGACGGCCAGAAGCAGATGCTCACGGGCTACGTGGCCGTCTTCAAGGACGGCAAGCAGCTCGACACGATGTACCCGGGCAAGTCGTCGTTCCACAAGCACGAAAGCGAGCCGCCGCGCACGGACGTCGCGATTCGCCGCACGCCCGCTGAAGACTTCTACGTCATCATGCCGGCCGTCGATCTCGGGACGCAGACCATGAGCCTCGAGATTCACGTCAACCCCCTGGTTGACTGGATCTGGATGGGCTTCGGCATCATGGCGTTCGGCACCGGCATTGCGCTACTGCCGGAGAGCACGTTCGCCTTTGCGCTCGCGAAAATGCCGGCCGAGGCCGCGACGACCACGCTGACCATCCTGCTGTCGTTCGGGCTCGTCCTCGGCGGCGGCACGAAGGCGTCGGCGCAGATGACCGGCGACGCGGCCACCCAGACCTCGCACTACGCCCGGACGCCGGAGGAGGCCAAGCTTCAACACGAGATCGTGTGCACGTGCGGCTGCGGCCACATCACGATCGCGGAGTGCCGGAAAGATCCGTGCGTCACGTCCCACGAACTGCGCGGGGAAGTCGCGGCCTTGATCGACCAGGGCAAGTCGCACGACGAGGTCATCCAGGCGGTTGTCGCAAACCACAGCGAGGAAGTGCTCGGCGCGCCGATCGACAAGGGGTTCAACCGGCTGGCCTGGCTGTTTCCGTACCTCGCCGGCGTGACCGGCGCCATCGTCATCGGGCTGTCCGCGATGAAGTGGACGCGCCGCACTGAACCCGCCGCCGCCGCAGGGGCGCCGATCGACGCGGAGATGGCCGAACGTCTCGACGATGAGCTCAGAAACCTCGACTGAAACCACGCGATCCGACCCCGGCCTGCAGGCCTGGCAGTTCTTCGTCCTCGCGGCGCTCGGCTGCGCCACGGCGGCGACGTTTCTCGCCCGGGGCCAGGGCTATCTGCCCATCCTCCTGATTTCCGTCCTGATGGCGGCCACCGTGCTCGTCGGCATCGCCATGCTGCGAACCGTGCGTCCGCTCGTGTCCGAGCAAGACGATCGGACGACGATGGTGGGGCAGCGGACGCGCGCCGCCCTGGAGCGCGAAAAGCTCCTGTCCCTGCGCGCTATCAAGGAGCTCGAGTTCGACCGGGCGATGGGGAAGCTCTCCGAATCCGATTGGCAGGAGATGTCCGGCCGCCTGCGCGCGCGCGCCGCGCGGCTGATGCGTCAGCTCGACGCCGGCGCAGGCTACCGCGAGCAGGTCGAACAGGAAGTGGCTAGGCGAATCGGGACGACCGAGCCCGAGACGCCGGCCGCGCGTTTCTGCTCGGCGTGCGGGACGGCCCGCGACGCGGACGCCAAATTCTGCAAAAACTGCGGGACGAAGCTATGACGCGACACGAGGGCGGGCGAGTCGCGCAGGCCGGGAGGGGCAGGCTGGGACGGACTGCCACGCTGCTCGTGTGCCTCCTCGCGTTTGCTGGTGCGAGCGCCTCCGGCCAGTTCCAGATGCCCGATCCAAAGCAGATGGCGGGCATCCCGCGGCCGGTTGACGATCTGCCGGCGGGCAGCGTGTCCGTGCGGCTGATTCGTGGGCAGCTGTCGAATAACATCGCCGACCATCCAGTCGAGCTGCACTTCGGCAATGGCCGGGTTCTGACCGTCAAGACGGACGAAGCCGGGCGCGCGCAGTTCGACAAGCTGCCGGCCGGATCGCCCGTGAAGGCCAGCGCGGATGTGGACGGCGAGCACCTCGAGTCGCAGGAGTTCCCGGCGCCCGCACAGGGCGGCATCCGGCTGATGCTGGTGGCGACCGACAGGGCAGCGGGCGCGAAGAGCAGCGCGCCGGCCGTGACCGGACAGGTCGCGCTCGGCGGCGAGACGCGCATCGTGCTCGAGCCGGGCGACGAAGTCATCGACGTGTATTACCTCCTCGACATCGTCAACAGCGCGAGCACGCCGGTGACGCCCGCGACGCCCTTCCGGTTCGACATGCCGGCCGGGGCGCAGGGCACCACCCTGATGGACGGCTCGTCGCGGCTTGCGAAAACCAGCGGAGCGCACGTCACCGTGGACGGCCCGTTTCCGCCGGGACGCACGACCGTCCAGGTCGCGTGCCAGCTTCCGGTCACAGCGGGCTCGATGGACGTCGTGCAGGCGTTCCCGGCGAACCTCGAGCGTCTGGCCGTCCTGGTCAAAAAGGTCGGCGACACGAAGTTGACGTCGGCTCAACTCACGCAGCAGCGGGACATTCCGAACGAGGGCCAGATCATCATCGGCGCCATGGGCAATGCCGTGGCGGCGAACCAGCCGATCACCTTGACGCTGTCGGAGCTGCCGCACCACAGCCTGGCGCCACGCTGGACCGCGCTGTCCCTGGCCGGCCTGATCCTTCTTGCCGGCGTCTGGGCCGCCACGCGTCCCCACGACTCGTCGGCCCGCGAAGTCGAGCGCAAGCGGCTGATCGCCCGTCGAGAGAAGCTGCTCGCCGAGCTGGTCCGGCTCGAAAGCGACTACCGCAGCGGCCGGGGGGACCGCGCGCGATACACGTCGCGCCGCGAAGACCTCTTCACTTCGCTCGAGCATGTATTCAGCGCGCTCGACGACCCCGACGACCCCGTGGGCGTCGCGGCCTGATGGTCCAGTTCGACGAAGTTCGCCTGGCCGATGTGTCGCGGCACTTCGGCCGGCGCCGCGCTGTCTCGCAGATTTCCTTCACGATTCGCTCGGGCGAGATTCTCGGCCTGCTCGGCCCGAACGGCGCGGGCAAGTCCACCATCATCGGCATGCTCGCGACGCTGGTCGCGCCGACGTCGGGCAGCATTACCTACGGCGGAACAGCCGCCCGCGCGCTCGGCGGACAACTGCGAAGCGCCATCGGACTCCTGGCCCACGAGCTTCACCTCTATTCCGAGCTTTCCGCCAGACAGAACCTGACGTTCTTCGCGCAGCTTCACGGTCTCCGCGCGCACGACGCGGTGGATCGAGGCCTCGCTGCCGCCGGCCTCTCCGAGCGGGCCGACGATGAAGTGTCGGGATTCTCGCGCGGCATGCGCCAGCGGCTCGCGCTGGAGCGCGCCCTCCTGCACGATCCGCGGCTGGTGCTGATGGACGAGCCGTTCACGGGCCTGGACGACAACGCCACGCAGATCGTCACCGATCGCCTGCGCCGCCTGGCCGCCGCCGGCGCGATCGTCGTCATGGCGACGCACGATCTCGACCTGGCCGACGGGCTCGTGAGCCGTGTGGCGGTGATACGGGGCGGGCGGCTCATCAAGGACGAACCGGCCGGGCCGAACCTCCGCGCGCGCTATCGCGCGCTGGTCGGCAACTGAGATGTTCCTCAAAATCGCCGTCCTCGTGCTGAAGAAGGACCTCGCCATCGAGGCGAAGAGCCGCGAGATCCTCTACACGACCGTCTTCTTCGCGATCTCGTGCCTGTTGATCTTCTCGGTCGCGTTCGTCAAGGAAGGGGTGCCTGCCGAGGACGCGGCGTCCGGCATCCTGTGGATCGCGCTGGCGTTCTCGGGCACGATCGCGCTCGGCCGCACGTTCGAGCGCGAACGCTACGGCGAGACGCTGCGGGCGCTGCTGATGGCCCCGGCGTCCCGGCCGGCCATCTACGTCGGCAAGCTCCTGGGCATGATTCTGTCCATGCTGTCCACGCAGGTGGTCCTGCTGCCGCTCGTGGCATTCTTGTTTCGCGCGCCGCTGTTCGCGCGGCCTCTGCTGCTGGCCGCGCTCCTCGGCCTTGGAACGCTCGGGTTCGCGTCGGTGGGGACGCTGTTCGCGGCGATGCTCGTGCGTACCCGCAGCCGGGATGCGCTGCTGCCCATCCTGTTGTATCCGATCACGGTACCCGTCATCATAGCGGGCGTCCGGGGAACGTCGGCCCTCGTGCAGGCGCCGCCGGACGAGGCCATCGCGACGCTCTGGATAGGCCTCCTGACGGGGTTCGACGTGGTGTTCGTGACGCTGGCGTTGTGGACGTTCGAACCATTGATGACGGAATAGGCCTGGCAGGGAAAAGACTGATGCGAAAACTGTTCATTCCGGCCGTCGTCGTCGCGGCGGCGATGTTTGCGTGGGCGCCGATCGGCATCGCGCGCGTCGAGTACGAGTCCACGATGCTGCTCGTGCAGAAGATCTTCTACTTCCACTTCGCGACGTGGATGGCGGTGACGGCGTCGGTCACGGTCTGCGGAATTGCCAGCGCGATCTATTTGTTCAGGGGCACGCCGGCCGCCGACCACTACGCCGTCGCGTCGGCCGAGCTCACGACGATCTTCTGCCTGTTCGGGATGTTCAGCGGCTCGCTGTGGGGCCGCAAGGCGTGGGGCGTCTGGTGGCAGTGGGACGCGCGCCTCACGATGGCGTTTCTGCTCGAGCTCGTGTTCTTCGGGTATCTCCTCGTGCGGAAGTATGGCGGCCCCGGCGCCGAGAAACTGGCGGCGGCCATGGGCATCTTCGGCGCGGCGACCGCGCCGTTCATCTACAAGTCGGTGGACTGGTGGCGGACGATCCATCCGCAGACGACCGTCATGAAGACGCTGGGCGACAAGTTTCCGGCCGCCTGGAACCTCGTCTGGTTCTGCTCGGGGGCGTTTCTGCTGCTGTTCGTGATCACGCTGGCCGCGCGCGTCCGGCTCGAGCAGCTGCGGGCCCAGCTGGACCGCGCCTATCTGGCCGCTGAAGAATGATCGAATAATCGAATGATGGAGTGATGGAGTGATGATGGTTCGTCGAATCGGCGTCTGCCTCATGTCGCTGCTCGCCGTGCCGTTCACGGCGGCGACCGCGTTCGCGCTTCAACAGCCGGCCGCACAAGACGGCTTCGTGCCGGTCACCGGTGTGCCGGCCAGCGAGCAGGTTCCGGCCGCGCCGCTCGTCGTCGGCGCGTATGCCTTCTTCCTGCTGCTGATGATGTTCTATCTCTGGACGATCTGGCGCCGCATCGGGAAGGTCGAAGCCGACATGCACGCGCTCGAGCGGCGCCAGGGCGCCGGCGGGAGCCACGCCGGGTGACAGCCGGTCATTTCATCTTCATCCCGTCGGTGCTGCTTGCCGGGCTGGTGATCGGCTGGATCCTCGGTTCGCGGGCCGCTCGCGACGCATACGCCGCTGAATTGCGCCGGCGCGAGGAGAAGGCCGCGCGGACAGCGGCGCGGAGGCCGTAGCGGCCGCGTTTGGTGCTATCTGCCGACCGCGAGGCGCTGCGCCAGGACGTCAGGCAGCCCGGCCTTCAGCACCTTCGCCTGCGTCGTCTCGATCGGATAGTCCACGCGGAACAGCTCGATCTTCATCGCCGCCGTGTCCACGAGGGCGAAGGCCGCGCGTGGGTCGCCGTCGCGCGGCTGGCCGACCGACCCCGGATTCACCAGGTATTTCGACCCGGCCTTCAGCGTGATTACTTCGTGCGAGGCGTCCCCCACGCCGATGGTGTCGACGCGGGAGTCGGCCAGCTCGAACGTCACGGGCCAGTGCGTGTGGCCGAACAGGCAGAGCGGCCTCTGCGACGTCTTGAGCGCCCGCACGGCGTCGAGCTCGTCGAAGATGTACGCGTCTTCGTCGAACGGCGAGCCGTGGCAAATCTCCACCACGTCGTCCACGACGACCGGCCCGCGCGGCAGCGCCGCGAGCCACTCGCGGTTGGCCGGCGTCAGCTTGTCGTGCGTCCAGTGCGCGGCGCGTTTCGCCACGGAGTTGAAGCCGTCCGCCTGCTCGAGGCCGCAGGCCACCTTGTCGTGGTTCCCGCGCACGATGGCGGCGGAGTCGAGCGTCTGCGTGAGGGCGATGACGGCGTTGGGATCCGCGCAGTAGCCGACGAGGTCCCCGAGGACCAGCGCGCGGTCGTAGCCCCGCACGGCAGCGGCGGCCAGGCAGGCCTCCATCGCTTCGAGGTTCGCGTGAATGTCGGTGAGGACGAGGTAGCGCATCGGGATAGGAGTCGCCAGCTATTCTGCTATGCCTGCAGCCAGTCGACCAACTGCTCGACGAGCGCGTCGACGCTGGCGCGCCCGGCGTCCAGGCGGACGTGGGCGTGCTCGTAGGCGGCGCGCCGCGCCTGATACAGGCGCTCCAGCGCGACGCGATCGGCGGCGAGCGGACGGCGGCCGTCTGCTGGAATACGCGCAATTAACCGTTCGAGGGGCGCATCGAGCCAGACCGACGCGCCGTCGTGGTTGATGACGGCCCGGTTCGCGGGGTCCACGAACGTCCCGCCCCCCGTGGCGACGACCACATGGCGTTTCGGCAGCTGTTCCGTGAGCACCTCGCGCTCAGCCGCGCGGAAATAGGGTTCCCCGTGCCGCGCGAAGATCTCCGAGACCGGCAGGCGCTCGCGCTGCTCGATGAGCTCGTCGATGTCCACGGGTTGCCAGTCGAGGCGCCTGGACAGCGCGCGGCCGACGCTCGTTTTGCCGGCTCCCATGAACCCGACCAGATAGACCTTGTCGGCTTTCACGCGACGAGCCGCGCGAGCGTCTCGAAGAAGCCCGGATAGGAAATGGCGACCGAATCGGCGCCGAGGATGCGCGAAGGCGCCCCCCCGGCGAGCGCCGCGATGGCAAAGGCCATCGCCATGCGATGATCGCCGTGCGCGTCGGCCTGACCGGAGCCGGTGGCCATCGTGCCGGACTGCCCCGCGACGAAACCATCCGGACGCTCGTCCGCCGGGATACCGAGGGCGCGAAACCCGGCCACGAGCACGGCGATGCGGTCGCTTTCCTTGACGCGCAGCTCGGCCGCGCCCCTCACGCTCACTTCGCCGCCGTGGCCGGCCAGTGCGGCGATTGCCGGTAATTCGTCAATGAGCCCCGGCACTTCGTCCGGCGCGATGTCGACCCGGCCGATCCGATCGCCTTCGACGATGATGGTGCCGACCGGCTCGCCCGCGTCGCTCGACGTCTGGTGAAAGTCGACCCTGGCGCCAAACCGGCGGAGGACGCCGATCAGGTCAGTCCGCGTCGGGTTCAGGCCGACTTCCTCGATTTCCACCCGCGACCCCGGGCAGGCCGCCGCCGCAGCCATCCAGAACGCGGCTGACGAGAAGTCGCCAGGCACGGCGAGGGTCCGGCCGGCCAGCGTTGTCTGGCCGCCGGCGACGGCCACGCGCATGCCGCCGGCGTCGGAGTCGACGTGGCCGCCAAACGCCAGCAGCGCGCGCTCCGTGTGGTCGCGCGTTCGGGCGGGCTCGGTCACAGTCGTCGTGCCGCTTGCGTGAAGTCCCGCCAGGAGCACCGCGCTCTTCACCTGAGCGCTCGGGACCCTGGCTTCGTGTGTAATGGCGTGCAGGTCGCCGCCGCGAATCGTCAGCGGCGGATGGCCGTCCACCGCCTCAATCGTGGCCCCCATCCGCCCCAGGGGTTCCATGACGCGGCGCATGGGGCGGCGCGACAGCGATTCGTCCCCGGTCAGCACAGAGGTGAAGCGGTGTCCCGCCAGCACGCCGGCCATCAGGCGCATGGTCGTGCCGGAGTTGCCGGCATCGAGCGGGCCGGACGGTGAACCCAGGCAGCCCAGTCCTCGTCCGATAAGAGTAATGGTGGTGGAGTTGTCGGCGATGTCCACGCCAAGGCCACGCAGGCAGGCCAGCGTGGACAGGCAGTCGGCGCCGCGGGAGTAATTGCTCAGGCGCGACGTGCCATTGGCCAGTGCCGCGAGCAGCGCATACCGATGCGAAATCGACTTGTCCCCGGGGACGCGAATCCGGCCACGCACGTGGCGGGCCGGATCGACGGTGGCGGCAGAAGTAGACACACCGCTGATCTTACGTCACGCGACGCGACGCCGCGCAAGCGGTGGTATTCTGTCGCCGGGCCCCATTAGGCGCATGCCGCTCAACTCCCGCCACGACGTTCACCTCGAATTCACGAGCGCCTTCGAAATGCTGGATTTCGTCCAGATCGTCAGCGAGCATATGGGGCGGAGCATCGGCCTGGACGAGGACTCGCGGCACTGGGTCGGCGTGGCGGTTCGCGAGTCGGTGATCAACGCGATCAAGCACGGTAACCGCAACGACTCGTCCAAGCGCGTGTTCGTCGATTTCGAGGCCGCCCCGGAGACGGTGCCCGAGCTGACGATTCGCGTCCGCGACCAGGGCGCCGGGTTCGACCCGGGCGAACTGGCCGATCCGCTGGCGCCGGAAAACCTGCTCAAGGCCAGCGGCCGCGGCATCTTCCTGATCCGCAACTTCATGGACCAGGTGGAGCTGCGGCGCGTCCCCGAAGGCGGGATGGAAATCCAGATGATCAAGCGCGTGTCACCCCAGCCGACCACCGATTCCGTCGCCTGAATTGCCGCGCGATCCCCTTCTCCTCGCCACCGCCATCGAGGCCGTCGTGCGCGCCGGCTCGATTCAAATCGCTCGCTTCGGCGGCGCGATGCGCGTGGACAAGAAGGGCGCGATCGATCTCGTCACGGACGTGGACGTCGCCGTCGAGAAGATGTTTCGCGAAATGGTGGCCGAACGGTTCCCCGATCACCAGGTGCTGGCGGAGGAGTTCGGCGGCGCCGCGGCGGTGCCGCGCGGCCCGTGCTGGGTGTTCGATCCGATCGACGGCACCACCAACTTCGCCCACGGGCTGCCGATTTTCTGCTCGTCGCTCGCTCTCGAGATCGACGGCGTCGCCGAGGTCGCGGCCGTCTACGATCCGAACCGCCGCGAGCTGTTCACGGCCGAGCGCGGCGGCGGCGCCTTTCTGAACGGCCGGCCGCTACACGTGTCGGACGCGTCGGCGCTCGTGGACGCCATGCTGGTCACCGGCTTCCCATACGACGTGCATTCGAGGATCGATGAAATCGTCGGGCTCTTCGCTCAGTTTGTCGGACGGGCGCGTGCCGTCCGGCGCCTCGGATCGGCCGCGATCGATCTCTGTTACGTGGCGGCGGGCCGCATGGACGGGTTCTGGGAAAGCGACCTCAAGCCGTGGGACGTCGCGGGCGGCGCCCTGATCGTGGCCGAGGCCGGCGGCCGCATCACGAACATGGACGGCAGCGCCTTCGCCTCGCGCGGCAAACAGGTGCTCGCCAGCAACGGCCTCCTGCACGACGCGATGCTCGAGATCATCCACGGGTTCCGAAACGATCGCCGTCAGTTCCAGTGGACGGTTTGATATCCCCGAGAGACACCGGGCCACCTCGGCAGCCTGATACCGCCTGTTTTTCGCCTGAATTCATCACTTCGGCTGGCATTGCTCCTGCTACAGAGTCTGCCAGTAGCGGCTGAGGCCCGTGCCCGTGCCGCGTCGAGGTGACCTATGCGTCGATGGCTGCGTTTGTTCGTCCCGGCCGGCGTGGCTGGCCTTGTCATCGGATTTCTTTCGGCTCCGGCGGCCTTAGCCCAGCAATCGGTAAATTTTTACATGGGCGGCTTCGTACCAACCGCCGCTGATGCGCGAGGCGATATCGCCGGAGGCATCAGCAATGACGTGCTGGTACAGAACCAGCAATTTCTCTCCTTCCGCATAAAAGACTTCGATGGGTTCACGTTTGGCGGCGAGTGGCTGGTTCCGCTGCACGACAAGTTCGACGCGGGCATCGGTCTCGGGTTCTTTCAGGAAACCGTGCACGCGGTGGATTCGAACTTCGTCAACGTCAACGGCAGTGAGGTGGTGGCGAATCTCAAGCTTCGCATCGTGCCGGTGACGGCGACGTTCCGTTTCCTGCCGCTTGGCCACGACGCGCCCATCCAGCCGTATGTCGGCGGAGGCGTGGGCATCTTCGGGTGGCGGTACAGCGAGTACGGGCAATTCGTGGATCCCGACGATCACACCATCTTCAACGGCAACTTCATCGGCAACGGATGGGACGTTGGACCGGTGCTGCTGGGTGGCGTCCGGGTGCCGATCGGCCCGACGGCTGCCGGCTTCGAAGCGCGCTGGCAATCCGCGAAGGGCACGCTGCCCCCGGGGGAGGGCTTTGCCGGCACGAAGATCGACCTGGGCGGGATGAACTACCTCTTCACGTTCAACATCCGGTTCTGACGCTCGTAGAGCGCGACGCCCGCGCCCTCGCACACGCGCGAGTACCCGTCGAGGAAATGCGGGTGCTCGCGCGCACGTCTGGCCAGCATGTCACCGCCCTCCGCTTTCTCTTCAATCAACAGCCAGCCTGCGTACGGCCTCGGATCCTCCAGCGCGGCCAGCCAGATGTCACCGTTGCCCTCGTGCAGGAAATCGCGCAGCCTGAACCCGTCGCGCGAGGTCTCCTGCATGTAGTGGCCGAGCGAGCCCATACTCGCCATCACGCTGCTGCCGTCGTAGCGCGCGCGAAGGCACAGGGTGACCTGCCGCCGGAATGGCGCGTTGGGACGATCCCACTGTGCTTCGACGACCATCGGCGCCGTCGTATTCAGTGGACGGAGCGTCAGGACCGCTACGCCGCCGACGAGCGCCACGGGAACAAAAGCGAGCCAACTCAGCGCGGGACGCCTGCTACGCACGAGCGCGCCGCCCAGCCCCGCGAATGCGCCCGCGGCCACCGCCTCGAACGCGATTAACGGAGCCATGTAGCGGATGCGGAAGGGGTGGCCCTGGAGAAACGCCAGCCACGGCACGGCCGCGGTGGCAGCCAGCGCCACGGGGATGAGGAACGACGCCCGCCGGCGGATAGCAAGACCGAGCACGACGAGGATACCCGCGCCCGCGCCGGCCAGCGCCACCAGCGTGGAGTTGCTCAACTGCGTCGTACCCCACACGATCTCCGCCGCGGCGGCGACGGGCAATCCCTGCGCATGGTTTTCGGGCACGAAGAAATCGTTCGACACGAACCACTGTCCGACGACGGCGTGGCTGAAGAAGGCGAAGCCGATGAGCGCGAGCGTGGGGTAGACGGCAATCGTCGCCACGCGCCGTAACGCGCGCCCCAGCGGCTCGCCGCCTCGCCAGCGCGCCCACGCGGCCGCAGCCAGCGATGCATAGGCGACGGGCCAGGCTTCGTATCGGGTGAGGCACGCGAGGGCCAGGACCACACCCGCCTGGACGCCGAGGCGTCGTGCCCCCGGATCCTCATCTCGTTTCGTCCACGCGAGCAGCAACGCTACGCCGAGCACCGCGAGCGCAAGGAGCAGCGGTTCGGTCATCGGCGTCGCCTGCAGGTAGACGATGTTGGCGTTGAGCGCGAAGACCAGCGTGCCCGCAAGCGCCGCCGGAATCGATTCAGTGAGCGACACAATGATCCAGGCGATCGCGGCGCACGTCACCGCGAACGACAGTACCGAGATGGCCACCCCCGACAGGCCCGTGCGGTAGAACACGTCGATCTGGACGGGAATCGCGTTCAGCAGATGGGGCAGGGGCAGCCAGACGGCCCCGATCTGCTGCCAGCCCGGCGTGATGCTGTCGAAGATGCGCCGGGCGACGATCAAGTGCCCGCGCGCGTCGTAGTGGCTGAGCGTGAGACCGAGGCGCTGATAGAACAGCGCGGCCAGCGCACCCCCCGTGAGTGTCGCGGCGAAGACCGCGGCCGGGAGGCCTCGGGCCCGCGATGGTACAATCACCTGTTTATTCTATGAGCAAATTCGTCCAGAGGATTCAGGTGCTCGCGATGGCGCTCGGCGCGCCGGGCATCTTCCTCGTCGCTTTCCTCGACTCCTCGATCCTGTCGCTGCCCGAGGTTGCCGATCTGCTCGTCATCTGGATGGTGACGAACAACAAGTCGCGCGTGGTGCTCTATGTCGTCAGCGCCACGGCCGGGTCGCTCCTGGGCTGCCTGCTGTTGTACGGCATCGGCCGGAAGGGCGGCGCGGCGTTCGTTCACAAGCGGTTCGGGTCCACCAACGTCGAGCGCACGCTCAACGCCTTCCGCCGGTACGGCGTCATGGCCGTCCTCATTCCGTCGATCCTGCCGCCGCCGGCGCCCTTCAAGATCTTCGTGCTGCTGGCGGGCATCGCCGACATCAGCGTCGCGAGATTCTCGACCGCCATCCTGATTGGGCGAGGCCTGCGCTATTCCGTCGAAGGCCTGCTGGCCATCTGGTATGGCGAGCGCGCCATGGCGTTCATCCGCGACAACGGAACCACCGTGGCGATCGCCCTGGTGGCTGTGATCGCCATCGGCTTCGTCATCTACCTGCTCCGATCACGTCGCCTCGATAAACTACAATAGGCCCCCGATGGCACTCGAGCTGTCCGTCGTCATCCCCATTCGCAACGAGGCGCCCGCGATCCCCGAGCTGGTGAGCGAGCTCACCACGACGCTGACCGCGTGGGGACGCGCCTTCGAGATCATCGTGGTGGACGATGGCAGCACCGACGAGAGCTTCGAGATCCTTTCCAGGCTCCAGGCGGCGGATCCGCGCCTGCGCATCATCCGGTTCCGCCGCAATTTCGGGCAGACCGCGGCGTTTGCCGCCGGGTTCGCGCACTCCCGGGGCCGCCTGATCGCCACCTCCGACGGCGACCTCCAGAACGATCCGCGCGACATCCCGTCGATGGTCGAGTGGATCGAAAAGGGCTACGACATCGTCTGCGGCTGGAGGAAAGACCGGAAGGACACGCTGTCGCGGCGGGTTCCCTCGGCGCTGGCGAACAGGCTGATTTCAGCCGTCACGCGCGTGCGCCTCCACGATTACGGGTGCTCGCTGAAGGTGTTCCGTGCCGAGGTGATCAAGCCGCTGAAGCTGTACGGGGAGATGCACCGGTTCCTGCCGGCAATCGCGAGCGAGCAGGGCGTCGCCATCAAGGAAGTCGAGGTCAACCACAGGGCGCGGAAGTACGGCGAGTCCAAGTACGGGATTTCGCGCACCGTGCGCGTCGTTCTCGATCTGGTCACCGTCAAGTTTCTCTTGAGCTACGCGACGAGGCCGCTGCAGATCTTCGGCCTGATCGGCCTGGTCATGGGCCTCGGGGGCGTGATGATCTGCGGCTGGCTGGCGATTCTGCGGCTCCGCGAGCTGGCCTCGCTGTCGCAGCGCATGCCGCTGCTGCTCCTCGGGATCCTGCTGATCTTCACGGGCTTTCAACTCGTCACGCTCGGCCTGCTGGCGGAACTGCAGGCGCGTACTTACCACGAGTCGCAGGACAAGCCGGTCTACGTCATCCGGGAAATCCGCGAGAGCTGACGCCCCGCGCTACTTCTTCCGACCGACGTAGACGGCGAGGCCGCTGAGCGAGAACAGCATGATCAGGGCAGTCGCGGACAGCGACAGCAGCAGGGCGGACTCCGGAGCCACGCCGGCGCCCGACAGGTAGATATTGAAGGCCCATTCCCGGACGCCCAGGCCGCCAAACGAGATGGGCACCATCTGGATGACGCCGGACACCGGCACGATCACGGCGAGATCCGACGGCGCGATATGCAGGTGCAACGCGTGCGCGACGGCCAGATAGAACCCGACGGTGGCGACCTGCACGAATATCGCTCCCCCGAAGCAGCTGACGAGGGCAGCGGGATGTTCCTTGAACCGCTCCAGCGTGATCGTCAGGCTCGAGATGCGGCCCCCGACCCACTCGGGGTGGAACGTGGTCAGCGGCTGCAGAAGGCGCCCCACGCCGGCCGGCGCGACGAGCGCGGGCGTCGTGGCCGCCGCGCCAGCAACGAAGACGGCCCAGAACCAGGACGGCAGGTTGGCCCAGAACCAGGAGGGCCACAGCGGCACCGCGGCATGACCGGCGGCGCTCCTGGTCGCCACGAGCGTCGCTCCGCAGGCGGCGACGAGCACCAGGGCCATCACGCCCATCACGCGATCGAGGAGCACGACGGTCGTCGCCAGCGTCTTCGACCGGGCGA
>Ga0068871_100001953_pt1 | contig 13959 bp, 10 predicted proteins | sample KBSMisM72_FD_72750 | JGI IMG/M metagenome (GOLD analysis project Ga0068871, IMG submission 72750) | Miscanthus rhizosphere microbial communities from Kellogg Biological Station, Michigan, USA - KBS Miscanthus M7-2 | ecosystem: Host-associated > Plants > Roots > Rhizosphere > Soil ... | reverse complement strand
AGAGTCATGGCAGGCGGGAACTTCGGTGCGCCGCCGAAACCGCCGTTCACCGAGTCATAATTGCGAACGATGCCAACTTGAGCCGCGTCGAGCAGTTCCTTTTCGAGAGGCTGATCCGAAGCATTAGTTGCACTTAGTCGTTGCAATTCTTGCAGCAGCGATGCCGACGTGTCTGCGATCTCACTTCGACGATCGCGGTATGCTTCGGCAACGCTGATGAGCACGCGAGGAAAGCCCGGCATGTTGTAACGATCCTGCGGAGGAAAATAAGTGCCGCCGTAGAAGGGAACTGCGTCCGCGGTCAGAAAGACTGTCATTGGCCACCCGCCATGATGGGTCATCATTTGAACCGCATTCATGTAAATCTGATCAAGGTCAGGTCGCTCCTCGCGGTCGACCTTGATGTTCACAAAGTTTTCGTTCATGAGTTGTGCGATTTGTTCATCTTCGAACGACTCATGCGCCATCACATGACACCAATGGCAGGCTGAGTAGCCAATGCTAAGTAGCACTGGTTTGTTTTCAGATTGAGCCTTCGCGAACGCCTCATCTCCCCATGGGTACCAGTCGACCGGGTTATGCGCATGCTGCAACAAGTAGGGACTACTCTCATGGATGAGATGGTTTGTAAACTCGGGTTGTTCGTTTGTGCCTGCGTGATCTCGCAACGACTTACTCCTTGAACCAGTATTTTGTTTTCTTTGCCCAGGGGGTGTTTGCATATTTTCGATGCAACAGATCAAAAGCCGCCTTCGACCAGCGGCCCGTATCTTTACCAGTGCAGCCATAACGTGTCGCATTGACGGCCAGGTGCAACGCTTCAGGCACTCGCGGGTCTGTGGGGTTGCTGTTTGCAAACTGAATGACTTGCTTGCACAGGTAGTCGGGCATTGCGCCGAGACTGCTTAGCGCGGTCCATTCTTTTTGCCCGGTTGTACGTTGCGCATCAGTCAGAAAGTACGGTCCGTGAATGCTGCTGCTGGTAAATGAGGTACGTTCCTCAGTGTCCGGTGGAGTCGCTTCGGGTGGGGCAATCGTTGTTCCGGTGCACCACCAATTATCTCTGTAGATGTCCTGTTTGCTAAGTGGGCTCTCGCGGCCAACACCCTGATCGACAACTGGTTCGAGACCGGGATTCTTCAACCACGTGTAAAGAGCAGAAAACCTTTTCGCGTCAGGCTCCGTGGTCTTCAGAAAATCATCCAGACCAGAAGTCAGATCAGGAGCCAGAGCTTTCAGAGCGGGAACAAGATCATCTGCGGTTTTGTTGTCGTCAATGAGAACGGCCCTCATCCAAGCTGCTTGTGCAACGTCACGCCGCAAATGTGTTGGCAGTGATCGGGAGGCCGCAGCTTCCTTCCAGAGACTCAGCGGAATTTGCGTATTAAGAACTTTTGTAGAGTCGAAGTCGAAGAATTGGCGTCCGATCAGTCCTTTGTTTTCCTCAGTGATATCGGAGAGTTCAGCCGGGATCTCCCGACCATCGTCATTCCAGCTTAAGGCGGCGGGTATTCGTGGGGCTCGACTCAGGAAGTCCGATAGATCACTCGCAGCCATCATGCGTTCGCCGATCAATAAGTTCAAAGACGACGGGTCAAATTGGGAACGATTGCTTTTTAGAAGTTCATCGAGATGCGTACGAGCTTCTGCAATTTTGCCTGACTCAATTAACAGTCGAACTGCGTGGAACTGAGCTGAAGCGAATCCATGGGAAGTAGGCTTAACGCTCAATCCGCTCTGTATCAAGTCTGCAATGTTCGAGCTCTTGCCGTCTGCCTTCGATAGAGTGGCAATTAACCAGGTTGCAGAGTGAGTTGTTCGCCAACGCGATAAAGCGTGCTCATAATCTTCGGTTGAATTCCCCTCCACAGTTGCGATCCAGTCTGATAGTTCGTCCTGATGAAGGATGTCCTTTGAAGGTTTCGCTGTGCTGTCAGGCTCCAACACACCGTCGAGAAGTACTGTGTAGTCCCAAAGATCCTGCTTGAGATCTTGGTTCGGCATTTTGTTGACTAGCTCCAAAGCAAGTTCATGCAAACGTTCCGATGGATGCAGTCTCAAACGCACGAGATCAAGGAGGCGTGCTGAAGCGACATGTGTGGCCGCGAGCTCTTTATTAGCGAGGATCGACTTTAATTGAATCTCGGCCTGATTGAACGAGTCATTCTTCGCCTCTTCAGTGCCCAGGCTTGCTTTGCGAACCAGAGTTCTCGCGACGAGATAAGGGGCAGCTGACCGCCACGGAGAAGAAGCGTCTTTGGCTATTGCCTCGAATGTCTTTCGTGCTTCATCGAAACTTGTCGCATAAAAGTTCGCAGCAGCGATTTGATAATTCCGGTCGTTTTGAGCGAATGCGTCTGCGGTTGATGGCAACGCCTCGGGAATATGTTGGCCCTCGGAACAGTTGGCGAATACTTGATCCTGACCAGCAACCCATGTACGAACTGCTTCGCTATCCGCTCCATATTTTTTGAGTCGTTCATTGAGAGTTAAAACGGCGTTATCGAAAGCATCTTTGCGACAGTTCAGATAGGTCTCATATTCGTTTGGCTTTTCACGGTTGCGGAAGACGCTGATCTGAGGTGACTCGGCTAGTCCGGTGACCTTCTGTCGTGCGGCCAACCACGCCTTTACCCAATCATCACCATCGGGTTCCGCACCAGTACTCAACCGGTCACGCCACAGCTCAGTCAGAGCTTTCTGTTCCGATGAAGTAAAGGGTGCATTTGAGAGGTAACGATACGCGACGTAGAGGTACGAACGCGCGTAGCTGGGTTGAATTACCCCGAGTTCACCCTGGGCGAACCGATCCAATGGATACGCCGGGTGTACGGTGAAAACAAACACCGCTTCCAACGTAAAAGGACCACACGCGAAAATTGAAGAGTTGAATAGAACCAGTAGGAGAACAAACGCACTGACCGTTCGAGTGAGCTTACAGATCATGGGGGTAAGTGCCTCCGTCGTATCGAGTCTGGAACCGCTTCAATCGAAGTTTGATTACAGGGTGAGTTTACCACTCATGCAAGTAAATCTAATCAGCAGGCCCAGGGCTGGGACCGCATGCGTCCCCGCCTGCCCACTGACCACTCATGCAAAATAAATCTAAATTAGCAGGCGGGGACGCCTGCGGTCCCAGCAATAGCGACGAGGATGCATGAGGTCCTGTCCTAGACCTACGCATACACTTCCTTTTGTTATACTGCGAGACTGAATCGTCATTCATTATAAGAGGTCAATTAATGGATCGTGAAACTTTAGAGTTCGATGTTGTTTTTGTTGGCGCTGGCCCAGCAAATCTGAGTAGCGCTTTTCATCTCACGCAGCTCGTTAAGAAATACAACGCAGAAATTTCCAACGGCGCGCGCAAAGGGGAAGCCTTACCTGACATTGAGATCGCAGTCATCGAGAAGGGAGCAACTGTAGGCGCTCATATACTCTCGGGTGCGGTGATGGATCCGAAGGCGCTGAAAGAGTTGATGCCTGACTTTATTGAACAGGGAGCGCCACTAGAGTCACCAGTTAAGGAAGATTCGTTTCTATATCTGACTTCCAGGTACGCCTTCAAGTCTCCTATAACCCCTCCGCCTTTGAAGAACCATGGCTACTACATTGTGTCGTTGAATCGTCTGACCGCGTGGCTTGGTGAAAAGTGCGAAGAGGTGGGTGTAAATATCTTTCCTGAATTTCCGGGGGCTGACCTGCTTTATGACGATCAGGATCGCGTTTTAGGTGTGCGCACAGGTGACAAGGGCATCGACAAAGAAGGCAAGCGAAAAGCTAACTACGAACCGGGCGTGGACCTTAGAGCTAAAGTTACTGTACTCGGCGAGGGTCCGCGCGGTTCACTCACGAAACAACTGGTTCAACGCCTGGGGTTGGATGAAGGGCGCGAACCGCAGGTCTACAGCATCGGCGTTAAGGAGCTGTGGGAATTGCCAGACAATCGCTATCCCGCAGGTCGCGTGACGCACACTCTTGGCTTTCCGTCAGACACTCAAACATATGGTGGTGGTTGGATCTACGGCATGCAGAACAACATCATCAACATTGGCTACGTAACTGGACTCGATTACAAAGATCCATTGCTGGATCCTCACGCAGAGTTCCAGCGTTACAAGACGCACCCGTTTATTGCAAAGCTCCTTGAAGGCGGAAAGATGATTCGTTACGGTGCGAAGACGATTGCCGCCGGCGGGTACTTCGCAATGCCAAGGACTTATGCTGATGGGGTACTGCTTGTTGGTGATTGCGCGGGTTTCCTCAACTCCCAAAGGCTCAAAGGTATTCATTCAGCAATTAAAAGTGGAATGCTCGCTGCTGAAGTTATCTTTGAAGCGTTGCTGGCAAAGGATTTTTCAGCAAAACAACTACAACGTTACGAACAGATTGTTAATGACAGTTGGATTATTCCCGAATTGAAGAAGGTCAGGAATTTCCATGCGGGGTTCAAACATGGCCGCTGGTTGGGCATCCTCAACACTGGTCTACAGTTCTTCACAGGTGGACGTTCGTGGGGACTCTTTGACCGTGATAGTGCGACGCCAGGTCATGAAGAAATGAAGAAACTTTCGGCGTATGGTTATCACGGTGAGAACCTTGAGCAGCGCTACAACGGTTTCCGCTTTGACGGCAAACTTACTTTCAACAAGGTCACCGATGTTTACCATGCCGCCGTTGGGCATGACGAAGATCAACCCGCGCATCTGCACGTTCTTGATACTGATATTTGCTCGACCCGTTGCGTAGAAGAGTACGGCAATCCCTGTCAGCGATTCTGTCCCGCTGCTGTCTATGAGATGGTCGATGACGGTGGGAACGGAAGGCGGCGTCTACAGATTAATTTCTCAAACTGCGTTCACTGCAAAACCTGCGACATCATGGATCCCTACCAGATCATAAACTGGGTAACTCCCGAGGGTGGCGGGGGCCCAGACTACAAGGGTATGTAATCAACAGCCAGGACACCTCGGAACTTTATTAAGTTAAAGAATCGCAGAACTTACTTTTACTCGGCAGGTGATTTCAGCCCGTCTTCTTTAATGGTGAAATGCACTCGCCCGCGGATCACTTCTTCCAGGGCGATTCTTGTCGGCTTGTGTTTTTGGGGATCGATCTCAATTCGTGGTTGTGCGCCACGTTGAAGTTGCTTGCTTCTTTTTGCGGCCAGGATAATGAGGCGATACTTTGAATCGACTTCTGGAGTCTCTGCTCCATCCGTTGAGTTGTCAATCTCTGTTATTGCGGTCGGCATATAGTAATCTGATGCTCCTTCTGCATAAAAACAAAATCAATTTGGGTTGAATTTCTGAACCACGTCGTTTACCAGACCAGCCTGACGTGAGCGACGTGCTCGTTCGGCTGAAATTATTGCCGCGAGTTGCGACGTTGCGCGGTCAACGTCATCGTTTAGTATTACGTAATCAAAGCTGGAATATTGGCTCAACTCTTCCGGCGCATTCCGCAAACGTACCGCGAGACTCTCAGCTGTGTCAGTCCCTCTAGCGAGCAAACGCTCTCGAAGTGTTTCAAGTGACGGCGGCAGAATGAAGATACTTACGGAGTCGAGTCCCAGATTTCGTACGCTTGCCGCTCCCTGGACGTCGACCTCTAAAACGATATCAGTTCCAGATGATGTCTCAGTTGCTACTTGCTTTTGCGACGTTCCGTAGAGATTACCGTGCACGTTGGCCCACTCAAGAAAATCACCCGCGGCAACCATTTCTTCAAACTGCTTACGGTTTACAAAAAAATACTCGCGGCCATTTACTTCTCCGTTACGCGGCGCGCGAGTCGTGTACGACACAGAATAACTAAGATTCGGTACAACATCCAGCACGCGACGAATGAGTGTGCCCTTGCCGCCACCGGAGGGAGAACTGACTACGTATAGGAGGCCTCTTGGTGAGGACTGTGTTTGCTGGGTCCCGGACTGTGTATCCGTCACTTTACTCGACATTCTGAACTTGCTCGCGGAGTTTCTCTACTTCCGCTTTAATTGCCAGACCTGCTTCTTTTATTGCAAGGTCAGTTGATTTTGAGAGAGTTGTGTTTGCTTCCCGATTAAGTTCCTGTAAGAGGAAATCGAGCATCTTTCCGGTCTCGCTTTGCGAATCGAGTGCTTCCTGAAATTGGGTAAGATGGCTCCGCAGTCTGACCATTTCCTCGCTAACGTCAGAACGATCTGCAAGGTACGCCACCTCCTGGGCGAGTCTGGCAGGATCAATTTCTACAACCTGTCCTCCGCGGTTTAGCAATTCAGCGATTCGTTTTTGGAGACGCTGGCGATACGCGTCGGCCAAACCGGCGGCTGCATTCTCGATGGTCGGCACCAGGGCTTCGATCTTTTGAACGCGATCACGCAATTCCTTCTTAAGAACTTCGCCTTCTTGTTGACGCATTCTTTCAAGTTCGTCCAACGCTTGATCGATGGCCTGGTTTAGTGCCGCGATCATTCGTTCGTCGATGCCGTCCCGTGCGGGTTGCAACGCGCCGGGAATGCGTGCAAGTACATTGATGTCCAGTTCACCGCCAATCTGAAAATCGTGCTGGAGCTGTTTTAAAGCGCTTACGTAACCCGAGATGAGTGGACGATTCAATTCGTAAGCGACCTGTGAAGTGCGTTCCAGATTGACAGTCACATCAACCCGGCCTCGCGAGAGACGTGAACTGATACGTCTCTTAATCGACGGTTCGATGGCCGAGAGTTCACTACCAACACGCAGATGGATATCGAGAAATCTATTGTTGACGGTTTTGAGATCGACAGAGACGGAGAAGTCGTCTCCGTTCACTGTTCCCTTACCGTAGCCGGTCATTGATTTCATGGTTTGTTGTTCTTTGGTCTTCGGTCTTGGTTGTATGGGTTCCCTCAAAGACCCAAGACCAAAAGCCGTAGGCCATTCTTAGGAAATTCCTGCTAACTCTTCTTCCTCATCCGCGAATTGCAATTCATATAGCCTTCGATACTGACCGCCGCATGCGAGCAATTCAGCGTGTGTTCCCATTTCGATGATACGTCCGCCCTCCATTACAACGATCACATTGGCTCGACGAACAGTCGACAGCCGGTGAGCAATGACGATTGTTGTACGGTCTCGAACGAGATTGGCAATCGCCTTTTGTACGAGACGTTCGGACTCTGCGTCGAGAGCTGAAGTAGCCTCATCCAAAATAAGTACTGGAGCATTTACCAGAACTGCTCTCGCAATCGCAAGGCGCTGGCGTTGACCACCGGACAGAAAGATGCCGCGCTCGCCGACAATCGTATCGTAGCCGTCAGGCAGCTCTTGAATGAAGTCGTGGGCAAACGCTATCCGCGCAGCCTCTTCAACTTCCGTATCGGTTGCTTGCGGATTGCCGTAGGCAATGTTGTGGCGAACAGTATCATTGAAGAGCACTGTCTCCTGGGTAACGAGAGCAATCTGTTGCCGCAAACTGGAAACGGTTGCGTCTCTTAGATCGGTGCCATCCCACAAGACCGCGCCTGATTTGGGATCGTGAAAGCGTGGGAACAACTTCGTCAATGTGGATTTGCCACCACCGGACTCGCCGACGAGTGCGACCATCGTCCCAGCTCTGATGCTAAGACTCACGTCTTTCAAGACCGCTCGCGATTCATTTGCATAGCCAAACGACACATCTGTTAGTTTGATCTCGTCCTTCAACGGCGCCAGTTCGACGGCATCTGGTTTTTCCACAATCGCCGCGTTCTCATCCATCACTTCCCAGACGTGATGTGCTGCGGCGAGCGCTTGTTCCATGCTGTTCTGGAGACGTGAAAGCTTGCGCATCGGATCATAGCTACGGAAAAGGAAGAATAGGAACGTGATGAACTGCGCAGTGTTCATTCGACCCGAGATTATTTCGCGCTGTCCGAAGAAGAGAAGCAGCACGACGAAGATGATTCCAATCATCTCGATCGTTGGCGGCGCAGCGCCTGAGATGCTCGCGCTTCTCAGATTTGCCCGGACGATTCTCTTTGCTACCTCAGTAAAGCGCACTGACTCCCGATTTTCTGCGCGATATGCCTTTACGATGCCCTGGTTCGCCAAAGCTTCCTGGGCTGTATCAGTGAGTTCCTTACTTCCTTCGAAGCTCTCTCTCGCGAGATTTCGCAGGGCCGTGCCGAATCTTGCGGTTAATACAGCGATGATTGGAGCGATAGCTAGGGATCCGAGTGTCATGCGCCAGCTGTAATAAAAAGATGCTGAAAGAAATGCGATCAGCGTGAAGCTTTCGCGAAGCATATCGCGAATCGTGCTGGTGACAGCAGTTTCGATAGCGGCAGCACTCGAAACAAGTCGAGAAACAAGGTAGTTAGTGCGGTGACGCTCAAAAAAAGTGGCGGACTGTGCCAGCAGGTGACTGTAAAGATCTTGTCGAAGCTTGAGGACGGCTGACTGACCGATGCGCGCCATCAAGTAAGTCGAAAGGTACTCTGCTATGCCTTTTGCGAATGTGAAGACGATCAAAAGGATCGAAATCATTCGCCACGCACCGAATGGGGCTTCGGGGATGATGCGTTGCAGCCCAAACAGCGTGTCAGTACGGTGTCCGGCAGTTTGCACAAAAGCTTGATCAAAGATGGGAACTATCAGTGCGCCGATGGCGCTCTCGAGAAGGCCACCAACGAGCATTGCGACTGTTGCGAGAGAGAAGATAGGCCAATGAGGTCTTAGATACTTTAACAGTCGACGAAGATCGTGCATCTCTGGTTGCGGAAAGCTCGGATCAGTTGCTATAAGGAAGGTAGAAGACGGTTCAAGCTCTGAAAGACAGACTATACTTACCCCCGCCAATTTGCGTCAAGAACTGACCCATTTTGCCCCTTCCTTACGATTGACCTATCACAGGACGGCGACTTTTTTGAAAGCGAGTCCGGAAAGAACTGGGTTATACTTCGATGCGATCTGGAATTGATACTGGATCCATTCCCGACGGGATCACAAACTTGGGACAGCAATCACAAGTGAACAGCAAGTACTCCGGCAAGCGTCTACTGATAGCAGACGACGACACGGACATGCGTCTACTTTTGGCGGAGTACTTCCGCCGCCTCGGCTTTCAGGTTGAAGAACGTGACAGCGGGCAAGCCGCTTTGGAAGCGGCACTCGCCAGCAAGTTTGATTGTTTCATTTTCGACGTGTCGATGCCTGGAATGTCCGGATTTGATTTGCTCAAACGCGTTCGCGACCGCGGAATTCAAACGCCGGCGCTGTTTCTAACCGCGCTTGATGCACTTTCCGACAAGGTTGCCGGTTTTGAAGCCGGTGCCGATGATTATCTCGCGAAGCCTTTCAGTCCTCGTGAACTCGAATATAGAGTGGAAGCATTGTTGAGAAGGGGCGGCATGGCCGTCGTTGAAGAATCTGATGGCGAACGCATTGAGGTTGGGAACCTGGTAATAGATAAGCGTAGACACGAGGTCCTGAGAGATGGATCTCGGATAGACCTGACTCCGTTGGAATTTCAGATCCTGGAACTGCTTGCATCCGAGCCAGGCCGTGCGTGGTCAAGGAACGCGTTACTGGATCGAGTATGGAGTACTGACTACGAAGGGTATCAGCGCAATATAGACCCGCATATAAATCGCCTGCGAAAAAAACTCGAAACTGATCCAAAAAATCCGAGATACGTGCTCACGGTCCGCGGAGTTGGCTACAAGCTAAACGAAGCGCCATGAAGCAACCAACCGGTTTCCGAAATAAATCCTAGTTCGCGTATCTAAGACAATTCGATTACTAAGGTGAACTTTGTTTTGCTGATGACTAGCGCACGAACTGAAGTTCAAAGATAGCTGAGGTACCTGATTAAATGCTCTGGTGGTTGGCAACGGCCTTATTCGTAGCCTGGTTTGTGTTGCGCTTTATCGCACATCAGAAGGGCATGGTGCATTTGCTATTGCTCTCGAGCATTGGAGTTTTTGTGATTCAAACGATGGCTTACCGCAAGACGAAGTATCAGCGTGATATCGCGCGGAAGTGAGTCGTGGCGGCTGAGTCGACCCAAGCCGCAACCCGCCTTTTCTATAAACATTCTTGACCTCACTACACCGTTCGGCAACAATGCCATCGTTTGCTGCATCAACAGGAGTGTGTAGTATTTCTCTGCGATTGCTCTCCGCAAGATCACGTAAGTTATATGAGGAGTAATCTTTGCCATGACTCTAGAACGTGTCTGCCGAGTCCTTGCCATCACGATGTTCGTCTCAGTTCTTGGCCTTCCCGTCGTCTTTGGACAGAGCGATGTCGAGCGAAAGACAATTGCCATTACCTACCCGCTGGACGAGACGGTGACGGTGAAGTTTCGAGGAACAACTGTTCTGCCACGATTGAAGGGTGAAGCAAAAGTTCGGCGTGCAGGCCGCCGTGGAACTCGCGTGGAGTTCCACGTTGACGATTTACCGCGTGCCTCTGAACTGGGTGGGATTTATACGACCTATGTTCTATGGGCCATTTCGCCTGACGGTCATGTCGATAATCTCGGAGAAATCAAACGCAGTGGCAGCTCTTTTATTGACTCAAAACTCGACGTCACTACGCCGTTGCAGACGTTTGCCCTGCTCCTCACTGCGGAGCCGCACTTTCTGATGAAAGTGCCGAGTCGAATGGTGGTGATGGAGAATCTGCCGCCCCAACGTGGCGGTAGCCAGATCGAAACTGCTGACGTGCGTTACATCGGTAATTCGAGCGACTACTTTCGTGATGCCCGTGTTCCCGAAGTTGCGGACCAGGACTACCGCCAGACTCCGGTCTCATTGCTTGGTGCACGCCAGGCAATAAATCTCGCGAAGTACGCAGGTGCAGAGTCTGAGGCTTCTGATGAATTTAAGGTGGCCCAGGACGAACTTCAAGAAGCAGAAAAGGCGTGGCGACTCAGTGAACCAACTGCCGACATCGATGTTAAAGCCCGAAAGGCAACTTCATCCGGTGCAAGAGCGGAGGAAGTCGCTCTTGCGAGACACGCGGCGCGGTTGAATCGCGAAGAGATCCGACGTCGTGATGACGCCGTGCGCAGCGCCGAGAAGAGTGCAGAGGCCTCACAACGCGAGGTAGATCAACTTCGCGCCTCTCTTGAGAAGGAACAACGAGCGCGCGAGTTGGCTGAGCGAGACGCGGGAAACGCGAACGATCAGTTGCGAGAAAAACGTGTAGAGAACGCCCGGCTCAAGGATGAGCTTGAGCAATTACGTGTGGAAAGCGATGCCGCTAAACTCAAGCTTGCGCGACTCGAAGGGGAGAAGCAGGCAGAAACAGATCGAGTCGAGGCTGAGCGACGCGCGGTCGAACGAAAAAACGCAGAAGCGGCTTTGAAAGCATCGTTGGCAAAATACGGAACCGTGAAAGAAACGAACGCAGGTTTCCGTTTAATTCTGCCAGAGACCCTTTGGAGCAGTACCCGCGTTGCTGATCTATCGTCTGCTGCTTCGGCGAAACTCGAACCGCTTGCGGCCTTGCTCGCAAACAACCCCGACTACCAAATCCTGATCGAGGCTTACACTGATAACAAAGGTGATGAGGTCTCCTTACAACAGCTGACACAAGAACGTGCGCGTGTTCTTTCGGATCGTTTTCAAACAGCCGGCGTCGACCCAGCTAAGATTCAAGCTAACGGAATGGGCGCTTCAAATCCAGTTGCTCCAAACACAACTCTTGCAAATCGCGCAAGGAACCGTCGCGTTGAGATCACCTTCACATCTCCGACGCCGCGTAGCACGGCTGCGAATTGACCGTGGGCCTTTGGTCTTTGGTCTTTGGTTTTCGGTCCTCGAATATCTTTGGATCAGTGCTTGCGGTTGTACCGTCGAGATTCAAAGACCTAAGACCCTAAGCCAAAGACCACCATTTCATGTCGCCTCTAGATCCACTCGAAATTCTACAACTCGTCGGGTATAGCGTTGGCGCGTTGCTACCGCTCTGGATGGCTATTCAGCTTGTTAGTCATCGCAGCAAGCTGACCGCCCTGGAGCGCATGCTTGCACTGCTCGCCTTAACCATGGGCGGCTGGCACATGAGCAACCTCGTGATCACGCTCCACAGCCTTTTCGATCTGGGATATGACCACTGGACAATGATCTTACGAATTGCCGACACAGTGTCGGTGGTCAGTATTACTTTCGCCTACTCATTTCTACTTCACGTTCACTTGCATCTATGGGCCAACGCACACTCGCGTTCGCTGACCAGGAGTGAACAACTCAGGGTCTATCTCTCTTACCTGCCGACAGTTTTTTTGGTGCTCGCAATTCCGCTGCTTTGGATGGGTGAATACGCACCCATGTTCGTTAAGTTGAAGTTCTTCGTGATCCCGTTTGCTTTCTGGATTGCGTACGTCCTTGGGTTGATAGCGATCACGGAAATACTGATTGCTCGCCAGACCGCGAATCGTAGTGAACGTCGGATCATGAGAACACTGGCCGCGTCGTTCGTTGGTGTCGGCATCGTAATTTTTGCTGCCCTTGCGTTTGGTGTTGGCGAAGGAACAGTCGCCGGCCTCTATCTCAAGACGATCGCGAATCTCGGATCGCTGCTTCCATCTGTCCTTCTTGCCTACTACATCTACCGCTACCGCTATCTGGAAATCATCATTGAGGAGAGCCTGGTAGTTGTAACGTTTGCGATGGTTGTGCTTACTGTCTACGTTTTTGGCATTCGGACAATCGGTGATTGGGTCACTCAGCGTTACGGAGTGAAACCCGGTCTGGTAGAAGCGCTCTTAATTCTTGCCCTGGCACTCGTCGCCGCTCCGTTTCGCGGCTGGCTGGCACAACGATTTCAAAAGTTGTTCGAGCGCGAGACAGCACTCTACAAGCAGATCGTGTCTCGTATTGGATCTTATGCAGGCCAGTACAAAGACCTGGTTGAACTGTTTCAATTTGTTGAGGAACGAACGTCCGAGGTTTTGGGGCTTCGACGTCTAAAAATCTTAGTAATGGATGAGCAACCCCACGAATGGGTGATGGGAGTGCTTCAGGTTTCACGCGCGAGCGGCTGGCTACCTGTTGAGGACAATGCATTGCTTACCGAAGAGGGATTCAAGCTTGCCTATCCACTTCGCCGGGAAGAAAAGGTTGCAGGCTTACTGGCGGTCGATGCTGCAGGGCCTAGTCTTACCCCTGATGCTCGCTCCGTGATTGCCACGCTCGCTGATCAGGTCGCCATCGCGATTGACGACTCACGTTTGATGGAAGAGAACGTGAGACTTGAAAGGGAACTTGCGGAGCGCGAGCGCCTGGCATCGCTTGGTCGCATGGCGGCGACGGTGGCCCACGAAATCAAAAACCCCCTGTCGGCGATCAAGTCGATCGCACAGGTGATGCGCGAAGACGAAAACCTGAACAACGACTACGCTCGTGATCTAAACCTCATAGTCGGCGAAACTGATCGCTTGAGCCAGAGTGTCACTCAACTCCTGAGCTTTGCGCGAAGAGAGAGTCCAGCTGAACAAGCGCTCGGAACTGAAGAACTCGTGCGTTCCGTTATTGATTTGTTTCAAGCGCAAGCACGCGAGCATGGGATTAGCTTGAGCTGTGATGTCAGGAGCGACCCGCACCTTCCCGGCAAGTGTGTCTCGGCTGTTCGTGATGCGTTGTCGAACCTACTCCTGAACGCACTTCAGTCGACGACCCGCGGAGGCAAGGTTTCACTTTCGGCCTCAGTAGACAAAGCTGAATTGGTGATAGGCGTTCAGGATACAGGGACAGGTGTTCCCATCGAATTGCGCGAACAAATCTGGGAACCGTTCTTCACGACGCGACAGAGAGGAACGGGGTTAGGCCTGGCGATAGTTCGAAAGCGTGTTCAGGAAGTTGGCGGTTCAGCTTCACTTGCGAATTTCCAAAACGGTCAAGGCGCATTGTTTCTGCTTCGAGTTCCGATTGAAATACTTAATTAGGAACTTTTGAGAAGAGGGAGCGTGTTAGCATTCGTCCTGAGTTGAGAGTGCGTTGACAGTCAG
>Ga0068871_100001948_pt1 | contig 13973 bp, 5 predicted proteins | sample KBSMisM72_FD_72750 | JGI IMG/M metagenome (GOLD analysis project Ga0068871, IMG submission 72750) | Miscanthus rhizosphere microbial communities from Kellogg Biological Station, Michigan, USA - KBS Miscanthus M7-2 | ecosystem: Host-associated > Plants > Roots > Rhizosphere > Soil ... | reverse complement strand
CCCCTGTACGGCAATGCCTCGACGCAGATCTTCGAGTTCGACGCCAACGGCAAATTCGTCCGCGAAGTAGGGAAGGGCGTCTACGGCCTCGGCTACGGACACGGCATCCGCTACGACAAGTACGACAACCTCTGGGTGGTCGACAAGGGGACCCACGCGGTCACCAGGTTCAACCCGGCCGGCTACGTCACGCTCAACCTTGGGCGGCGGCCCGAGGGACCCGACGAACCCGAGTACTTCAAGGGCGGCCGCGGCGGCGGACCGGCGCCGGTGCCCGTCGACGGCTACTTCCGCGGTCCGACCGATATCGCCTGGGACAGCGACGACAACATCTACATCAGCGACGGCTACACCAACTCGCGGGTGGCGAAATTCGACAAGCACGGCAACTGGGTCAAGTCGTGGGGATCGCGAGGCCGGGAGCCGGGGCAGTTCAACACGCCGCACAACATCGCGATCGATCGGCAGAACAACGTCTACGTCGCCGATCGCGGCAACAACCGCATCCAGGTGTTCGACCGCGACGGCACCTATCTCCGCGTCATCCTCCTCAACGCGCCCTACGACAAGACGCGGCATCCGGTGCTCGGCAACCTGCCGGCGCGGCCGTCCGACGAAACCGCGGCGTGGACGCTCTGCATCACGCCGACGCCGACACAGTATCTCTACGCGACCGACGTCGAGCCCGGCCGCGTCTACAAGATGACGCTCGACGGCAAGATCGTCGGCATGCTCGGCGAATCGGGGCACGACCTCGGTCAGTTCAACTGGGCCCACGGCCTCGCGTGCCCCTCGGAAAATACGCTCTACGTCGCCGACATGAACAATTGGCGGGTGCAGAAACTGATGCTGCATCCATGAGGGCCCTCGCCCTCCTCGTCCTCGCCGCGATCCCGCTTGCCGGCTGCGCCACCCACACCATCGATGCCGCGTCGGTCCGCGGCCACGAGGAGTTCCTCGCGGGCGACGCGCTGAACGGCCGCGGCAGCGGCACTCGCGACGAGTGGGTGGCAGCGAGCTACATCGCCTCTCAACTGCGGCGGTGGGGCCTCGAGCCGCTCGGCGATCAAGGCGGGTTCGTTCAGGCGGTGGAGTTGGCGCGCGTCCAGGTGACGGCGCCGCCGGTATTGACGGCCGGTTCACTGCGCGTGACGCACGGCAAGGAGATGATCGTCCAGGGGCTGGCGGCCTTGCGCGTCGCAGGACCGCTGTGGAAATTCCAGCGCGGTACGACGATGCCCGCTGGGTCCGTAGTCCTTATGCCGGAAGGCGCGGTACCCGGCGCCGCGGAGGCGACGGCGAACGCCGCGGCGGTCTTGACGATTGAAAACGCGCAGTCGCGCTCGCGGTGGGAGGTGCAGGGCGCCCGCCCCATCTCGCTGCCGGCACGGATCGTCGCCTTGCCTGCGCCGGCGGCCGGGACCGTGCGCCTGCCCGCGCGCATCACCCTCGAGACGGCCTCTCACGCGGCGATGTCGGCGCTCGCCGACGGCACCCCTGTCACACTCGAGGCGGCGGGGAGCGAGACGACGACTCATACATGGAATGCGGTCGGACGGCTGAAGGGCCGCGACACCGCCATGGCGAACGACGCGATTCTCCTGACGGCGCATCTCGATCATCTCGGCGGCAACGGCGCCGGTCCGGACCGGGTGTTCAACGGCGCCGACGACGACGCTTCGGGCTCGACCGCGGTGCTGGAGCTCGCGGAAGCACTGGCGAAGGGCAAACGGACCAGGCGCACCCTGATCTTCGCGTGGTTCGGCAGCGAGGAAGCCGGCGGCTATGGCGCACGCTACTTCGTCGAGCGTCCGCCGGTGCCGCTCGAGCACATCGTCGCCAATCTCGAGTTCGAGATGATCGGCCGCGCGGACAAGGCCGTCGCGTCCCATACCTTGTGGCTTACCGGCTACGAGCGCTCCAATCTTGGACCCGAGCTCGCCCGCCGCGGCGCGCGCATCGTCGCGGATCCACATCCCGATCAGCACTTCTTCGAGCGCTCCGACAACATCGTCCTCGCGCGCAAAGGCGTCGTCGCGCAGACCGTCTCGAGCTACGGCCTCCACAACGACTACCATCAGCCGTCAGACGACGTCGCCCACCTCGATGTCCCGCACATGACCGAATCCATTCGGTCGATGCTGAAGCCGGTGCTCTGGCTGGCAAACAGCACGTTTGTCCCGGCATGGTTGCCGGGCAAGCGTCCGTAAAACGCACCGCAGTCAGGGCCGCGCTTCCGGCGAGATCCGCAGGTTGACTGCGGCGTCCTCACGGGAATCGGTCAGACGGAACGGCCGGAATCGTTCTTCGAGCCACGGCTTCAGGCTCTCTTCACGGCGTGCGACCAGTTCCCGGAAGCACTCGTCCATGAGCCGCTGAAAATGATCGGGGTGTCGAGCGGCTGCACCGCCGAGCGCGTACCAGATATCGGCGAGCTCGCCGTCTTCCAGGCTTTGGAATCGGATGTCACTCATGTCAACCGCGTTGTGCAAGATGTGTGCTGCGCACATCCCTCCGCGCCGCGTCGCGACTCAGTGTGCCGCGCATGCATCAGCGTTCGCGCCAGCTTCAGCTCGACTGCGGTAGAGGTGCCGCGCGTCGACGAGCAACGTGCCGAGAATTGTTGACAGCATTTAGAAGGACTCTTGCGCAGCACTCTTTGCACGCAGCGATGATCGCGAGCCTCTTCCGTTCCATAGAACGGTACAGCCAAGAACTTGGCTCAAGCGATCACGGGCACGCTTACTGCACTTGTCCCCAATGAACGATCGCCGCGGTCGGTAGAGCATCTTGTGTCCTCTGCCAATAAAAACCTCAGGCGTGCTGGCAAGTTAGGGGATTCAAGTGATCAATGTGACCGCGCCGACAACGCGAACGAACTCGAGAACGTGTGCTTTTTACTTCCTTGCAGTGGCGTTCTTACTTCTTTCGGCTTCATCATCGTGGGCGGCCTCCGTCACCGCAGCGTGGAATCCCAACCCGGAGTCGGATATCGCGGGCTACAAGCTCTCGTACGGCACCTCGAGCGGAACCTACACGACGACGATCGATGTGGGGAACGTCACGAGCTACGTGCTCACGGTGCCCGGCGGTCAGACCTACTACTTCGTAGTACAGGCGTACGATGTGACCGGTCTTCTCAGTCCGCGATCGGCGGAAGTTCCGTTCACCGTGGCGGCCACATCAGGACCGACGATCACCGGTCTCTCACCGAGCTCAGGACCGGTCGGAACGTCAGTGACGATTACGGGGACGAATTTCGGCGCGACCAAAGGTAGCAGCGTCGTGACGTTCAACGGGACCACCGCAACGCCCGCGAGCTGGTCAGCGAGCAGCATCGTGGTGCCTGTGCCGACCGGTGCGACGACGGGGAACGTACTCGTCACGGTCGGCGGCGTCGCGAGCAACGGGTCGTTGTACACCGTGACTTCCGCCGCGACGCCGAGCCTCACGAGTCTTTCTCCGACCAGCGGACCGGTGGGTACTTCGGTGACGATCAGCGGCGCGAACTTCGGCGCGAGCCAGGGCACGAGCACCGTGAAGTTCAACGGGACGACCGCGACGCCGACCAGTTGGTCGGCGACGAGCATCGTGGTGCCGGTGCCGAGCGGCGCCACCAGCGGGAGCGTGGTCGTGACGGTCGGTGCGGCCGCGAGCAACGGACTGACGTATTCGGTAGTGGCCACACCAAATCTGACGAGTCTTTCACCGACGAGCGGAGCGGTCGGCACATCGGTCACGATCTCAGGTACGAATTTCGGTGCGACTCAAGGGACCAGCACCGTCAAGTTCAATGGTACGGCGGCGTTGCCCACCAGCTGGTCCGCAACGACCATCGTCGTGCCGGTGCCGAGTGGCGCGACCAGCGGGGCCGTAGTGGTGACGGTCGGCGGCGCGGCGAGCAACGGACTGACGTTCTCGGTCACCGGCGCTCCGAGTCTGACGAGTCTGTCGCCGGCGAGCGGGCCGGTGGGAACGTCGGTCACGATCAGCGGGACGAACTTCGGCGCGACCTGGGGCACCAGCACGGTGACCTTCAACGGCACGGCGGCGACGCCGACGAGTTGGTCGGCCACCAGCATTGTCGTTCCGGTGCCGAGCGGTGCGACGACCGGCAACGTCGTCGTGACCGTTGGAAGTGTGCCCAGCAACGGCCTGCCTTATACGGTTGGAACTCCCTCTTCGATTACCCTGCTTCAGCACGTCAGTAAGGATGCAGGCACGACGACATCTGCGACGCTGGCGTTCCCATCGGCAAACACAGCCGGCAGTCTGCTGGTCGTGATGATCCGGGCCGGCAAGTCAGGACAGACCTTCACGGTCAGCGATACGCGCGGCAACAGCTACAAGCGCGCAGTGCAATTCGCGGAAACTGTTGACGCTGAGACTCTCGGCATCTTCTACGCGGAGAGCGTTGCCGGTGGTGGCAACACGGTTACGGTGTCGGACACGGTGAACGGCGCCACACTGCGGTTTGCGATCCTCGAATACGGGGGCGTCGCGTCGGCCAATTCTCTTGACGGCACCGCGGTGGCGCAGGGGACCGGAACGACGGTCAACAGTGGAGCGGCGACGACTACCGCTAACGGCGACTTGGTCATCGGCCTGGTATCGACGGCCAACGGCGCAACGGTGACGGCGGGGGCGGGTTTCGTCCTCCAGGAAAAGGTGCCTGCGAGCGGGACCAAACTGGCCGTGCAGGATCAGCGGCAGACGACGGCGGGAGCGACGGCGGTGACCGCAACGTTAGGGGCGAGTGATGGCTGGGGTGCGGCCGTTGCCGCGTTCCGCGCCGGGAGCGGCGGCGGCACGGCGGCTCCGACCTTGACGAGCCTCTCGCCGACGAGCGGAAATGTCGGGACCTCGGTGACCATCACCGGCGCGAATTTCGGTGCGACAAGGGGATCAAGCTCGGTCACGTTCAACGGTACCTCGGCGACACCTTCGACCTGGTCGGCGACCAGCATCGTGGTCCCGTTACCGACGGGCGCGACGACGGGGAATGTTGTGGTGACGGTCGGCGGCATCGCGAGCAACGCCTTGTCGTTCACCGTGACCGCGGCGACGTCCCCAACCTTGACGAGCCTCTCGCCGACGAGCGGGCCGGTCGGGACGTCGGTGACGATCGCCGGCGCCAACTTTGGCGCGAGCAAGGGCACGAGCACGGTCACGTTCAATGGCACGACGGCGACGCCGACCAGCTGGTCAGCGTCGAGCATCGTGGTGCCGGTGCCGACCGGTGCGACGACCGGTAATGTGGTCGTCACGGTTGGCGGCATGGCGAGCAACGCGCGGTCCTTCACGGTGACGGCGGTGTCGCCCAGCCTGACGAGCCTCTCGCCGACCACCGGACCAGTCGGGGCTTCGGTGACGATCACGGGCGCGAATTTCGGCGCGACCCAGGGTGCCAGCGCGGTCACGTTCAACGGGACCACCGCAACGCCGACCAGCTGGTCGGCCACCAGCATCGTGGTACCGGTCCCGGCAGGTGCGACGACCGGGAATGTCGTCGTGATTGTGGGCGGCGTCGCGAGCAACGGCCTCAGCTTCACCGTCGCCGCCGCGACCGGCCCGATCACGCTCGTGCAGCACGCGAGCGTCGATGCCGGCGGCCTTTCCTCGTCGCTGGCGTTCACCGCCAGCAACGTGGCGGGTAACTTCGTGGCGGTTGCGGTTCGCGCGTTCGTCGCCAACCAGACGATCACGGTGAGCGATACTCGCGGCAACCTCTACCGCCAGGCGGTCAAGGTCAACAACAGCACCGACGACACGCTGGCGATCTTCTACGCGGAGAACATCACCGCGGGCGCCAACACCGTGAAGGTGTCGGTCTCGACCATGGCATCGTTGCGGATTGCCATCTTCGAGTATGCCGGGGTGGCGACGTCGAATTCACTGGACGTCACGTCGAGCAGCGCGCTGTCGAGCGCCGCTCCGAACAGCGGCAGCGCCACCACGACGGTCGGCGGTGGGTTGGTGATTGGCGCGTTTGCCACGCAGAGCTACCGGACGTTCACAGCGGGCAGCGGCTATACCGTTCGCGAAGCGGTTTCCGCGGCGCCGTCAACGGCGCTGATGGTGGAAGACCGGACTATCGCCACAGCAGGCTCGGCGTCCGCGACAGCGGCGTTGGACTCGTCGGACAAATGGGGCGCGGTGATGGCGGCCTTCAAGCCGGCAGCGGGCGGCGCGACTCAGAGTCTGATGAGCATGGTCCAGACGCCGGCGGACGCCGCCTTCCCGGCGCGCCGGACCGATGCGATGCGCCGGACCGACTACGATGGCGACGGACTCGCCGACATCGTCGTGTATCAGCCGAGCGGCACGTGGCAGATTCTGGAGTCTCATTCCGGCTTCACCACGAGCAAGACGATTGCGTGGGGCACCAGCTCCGACGTCCCTGTGCCCGGTGATTACGACGGCGATGGCAGGGCCGATCTCGGCTTGTTCAATCCGGCGACGGGGCAGTGGCACATCCTGCTCTCGACGACAGACTATGCGACGAGCCTCGCCTTCACGCTGGGGACGGCCACGGATATTCCAGTGCCTGGCGACTACGACGGTGATGGACAGACCGATCTCGCGGTCTACCGGCCGTCAACGGGGCAGTGGCAGATTCTCACGTCGAGCAGCGGCTACACGACGACCCAGGTCGGAGCGCTCGGATCAAGCGGGGACAGGCCTGTTCCCGGCGACTACGATGGCGACGGTAAGACCGACCTCGCGGTCTTCAATGCGACAACGGGTCGTTGGCAGATGCTCCTCTCGACCGGCACGACAGCGACGAGCCGGACCTGGGGCGCCAACGGCGACATTCCCGTGCCGGGCGATTACGACGGCGACGGGAAGACGGATCTCGCGGTCTACCGGCCGGGCACTGGCACGTGGGACGTCCTCTACTCGAAGACGAACTTCACGACCAGCCGGAGCCTGGCGTGGGGTGGCAGCACTGTTCCGGTGGTGGGCGACTACGACGGCGATGGCAGCGCCGACCTCGCGCTGTTCACGTCGAGCGGATGGAAGATCCTGCTGTCGGGATCAAGCTACGCGACGAGCCTCTCGATGACGTGGGGCTCGTCGTCGGATCTCCCGCTTCCCAGTCAGCAATGATGGAAGCGGGCTCATGAGTGGGTGGTCTCGCGGCTAGGGACGGATCGTCAGCCCTGTCGGGGCGCTGGGGCCGAACCGGCTGAAGACCGCCACTCCGTTTGCGGTGCCGACAAACACGCGGCCGTTCACAATCGTCGGCGTCACGAACTTGTTGCCGGCGCCGAAGGCGTCACGTCCTGCAGCCGCCTGGCTCGAGTTGTAGAGCTCGTGCGAGAGATCCAGGGCATCGTAGGCGTGCAGCACAGCCGGGTTCGAGTTTTCGATCGCCCACACGATGCCGTTCGCGCTGCCCGATGCGGAGATTCCCGGAGTCGTTCCCGGATACTGAAACGAGCGAGCGCTGCTGGACGCCGGCGGAGTCGACAGCCGGGCGTTGACGATCCGGAATGCTTTCAGCGCGCTGCCTGAGGGGCCGTAGTAGAGAGTGCCGTTGAAGTAGGCCGGCATGGAAAAGACGGTTCCACCGAGCGCTCCCGTGACGTCCTGATAAATCGCGTTGGTGGAGGCGTTCCACTTCCCCATCATCTCCCGGTCGACGACGTAGATGTGGGCGTCCTTGCCGGCACCGACGGCGAGGTGTCTGACCTGGCCGGCGCCGTCCACGAGATCGGGCAGGACGAGCGTACCGCCCGATCCCAGATCGCTGTCGGCGTTCGACTTCGAGACGGTGTCGAAGGTCGCGAAGTAGTCGGCGACCGCGAGACCGCCGCTCGTCGAGATTTTCAGAAACGCATTGCCGAAGTTGCCGAGGCTCGGGAAGCCGCCGGCATTGAGCGTGGTGTCGAAGGTGCCGTTGCCGTCCAGCAGGTAGATGTTGCCCGCCGAATCCGCTGCGGGACCGGCGCCGGCCATCCAGAACGCGCCCCTGGAGCCGTTCGGCGTGACGTTCAACACCGCGGTCTGCGCCAGCGTCGCGGGATCGTAGGCCATGATCCAACCGGTATACGGGTCGATGTCGCAGTGCGAGCTCCACGACGTAATCAGCCTGCCGTTGACCAGAAGCAGCCCCGCTCGTTCTTCGTATTGTTTCGGATCGAAGGCCAGCGTGCCTCCGGCGCTTCCCGCGCCGGTGCCGGACACCGAGGCTTGCACGAGCTTCGGCCCGCCGAACAACTCCGCTCCGGTTGCGACGTCGAGCGCGTGCAGGCGCTGAAGGTAGGTCCCCGATCCGTTTTTCGACATCGCGACGACGTAGATCACACCGTGCGGACCACGCGCCGGGTCGATGACCGGCGTCGAGGTGATGCCGATCTCGGGAACGACCTGCGAGCAGTTTCGGCCGTCGCTCGGAACTTCGCCCGCACCGAGGACTGAGACTCGCCAGAGTACGGCGCCTGAGTCCGAGTCGAACGCGTAGACGCTGTCGTGCTCGGTTACGACGTACACGACGTTGTGCGTGCCCTGGCCGGCGATCGGCACACCGGACAGCAGCAGCGGCTGCGCATCGACCTTGCCGTCCACGGGAAAGAAGCCGACTTTGCCAAATGTCGATACGCTCACCGTCGCGGGCGTGAGGATCGTCTCGGCCAGGTTCTGTCCGGTGCGCGCGACGTCGTTGTGATAGGTCAGGACGTTCGCGCTGCCGAGCGAGGCCGCCGTCCGGCTCGTCACCGCAACGGCGAAGGCAGACGCGGCGACAAAGGCGACGGCTTTGAGCGGTGCATGCATATGAACCAGAGCGGGGGGCCGGTTCAACGTAGCACAGCCGGCGCGCGGCGGATGTCGTCAACGCGCATGAGCTTGAAATGGTAGTGAAAGGAAGGGAACGCCGCCGCGCCGGAGGGACTCCGCGCGACGGCGTTCGGACGACTTGCGGGTTGGTCGACGTTCCGGTTAGTAGGTCTTGGCGCCTCGCACCGCCAGCACGAAACCGGCGAACGTCTTCGCGCCGTTGTTCACGATCGTGCTCGGGTTCGAGAAATTGATGCCCCAGCCGATCGTCGGGTCTGCGGCATAGGTGGTCGACGACCAGTAGCCCGACGCGATCTGGAAGTTCGAGAACGGATCCTGCGCGCTTCCCTTCGTCAAGCCGGACGCGCTCGAGAACGCCGGGTTGCTGAAGCCGTAGTTGATGAGGCTCTCGAGCTCCTTGACGTTCGGCAGGCGCCAGTCGGTCTGATGGCCTGACGCGTTGCTCATGTCACCGCACTGCAGGTTGTTCATGGTGCCGGTGGCGTTGAGACTCGCCACCGCGGCGAGCGCCGCCTGCTGGGACACCGCGGGCGCCCCCGAGCAGTTCGCGTTCTTCAACCAGATCAACCCGGTGAGGTTGTCCGAGATCGTGCCGTCGGCGTTGTCCGTGAAGCGCGGCGTCGGCTGCGTCACGCCCGCCTGATCGTCGCCATCGTCATGCGGCGCGAACGACAGCTTCTGGCCGGTTTGCGCCACAGGAGCGGGCGCGCGGCATTCGAGATCCGGACGCGTGGTCTTGATCGCGACGTTCACCGTGGTGGTGCCGTCGCTCAACTTTCCGGCGCAGTCCCACGGCATGATGCCGGAGAAGGCGAAGTAGCCCGCGAGAAGACCACCGCTGACGGCGGTCGTCACCTTGCTGCCTTCCCAGTAGATCGCAGCGCCGGGCGCCGCTTTGCCGATGACCACCGCTTGTCCATCGATGGACTGCGCATAGGTGACCTTGAGCAGGGTTGCCGCGGAGGCCGCGAGACTCGCGAAGAGAACCAGTCCGACTGCCAGTAACGATCGTTTCATAAGTACGTATCCTCGGTGAGATGAAGTCCAGCGCGTATCAGTTATCGAGTTCATCAGCGGTTGAGCAAGACACGAACCAACGTGCGAGCCGATCGCCTCGAACCGGCTTGCACGCGTTTCCTGGAATAGTTGCGCCCGAAGCGGAAGGAAGTTGCTCCTCGCACCGACAAAAGGGCACCGAGTGTCCCGCCCGCCGGGCATTACGAACGGTGACGCCTCGCGCTCGCGGCGGGTGTGCGGGTACGGCACGCGCTTGGAATAAAGCGCGCCAGTATCCCCGCAAATACAGGAAAGGAGCGTCCAAAGGTATCGCTCGCGCCGACTAATGTGTCTGCGAACGACGACTTCTCAGGGATGGCTCCATTCTGATTTTGCGGCGGTCGTGTGCCCACGGTCCGAACGCGGACCTGTTTCTCTCGAAGCGAGGATGTAGCGATGGTCAGCCCCACTCTGCGCCACTCGTCCCGTTGGACGGTGGCTTCGCTTGTCGTTCTGGGGGTCGCCATCGTTCTGGTGAGCCGTCCGACGCGTTCGCGCGCCCAATCCACGGGCCTGGTCGCGGCCTACAGCTTCAATGCGGGATCCGGCGGAACCCTGGCCGACGTCTCGGGCAACAACCTGACCGGCACGATCGTCGGCGCCACATGGACGGTCGGCCGGTACGGGAACGCGCTCTCCTTCAACGGCATCGGCGACTACGTCGACCTCGGTAATCCGGCCGCCCTGCAGCTGACCGGCAGCATGACGATCGAGGCATGGGTGAATGCCGCGGCGAATCCGGGGGACGACGGGCAAATCGTGTCCAAGTCGAACGGCGCCGGCTGGGAATTCAAGACCACGCCTGACACCGGTCCGCAGCGGTTTGGCTTCGCCGTGTCGGGCACGTCCTCGAGCCAGACCCAGTTGTACGGGCTGACGACCCGCGCGTTGAGCACCTGGTATCACGTCGCCGGCGTCTACGACGCCAACGCCCGCACGCTGAACACCTACGTCAACGGAGCTCTCGACAGCGGAACGCTGAGCGGCGTCGTGCCCGTGTCGCAGTTCAACCAGGCGGTCAACGTGAACATCGGCCGCCGCAGCGGCGGCTATTACTTCAACGGTGTGATCGACGAGCTGCGCATCTACAGCCGCGTGTTGACGCCCGCCGAGATTCTGACCGACATGAGCACGCCGATCGGGGGCACGCCTCCGCCCCCCGATACGATTCCGCCGACGGTCGCGATGTCGTTGCCGGTGGACGGCGCCACCGTCTCGGGCACCACCAACGTCACCGCGTCGGCGTCCGACAATGTCGGCGTCGCCGGCGTGCAGTTCGCGCTCGACGGCGTCCACCTCGGAAACGAAGTCCTCAGCGCGCCGTTCACGGTGCAGTGGAACACGACCACGGCGGCCATCGGCCCCCATACGCTGTCGGCCGTGGCGCGAGACTTCAGCGGGAACACCGCGGGCAGCTCCATCATCACCGTCAACGTGACGCGCCCGTCCCCGGCGCAGCTCGGGCAGTGGTCCCCGGTAATGAACTGGCCGGTCGTCGCGGTACACGCGATTCTGCTGCCGACCGGGAACGTGCTGGCGTGGACCGACTACACGATCAACAACGGCGTGACGATCTGGCGGCCGGCCACGAATACCTTCACGCCGATGACCTACTCCCTCACGAGCCTGTTCTGCGCGGGCCATTCCTACATGGCCGACGGGCGGCTGCTCATCGCCGGCGGGATCATCGGTCTGCAGGACGACCTCGGGCCTCGCGACACCACCATCTTCGACCCGGTTACCGAAACCTTCTCGTCGACGGGACCGATGGCCACCGGCCGCTACTACCCGACGACGACAACGCTGTCGGACGGCCGCATCCTGGTTCAGGGCGGCACCACCGACTGCGTCACCTGCTTTGCCGACAACCCTGAGATTTACGATCCGTCGACCGGAACGTGGAGCTCTCTTGCGGCGAGTGCCCGGCGCTCGTTCAAGTACTACCCGCACCAGTTCCTGCTGCCCGACGGCCGCATCATCGTCACCGGACAGAACGACAAGGCGATCAGCACCGACGTGCTCAATCTCAACACGCAGGCCTGGACGTCGATCGACCCGCGCATCATCGACGGCCACAGCTCGGTCATGTATCAGCCCGGCAAGATCATCAAGGCCGGCACCGCCATCGTCGACAACCCCGGGCATCCCTCGGCCGCGACGACCTACGTCCTCGACATGAATCAGCCGTCGCCGGCCTGGCAGGCGACCGCGCCGATGGCGTTTCCGCGGTCCTTCCTGAACCTGACCGTCCTTCCCGACGGCCAGGTCCTCGCGACCGGCGGCGGGACGACGTCGGACCCGGCGAACTTCTCCACCGCCGTCCACGAAGCCGAGCTGTGGTCGCCGACGACCAGGACGTGGACCACGATGGACCGGGAGCAGATTCCGCGCCTCTATCACTCGACCGCGCTGCTGATGCCCGATGCCCGTGTGCTGGTCGCCGGCGGCGGGCGTCAGAACGGCCGGTCGCAGCCCGATCCCGCCGACGAGCTCAACGCGGAGATCTTTTCGCCGCCGTACCTGTTCAAGGGACCGCGTCCGGTCATCTCCTCCGCGCCTGCCGTTCTGCCGTACGGTTCGACGGTTCCCGTCGTGACCCCGGACGCGGCCCGGATCGGTTCGGTGTCGCTCATCGGCCTCGGTGCGGTGACGCACACGCAGAACGAAAACCAGCGTTTCATCCCGCTGACGTTTCAAGTCGTCGCCGGTGCGCTGAACGTGCAGACGCCGCTCAACGGCAATCTCGCGCCTCCCGGCCCGTACATGCTGTTCCTCGTGGACACGACCGGCGTGCCGTCGGTGGCGGCGATGGTCCGCATCCCCGGCCCGAGCGAAGATTCGCAGCCGCCAACCGTGCCGAACAATCTGACGGCGACCGCCACGACAGGTGTCGTGAACCTGAGTTGGTTCGCGTCGACCGACAACGTGAGTGTGGCGGGCTACAACGTGCATCGATCGACGACGTCGGGTTTCAGCCCCACTGTCGCGAACCGGATCGCACAGCCGACAACGAACGCCTATGCCGACGAGTCGTTGTCGGTCGCGGGGACGTACTACTACGTGGTGACGGCTCGTGACCCGAAGGGAAACGTCAGCGGCCCCTCGAACCAGGCGTCGGCGACGGTCACGGTCGACACGACGCCGCCGACGGCGTCGATGACCGCGCCGCTGCCCGGAGCGGTGCTCGCAGGCGTCGTCGGCCTCGCCGCCACCGCATCCGACAATGTCGACGTCGCCGGGGTCCAGTTCCTGCTGGACGGGCAGCCGCTCGGCGCGGAGGTTGCCGGCCCCGGCCCGACGTTCAACTCGAGTTGGAGCACGACCACGGCCTCGAACGGACCCCACACGTTGTCCGCCCGCGCACGTGACGGCGCCGGCAACACTGCACTCACGGGGAACGTCAGCGTGACGGTTTCAAACGTGGCGCCGACCGGACTGATTGCGGCCTACGCGTTCAGTGAGGGAAGCGGTGCGACGCTCGCGGATGCCTCCGGCAACAACCTCACCGGAACGATCGTGGGCGCGACGTGGACGGCGGGGCGGTACGGCAACGCGCTGTCGTTCAACGGCGTGGCCGACTATGTCGACCTGGGAAATCCGACGGCGCTGCAGTTGACGGGCAGCATGACGATCGAGGCCTGGATCAAGGCGGCGGCGAACCCGGCCGACGACGGCCAGATCGTGTCGAAGTCAAATGGCGTGGGCTGGGAGTTCAAAACCACGCCGGATACCGGTCCGGAACGATTTGGCCTGGCCGTGTCGCCCAATGCGTCGACGCAGACGCAGCGTTACGGGGCGACGACACGCGCGCTGGGCACCTGGTACCACGTGGCGGGTGTGTACGATGCGGCCGGAGGCGTGCAGAGTCTGTACGTGAACGGCGTCCTCGACAACGGCACGCTGAGCGGCGCCGTCCCGGCGGCGCAGTTCAACCAGGCCATCAACGTGAACATCGGCCGGCGCACCGGCGGCTACTACTTCAACGGCATCATCGACGAGGTGCGGATCTACAACCGCGTCCTGTCGCAGACGGAGATCCAGACCGACATGGCGACGCCCGTGGGTTCGACGGCGCCGTCCGTCACCAGCGTCTCGCCCGGCTCGGGATCGACGGC
>Ga0068871_100001943_pt1 | contig 13993 bp, 16 predicted proteins | sample KBSMisM72_FD_72750 | JGI IMG/M metagenome (GOLD analysis project Ga0068871, IMG submission 72750) | Miscanthus rhizosphere microbial communities from Kellogg Biological Station, Michigan, USA - KBS Miscanthus M7-2 | ecosystem: Host-associated > Plants > Roots > Rhizosphere > Soil ... | reverse complement strand
GTGTCGGAGGTTCGTTATGCCACGCTCCGCGGGCCGTTCAGCCGAGTGGTCGATGAACTGGGCACGACGTACCTTCGAGGCATTCCCCAGCCGATCACGCCGGACACTGTGTGCCTCTTGAGTCAGGCTCCGTTGGCTTCTCATTTTGTTCTGTCCTCCAACCCGCTGTGGCTGGATCGAGCCGATGACCGATGGACCGCGGTCTACCCGGCAGATGCTCTCTGCCACTGGCAAGGGCATTTTGCCATGTTCGCCGGCCCTTTCATCGAAGCCGCCGACGACGATCACCATATCTATCGCCGAGGCGAACCGGTGGAGATCTGTTCCAAGACGCTGACAGTATTGAAAACCGACGGCTACGCGCCTCATTTCGCCATCATCAACCGCGCGGGGCAGAATGTCAGTGGTGACGCCATCACCTGCTCTTCCGACGAAGGAGCCTGCTGCTTATGAAGTCTCTTTCGAGCGGCAAGATGCTGACCCCACGCCAATGCGCCACGGTACTCAAGGCCTTGGGCGACGAAACGCGGCTGCGTATCTTGGAATCCTTGCTCGTCGGTGAAAAATGCGTGACGGATCTTGTGCAGGAATTGAAATGCTCTCAGCCCCATGCCTCCCATCATCTCCGTATTCTCCGAGACGCAGGGCTGGTCGAGGGACATCGGGAGGGTAAACAGGTGTGCTACAAAGTCTCTCCCACGATCCAGCGAGCGCTGGCGAACAGGCAAGGACAGACCCTGGATTTCGGCTGCTGTGAGTTGAGGTTTCCAGAATCGGCGTTGATGACGATCGGTCATGTGCGCTGATGGGTGATCGGCCCCTCAAGAGTGTTCTCCCTTTCTGACGGGCATTGATATGGCGCTGACCCTGCTGGGGCAACATAATCCCCTTGCGTCCTCCACGGAGCAATTAAAGATACTCGGGAGGACCACGAGCTGCCCACCCTTCGAGACACAACTCGATCGAATCGGCCTGTTCCCGCTTCACGCCACCGACATCACGATCTTTCAGATCAATGTCGGCAAGCTCTGCAATCAGACCTGCCGGCACTGCCATGTCGATGCGGGACCTGACCGGACCGAACAGATGTCCCGTGACACGGCGGAGCAATGCATCCGCGCTCTCGCTCAGACCGATATTCCGACGGTCGATATCACGGGTGGCGCACCGGAACTCAACCCCAATTTTCGCTGGCTGGTTGAACAGAGCCGGGCATTGGGTCGCCATGTAATGGATCGATGTAACTTGTCTGTCTTGCTCCTTCCATCTCAAGCGGACTTGGCAGAGTTCCTCGCCGGACATCGGGTGGAAATCGTCGCGTCGCTCCCCTATTACCGCGCCAGCCAGACCGATGCGCAGCGAGGCGAGGGCGTGTTTGATAAATCAATCCACGCGCTCCGTCTTCTCAATCGACTCGGCTACGGCCAGCCTGGAAGCGGGTTGTCGTTGAATCTCGTATGCAATCCCGTGGGAGCCTTTCTCCCTCCCAAGCAAGAGGCGATCGAAGCGCAGTTTCGAAAGGAACTCCGGGCGCGCCATGGCATTGAGTTCACCCATCTCTACACGATCACCAACATGCCGATCAGCCGGTTCCTTGAGTTTCTCTTGGAGAGCGGCAACTACGAGCAGTATATGGAGCGATTGGCCGGCGCCTTTAATCCCGCTGCCGCGGCCGGTGTCATGTGCCGCTACACAATCTCAGTGGGCTGGGACGGCGCCCTCTACGACTGCGACTTCAACCAGATGCTCGATCTGCCGGTGGGTTACGGCGCTCCCGCTCATATCCGCGACTTTGATCCGGCACAACTCAATCAGCGCCGGATCACAACCCGCAACCATTGCTTCGGCTGTACCGCCGGAGCCGGGTCGTCTTGCGGTGGGTCCGTCACTTCCTCAGACTAACGATGGAACTCTCCCTGCTCGCCTTCGCTCTCGTATTCGCTCTCGCCTTCGCAAACGGGGCCAACGACGTCTCTAAAGCGATCGCGACCTTAGTTGGCAGCGGGGTCACTGATTATCGGTCGGCTATTGCTTGGGGAACTGCCTGGACCGTGGTCGGCGCAGCGTTGGCTGCCTTTGTTGCAAGCTCGATGATCAAAACCTTCAGCCATGGCCTCGTCCAGACCGGCACAATCATCGAACCGGCCGTCACCTTGGCAGTCTTGACCGGGGCGATGGCATGGGTCCTCTTCGCCTCGCGCACAGGCCTGCCTGTCTCAACAACTCATGCACTCACTGGAGCCATCGTCGGCACCGGCTTTGTCGCCTTTGCCGGAGAAGGGTTGATCTGGCCCGCGATTGGAAAGAAGATCGCTCTTCCTTTGCTACTCAGTCCCTTTCTTGCCCTCACCGTCTCTCTACTCATCCATCCAGCTGTTCGTGCGCTCGCGAGGAAGTGGGAAGGGGCCTGCTTATGCGCAATGCCGGCTTCCCGTGCGTTAGTGGCCATTGATGCGCACGGGAGCACCAGAACCCTGTTTCAGACCACGAGCTTCGGCTCGCCGGTCATGGCAGTACCGTCGCAATGCGACCGCGCCGGCCTGCAGGGACTGGTTGTAGGACTCGATACGATCCATTGGCTCTCCAGCGGCCTTGCGTCGTTTGCCCGCGGCACGAACGATGCGCCGAAGATTGTGGCCATGCTTCTGCTCGGTAATGCGACCGCCGCATGGCCCAGCCCTTTGTCCCAGCTTCTCGCCTTCGGAGGGGTTGCCCTGGCGATGGGGCTCGGTAGCTATTTGGGGGGACTCCGCGTGACGGAAGTCCTCGCTGAGAAAGTGACGAAGATGAATCATGCGGAGGGGCTGTCTGCAAACCTGACCACGTCCTCGCTCGTGCTCGTCTCGGGCATGCTGGGACTGCCCGTCTCGACGACCCACGTCAGCAGTTCAGCGATAATCGGAATCGGCCTTCTCAAAGGCCTGAACAGCGTGCGCTGGACGACGGTTCGCGACATGGCCCTGGCCTGGGTGGTGACGCTGCCGGCGTCGGCTCTCCTCGCTTGTATCGCTTACCTCTTCTTCACCAGAATTCTCTAACAGGATGTTCACCGTTGCCGGGCACAGCCGGCACGATGAGATCATCACAAAACTGTCGCTCTCTTCTGAATGGAGTGGCGCTGGCATGGTGATCATGCCGAAGCTGAGGCAAGAAACCCACGAATCGATAAAGTGATCTCATCGCAGCCTCCGTGCCTGCCTGGGCTAAAAGACATCGGCCAATTCGCACACGCAACGCTCGCCCGCTTTGAGCCAATCGAGAATATCCAACCGCGTCTCACCTGGAAGCGCATGGCACAGTTCAGCTGTTCTGGCTCCGTTTCCCCCACAGTGGAGACTTAAATGAGCGATTGGAGATTATGGTGATTGCGTAGCCTCCAGGCAGTCTGCTATGTTGAGCGCCGTTAGAGATCTTTCGCAATTAACTTCGGTTGGATATTTCGCATGGTCTGGGACCCAAAAGATCCTTGGAGTAGGAAGAGCGACCCGCTTGAGGATGCCCTCAAGCAGGCGCAATCGCAATTCAAGAATCTGATGCCTTCCTTCAACAGCCTGATGCCCTCAAGCGGTTTCAGGAACATCGCCTTAGCAGCGCTGCTCATCTTTGTTGCCTGGAATAGTGCCTTTATCGTCGCCCCGGATGAGGAAGGCGTCGTCAAGCGATTCGGCGTCCCTGTCCGAACCGTGGGACCCGGCCCCCACGGGAAAATTCCTTTTATTGAAACCGTTCTGCAGCCGAAAGTCCAAAAGCTCCATCGTATCGAGGTGGGCTTCCGCACAGACCGGCAAGGCCGCCAACAGATGCTGGCGCAAGAAGCCCTGATGCTCACTGGCGACATGAATATCCTGGCCATACAATTTATCGTGCAATACAAGATTAAGGAGTCTGCGAACTTTCTGTTTAACGTCGCAGAAATCGATGAGACGATCGGCAAAGCGGCTGAAGCCTCAATGCGTGAAGTGGTCGGCAAGGGCAAGATCGACGAGGCATTGACGACCGGCAAGGCCCAGATCCAGCAGGATGCCCAGATACTCCTGCAATCCCTCCTCGACCAGTATCAGGGCGGCGTCCAGATCGCAGCCATCCAACTCCAGGACGTGAGTCCTCCCGAGGCCGTGGCGGCTGCATTCAAGGATGTAACGAACGCGAAGGAAGATCGAGAGAAACTGATCAACCAGTCTCAAAGCTATCGCAACGACATTCTCCCTAAAGCCCAAGGCGAAGCCGCTCAGGTCGTGAATCAGTCCAAGGGTTATGCCCAGGCGCGACTGAATCGCGCCCAAGGTGAGGCCAACCGTTTTCTGGCGACCTTGAAAGAATACAATCAAGCCAAAGATATCATCAGCAAGCGGATCTATATCGAAACCATGGAAGAAATCCTCCCGAACATGGAGAAAATCATCATTGATGGCAAGATGGGCGATCGTATGCTGCCGTACCTCCCGCTTGATCGTCTCAAACCCAGGACCGGCACTGCCGCTGAGGGCCAGAACCCATGACCAAGCAAGGGTTCATCATTGCCCTGGCCGTGGTGGTCGTTGGGTTGTTTCTCCTGGGGGCCTCACCGCTCTTCACCGTGGACATCACCCAGAGTGCGATCGTGGTCCAGCTGGGAAAGCCTGTTCGCAATATCACTGAGCCAGGGCTCTATGTGAAAATGCCGTTCATTCAAGAAGTCACTTATTTCGATAATCGCCTCCTGGACTACGACTCACAAGCCCAAGATGTGATCACACAAGACAAGAAGACCCTCCTCCTGGATAACTACGCCAAATGGCGAATTGTCGACCCACTCAAGGTCTATCAGAACTTTCAAACCCAACGGGGAGCGAGGCAACGGCTGAACGACATTATCTATTCTGAACTCCGAGTCGAACTCGGACGCCATGACCTTCTGGAAATCGTCGCGGATCACCGTGCCGATCTCATGAAAATTGTGACCCAGCGGTCGCATGAAAAAGCGTCCGCTTATGGGATCGAGATTCAGGACGTGAGAATCAAACGTGCCGACCTCCCTGAGCAGAACGAGAAGGCCGTGTTCGCGCGGATGCAAGCTGAGCGAGAACGGCAGGCGAAGCAATACCGTGCGGAAGGGGCCGAAGAGGCACAGAAAATCCGTTCAGAGGCGGAAAAGGATCGCGAGATTATTCTGGCTCAGGCATACAAGGAATCGGAGGAACTGCGTGGCGCGGGAGATGCGAAGGCTTTTAAGGTCTATGCTGAAGCCTACCGGCAGGATACTCACTTTTTTGAATTTACTCGCTCGATGGAAGCCTACAAGAAAACCTTCAAAGATAAGTCCACCCTGGTGGTGAGTCCGGATTCAGAATTCTTGCATTATCTTAAGCAGCGCTAGCCTTCAAGACAATCCTACAATCTCTCCCGTGCCTGGATCGATTCCAATGCGTTCGCCTGCCGGCTTCTTGGGCAATCCCGGCATGAGTTGAATTCCTGAGCAGACCGCCGTCAGGAACCCAGCTCCTGCAAGTATTCGCACTTCCTTGATGGGCAGCGTAAACCCGGACGGACGCCCCTTCAACGCTGGATCGTGCGACAGCGATAACGGCGTCTTGGCCATGCAAATGGGCAGCCGATCAAATCCAAGCTTCTGCGCCACCTCAATGTCTTGTTCGGCTTGTGCATCGAACGACACGGCCGAGGCTCCATACATCTGCATGGCAATAGTTTGGATTTTCTTCTTGATCGGCCAGACGACATCATATAAATGCCTGAACGTAGACGTTTTCTCTGTGGCTTTGACCACAGCCTTCGCCAACTCTTCGGCCCCTTTGCCACCATCGGCCCAATGGGTTGAGACAGCGGCATCCACCGCACCAACCTCTTTGGACTGCTCGCGAACCCATTCCAGTTCAGCCACCGAGTCATCGATGAAGGCATTGACCGCCACCACCACTGGCACCCCATGGGCTTTTACGTTCGCAATATGCTGCTCCAAGTTCGCAAAGCCTTTTACCAACGCCTCCTGATTAGGCCCTGTAAGCCCTGCCGAAAGCGGCACTCCAACCTTGACTGTTCCTCCGCCACCGTGAAGCTTGAGCGCGCGAAGTGTAGCGACCACCACGGCCGCCGCCGGCTTAAATCCTGAGAGGCGACACTTGATGTTGAAAAATTTCTCTGCCCCGAGATCACTCCCGAATCCAGCTTCCGTAACGACATAGTCTGCACAACGCAATGCGATGGCATCGGAAAGAATCGAACAGTTCCCGTGGGCGATATTACCGAACGGACCGGTATGTACAAATGCAGGTGTTCCCTCCAACGTCTGAACCAGGTTAGGCAACAAGGCTTCTCTAAGCAAGACCGCCATGGACCCAGCACATCCAAACTCTTCTGCCCGCACCGGCTTACCATCCGTTGTAAAGCCAACCAAGATCTGGCCGAGCCTGTGCCTCAGATCAGCCTGACTCGTTGCCAAAGCGAGCATCGCCATGACTTCGGAGGCTTCGGTAATCACAAACTGACCCGTGCGCCCAGCAGCGCCCTCTCCCAGCGAGACCTGCCGTAATGCCCGATCGCTGACTCCTAATGTCCGTGGCCAGGTGATTCGATTTCGATCTACTTGAAGCGCATTCCCATGAAAGAGGTGATTATCGACAAATGCGGACAAGAGATTGTGACTGGCGGATACGGCGTGGGCGTCGCCGGTCAAGTGGAGGTTGATTTCTTCCATCGGAAGGACTTGTGCTCTTCCTCCTCCTGTTCCTCCCCCTTTGATCCCAAACACCGGCCCCAATGAAGGCTGCCGAAGCGTGACGGCCGTTCGATGGCCAAGGCGGGAAAGACCCATGGCCAGCCCAATGGACGTGGTGGTCTTGCCTTCCCCGAGCGGTGTCGGATTGATGGCAGTCACAAGTACATACCTGCCGAGTGGGGAAGCATGAAGCCGTTCAACTACGTCAAGCGAAACCTTCGCCTTCAGTTTTCCGTACGGAAGTAGCTCGGTGGCCTGGATGCCAAGCTGGTCAGCAACATCCTGAAGTGGACGCGCCTTTACTGATCGGTTGATCTCAATATCTGTCATAGGTCGAGTACAGCCTGAACCCTACTGCCTGAGTGGCGCGGCAGTATAGCACAAGAATTGAGTCGATTCGGTGGGTGTCGTTGGATAGGAGGGATGAGTTCAGTCTGAGCACGCCATGAAACCAAGTTGGTTGTTGACGCGCCGGTGAGCGAAGCAGGAAAACTAACGAGCTATTCGAGGATGTACTTTACGGGATCTAGCGCCTGGCCATGAAGCTTGACCATGTAGTGCAAGTGGGGCCCCGTGGCTAGTCCGGTGCTACCGACTAACCCGACGACTTCTCCCCGTTTTACGCGCTGCCCCTCTTTGACTAATGCCTTGGCTAGGTGGCCATAGAGAGTTTCAATGCCGAATCCATGGTCAACTTTCACGAGATTTCCCAGCTTAGGATCGAAGCCAACCGCTGTGACTCGTCCTTGAGCCGAAGCCTGAACTGGCGCATTGGCAGCAGCCCCAATATCCAATCCGTCATGCCATGTGGGTTTTTCGGTGAATGGGGAAACCCTTGGCCCAAATCCTGAGGTAACCCATCCCTTCACTGGCCAAATGGATGGGGTTGCCGCCCACCGAGAAGATTTGTGTTCGGCAGCCAAGGACAACTCTTGAAGTGAATGTTCCTGGATCGTAGTCTCTTTTGACAGCCAATCTATTCCATCCTTGATTGAGGCAATCACTTCCTCTTCAGTGAGACCGCTCGAACCGGTAGATGGGCTCGTATGGTCAACTAGCGCAGCACCTTGACCAGTTTCCACTGATCTGACGTACTGACCTTCACCCTCATTCTTAGACATATTCTCAGTTGTAAGAAGGGAATGGCCATCGGGAATGGGAACATCCACACCACCTCGACCATTAACTATATCCCCTGCTTTCGGGTTCTCGATCCCCAACATGACACGAAGCCGTTGATTGACCTCCTTCATACTCATCAAACGCTTCTTCAAATCGTCGACGGCACCCGCAAATGCTCCCGTCTGTTCCCGTGCGTTCATGGCTTCTTCACGGAACGCTGAGAGTTCCCAGACTTCGCCGGTTCTAATCACGTAGTGCGCGATGACAAGAATATTGACTAGAGCAAAAATAGCTCCTACAATCAATAGCTTACTGACAAGTTTGCGAGCAAAACTAAACCGCAGTGGCTTGGCTGTTGCGCCACGAAAGATCACGACGGTATAGGCATCGCTATCTTCTGCGCCGTTCACTTGTCCCATGATTCTCACCCCTTAGCCGAGTGGGCGGCTTCGCTTCCTACTCATTTAGTTCCTGGCGAGTGTATCGATCCAGATCGCTTCAGTCAACCCCTCATTTTGGTATTAAAAATACTCCTTCAGTACCCAATTAGCTGTGGGTCTCACTTTGTACCCATCCAATATATTGATTAAGGCCTTCCTTAACCGGCAATGCGATAATTTCAGGAGTTTCATACGTATGCATCGCCTTGATCGCTTTTTCGAGTGCACGGTACCGAGGTTTGGTTGACTTCAATAGAAGAAGAACTTCTTGTGCCTTGACAACTTTTCCCTTCCAACGATAAATCGATTGAATCCCCGAGATGATATTCGCACAGGCAGCCAGCTTTGCATTCACCATTTCTTCGCCAATCCTTATCGCTTCTTGCCGATTTTCTGCCGTAACCAAGATAACAAGGACTTGCCCTGCTGATTTCTTCAAGAGGGGCCGGGCCATTATAGCAAGATAACCTTTCCGCCCTGCAATGATCCCTGCCATTCTCTCTTTATAGCAGAATGGTAAAGCAATTTCTGGGCCTACTACGTATGCAATTACATGATTATTACAACTTATCAATATCTTATGATGTTATGCTCACGATCTAACCTTTGTCAGCTCTTTTTCATATCTAAACTGTATCGCCACAAAGCCTCACAAAGGCAAGAGTTGACAAAAATGTACATTTTTTGTCGTCTCCTTTTCCTGACACAATGGGATGGGACCTTAATCAGTTATCCACTCTCCATCTGAAAAACGGCCAAGCCGAAGACGCCATCAGGCTCATTGACAAGCTTTTTACCCCTCACATATCATAATGACATCGACCAAGGAGGACACTTGATGGGCTTTGTCATTTCCCCAAAAGAACTGAAAGCACGCCTTGATAAAGGCGACAAACTAGTCCTTCTTGATGTGAGAGAGGAATGGGAATATTCCCTTGCAAAGCTGAACGGCTCAATCCTAATTCCCCTCGGAACGATCCCTCAATCACTCACTCAGTTGAACCGCGACTCAGAGATTATTGCCATCTGCCACCATGGCATGAGAAGCGCTGACGCGACAAATTTCTTGCTTCAACAGGGATTCCCTAATGTAAAGAATTTGGTGGGCGGAATTGATGCCTGGTCAATCCAGGTGGATGGAACTGTCCCTCGATATTAACCCAACCCCACCGAGGCCCATAGTACATGTGCTCTCCACCCTGTCTCAACGGAACAGTCGATTCTAGCGCATCCGCTCGCGGAAGTAGTCGACGGTGCGCTTGAGCCCTTCACTGAGTTCGGTTCTTGGCTCCCAGGACAATTCCTGATGAAGCTTGTTCGAGTCAATCACACTCCGTACCTGTTCACCAATTTTAGCTGGCCCATGAACTTCCTTACATGTCGAATTCGTGTGCGCGATTAAGATCCTGAGCAAATCGTTGATTGAGGTTTCTTCTCCCGTTCCAACATTATACGTCCCTTGTGTTTCCTGACCCATCACCGCAAGGTTTGCCTCAACGACATCTTCGACATAGATGAAGTCTCGCGTTTGCCGCCCATTCCCATTGACAACCGCTTGCTCGTTATTCAGCAGCTTCTGAATAAAGATCGCGACCACGCCGGCCTCTCCATCAGGATCCTGACGTGGACCATAGACATTGGCATAGCGCAGGCTCACTATTTGAAGTCCGCTCACTCGTTGATAATAGGAGAGATACTGCTCCCCGCACAGCTTGCTGATGCCGTACGGCGACAGCGGTCTTGTGACATGGGACTCGGGGACAGGATAGATTTCCTGTTCGCCATAGATGGCCCCACCGGATGAAGAGAACACCACCTTTCGCACACCGTGTTTGATTGCTTGCTGTAACACGTTCAGCATCCCAAGGACATTCACCTGGGCATCGAAAATTGGATCTTCCACAGATTTTCGCACATCCATCTGTGCAGCAAGATGCATGACAATATTGGGCCTCTCGTTGCGAAACACCCGTTCAAGTCGCCAACTCTGAATATCTAGCTTGCAGAAACGAGCGGCACGATTGAGGTTTCGTCGCTTCCCCGTGGACAGATTGTCTACGATAACAACCTCATGTCCTTCTTGAACAAGACGATCGACCAAATGCGACCCGATAAAGCCGGCACCTCCGGTCACGAGTACTTTCATGCATGCTCCCATCGCCTATGAATTCGAGCCATCACCTGTCCACCACCCACACGGTCAGGCTGTTATCTCGCGGACAAATCCAACAAGAACCTCCCGATTCCCTTTTCGCCCCATCACGGGGGAATCAAGCACGCCTTTCAACTGAAGCCCCAAATTGGCGGCACAGGCGATGACCTTCTCAGTCACCGCCTCGCGCTGCGCATCATCTCGGACGATTCCACCTCGTCCTACCTGACCCTTACCGACTTCAAACTGTGGCTTCACTAATACCACGACTACTGCGGAACTATTGAGTAGGTGAACGACCGGGGGCAATACCAGGGTCAGAGAAATGAACGACACGTCGATCACCGCCAGGTCGATCGGCTCAGGGACCGCTGCACGGTCAACATACCGAATGTTGGTCCGTTCGAGCAAGACAACACGCAAATCCTTACGGAGCCTCCACTCAAACTGTCCATACCCCACGTCGATGGCATAGATACGGGTGGCTCCTCGCTGCAACAAACAATCGGTAAACCCACCGGTTGAACACCCCACATCCAAACCGATTGTCCCTCTCGGGTCGATATGGAAGGCATCAAGGGCTGCTGCCAATTTGTCACCCGATCTACTGACAAACAATGCAGGCTGTACGATCTCGATTCGCGCATCCAGCGGCACCAACTTCGCTGGCTTGTCCACCATAATCCCATCAACCGATACTCCGCCTGCCAAGACGGTTCTGGCTGCGGCTTCCCGACTGGGTACCAAACCCTGAGCTGCAAGCACACAGACCAACCGTTCTTTGTGAACACGAGGAAGGGTAGCCATATCGACTAGGGAAACCACTCATTAGGGCATGGATGGAAATAGAGGCCTGTACTCGAGAAGCTAGGAAGACGGTTCATCGGCTGCGTCGTCTGGAGAGAAGGCGTGGATTCGTTTCTTGCCGTTCTTATCTTGCACAAGCACTTCTACTTTATGTTCGGCCTCCTCAAGAATCTTGAGACAATTCTTAGAAAGGCGAATGCCCTCTTCAAAGATCTTGAGCGACTCATCTAGAGGGAGATCGCTTTTTTCCAATTCTCCAACAATGGCCTCCAACCGTGCCATTGCCTGTTCAAACTTCACCGCTGCCACAGCACGCCTCGTTATAAATAGTTATACAGGTGGAGGCCCATTATACTCGACCGCACCGCGATTTCAAACTGAGGAATCATCGCACACACGCGTGACCATGCAGCCCAATCGCCCAGTTGCCAATTGAGCCTCCAACTCCTGTCCAACCTCCACGTCGCTCGCGCGATGAAGAATTTGACCGGCCGGAACCGTTTGAAGAATACTGTAGCCACGTCCAAGAATCGCCAAGGGACTCAGGGTATTGAGCTGTGCCAGCGTGGCGTGGATCCGGTGACGATGCTGCGCCAATACCACGCCCATCTGCCCTTCAAGACGCTTCGAGAGTTGCGGGACTGTCGCCAAACCTTGCTTGATCGCAAGAATAGGATTGAGACTGGATAGATCTCGCTGCGCACCATGAAGCCGTTCACGCCCAGACGTGAGCAGTTGTTGGACTATCTCGCGCAATCGATCCACCACATCATCGGTCCGTTGCGCCGCGTCCTGAAGGCGCAAGCGTATATCTGTTGCCCCTCGAATTCCTGCATCGAGCCGCTGCCGCTCGAAGGCACAATGCCGGAGCATCACCTGTCCCAAGCGGACCTTCAACTCCCGCATTCGTTCCACGATCTCAGCCAACACCGGGACCACAGCCTCCGCTGCCGCCGACGGCGTCGGCGCTCGGAGATCGGCGACGAAGTCAGCAAGCGTCACATCGATTTCATGGCCGACAGCCGACACCACTGGAACATGGGAAGCTGCAATGGCCCGCACCACGATCTCCTCGTTGAAACTCCAGAGATCTTCCAATGAACCTCCGCCTCGCCCGACAATGATGACATCCACAGAGCCCAGGTCGTTCAAGGCGGATAGCGCCCCAGCGATTTGACGCCCAGCACTCTCCCCCTGGACTTGTACCGGGGCGATAAGAATATGGAGCGTCGGCCAGCGTCGCCGAAGGACGGATAGGATATCTCGAATGGCTGCCCCGGTTAGCGATGTGACAACACCCACTGTACGAGGAAATGCCGGGATCGACTTCTTTCTTTCCTGATCGAATAGTCCCTCCACCGCTAATCGTTCTTTTAATTGTTCAAATGCCAGCTGTAGCGCGCCAACTCCTTTCGGCTCCACCGTGTCGAGTACGATCTGATACTCTCCGCGTGGTTCGTAGACCGTGAGCCGCCCCCGCACGAGCACTTGTAGCCCTTCTTGCAAGACAAAGCGCAACCGCACCGCGTTAGATCGGAACAGCACCGCGCGAATTTGACTTGTCTTGTCCTTGAGTGTGCAATAGACGTGTCCCGATCCCGGAGCACGGAGATTGGAGAGCTCACCTTCCAACCAGACCTCAGAGAATTGTTCTTCGATCGAGGTGCGAAGCAGTCCCGTCAACTCCGAAACCGTCAAAATCCGTTTCGGAGGAACAACCTGACCAGGGGAAGCGGGGAAACCGGAAGGGCTCGTGGTGGGTCTCCTTTAGTCGATGAGGCGAATTCGTTCGATCGAAAGTGCCTTGCCAAGGCGCGCATCAAGTTCGAGCAGCACCGCGCAAAAGATGGCGGGACCTGAGGCCACTTCAAAGCGCCGTGGCATCCCGGTTAAGAACTTTTCGATCGCCAACTCTTTCTTCACCCCGATTACGGAATGGAGTGGACCGGTCATCCCTATATCCGTCACATATGCAGTCCCCTTCGGGAGAATCTGATCATCGGCCGTTTGCACATGCGTATGGGTACCCACCACGGCGACGACCTCTCCGTCCAGATAGTGCCCCATCGCCATTTTCTCTGATGTAGCCTCCGCATGCATGTCAACAATCACGGCAACCGTTCGCTTTTTCAGCGCGGCCAATTCTTTTTTGGCCACCTGGAACGGACAGTCCAAAGTCGGCATGTACGCACGCCCCATCAGCTGGAGGACGCCGAGCTGTTCTCCGCCGGCCGACTCGACCACCACACTTCCGTTACCCGGCACGCCACTCGGATAATTCGCCGGCCGAAGTAGGCGTGGCTCTCGGGGAAAGTAGTCGAGAATTTCCTTCTTATCCCACGCGTGATTCCCGGTCGTAATCACCGCGAGGCCGAGGTCGAACAACTCTTCTGCCAGCTCCGGCGTGATGCCAAACCCGCCAGCCACGTTCTCTCCGTTCCCGATCACGATATCGATTTGCCGCTGAGCCACTAACCTGGGAACAGCCCTGGCCAAAGCTCGTCGCCCAGGCTCACCAAAGATATCGCCAATGAAGAGGACCTTCATTTGGCGTACTCCACATACCGGCTCTCTCGAATCACAGTCACTCTGATCGTACCGGGATAAGTCAGTTCCTGCTCAATCTTCTTCGCCAAGTCCCGAGACAGTTGGAACGACTCGGCATCGGTGATGTCTTCCTGTCGAACGATGACGCGGATTTCTCGACCCGCTTGAATAGCATAGGCCTTCTGCACCCCCTTGATGGTTGTGGCAAGCGAC
>Ga0068871_100001940_pt1 | contig 13999 bp, 11 predicted proteins | sample KBSMisM72_FD_72750 | JGI IMG/M metagenome (GOLD analysis project Ga0068871, IMG submission 72750) | Miscanthus rhizosphere microbial communities from Kellogg Biological Station, Michigan, USA - KBS Miscanthus M7-2 | ecosystem: Host-associated > Plants > Roots > Rhizosphere > Soil ... | reverse complement strand
GCTCAGCCGCCATCTCGAAATCGAAACCTACACGTGGGATGTCCTGCCCGATCACCTCAAGACCGGCGACATCGTCGAATACGTGTGTCGCGAACTCGAGTGGGTCAAAGGGCAGCTCGCATAGCTGCGATCACGAGGCCGGACAGGTAGGATGGTCTTTCCATCCCGTCCTGCCCATCCCGCTCGTCCCGCCTCAGAATCGGTACCCCAGTCCAAACGTCATGCCGTTCGTGCTCAGCGGCGACGCGCTGAGTGTGGAATCGGCAGCAATTCGCGAATAGCGGTACGCCGCGTCGATCACCCATCGCTGCGCGACGGGAATCAGCACGCCGCCGCCAACCGTGTACATGAAGGCGTTGCTCGCCAGCGGCGGCGTGAACACCCCGCTCGTCGTCAGGTTCGACGTGACGTCCTGCCCCGCCGCCGGCGTCGATCCGTCCGGCATCGTCCCGCTCGCGAACACGAACTGCTGGGTCGGATTCAGATGCGCAACGCCGGCGCCGCCGAACACGTACGGCAGAAACAGATCCGACGATGGGATTTCGACGCGTACGCCGCCGATCGAGTACACCGCCGGCAGCGTGCCGGTGCCGGTGACGTTCAATCCCTGCGTGCTCTGCAGCGAGTTGACCGTGCTGTTCAAACTCGGCGTCAAGTCGCCCTGAAGATTCTTGAACCACCCGAGATCGCCGAACACCATCACATGCGGCGCGACCCGGACGCCGCCTTCGATCAGCACGTCCCCGGTCGTCGAGCCTGTTGCCGCCTGAAACCCGCCGAGCCCGGTGACGTAGGCGGCGGCGTCTTGCCAGCCGCCGTTCTGCGCGTGCTCCTGCGCGAACAGCGGCGTTGCCGTCAATGTCGCCAGGGCCATCACTGCCACTGCCATTCCCAACGTTCGCATACGCTTCCTCCTGATCGATCGAAGCGATCGCTCGGCGTGGCGATGTGCAGACGGGATACCATCGTGCGCCGCGACGCGCGAGTCGACAGAGTCCGTTGTTGGCCCACGAACCGTAAACTCCGCATCCAGAAATCCGCAAGGAATCTCGGGCGCCGTGCACGAATAAACAATCGACGTGTCGTTGCGAGAGGACGCGCTGTCATCCGTCACGAACAGCGGATTCTTTTATGGCGAGATCGTGAGCGGCCTGACGCGATCGCGTAACAGCGCGAGAAACTCGTCGCTGCGTGTCACCATCACGCTGTGGCCGGCATTGGGAATCAAGACAAGTTCTTTTCGCGGCGCGCGAATACCCGCGACGTAATCTCGGACGGGCGCCACCGGCGTCACGTTGTCCTCTGCGCCTTGAAACACGAAGAACGGAATCGCGAAGTCCGTCCCGAACGAAGGAATGTCGAGCACCTTGACCTGATCGCGAAAGTACTCGTCGCTGCTCAACAGGCCCCTGGCGAAGTCGACGAAGTCGAGCGGTCCATCGGGCGACTCGAACAACACCATCGACACGCCTTCCCGGAAGGACGGCTGACCGGGCTCGAATGATGTCGCCCACTTCGTGTGCACGCCTTCCTTCCGTCCCTCGTCCCACGGCGGCGGCCCGATGGCGTTCAACTCGCGAGTCGCCTGCTGGTTGTGCCGGAGCGCCGCCTCCGCAAGCAATTGCTCGTAGGCGATCTTCTTGTACGTGCCCTGGTTCACAGCCTGCCCCGTCCCGACGTACGCGTAGAAGAGGTCGGGCCGCGCGTGCGCGATCTTCGTGCCGAGCATCGAGCCCCAGGACAGACCAATCAACACGAGCTTCGGCTTGTGCAGCTTCGTGCGGAGAAACTCGGCGACCTCGATCCCATCCTGCGCCATGCGATCGATCGTGATCCCCGCAGAGAGCGGTCCCGATCGTCCGTACGTGCGACCCGCGCCCCGCTGATCCCAACGGACGACCGTGAAATCGCGAGTCCACGAGAAGAAGTAATCGCGTGAAAGGAAGCTGGAGGCCATTCCCGGTCCGCCGTGCAGCAGGAGGACGACGGGATTCTGTCGATTCTGTCCGCGAATGCTGATCCACTGCTCGATGCCGCCGATGCGCGGGAACAACTCCTCGTCGATGCCCTGCACGGGGTCGATGCGAGTGGCGGCGTTGATGGCGTGCTGACGATACGCGCGATAGCCGAGAGCGGCCGCGATCACGACGACGGCGAGCATCAGCGCGACCACGAGCACCCGCTTCACCGCGCGCCAAATCTTCCGGCCCATACTGTCCTGGGATGATACGCAGCGTCCCGACCACTAGTTGCGGCTGGGATATACTCCTACGGCCTTTTTCAGTATTTCGGGAGAACAGACGACATGAGCGAACGTTTGAGTGGCGTGGACTTCAAGAAGCAACTGCGGGCGGGTACCCCCAAGCTGGGACTGTTTCTCAATTCGCACAGCCCCACGGTGGCCGAACAGCTGGCGTTCAGCGGCTACGACTGGCTGCTCGTCGACACGCAGCACGGCCCGATGGGCAACGAGAGCCTGTCCGGCATGCTCTCGGGCATCTCGAACGGCGGCGCCAATTCCATGGTGCGCGTCGGCGGCTACAGCGATCGCGCGGGCATCCAGCAGTCGCTCGACATGGGCGCCGACGGCGTGCTCGTGCCGTACATCAACAACGCGGAAGAAGCCGCCGCTGCGGCGAGCTGCTGCCGCTATCCGACCGCCGGCACCCGCTCGGTCTATTTCCCGCAGCGCTCGATGAACCGCGAAGGCCTGCTTGGCTACGCTGGCAGCTGGAACGACAACGTCATCTGCGCGCTGCAAGTCGAAACGGCCGACTGCATCAAGAACATCGACGCGATCGCCGCGGTGAAAGGCGTCGACATGCTCTTCCTCGGCCAGAACGATCTGTGCATGTCGATGGGGCTGTACGAAAAGTACAAGTTCCCCGACATGTACACCTCGCCCGAGCTCAACGATGCGACGACGAAATTGATCAACGCCGCCAAGAAGAACAACATCATCCTCGGCATCTTCCTGTTCGGCACCTCGCGCGTCGGCGAGTTCCTGGAGAAGGGCTTCGTCTTCCAGAGCGTCGGCAACGACCTGCATCACATCCTCACGCAGGCGGGCGCGTATGTGAAGGACGTCGAGGGGATCGCGAAGGGCAAGTGGTCCAAGCGAAAGTCGGCGCTCGTGTAGTACGTTAGACAGGATGCAGCTCGCAGAGCGAATGTCCCGGATCGGGACGGAGTCCGCGTTCGAAGTTCTCGCCAAGGCACGGGCGCTGGAGAAGCAGGGCAAGTCGATCATCCATCTCCAGATCGGCGAACCGGACTTCCCCACGCCCGCTCACGTCGTCGAAGCCGGCCAGAAGGCGCTCGCAGAAGGCTGGACGAAGTACGGCCCCACGCCTGGATTCCCTGAGCTGCGCGAGTCCATCGCGCGCTATATCTCGAAGACGCGCGGCATCAGCGTGTCTCCCGACAACGTCTGCGTCGTACCAGGCGGCAAGCCGATCATGTACTTCAGCATGACGGCGCTGCTGAATCCCGGCGACGAAGTCATCTATCCCGACCCCAGTTTTCCGATTTACGAATCGCTGGTGCACTTTCTCGGCGCGAAGGCGATGCCCGTGCCGCTCGTCGAGAGCCGCGGCTTCTCGTTCGATCTGAACGTGCTCGAGAAGAGCCTCTCGCCGAAGACGAAGCTGGTGATTCTGAACTCGCCGGCCAACCCGACCGGCGGCGTCATCCCTCGCGACGACCTGCAGAAGATCGCCGACCTGCTGCGCGATCGCGACGTCGTCATCCTCAGCGATGAAATCTACTCGCGTATCTACTACGAGACCAAACCCGAGTCGATCACGCAGTTTCCGGGAATGGCGGAGAAGACGATCATCCTCGACGGCTTCTCGAAGACGTACTCGATGACCGGCTGGCGGCTCGGCTACGGCGTGATGCCGAAATGGATTGCCGACGCCGTCAACCTGATGGCTGTCAACGCGACGTCGTGCACGGCGAGTTTCGTGCAGCGCGCCGGCCTTGCCGCGCTCGAAGGGCCGCAGGACGCGGTGGACGCGATGGTCGGCGAATTCAAGAAACGCCGCAACGCCATGGTCCAGGCGCTGAACACGATTCCCGGGTTCCGATGCTCTCTGCCCGCGGGCGCGTTCTACGCGTTCCCCAACATCACGGGGACGAAGATGTCGTCGAAGGACGTGGCCGATTTGCTTCTCAACGAAGCCGGCGTCGCCTGCCTCAGCGGGACGGCGTTCGGCCAGCAGGGCGACGGCTTTCTGCGCTTCAGCTACGCGAATTCGCTCGCGAACATCATGGAAGCGATCGAGCGGATCAAGAAGGTGTCGGGAAAGTGGGCCTGAAGTTCCTCGCCGCCGCCGGCTTCGCGGCAATTGCGATTCTCGGCGGCGCCGCGGCGCAGGACAGTTCGAACCGCGGCGAGCAGGTTCAGAACGCCGCCTGCCTCGGCTGTCACGACCTTCGTCCGATCGAGACGGCTTCGTACGACAAAAGCGGGTGGAACGACGTCGTCTCGTCGATGATCGCGAAAGGTGCGGAGGTCAAGGACGCCGACAAGCCCGCGCTCGTCGACTTCCTCGTCCGCAACCACGGCCCTCTGCCGGACGGCCCCGGCAAACAGATTCTGCTCAACACCTGCACGCTGTGCCACGACCTCGGCCGCGTCCGCGCGCACACAGTCTCGCGAGAAGAATGGGAAGAAACGCTGTCCGCGATGCTAAACGAAGGCGCGATGCTGTCGGACCAGGACTTCCCCGTCCTGCTGAATTACCTCGCCCGGAACTTCAGATAAGCGGGATTAGCCACGAAGTCACGACGACACGAAGACGCACGAAATAGATTCGTACAAAACGCCTCTTCGTGTGCCTTCGTGTTTTTCGTGTCTTCGTGGCTAAGGCGCGAAGAACTGCTTCACGATCGCGAGCCGGCCGAGCCCGAAGCCGTGGTACTGCGACGGCGGCGCTGGGTACGGCTGACTCTCGATGACCGCGGCGCCCTCGAACAGTTCGTTGTAGACGACCATCGGCCCGTAGGCATCATAGATGTGTTGCTGCGACATCGCGGTCTTGATCGCCTGCGCGGCACCGAATAACTCGTCGCGGGACCGCGGATACATCGGCACGGTCTTCGGCGATCCATCTGCGTTCGATCGCCCGGGATACCGGCTGTCGTCGAACGCGGCTTGGAACGTCGGAATGAACAGCCGGTACCTTCCAGGATGCTGCGCCTCGTACGCGCGCAGGAAGTCGCGAAACACGACCGACGACCAGTACTGCTCGGTCATCGCCCGTGAGTAGTTGCCCTCATTGTCCGGATCGAGCACCGAGTACGCCATGAAGCCGTCCAGCGCATCGACCCTCGCCGTCGCCGCCGCGTCGCCGTCGCGGGGCTTGTGGGTCTCGCTGCCGATGAACGCAACCGGGTACCGCGCCTTGATCTCGTTCAGCAGGCTCGCGAAATCACCGAGCATGTTTTCGGTGTTCCACAGATAGATCACCGCTCTGCCGTTCATCGTGACGTAGTAGTCGATGTAGGGAACGACGACCTCACGGAACATGAAGTCGACGTCCTGCGTGAAGACGGCGCGGTTGTACGGATCGCTCATGTCGAACGTCGGCGTCGCATTCTTCGTGGAGACGTCGAGTTGACGCAGACGCGTGCCGTTGATGTGCTCGTAGCCGAGCATGAACACGCGGCCGAGACGATCGACCTGCGCGAGGTAGCCCTGCTTCCAGCGCACGAAATCGGGATACTCGGGATTCGGATTGAACTCGAGGATGTCGAGCGCCGATCCGTACTCATTGAGCTGCTCGGCCGATCGCCGCAACTCCGCCGGGCTTTGTGGCAGGGCCGCGTCCCACGCGCTGGGCGTAGAGAGCGACGACACGGGCCAGACGGTCGACTGCTGCGGCACGAATGGCCAGTTGGAGTAGATGGCCGCCCACCACCCGTACAGATTCGAGATTTCCTGTCCGTCGACGCGGTCTGGCAGGGTGGCGAGCGAAGCGTGGCCGACCAGCAGGACGGCCACGAGAAACGCCACGACGATGGCAGGACGGGCGGGACGGGCAGGAAGGGAAAACGAAGTTCTGCCTTCCAGCCTATCCAGCCAATTGATTCGCAACTAAGGTCTATTGGTAACCGGGGCGGCTCGTTCCGAACACAGTTCGACGACGCAGATGGAGTCGACGACGCGGTTCGGCGGAGGCACCGTCATGCCGCGCTCGGTCATCAGCTTGCGAATCAGCGACGCCGTTTCGGGCCGCGCGACCGCCGACTGCACGCCGACACGGACCAGGCCGTCGGCGTAATCGAGCGCATCCCACGTGTGGCCGGCGAGCTTCGACGACGCGGTGTTCGTATCGCGGCTGCCGCCGTCACGCTGATCCAGCTTCGCACCGTGGGCGACGAGGAATTGCACCACGTCGTTGCGGCCTTTGAGCGCCGCGCCCATCAGCGGCGTGCGCCCGTCCTTGTTGGCGCCATTCACCGGCAGGCCGAGGTACACGAGCATCTTGACGGCGTCGAGATTCTCTTTCGCGGACCGCTCGTAGGTGACGCCTTCCACCCAGCCGATGCCGCCTGCCGCCGTCAGCGCTGTGTCGCCATGAGCCGTCGCGATGAACGGATCGGCGCCCCAGTCGAGCAGCAATTGCATCAGCTCGACGTCGCTCGACTGCGCGGCGCGGACAAACGGCGTGCAGCCGTCCTCGTAGAACCATTGCATCGTGAAGATGGTCCGCGTCAGCGTGTTGTCCTTCGCCGGCCTGTTCGGATCGGCGCCGTGCTCGAGCAGCAGCTTGAGGTACTCGAGATGGTCCATGTCCGGCTTCGGCACCGGATAGTCGCCGCCCTCGATGTTCCGGTTGTCGGTGGCCAGATAGAGGGGCGTCCAATTGCCCTTGTTCGCCTTGTTGACGTCGGCGCCGCGCTCCATCAGGTATTTGCCGAGGACGTAGTGACGGTTGTTCGTCGCGGTCAACAGCGGCGTCCAGCCGTACTCCGTCGTCTGATTGATGTCTGCACCAGCGTCGAGTAGAAGCTTCGCCGACTCGAGATCACCCTCGCGCGACGCGAACGTCAACGCGGTGAGACCGCCGCCACCGCTGCCCACAAGTCCGGCGACGACCACTTCGTTGTCGTCCTGTTCGTCTTCGCCCGCGCCGGCAGCCCCACCCGCGCGACCTGAAGCCCCAGCTGCGTTGCCGGCGCGCGCGCCGCGGCCGCGTCCACGTCCTGCGGGCGCCGCCGCTTGCGGCTGCGGCGCCGGCGCGGCTTCAGCCTGCTGCAAACGCGCGAGTTGCTCGCCGATGGTCGGCGGCCCGTTGTAGAGGCCGTTCTCGCGTTCGTATTTCAGTTGCTCTTCGTACGTCCGGCCTGCCGCGGCCGCGCGCTTGTAGCGCTCCGCCGCCTCTTTGACCACCTGCGTGTTCACTCGGGGAGCGAGGTAGTTTCGCGGCAGACCGGCAGGGCCCGACTTCGCCTTCAAGTCCGCGCCACCCGCCAGCAGCGCTTTCACGGCCGCGGGATGCTTCTGCTCCGCCGCCCACATGAGCGCCGTCGTGCCGCGAGTGTTTTCTCGGGCGTTGACGTTGGCACCGCCTTCGATGAGCACTTTGATCGCGTCTGGATTCCCGTTGCGTGCCGCGAACATCAGCGCCGTCTGTCCGTTGGCGGCAACTTCCTTCGCGTCCGCGCCGGCTTTCAGCAGTTTGCTGATCATCGACGCCTTGCCGTAGAGCGCGGCCATCGCAAGCGGCGTAGCGCCGTCGCGATTGGCTGCCTTCACATTCGCACCCGATCGAATGAGCAGGTCGACCAGCTCTTCGTCTTCGCGATAAATGGCCCAGTGAAGCGCGGTGGCACCGTCCACCTGAGGCGCGTTGACGTCGGCTTTCTGCTGAATCAGCGCGCGAACCGCGGTCTTGTCGCCTCTCATCGCGGCGTCCGCGACGTCACTCTTGCCGGCTCCGCGGGCGAAGATGGCCGTGGCGACGACGAGCACGACGGCACACGCGAGCACGCGACGGTTCATACCAGCTTCTCCAGCCGGCCGGTGCTGTCGCCCTGCTGATCCTTGTTGATGCCGTACAGATCCAGCACGCTCAAAAGAAGGTTGCCCGACGGGATGGTTTTCCTCTCGTACGCGAGATGGCGATTGCCCTTCAACTGCCCGCCCGCGCCGCCGACGAGGATGTGCGGCACATCGTAGTGCTGGTGCTGGTTGGAGTTGCCCATGTTCGTGCCGTAGAGCACCAACGAGTTGTCGAGCAGCGTGCCGTCGCCGTCTTTCTCTTCCTTCAGCTTCTGCGCGAAGTACGCCAGCGTCGAGACGTGATAGCGGTTCAAGTCTGCATACCGCCTGATCTGCGTCGGGTCGTCCTGGTGGTGCGAGCCGCCATGGAAACCGACGCTCACGCCGCCGTTCGGGAACAGATCGCCCTTGGGGAATGGATAGCTGCGGCCGGTCAGATCGCGCGCGCCAAGCAGCGTCGCGACACGGGTGATGTCCGACTTGAACGCAAGGCGCGTCAGATCGAACTGCAGCTTGACGTGTTCGTCGAACTGTTCCGGCACGCCCGGCGGCAGATCCATGACCGGCACTTTGTCCGTCACACCGGCCGCGATCTGGATGCGCCGCTCGATTTCGCGGATTTCATCGGTGTAGCGGCTCACCGTGCGCTTGTCCTCCGCGCCGAGGTCCTTGGTCAGGCCGGACAGCTCGCCCAATACCGAATCGAGGATGCTGCGGTTCTGCCGCATGCGCGACATGCGCTCTTCGGGCGTCGCGCCGCTTCCGAATAAACGCTCGAACACCACGGCGGGGTTGAGCTCCATCGGAATCGGGCTCGTGCGCTGGACGGTCTCGTTCGCCGGCGTCGGCACGTCAATCCACGAGATCGAATTCGTGTACGAGCAGCTATAGCCTTCGCCGCAGTTGCTCGAGCTCGAGTTCGGATCCTCGACTGCGAGCTGCAGCGACGGCAGCAGCGTCTGTTGTCCGATCTTCCGCGCGATTTGCTGGTCGATCGTCGCGCTGCCGACAGTCGCGTCCGACCCCGCGGTCTTGCGCGGCTTGATGCCGGTGAGGTACGCCGCGGCCACCCAGTGATCCGATCCGGTCGTCCCCTCGGGCGGTTCGGCCGATTTCGACCACAAGCCGCTGAGAATCACCGTCTGATCCTTCACCGGCAGCAGCGACTCCATGATGTACGGCAGCTTGTCCAGCGAACCTTCCTTCTCCGGCACCCAATAACCCGGCGCCATCCCGTGCGGATAGAAGATCCCGACGAATCGCGTCGGACGTTTGCCGGCGACGGTTTGCGCGAGCGCGGTCGCGGCGGGAATCATCGAATCGAGCAGCGGCAAGCCGAGCATCATTCCCGCGCCGCGAAGGAACGTGCGCCGCGGAATGTGTTTTTTCGACAGGAACATGACTTAGTCTCCCCCGGTGGTCGCAGGGTTCTCCTGCATCTTCATATTCATCTGGAACGCCTTGCTCTTGACGACGTCGAGGACGAGCGTCGAGAAGCGGTTGCCGCGGGCGGCGGCGTCGTGCGCGATCGAGCGGACGAGCGGCATGTCGCCGGCCGGGTCGAGCCCGCGTCCGAGCGCATACGTCAAGAGCTTCTCGGCAGCGACCTCCACGAACTGATCCGAATAGTTCGCGACGAGCCACCGGCGCAGACTGCTCGGTCCGTCGATTTCCGCCCCGTCGTACACCTTCGACTTCGGGTCGATCGGCTGGCCTTCGTCGAGCGTGCGCTTCAGCGCGATGCCGTCGAACGGTTCGAGGGCAAAGCCGATGGGATCCATCATGCTGTGGCACTGGATGCAGTCGGCGCGGACGCGGTGGTCCAGCATCTTCTGCCGCATCGTGGGCTCGTGGGCGTTGCCGGCCGCGTCGGCCGCGCGCGGCGGCAGCGCCGGCACGTTCGGCGGCGGATCCGGCGGGCTCATCCCAAGGATGTTGCCCATGATCCATTTGCCGCGAACCACAGGTGACGTCCGCTCAGGCTTCGAGGTCGTCACGAGGAACGCGCCTTTGCCAAGCAGGCCCCAACGATCTTCCATCGCAGGGGGCAGCAGCACGCGGCGGAACTGGCTGCCGTAGATGTTCTCGATGCCGTAGTGCTTGGCGAGCCGCTCGTTGACGAACGTGTAGTTCGCCGTCAGCAGATCGACGACATTGCGATCCTGACGGACGATGTCGTCGAACAGCAGTTCGACTTCGCGACGCATCGCCTGCCGAAGCGGGTCGTCGAAGTCCGGATAAATCATCGGCAGCGGACCGGAGCTGCCGAGCCCGCGCAGGTTGAGCCACTGGCCCGCAAAATTGACCGCCAGCGATTCGGCGCGCGGGTCCTTGAGCATCCGCCTCACCTGCTGCTCGAGCACCGCCGGCTCGTGCAGACGGTTTTGCACGGCGATGTTCATCAGCGTGTCGTCGGGGCCGCGGCTCCACAGGAAGAACGACAGACGCGACGCCAGGTCGAGATCCGAAATGCGATACGGCTGGCCGATCTTGGCCGCCACCGGCTCGGACTCGATGCGGTAGATGAACTTCGGCGACGCGAGAATGCGCGCGAGGGCATTCTCGATGCCCGTGTCGAAGCTTCCCCCTTCTTTGCGTCCGTCTTTGAAGAACGCCATCAGCGAGTCGACTTCGCCTGTCGCCGCGGGACGGCGGAACGCGTGCGTCGCAAGCTTCGCGACGATCTTTCGCGCACACGCGGCCTCATCGGCGGCATTGGTCGGTGTGCAGATGAAGATTTTGCGGCGGCTCGCCGAGTCCTTCGCCGTCGTCGAGTTGAACGGACCTTCGATGCGAACCGTGCCCACGTGTGGGAAGAACGTGAAGCCCGGCGTCGGTCCGGTTTGCAGCGTGTCGCGCTCGAAATGCTGATCGAGGTCGAGCACCGGCGCGAAGTTCGTCTGCGGGAACGTGACGCCGACCATGTGCTGGCCCGCGGTGACCTTCACCTTCACGGTCATCTTCGGAATCTGCTGCCGCTGCTGGAAAGTCTGCGGCGCCGCCGGGGCCGGGTCCTTGGTTCCACCGCAGTTGGGCGGCGTGACGCCGAAGCGCCCGCCGCCCTGCCAGTTGAGCAGCGCGAGACGCTCGCCGTCGAGCAGCACTTCGAGCTTCTCGCAGGGAACGGATCCGAATCCGGTCGGCGACATGTTGTCGCCGAAAATTGGCGTCGTCGTAATCGAGTACTCGCCGTCGGCCGGGAATTCGTGCGAAATCAGCATGCCGCCGCGAGTACCGAACGGCAGACCTTCGATGTGATAGTCCTGCGACGTGTCTTCCGGAGTTCGGTACACGACGAGCGTCGGCGGCGTCGCTTCACCGATCGCCAGACGGCTGATTTTTCCGGCAGCCGTCACGTACGATTCGACGAGCGTCGAGGAGATGCCAAGCGCGCCCGCGATGTTGTCGAACCCGTGCGTCGAGTCGTCGCTCGGGAGGTATTTCCCAGGATCGAGGTCGAGGTCGAGCAGATCTTCAATGGCGTTGGCGTATTCGGTGCGGTTGAATCGATGGAGTCCGGGAGCCGGCGTGTACGCCACGGCGGTGCGATCGAGCTCGTTCTCGAGCCAGGTGATCATCGCCCGGTAGGCCTTCGGCTCGGGACGTCGAACGTTTGCCGGCGGCATCATGCCCGCGCGCATCTTCCGCACGATCAGTTCGGCCTTCTCGGCGCTCTTGCGGATGTCGTGAAAATCGATGCTGTCGATCGTCAGCTTTCGCGACGAGTCGACGCCGGACGCCTTGGCCTTTTCGTTGTGACAGCTGACGCAGTAGCGCGCGAACAGGTCGTGTTCGGCGTCGGCGGTCAGCTCGTTCTCGGCATGTGCCGCAACCGGTGCGGGCGCCGCCGCCTTCGTCGTCGCAGGTACGGGCTTGGACGCTGGGGCCGCGGGGGCTGGCGCCTGCGCCGAGGACACCACAACGCAACTAAGTCCAATAACAGCAGCGACTAGAAACTTATTCATCTTGTAAGAGAATACCGCAGTTCTTCCAAGCGGCTGCGGCTCAGCTGGACCGTTCGGTCGATTCATAACAGCACGTAAACACAAGGGATAGCCTATGATTCTCAGCTCGGCACTGCCGCCATGTCGGCAGCACCGTCGCATATTCGGATGAGGCATTCATGAAAATCGGATTCATCGGTCTCGGTCGCATGGGCCAAGGCATGAGCGCCCGGCTACTTAGCGGCGGACACGACCTCCTGGTCTATAACCGCACCGCCGGAAAATCAGCAACGCTCGAGCAGACAGGAGCGAGAGTCGCGCCAACCATCAACGCCCTGTGCCAGGACCGCGAACTGGTCATTTCGATGGTCGCCGACGACGCAGCGCTGAACAACGTGACGCTCGCCCCTGGTGGTGTGCGCGACAACCTGCCCAAAGACGCCACATATGCCGCCATGGGGACGCACAGCGCGGCGGCAGTCCAGGCCGTCGCTACTGCATTCAAAGAAAAGGACCTTTCGTTCGTTGCTGCTCCTGTTCTTGGACGGCCCGACGCTGCAGCCGCCGGGCAAATCGTGATCGTCTGCGGCGGCGCTCCAGACGCGCTGAAGAAATGCGAGCCGGCCTTCAACACAATGGGCCGCAAGACGATGGAAGCGGCCAGCGTCCCTGAGGCCGCCATCGCCATCAAACTCGCCAATAACTTCGTGCTCGGCTGCGCCGTCGAGACGATGGCCGAGGGATTTGCCCTCGTGAGGAAATACGGCGTCAACCCCCAGGTCTTTTACGACGTGATGACGGAAGGCCTGTTCGCCGCACCGGCCTACAAGGTCTACGGGAAACTCATCGTCGACTCGTCGTACGACGCGCCCGGGTTTACGGTGAAGCTCGGCCTCAAGGACATCAAGCTGGCGCTTGCGGCCGCCGAGCTTGTCGGCGTGCCGCTGCCGAGCGGCAGCGTCGTGCGCGACCGGCTCATCGGCGCTATCGCGCACGGCGACGGCGACAAAGACTGGGCGGTGCTCGGACGGGAGCAGGCTCGCGCGAGCGGCTTGGAGTAGGCGATGCCAAACGGACTGAACGTCGCATTCATCGGGCTGGGCCGCATGGGCCGCGGCATGGCGCAGCGGATCCTGGAAGGTGGACACAATCTGGTCGTCCACGACGTCGTGCGTGCAGCCGCAGACGGGCTCGTCACGGCGGGCGCGCGATTCGCGGATACCGTCGCCGAGGCATGCCGCGACCGCGACGTCGTCGTCACTATGCTGGTCGAAGATGCGCAGGTCCTCGACGTGGCGCAGCGTCCGGGAGGGCTTTGCGCGTCGCTGCCGAAAGGCGCGATTCATCTCGCGATGGGCACGTACGGCGTCGCCGCGATTCGTGCGCTGGGTGACGCGCACGCCAGGGCGGGACACGTGCTCGTCGCCGCGCCGGTGTTGGGACGTCCGGATCTCGCGGCGTCCGGACAACTCGGCATCGTGTCCGGCGGTCCGGCGGATGCCGTCGCGCGTGTCGCGCCTCTGCTCTCGGTCATGGGCAGAAAGACGTTTCACGCGGGCGACATGCCGGAGTCGGCGACGGCCATCAAGCTTGCGAATAACATGGTGCTCGGCTGCGCGATGATCGCCATGGCGGAAGGTTTCTCGCTCATTCGCAAGTACGGCGTCGCCCCGCCGCTCTTCTACGAGGTGATGACAGAGGGCCTCTTCTCGTCCACCGCGTACAAGGGCTACGGCAAAACGATGGTGGAGCAGACGTACGACCACGTCGGGTCGCCGATCACGGTGGGCCTGAAGGACGCGAACCTCATCGCCGCCGCCGCCGATCTCGCGCGCGTGCCGATGCCGATGCACAACATCTATCGCGATCGGCTGCTCGGCGCCGTCGCGCACGGGGACGGCGATCGCGATCAGGCCGTGCTCGCGCGCGAGCAGGCGCGGGCGTGCGGATTGGAGTCGTAGCTCCGCCGGTGCTGCGCCGCTCACCGTTCGTGGTCGCCGCCGTCGCGTACACGGGGTTGGCGATCCTCCTGACGTTTCCGCTG
>Ga0068871_100001938_pt1 | contig 14005 bp, 7 predicted proteins | sample KBSMisM72_FD_72750 | JGI IMG/M metagenome (GOLD analysis project Ga0068871, IMG submission 72750) | Miscanthus rhizosphere microbial communities from Kellogg Biological Station, Michigan, USA - KBS Miscanthus M7-2 | ecosystem: Host-associated > Plants > Roots > Rhizosphere > Soil ... | reverse complement strand
TGACCAGGTCGCTACCGCTCCTTGTACTGACCCGATCCAAGTACGGTTCCTACTTTTCCAAAAATGGGATCGTGGAGTCTCATTTGTGAAATCCCAACACGAACTCACACGCGCGATTCCTAACAGATCCGATTGGCACAAGCTTTGACTCTCTGCGACTAATTCGCAAAGGAGTCACTATGGACGCGCTCTGGAAGAACATCACTTATTCCGTCCGCATGTTGCTGAAGAAACCGGGCGTCACGATTGTCGCCATCATCGCAATCGGCCTGGGCATCGGCGCCAACACCGCGATCTTTTCAGTCGTCAACACTGTTCTGCTGCAGCCGCTGCCGTACGAACAGCCTCAACAACTAGTGATGCTCTCGACCGAGCAACGCAATCAAGCTCTGGACGGCCGCGGCACCTTTTCAGTCCCTGACTTCTTCGACGTCCAGAAATCAGCGACGACGCTGCAATACGTTGCCACGGTTCAGCGCTCCGGCACAATCATTACTCAAGGCGGCGATCCCGAACGCGTGATCGGCGCGGTCGTCAGTTCGGATTACTTCTCCGTGCTCGGTGTGAAGCCGGAGCTCGGTCGCGTTTTCACGCGCGACGAAGATAAACCTGGCGCTTCGCCCGTCATTGTTCTGAGCCATGGTTTATGGCAGCGACGTTTCGGAGGCGATCAAAGCATCATCGGTCGTGAGATCGATCTCGGCGGCAAGACTACCGTTATCGGAATCATGCCGGCGGGTTTTGAATATCCGATTTCCGATGACGAGAATCAGGATTACTGGGAGCCGATTTTCTCCGCCGCATTCATGACGAAGGAAATACGCGAAGAACGTGCGAACCGCCTGCTCGACGTGATCGCGCGACTCAAGCCCGGTGTCACAGTCACACAAGCAAAAGCAGATCTCGATCTTCTTTCACGACAAGTCGAACACCAGTCGCCGGAGTCAAACACAAACGTAATCTTCAATGCAGTGTCGATGCACGAGAACGTGACCCGCGACTATCGCACGGCGCTATTCGTAATGCTCGGTGCGGTCGGTTTGGTGTTGCTGATCGCATGTGCAAACGTGGCGAATCTTCTTCTTGCTCGTGCCGTTGCGCGTCAGAAAGAAGTAGCCATCAGGATGGCGCTTGGCGCGAGCCGTCGCCGCATTGCCTCGCAACTCCTGACCGAGAGTGTTCTCCTGGCCTTGGCGGGCGGTGTTGTTGGCCTGTTGCTTGCGACCTGGGGAACCGAATTGCTCATCGCTTATGGACCAGCCGACGTGCCGCGGCTACATGAGGTCGCCATCGACCGATATGTGCTCGCGTTCACGTTTGGGATGGCGACGTTGACGGGACTCCTGTTTGGTCTCGTTCCCGCAATACAAGCCTCGAGACCTGATCCCGGCAACATGCTGAAAGAGACTGGACGTGGTTTGTCGCATGGTGCGCGTAACCGTGTTCGCAGTGCGTTGATCGTTTCTGAAGTAGCGCTGTCGTTGATGCTGCTCGCGGGTGCGGGTCTACTAATTAATAGTTTTTGGCGATTGTTGCACACTGATGCAGGCTTCGATCCGAGATGTGTGCTCGCGCTGGATATTCCGCTGAGCCGCGCGACGTATACAAAACCAGAGCAACGCTCGGCAGCGTTCCAACAGCTCATTCAACGCATGAAGAATGTTCCCGGAGTTCGCGATGCAGCAGTGGTCAGCAACGTGCCGCTGACGGATTTCGACGTTGAGGTGAGTTTTCAAATCGAGGGAAGAGCGCCATACAAACCCGGCGAAGAAGCGGTTGCTGATTACACCGTTGCGAGCGGCGACTACTTTCGAACGATGGACATCGCGCTGTTGCGTGGTCGCGTTTTTACTGATGCTGATGCGACAAATTCACCTCAGGTGACGGTCGTCAGCAATGCTTTTGCGAAGCATTACTTTCCAAACGACGATGCGATCGGCAAACGGCTCATTCTCGACGGAGACGACAAGACGCCGCGCGAGATCATCGGCGTCGTGGGAGATGTTCGGCGGAAGGGTCTTGATGTAGCTGTGCAGCCGGAGATGTACTTTTCTTATCTTCAAAAGCCAGAGCGGCGCATGAATGTTGTTCTGCGAACTGAAGCGCCGGACGCCTCGCAGTTAACACAGCCGGCACGCGCGGAAGTCAAAGCATTTAATCCGGCGCAAATCATCTGGCGTGTGCAAACACTCGAACAACTGCTGGGAACGTCAGTCGCTCCACGCAAATTCAATATGATGTTGTTGGCGATATTTGCTTCAGTCGCGCTGATACTTGCGGCGATCGGTTTGTACGGCGTGATGAGCTACTCGGTCAGTTGGCAAACACACGAGATCGGCATTCGCATGGCTCTCGGCGCCAGCCGCCGCGACGTGCTGCGGTTAGTAGTACGACAGGGAATGAAGATGACGTTGCTTGGACTCGCGCTCGGGTTAGTGGGCGCATTCTTCGTCTCGCGCGTTCTGATCGGAATGCTCTACGGCATCTCGCCAACTGACCCTCTCACCTTCACTGGCGTCTCAATCGTGCTGTTGGTTGTGGCGTTGCTGGCGTGCCTCCTCCCCGCGCGACGAGCAACACGTGTGGATCCGATCGTCGCGCTCCGAGCTGAGTAAATCGCAGCTTGGACAGGGTCAGTACCGTCCGCGGTAGCGGATGGGTACGAATCCTGATCGTTAACCCATCCGCTACCGCGGACGGTACTGACCCTGTCCAAGTTTGGTTTAAAGGTGCTCAAGAGGGAGCCGACGAGGGTCAGGAGGACGCCAAGGAGGCTTACGGTGCTCGGGGCTGAGAGGGTTTTGGAGGCGATGAGGGTGAGAGCGCCGAAGGTGACTAAATAAAAGGGGAGCATTCGATGTGTGGTGCGAGCGCGGAACCAGATGCTGGCCAGGTTTGACAGCAGGAGAATTGCCAGCACGGGTTGGAGCCATGGGGAGTAGGGGATTGTTTCAACGCCCGCGATTCCGAACAGGCTGAGGTACGCGGCCCAGCAGAATGGACACTTCGGGAAGAGTGCGAGCCCGAGTGCGACTGCGGTGCCGAAGACTGGCGAGGCGACGCGCAATTTTGGACGGTCGCGATTTTTCTTCAACACCTCGATTACTCGGTCTACAACCTCGCGTTCATTCCACTGAATCCGTCCGAAATATCCTGCCGTCTGACCTTTCGCGTCGAGAATGTAGAGTTCGATGCGGTGGCGGTTCACGAGCGACTCGATGAAGTTGACGCCGAGTTGGAAGTGTTTGCGAAGTGCATCGACTCCGTCCGGAGCGCGTAGCAGCCGATGTTCTGGCGCGAAGCGGATGCCTCGATGGTGGCCGTAGTTGAGAAGACGCTCCGGTAGATCAAAGCCGGGATCGTAAGTGATGGCGGCAGTGTTGATCTGATCGGCGAGGCCTTCAGACTCGAGGAGTTTTTGAATACGGGCGAGCTTGGTGATTGTCAGCGAGCACTTCAGCGGGTTGTCGCAACGTGTGTAGAAGAAAGCGACGATTGATGGGCGGCCGTAAAAGTATTCGCCGAAGGTTAGGGTGTTACCGTTTTGATCTTCGAGGACTGTTGAGTCAATCGACGAGGAACCACGTGCTGGACGCATCCAGGAGAAGAGATCTTTAACGCTGTCAGGCAACTGGCAGCAGTCGGTGTTGGTCTCGCTGTGCGTTTGGATACTCTTGAGAACCTCTTCGAGAATCGGTTGATATTTTTTAGCGAGTGCTGAGGGACCAGTTCGCAGTGATTCGACTTCCGGGATGATGGGGCGCGCGTGTGAGCCAAGCGAGGTTAACGTTGCGAGAAGTTCACGAACGGGTGTGGTTCCTTTGGTGCCGATCGCGAAGCCGCCGTAGGTTTCGAGGGATAGACGTTCGTCGCGATAGCGAATGTTGCTGATGGCACGCACGACGAACGGGGCGAATGCCGAGTTGGGGGTAGGGTACGAGCGCAGTGCGCGGGCAGCGGCGGCGACGAGGTATGGATCGACGCCGGTGTCGAGATCTTCGAGAACGAATGGGAGAGCGGCGTCGGGAAGTGTTGTGCGGGCGAGGGTGAGCATGACCCAGCCTCGCATGCGCACGACGGTTGCGGCGCCGCGTTGAGCGTAGAGAGGGTTAGATTCGTGGAGGAGGGGGAGTAGTTGAGCAGGAGGAAGGTGCTCAACGTGTTCACAAAACTCTTGTTCTGTTAATTCAACCATCGGTGCTCAAACCGAGGGCGGCCATGGAGGGCCGCCCCTACAGTACGTACTTCATTTCCCGTATCTACTCATGAAGCGTTTTGCGGACTTTTTGATTTTGGCGGACTTAGAGCTTCCGAGTTCGTCCACGCGGTTCAGCAACTGCTGATCTTTGCCAACGGCTTTTTCGTCGCCGAACTGCTCCAGCGCCGTTAAGGCCGTCGCCTGGATGTCGTCGTACTCGTTGTCGTCGAGCAACAACTCGCGTGCCTGCTCCTGAAACCGCTTCGGTTTGACTGACTGCAACGCTGCAGCTGAGATTTGCCGAATGTCGCGATCCTCGTCCTTGTCGCGCAACAACTTCTCGAACACAGGCGCCGACTTCGCATCCGCCGAAAGCAACCGCAGCGCTTCCCGCTTCGCTTCAGGATTCGGCGGCGCGTTTAGGATCTCACGCGCCACTGGATATGCTTCGGCGTGCACGTCGTAACTGAGAAGTTGCAGCGCTTTCTCAGGCGGTACCAGAGCTTTGCTCGGATCCTGCAATCCTTCGAGCAGTCGCTTTTGAACATAGCCGTCGTTCTCGCGCGCGAGAATCCCCAACACGCGCTGCCGTAATTCCTCGTCCGGGTCGTCCACCAACTCACGCAGCGTCGCGAAATAATCTTCACGATGCGGTTCAAACTCGATCACTGAAAACGTTGCAGCCTGCAGCGACTGAAGGGCAGCCAAGCGAACCTTAATCGGTTGCTGTCGATCGCGGAGTACGTCCAGCGACGCCTGCAAAGTGTCGTCTGACGCGATCGTGGCAAGCGGTGCTTCAACAAACGCCTTCGCACGTTCCGCCGTCGACTTCTTCTCGTTCGTAGCTACAGCGAATGCGGCTCGCGGCGATCTCTTCGCCGAACTGTTCTTCGCCGGTTTACTCTTTTTCGTCCCGCGTTTTTTCGTCTTGCTTGTCGTCATGATTCCTTCTTTCTCGTGTAACGCGCATTAGGAAAATGGGACATCGTCGTAATCGAATCCCATACACGCAGCAGCACTGACCTTGCCCTGAAAATCCAGACTGTCGCGGACGCGCGGGCTGAGACCAGGCGCTGTGACGACGGGCGACGGCGCCATCGTGCCACCGGGCGCCGTTGGCGGTCGCGGTGGTCCTGTAATGCCGTTCCAGGGCCACATCGTGTCAGCCAGGTTGTGACCGATTGGCCAGGCGCCACTGTCGAACGACGCAGCCACAGCCGGATTGAAACGATTGTTATTCCTTTGCCACTTGGCCCATAGACGATCGACGTTGCAGTGCAAAAGAAAGAACAGCGGATCGCGAGCGGCAGTGCCGATGCTGGAGATCGAACCGCCAAAGCTCGTGTGCGCTGAGCCGTGTGGATTGCCTTCCATGGTGCGGAACGCCGGATAAGCGGTGCCGAGCGCGAGCGTTTGCGCTTCCGTGCGTACGCCAGTCGGATTGTTCGAGTTGAAGAATGGTCGCCGGTTAATTCCCGTCACGCCGTCCGTTTTCCAGAACTGTAGCGGATTAGTAGCACTGAAGAACACTGTACCGATGTTGTCCGACTCGCCGAGAAAATCACGTTTGAAGATGTTTGGTGAGCCCTGATCGAAACGCCAGTAGTGCAGCGCCACACTCGGATCGATCGCCTGCAACTCTCTTTCGAGATCGAGCAGGTAGGCGCGATGCCACGGCAGAAAACCGGGCGCGCCGTGTGCCTGTGGGGAGCTGACATTCGTGTGCATGTCGCGGAAGTCAGCGAAACGGCCGAGACCCGCGTTGTTGAGTTGTGCAAAAGCGGCGATGAAGCGATCGCGTTCGGCAGGCGTCAGGTTGTTTGCATTTTTTCTGATGCGAACGGTGCAGGGTGTTGACCCGACCACCTTATTGCCGTTCCCGTGACGTGCCTCAATCGTCACATCATTGAGACTGACGCTCGCGCGACCGAACTGTCCCGCCGCAAAAAACGAGACCCAATTTCCATTAACTGGTACACCGAGCTGCAAAGACGCGCTGAACGCGCCAGTTGTTCCCTTGCGAAAAACCACTGAGCCGCCACTGGCCGTGGTCTTTGCGCTGATACGCATCGGGGGTTGTCCCTGGCCCTGTGCACCAGCGGGATCTGTGATCCGGATGCGACACGACGCCGGCGACCATGTTAAGAAGCGAGCGTTGGCATTCGGGCTATTATTTATTTGAATCTCAACGTCCATCTGAAGATCTCCGTGAAAGGAAGGGTGAGTTTAGTCGGGGGAATTGCGAAATGTCGGGGGCAGACTATACCACAGATAACGCGGATAAAAATCCGGATTTCTATCCGCGTTTATCTCTTGTTCTTAATCCGTTTTATCTGTGACCCATATAGCGCCGAGGCCGGCGTCCCAGAGTAGTTTATTAAACGCCGGAATGTCCTTGTTGAGAAGCTCAGTGCCACGTGCTTTCAACGTCGCCCACTGCGCGTTCAGTTCCTTCATGCGATCCATCGACGGCTGATTCACTCGCGGGATGTCACTCTCGGTTTGATTGATCAGAAACAGATAGTTAGCCGTGAACTTGTTAGGAAAATTTTCGACGTCGTCGTAGGCCTTCGACTTTCGCTGCACCATGTCCTCGTCCCACGCCTTCATCTTCTTGAGCAGCGCATCGCCATCTTTCTTGATCGCAGCGTACTTCGCGCCCGCAGGCAATGAGTTGAGCAATGATTCCAACTGCTTCTGCTTCTCGTAAAGACTGTTGATCATGCGATGCATCGCCGTCAGCTCAGTCTCCATGTTGAGCATCGTCTGGTGATACTCGGTGTAGGTTTGCGAGTTGGTTGGGTAGAGTGGATTAGCTAGAACTTCTGCATTGGTTGCGACTGTCTGGCCGCCCATTTTCAAGGTCACACTGTAACGTCCCGGTGGCGCTTTGTGTGCAGCGAAGCCTCCCTCGATCCGAACGTTCGGCACACCCACCATCGTTTGATAACGCAGGTTCCAAACAAAGCGATTCAGACCCTTGTTCTTCGACAACACCGGATCGGGACTTGGACCAGAATCGTACCGGATAAACTTCTCATCAGCCTTCGAGGAAAAATTGCGAACCACAGTTCCAGCGGCGTCTTTGATCTCGAGCGAGATCTCGTCGTCCTTTTTCAACTCCGGCAGTTGATAGTAAAGAACAACTCCCGTCGCCGGATTAACTCCCCTGAACGTACTCGCACCCGTAAACTCATCATCAGTTCGATCCAGTTCGCTGCCTCCGTTTACAAGGTAAGTGCCGTCGGGTTTGTAGATCGCGAAGGAAGGCCCGCCCCTTTTATACTGCCGCAGCACACTCAAGTCGTCGAGGATCCAATAAGCACGTCCGGACGTTGCCGCAATCAAATTACCTTTGTGTACACGCAGATCGGTTATCGGAGTGATGGGCAGGTTCAATTGAAACGGCGACCAGCTTCGTCCGCCATTCCACGAAATAAACAGACCCAGTTCCGTTCCGGCAAACAGGAGATCGCGACGCACGTCGTCCTCGCGAATGACTCTCGTAAACGCATTCGCCGGCAGACCGTCGCTGATCTTCGTCCAGGTTTCACCGTAATCAGTAGTTTTGTATAAACCGGGTGAGTGATCGTTGAATTTGTAGCGAGTGGTTGCGATGTATGCCGTTGCTTTATCGTGCGGTGAGACTTCGATCGCATTGACCAAACACTCTTGCAGCCCCTTCGGTGTTACGTTCTTCCAGTTTGCGCCACCGTCGCGCGTGAGATAGACGTAACCATCGTCACTGCCGGTCCAGATCACGCCTTTCTCGAGTGGCGACTCCATGATGTATGCAAGCGTGCCATAGTTTTCCGCGCCGACCGCCTCATTTGTGTATGGACCACCGCCCTTGCCCTGTTTCTCCTTCTCGTTGCGCGTGAGATCCGGCGAGGCTTCTTTCCAAGTGCGACCCATATCGGTTGTCTTCAGCAGGTATTGAGAGCCGTGGTAGTAAGTGTTCGGTTCATGGTTGCTGCGGACGATCGGAGAGTTCCAGTTGAAACGATACTTGATGTCTTTCGCATCCATCCCGAGATACTGAATCGGCGCTGCCATGATTTGCGTGGACGCTTGCGCAGCAACGTCGAGCACCTCGATCGTTCCCTGGTAGCTGCCACCCATTACGTAATTAGGTTTATCGGGATCGAATGCGAGAAACGCGCTCTCACCGCCGGCGGAATACGTCCAGCTAGAAGTGCCGATACCACCGCTTCCCAACTCGCGACTCGCGATCGAGACAGACGAGTTGTCCTGCTGCCCACCATAGATGCGATACGGAAACTGATTGTCGACGTTGATGCGATAAAACTGCGCGGTCGGCATGTTGTTCTGTGAGCTGAAGCTCTTGCCGCCGTTGAAAGTTATCGACGAGCCACCGTCGTTCGAGATGATGAAGTTATTTGGATCGTTTGGATTGATCCAGAGATCGTGAAAGTCGCCGTGCGTGCCTGAAAGGCTTTCCCACGTCTTGCCGGCGTCTGTCGAACGCAGTGCGGGAGCACTCAAAACGTAGATCGTGTCTTCGTTCTTGGGATCGATGAACAGTTCGATGTAGTACCACGCGCGCTGAACAAGACGATGATCGTTCGTGATGCGGCTCCACTTCTTGCCGCCATTGTCGGAAACAAACAGTCCGCCCGCTTCTTTGTCAGAATCGCTTTCGATCAGTGCATAAACTTTTTCCGGATTCGAGCGGCTGACTGCGATCGACATCTTGCCCATCTCTTCCGGCAAACCTTCTTTTAATTTCTCCCACGTCTCGCCGGTATCAGTCGATTTATAGAGACCGCTGCCGGGTCCGCCGCTAATTACTTTCCAAGGCAGCCGGCCGTGTTCCCACATCGCGGCGTAAAGAATCCGCGGATTGGTCATGTCCATCGACAACTCTGACGCACCGGTTTTGTCGTCGACTGACAAGACGAGCTTCCACGTCGCGCCGCCATCGACTGACTTGTAGACACCGCGCTCTTTCGACCTGCTGTACAACGCCCCCTGCGCGGCTACAAAAACGATGTTTGGATTTTTAGGATCGACAACGATACGCGAAATGTGCTGCGTTGCATCGAGTCCGATCTTCTTCCACGTCTTGCCTGCATCGGTGGATTTGTAAACTCCATCGCCGTGGTGCGTCATCACACCGCGCACAGCGTGTTCACCCATCCCGACGTAAACCACATTCGAATCACTCTCGGCGACCGCGACAGCGCCAACCGAACCAGTCTTGAAGTATCCATCAGAAATATTCCGCCAACTGATCCCCATGTCGTCCGTCTTCCACAACCCCCCGCCGGTCGTTCCCATGTAATAGGTCTTGGGATCACCGACAACCCCCGTCCCACAATTCGACCGTCCCCCACGAAACGGCCCGACGGAGCGCCACTTCAGCGGCTTGAAGATCGCGTTGTAGTCGTCAGGGGAGGTTTGAGCAGAAAGTGGAACTGCAAAAAAGGAAACAAGAAGCAGCGCGATTAGGGGTTTCGACATGCGGCAGATAATACACTGTCGCATTCACAAGCCACGAGAAAATCTTTCCCTTCGGAACGTACTGTAGGGGCGGCCCTCCGTGGCCGCCCGTGGTTTTGATCAGGCCGATATTCACAGGCGCCCTTCCAACCGAGGGCGGCCACGGAGGGCCGCCCCTACAGTACGTTCTACATAGACACGCACGTAGTCCACTTCCATGCGTTGCGGCCAGACACGATCGTCCACACCTTGTTGGCCGCCCCAGGTTCCACCGACGGCGATGTTGAGGAGGAGGTGGAAGGGTTTGTCGAAGGGCCACTCTTTGAAATCGGCCGCAGGGTTAGTCAGACGTTCGTTCTTGAAAGTGAAATAGTGTTGCTGGTTGATGTATGCGCGAATCTCCTGCGCGTCCCATTCGATTGCGTAGACGTTGAAGCCGCTGCGCGCGTTGGGCACGTGCGTCTTTGCGGTTTTGTGTGTGTTGATGTTGTGGTTGTACGACTTCGTATGAACTGACGCGTGGACGATATCCGGATCGAAGCCGACGTGCTCCATGATGTCGATCTCGCCGCTACTGGGCCAACGTCCATATTTCCAGCCGGTGGGGAGCATCCAGATCGCCGGCCAGGTACCGCTGCCGGATGGCAGCTTTGCACTCACTTCGATACGGCCGTAAGTCCAGTCGCCTTTTCCTTTGCTGATGAGACGTGCCGACGTGTATTGGCGTCCTTCCCATTCCTCGCGTCGTGCTTCGATGATCAAATGACCGTTCTCGACGCGCGCGTTCTCCTTACGTTCCTTCGTATAAAACTGCAATTCTTTGTTGCCCCAGCCGTGTCCGCCGACGTCGTAGCCCCACTTCGCCGGATCCGGAAGACCGGAATAATCAAACTCATCCGACCAGACGAGCTGCCATTTAGTCTGCGCCGTCGCAGGTAGTGAAACGAGCGTGATGACAATGATAAGAAACAGAAATCCGGTTTTCATCCGCGTTCATCCGTGGCTAATACTCGTCCGGTCTTTCGATCGATCAGAGCCATCGCGGTCCTCTGCGCCGGCACCATGACAGTGAATTGAGTTCGCGATTCAAGGTGCGTCACCACCAACCTCGTAGCGTTATTGCTCTCTGATACGAAGGTATAAAGCACAACGTCGCGGAAGACTGACGGCAGGATCAGAATCGCGGGGTTCTGCGCGACTGCATTGAATACCGGTGTGACACGCGCTTGCGCCAGCGCCAGGCGGTAAAACTCTGCAAGCGCCGTCATCGAGTCGCCAAGCTCCAAAGGCAAGTGACTCCAAACAATAGCCCCCGATCCCTGTCTCACTACGAGCGGAACATCACGCGCGAACACAACTTTCTCGAGCCGCTGCATCTTCTCGCCTTCGTAACGTACGTGATGCTGCCGGCCCGCGATGTTGATCCACTCAGATTGCCGGACAGGCTCAACCGTGATGTAGGTTTGAGCAAACTCTCTGACCGGAAGCCAGTGTTCGTCTTCGTAGAACGGTCCCGAGATCGCAACCGTTGCTCCTCGCGTAGCCTCCGCAACAAGAGCCTCCCAACACTTCTGATTCAAGACACGCGGCGACGGCACGATGATCAGTTTTGCTTGTCCGGCATAGTCGGTGAGCGTGTACTCGCTGACTGCCTGCACCGGCACGCCGCAGTGGTAATACATCGCGCGCACCGCTCTACGAGTCGCTTCCTGCGCGAAACTACGCGGTGCGAACATCTGCGAGTGTGGAAGGACCATCGCCACGGGCTCGGACACACGATCTTTCAGAAGCTGTCCGTGTTGGGCCATGAATTTTGCGATACGCAGAAATGGTTCGAGTTCCGGTTTCGCCGTGCCGTCAACACGATGAAAACCGATGCCGACTTCATTCGTCGAATTCATGTAAGGATTCGTGTTCCAGATCCACTCGACAAAGCCCGCGCCGTCAGCGGCGAATGAAAGAGCCATCTTGCGTTCGAGCAGATTGCTGACGTCCTGCTCGCTGCGCCAGGGCGCACCACCGTCAGCTTTCTCGTAAAACATCACCCCCGTCTCTTCCACGAGGTTCAGCTTCGAGGGCGTCTTTGCCAGCACGCTGTCCCAAACCAGATCGTCGTTGTTCCACCAGTTGTGAATCGACAGGAAGTCAACTTCGCCGGAAAAGAACTGCGGGTTAGGACTGTCGCCGAGTCCGCCTTCATCCTGGCCTACGGTGATCAATTGTTTCGTGTTGCCGTTGCTGCGGATGGCCGGCGTCACCTGGCGAACCCAGCGAATGAACATGTCCTGCGCGAAGAGTCGATAATCGAGTGTCTTGAGCGGCAGCCGATCGTCGATAAGGTTGACGCTTTCGAAGTCCTGCAATTTGGGGAGGTCCAAAGATTCATCACTACTGCGCCAACGTTCCTGAAGCTTACTGAGCCGCTCCTCGTCATTGGCAGCTGGATAACGATCCTTCAGCCACTGTTTCCACGCGGCCTGTTCGTGAGCGTCATAATTTGGTCGGCAGTTCCAGAGATATTTCGGCGAGCAGAATGACGGTTCGTTGATGAAGTCCCAGAGCACGTCGTCAACGCGGCGACATCGTTCAGTGAACGCTGAGATGAACTGTTGTTGTGCTTTTACTGAATGCGGATCGAGATACGCATTCTCGCCGCCCCACGTTTCGGGCAGAAACGCGAAGAAGGTGAAGATCACCGGAATGTCGTACTTGTGCGCCGTTAGCAGAAACGCATCAAACGCGCGCAACACTGCCTCGTCGACCTTGCCGGGTTCGGGCATGTATTTCTTCCAGCCGGTCCAGATCCCGGTGCGCACGAGGTTTACGCCGGCCGCTTTCATCGCGCGAAAGTCGTTGTCCCAAACGAGTGGATTCGGCTCGAAAAGATAACGGCGATGTTTGTCGGACGACATGTAAGTCGTGCCGGTGACTGGAAAGACGCGGCCATCGCGGTAGAAGAAATGTTTGTCGACGGTCAGCGCTTTGCCGCGTGCGAGGAGTTCTTCGTCGTAGATCCAGAAGCCGTTGGTGTGCGTTAGTGAGTTGAAATTTGAGTGTGCCTCAATCTTGTAAAAGCCAGGGGTGAGTTTTGCGGCGTCGGGGAGTTTCGCCGAACCTGTAGCCTTCGATTTTTCTACATTCAGCAACAAAGTCAGATGGGAAACTATCACGTCCGTCTTGTCACGTACGAGGATAGTGCATTCAGTCTTCGTCTTGCGCTTTTCCAAGTCACCTTTCGGGTACAGCAGTTCAACTGAAAAGGATGGAATCTCGCCAGGTTTGTAAGACGCGAAATCTGTTTTTACTTCAAAGCGGCTTGCGCCCTGTGCTGCGATTGTCGCAAGCAGGCTGATTGATCCGTCCCCGATGGTCCCGTTGAAGTTAGCAAACACCCAACGGCCGCCGGCAAAATCGCCAAGCAAGCGATCGACTTGAATCATCGGCGCCCCCACAGGTCGACCATCACTGTTGACTATCGACGCCAGCGACTTAACAACTCCCTCATGAGGACCATCGCTGCCGGCCTCGTCGGGTTCGTTGTTTGTCGAACTCAGACGCACGTACAACTCGAAAACTTTCTCAGCTTTGAAGCCGCTCACAAACATCGACTCGCCGGCCTTGTACGCGGAGGTGTCGACAGCAAAGGAATGAGTGATGCCGAGCCGTTTGTGGAAAGTGGTTTGAGCGGGCTCGAGTAGCCATCTCGAACCGTCGCGCACTACGGGCCTCGAGAGCGGGACGCCGCCGATATTCAGCCAGTTTCCACCAGCACGCAGATACTTCAACAGCGCATTCCAGATGCTTTTCGGAAAAGCGGAACCGTAAGGTGTGACCAGCAGATCGAAACGCGCGACGTCCAGTTGTGCAATTAGATCTCGTTCGTCGAGGAAATCAACTTTGAAGTTGTCGAGCGCCGCTTGCAGACTCTCGCGAGAGATATCGCCACAGCCCTCGTAAGCACGAAAGTCAGGCTCCCATAAAACGGCCACTGACCGCTTTTGAGGTTGAGCGCCGAGAATGACTTGCGGGAGTGCCGTCGCGACTGCGGCACCACCAATGGTTTTGAGAAATCTTCGTCTGGGAAGATTGGCCACGAAATGATTTACACTAAGAAATCGTGTCGAACTCGACAACAAACGAAAAGCGCTGGTTTGAGTTTCTTAGTCTATCATTGTTGCTCGGCCTTGCGACGGCCATTGCGACACTGATTTTTTTCGGCTGGCTCGCGGATGAAGTGCTCGAGGGCGAAACTCGACACTTTGACGACGTCACACGCGCTGCCATCCATCAGCTTGCGTCGCCCACGCTCACGATCGTCATGCGTGGGTTTTCTTTCGTGGGCTC
>Ga0068871_100001930_pt1 | contig 14034 bp, 12 predicted proteins | sample KBSMisM72_FD_72750 | JGI IMG/M metagenome (GOLD analysis project Ga0068871, IMG submission 72750) | Miscanthus rhizosphere microbial communities from Kellogg Biological Station, Michigan, USA - KBS Miscanthus M7-2 | ecosystem: Host-associated > Plants > Roots > Rhizosphere > Soil ... | reverse complement strand
ATAAAAAAGCTCCGTTGGAAACAACGGAGCTTGATATAGGTTGTGAAACAGGATTGGCTTATTGCTGACCGATCACTACTTTCTGCTGCAAGGTCTCTTTGTCGGTCGTCATCTTCAACCAGTAAGTACCGGCAGTCTTCACGTTGTTGTTCAGTTGCAAATTGATTCTGCCACTCGCACCGGGTTGTTGAACGCTGCTCATGACAATTCTTCCGTAGTTGTCAACCAGCTGAATATTCACTTTTGTGTTGATGAATCCTTTGTATTCCGCTGTGATATTGCTGATGGCTGGATTCGGATAAATCTTCAGCGCTACATTCATGCGGGTTACGTTCACGGCTACTACTTTTGAATACGTGAATTTGCCATCGAAGTCAACCTGCTTCAGGCGGTAATAGTTAATTCCATTAGCAGGGTTTGGATCAAGCAGGCTATAATGCTGAATCAGCGTGGTATTTCCGGCACCATCCACCTTACCGATGGAAGTGAAATGTGATCCATCCGTAGAGCGTTCGATATCAAAAAACTTGTTGTTGATCTCGGTTTCTGTTGTCCATTTCACTTCTACCAGGTCATCCTTTTGTTGTGCACTGAATTCTGTGAGCGTGACCGGAAGTGAGTTCGCAGTGGCATCAAGTGAAGCCAGCGTAAAGGGCAAACCGAAATTGGTCTGAGCATTTGCGGTTGCAACCAATGGTGTGGGCACCAGGTTTCCGTTGCCTTCATCACGCCATACAGAACCATCCCACCTTGCAACGCGTAAGAGCGTGGGATCTGTTACACCGCAGCTTCTGGTGTTATCGTAGCCCAGCCAAACAAAAGCACCCGGACTGATGGCATCCTTGCTGAGAATCCAGTATTCACAAGCGCTGACATTGGTCAACGGAGGATCTTCCCTGCTTGCGATCGGAAACAGTGCATCCGGATTTACCTTGAGGTATTCTGCCTGGAAGGTGCTGGCACCGCCCAAATCATCTGTTCCATTAATACCACCTGTTACACGGATGGGCGCATAGAAATTAGAAGCGCCCAGGGGGAATTCGAAAAAGTTGGTTCCGATCTTTTGTACGGGTCCGGTCGTATAACTATTGTTGTTAGCCCCGGTGACGGTATTGTTGTCACCTAATGTGAGCAGGTTGGTTGCAGTTGATTGAATAATTCCTTGTGCAAACGTAAGCACCTGGTTGGGCCCGGCGTCCAAAATGAACGGAGTATTCAGGGTCACATTTGAAACGGCTGGTTTAATGATGATGATATTTCCATCCCAGTTACCCGTTACTGCAGGATCCATGGTGATCGTCTGGTCCCCCGTTCCTGTGAATTGAAGCTGCACGGTTGTTGCACTCATGCCTGCGTCGCCCGTGAAATTACCATTGAGCTTGAAACCGGCAGTGTTCGGTCCTCCTGCGGCGATCAGTTCTCCATTTTCGATGACCAGGTTATTTTCTACCACAAGCGAGGTATCTCCCGGATCAAGCGTCAGGTTATTGTTGACGGCAGGCTTGTTCAGTACGAAATTGAAAAATGTTTCGGTGGTATTCGGATCAAATTGCAAAACGCGACTCTGGTTACCTGAAAAAACATAAGTGCCGTTGTTGTGAAGGAATGTTCCTGTTGAGTTCACATAATCTCCATTTTGGAAAAGTGAGTCAGAAGTGGAAATGAAAGTTGCCCCTGGAAGAATAATGGTCTGAGTGAAATTAAGCACAACCCGGTTGTTGTCAGGATAATCGATCACACCACTAAAGTTTACAAATACAGATGTATTATTGAATCCATCCGTTATGGTACCACCAGGTGTCAGACTCCGGATATGCACAGAGTCACCGGGGTTCTTTTGCACAATTACGTTTCCACCCAGGCGTGTGGAATAAGGGGCATCCAGCCTGAAATTATTCGAACCAGTACCTACATTGATGAATATAAGCGGCACATTGGAACCTCCAAAGGTTGAGCTAACATCCAGATCGGCATTGTCCACTACTTGTATATTGCTGTTGGGACCCGTTAGCTGCCCCGACACCAAGGCGCCATGGTGGAAAACATTGAAGATATCGTTTGTTGCTATGGTCAAAATGTTGGGAGCTGTAGTTCTCATAGCCAATACCAGGTCGAAAAAATCCAGGTTACCGCTTAGTGGACCGTTAATGTTTGCAGAACGGTTAGTCGTGCTATTGAAGACTGCTGTTCCATTGTTGTGCAGGAAGATAGCGGGAGAAGGATCCGTACCTGCGGCGTTAACGACGAGGTTACCTCCGAAAAAGGTACTGTCTGAACTTGCGGTAAAGGTTCCATTGGTCAGCGTATAAGTTCCCCCAATTGAGACCCTGCCTGTACTTGCGGTGAAAATCCCGGCGTTGGTCATGGTGAAATTGCCGGTAGCGGTGAAGTTTCCGGATCCAACCGTAAAGGCTGCCCCGTTTATCGTAACGTTCGATGTGGTAAAGTTTCCGGTTGTACCGATGTACACACCGGCAGCCATATTCACGCCGGTAGTACCTACAACGATATTATTCCCATTCTGGAAAATATTGGCCGTGAACGTGTTTTGGACTGTAAGTCCAAGTATGCCAACGGGAACATCGATATTACAATCGTTATTCGCTGCGCCTGTAAATATTGCAACGTCAGCACCTGTTGGTACCCCCGCGCCTCCGGCACCCCCACTTGTGGTGGCCCAATTGCCAGGATTACTCCAAATGTTATTCCCCGGTGTGCCGACCCAAAAACGGTTTGCGGCGAATACTACAGTAAATGACAGAAAAAAAACCTTTGTAAGTAGAATCCTTTTCATGGTAATTTTTTAGCTATGAAAAATTCTACTTACTAACTACCTCCATAGAGGCTTTCCGACGAGGATAATTGGATGAGTTAAGGCATTAAGTACTAACGATTAATTAGCGGTTATCTGCCTTTAAGCAAAAATAGGGTCTTTGTTGAGATTACGACAAGAATTTTATGCAGAACGGCAGATTATTTTTGTATGACCACTTCGGTGCCCACAGGAAGCATATCATACAATTCTCTAATATCGCTATACTTCACCGAAACACAACCATCGGTCCAGTTGATGAAATTATCTACAGCATACTCTTCATTGGGCCTGGTGCCGTGTATGCCGATACCCCCGCCAATAGAGGCTTTGGATGGAATTTTACGTTGGGCTTTAAGGTCTTTAAAATGTGCATAGCTTGCTGCGTTGGGATAATCCAGCAGGAGAAAGGGTCCCCATTTCTTGTGAATCTTTTTTGAAACGATATGAAACACGCCTTCCGGCGTAAGCTTATCGCCTTCCATTTTCTTGTCTGCCAGTGACGGGTCGCCGAAAACAACAGGGTAAGTTCCAACCCAACCGTCTTCGTCATACACTTTTAATTCGTAATCGGATTTATCAATTACTACTCTGTAAGGTGATTCCGGAAGTTTCGAAGAGTCACTTGCATTTGACACAAAAGAATCTACACTTCTCTCATCGGCCTTATAGGGTACAACAAAAGAAGATAAACCAACTGCTGAAATTGCCAAAAATGCCAGTCCGGATGCTAGCTGCTTCATAGCGTGATTTTCAGGCTTTGAATAGAAAACGTGCGCCTTGTTTAAAAAATTACATCGGGTGAACAAGTTTTAACTTTTTGTTCGCCCGCCGTTTAGGACGGCCTATAGCAGCAGTTTTTATGCCAGAAATGGATACCAGATACCGGATACCGGATACCAGATACCGGATAGTTTGGGTGTGAGTGTGTGTTTCAAATCCGACTCCCGCTCCCAAACTCACTCTATCCGGTATCCGGTATCCGGTATCTGGTATCCCAAAAAAAAGAGCCCCGGGATGCGAGGCTCTTCATCAACAACAAAGAGAAAGTGTAAACCAAAAAATTTAATCCCATCCGCCAAGCCTGATGCCCACGGCATAAGGATATTGTTTCAATGCGGTTTTATGAAGCGCGGAGATGTTGTAAGAACCAAAGAGGTGGACGATTCCCAGCCCAACTTCTGCCACATAATCCACCTTCCAGGGATCGAGGTTAAAATTGCTTTTATGCTTGTCCTTGTTATCACCCACTTTGAGTTTTTGTCTTGAACTGTACATATATCCCGCACTCACGCCCACGCTGAAATTCAAAGCCCTGTTACCTCTTGAAGGATCGGTATTGAAATTCAGCATCAAGGGCACGGTGAAATAGTCCGTGGCCAGTTTGTTTTTCCCATAATCTATCGAGTCTCTTTTCACATATACGTTCGCTCCGTCCACGTAAACAATATTCGTTTTGTAATAGTAGTTGTACATCTGCATTCCAAAACCATATTTCAAATTCACGACACCTTTGTACAAACTCAACCGCTGCATGAATAGCCAGATGTTGATATTTGAGTTTTTGCCGGAGTAGGTGCTGAAGTCTCCGGAGCTCAAAGGAATATTGCCACCATCGTGAAGGAATGCCTGTGTTTCGGGCGAATTGTAATCGGTCTTGTCATCCCAATTGGCGAAGCCGAAATCGAACAGGATCCAGTCCGTATGTACCCTTTCATGATAATGCGTCCGGGTCTTTACGGTGTTGTCTTCCACGACCTCAAAATCTTTCTTGGTTCCGCCTTTTTTAATAATGATCATCGTACCCACTCGAATGGTATCGGATTGCTCTTCCAACGGACCTTTTTTGCCAGTAGTATCCGTTTGTGCAAAGCCTGTCATGCTAACTATTAATCCAACTAGTGTCAGCGCTTTCTTCATACTGTTTTCCTGTTTTTTTTGATCTTGTTTTTTTAGAGTTTTATTTGTTCTGTTTGGAAGATGGCTTAAAAATATCAGGATTGGTCACCCGGTTGATCATGCGGGAAGCCTTGCGGAATACACCTCTCAGCGGGCTCTTGTGATCGTCTTCCTGTTCATAATTCGTGGTATTGGTATTGGTTTCGCTTGCATTGAGGAGCGCCTCAGATGCAAAATCATTCTTAACATTAGGACCACCCAGGGCACGGTCAACGACATCCACATTCGGATTAACCTTCGTGATCGAATTACTATTGCTTTCAGTATTCATCGAAGGCTGTTCCGTGGTGGTGTTAACATTGGGAACTGGCAGATCATTTGATTTTCGTGGTTCATTTATTGCTAATTGCGGTTCTTCTGCGGTGACCTTTACCTCGTTGGTTTCTTTTTGAGCAGGCTTCACATCCTGTTTTTGAACACGGTTTTTATTTGTTGCAAGCGCAGTTGCCGGTTCCTGTTTCACGGATTCAGTTATGACAGCATTTCCCGGAGTTGCAGCATTCGAATTCTCAGGGTTGGTCTCGTTCTTTGCGGGTTCGGGCTTGCTGTTTGCGCTTGCTGATTCTTTCTTATTATCCTTTGCAGCCTGAAAACCAGCAACGGGTGTTTGACCAGAAGAATTCTTTTGAGTATTCAATCCAATCCAGATCCCACCCACGATCACAGCAGCTGCTGCAGCGACGCGCCAATACCTCATCACGGTTATGCGTGCAGGTTGGGTGGCCTTCCTGTACAACAATGATTTGTCAGGGAAGGAAATGGGCTCAGCAACCAACCTGGAAGCCTGCAAGAGATTAAATTCTTTTTGATATTCCGGATGATTCATCACAAATTTCTCCACCGATTTGCGGCCCTCTTCATCTAATTCATCATCCGTATACAAGAGAAAGTAAGTTTCAAAATTGCCGGTATGGATGGCTTCGTTTTCCAGGGCTGAAGACCTGAACAAAGAACTCTTGTCGAAGCTGACAGGCGCATCTGTTTCAGGTTTCAGTTTCAACTGCTGCAACAGATCCAACTCCATGGCCAGGTCGGGATTGGCGGCCACAAAGGATTCCAATTCCTGGCGTTCTGCCTGGCTGAGCTCACCATCAAGGTAAAGCAGGCAAAACTCCTCAAAATTATTTCTGTTAATGTTCATGTTACTGCGTTGTTGGTACTCAATCAAATCACATTCTCAAGCCTCACCAGGTATTCTTTCAGTTGAAGCCTGGCGCGGTGCAGATAAACCTTTACCTGGCTCTCACTTAGTCCTGTTATTTTTCCGATTTCATCGTAAGAATAACCTTCATAATCCTTCAACATCACCAGTGAGCGTTGGGTTTCATTCAATCTCGACAGCGCCATTTCCAATACCTTTTTCAAATCCTGGTAGGGCTTATTGCTAACCTTCTCATGTTCCGAGAATTCCTCCTTCAGGCTAATTCTTTTGACCTTCCTGATATGATCTATCATCTGGTTATAAGCCACCGTAAAAAGGTAGGATTTGCACCTTGCTGTCTCTACATCCTCCCTGTTTCGCCATAGTTTTTCAAATGCTGATTGGACGACGTCCTTCGCATCTTCTTCATTACGAAGGTTTTTTACGATAAACCGAAATACGTTATCAGCGTACTGGTTTACACAGTCATTGTATTCTCTTTCTGTCATGATTTCCGTTAATTCCGGTTCAAAATTACAGTGCCGATCGCGTAATTACAGGTAATACGGACGATCGGTCCAAATGTTACATATATAGATATAAAAAAACCCCGACAACTGTGCCGGGGCTAAATTAGTTTAGGGGTGCCTTCTAACGGTTCAGCAGAACCATATGAGAGATGGCCTCCAAAATGTGAAAGTCACCCTGGCTGCGGGGTTCATTTTCGCCTGCCTGCGTGCTGCAGGTTTCCGTTTCCTTTGAAATTGCCTTCCTGATGCCAAAACCGGTCAAAATGATTCCCATCGCCAGTATTAAACCTAGAAATATTGCCTTCCTGTTGATTCTTTGATTCATAAAATTCGTCTTCTGATTAATGATACGAAATTAGGTCGCCAAAGGTTACAGAGGTTATGAATCTTGTTAAAATAATTATTAAGAATATACGACGCAGCCTGATCGTGATCGGGGGCCTTATTCTATTTTTGTGCCTCAAAATCTTGCACATATGAACGAAAAGCTGGTAAACCGGCTGGGCCGGGAACTGGATGAGATCAGGCAAAATGGCCTCTTTAAGAACGAGCGGATTATTGAAAGTCCGCAAGGCGCCGAAATCATTGTGGGGGGCAAGACGGTGATTAACCTTTGTGCGAATAATTATCTGGGTCTTTCCTCCCACCCTAAGGTGCTGGAAGCTGCCAAAAAATATATTGAAAATCGTGGCTATGGTATGAGCAGTGTTCGCTTTATCTGCGGCACGCAGGATATTCACAAGGAACTGGAGCAAAAGATCTCTGCTTTCCTGGGAACCGAAGACACCATTTTGTACGCCGCGGCTTTCGACGCCAATGGCGGCGTTTTTGAACCCCTTTTCAACGAACACGATGCCATCATTTCCGATGCGCTTAACCACGCTTCGATCATCGATGGTGTAAGGCTTTGCAAGGCCCAACGCTTCAGGTATGAACACAACAATATGGGTGATTTGGAGGCGAAATTACAGGAGGCGGCCTCTTGCCGTAGTCGGGTGATCGTTACTGATGGTTCTTTCAGCATGGATGGGACGATTGCACAGTTAGACAGGATTTGTGCCCTCGCCGATCAGTACGACGCCGCTGTGATGATTGATGAATGTCACAGCAGTGGTTTTTTGGGTAAGACGGGAAGAGGAACCCATGAATATCGGGGCGTCATGGGTAAGATCGACATCATTACAGGCACCCTGGGCAAAGCCCTGGGCGGTGCTTCGGGAGGGTTCACCAGCGGCAGAAAGGAACTGATTGAAATGCTTCGCCAGCGCTCACGCCCTTATCTCTTTTCAAATACACTTGCTCCAAGCATCGTGGGCGCATCCATAGCCGTGCTCGACATGCTCAGCTCCACAACGGAATTACGCGATAAGCTGGAACGAAATACTAAATATTTCAGGGAACAAATGACTGAGGCCGGATTCGATATCAAAGCGGGAGACCATCCCATTGTGCCCATTATGTTGTATGATGCCGTCGTGGCACAGGAAATGGCATCAAGACTTCTTGATGAAGGAATTTATGTGATCGGATTTTTCTTTCCCGTGGTGCCGAAAGGACAGGCCCGCATCCGGGTGCAACTGAGTGCCGCCCATGATCAAAAGCACCTGGATAAAGCGATCGCTGCCTTCGTTAAAGTGGGCAGCGAAATGAACGTTTTGAAAAAGGTGGCTTCGTCCTAAAAAAACTCCACTTTCTGAGATTACCATGAATAAACTTCGCGTATACATTGCCGCTATGTTCGTTTTGACCATGGCTGGCTGCTCTCTGAACAATGTCAAAAAGGAGGATAGTCTGAAAAAGATCTTCGACTTCCACCAGGTCGACGGATGTTTTGCCCTTTTTGACAATGGCCGTGGCCAGTTCACCCTCTATAATCTGAAGCGCGATACGACGCGCTATCTCCCAGCTTCCACGTTTAAGATCGTGAATTCACTGATTGCCATTGAAACGGGCAGGGTGAGGGATGACAGCACGGTTATTCCATGGGACGGGGTAGTGAGAGATTATGCCGACTGGAATCAAAACCTGAGCCTTGCCAGGGCCTTTAAGTATTCTTCGGTTCCCCACTTTCAACAAATTGCCCGGTGGATCGGCAAAGACACCATGAAACACTGGCTGGATACACTGGCTTACGGGAATATGAAGATGGGATCGCGCATCGACAGTTTTTGGCTTGACAACAGCCTGAAAATTTCATCCGATGAGCAGCTGGGATTGGTCAAGAAACTGTTCTTTCATCAGCTGCCATTCCAGAAGCGCACGCAGGATATTGTGAAGAGCATGATGTTGCAAGAAGCGAACACGCAATACCAGATCAGCTATAAAACCGGTTGGGGACATACCGAGGATGGTCATTCCCTGGGCTGGGTGGTTGGATGGATCGAGGAAAACAATCATCCTTATTTCTTTGTCCTGAATCTTGAATCACCCGATCCCAAGGCAGATATCCCATCCATCCGGAAAGACATCCTGGAGAAGGCGCTTCGCCAACTAGGATTCTTTGAAGGAAAAATGTAATTAGGCGAAATTAAAGATGATCTACAATCCACAATCCACAATCTACAATCTAAAATATTGGCTTCGAATTTGCATAAACGTCTCTGAAAATCGTTTACTTTCCATTGAACTTCCGATTTGAACATAGCGAATACCTGCTCCCGCTGGCTTTGATTCCCGTGATGATATTTCTTTTCACGGTGGTCATCAAATGGAAAAATACAACGCTGAAGAAAATTGGAAATGAAAAATTAGTCAAACTACTTATCCTGAATTATTCGAGGAGGAATTTCCTGATCAAATTCGTTGTGATTTGTATTGCCTTCGCCCTCACATCATTTGCCGCAGCCAATTTTCAAACGCCTGGTGGCGGCGAAAATATCAGGAGACAAGGACTTGACGTGATGATCGCGCTCGACGTGAGCAAAAGCATGATGGCAACCGACATCCAGCCGAACCGCCTTGAAAAGGCGAAGTTGTTGGTAAATCGGTTGATTGATAAATTAGAGAACGATCAAATCGGACTGGTGCTGTTTGCGGGCCGTGCATACATACAAATGCCGCTTACCTCAGATCATGCAGCCGCGAAAATTTATGTGAGCTCGGCTTCGCCTGACGCTGTACCCACACAGGGGACAGTGATCGCGGACGCGCTTGAAATGTGCAATTCGGCATTTTCCAAAAAAGACAAAAAATACAAGGTCGTTATCCTGATCTCGGATGGCGAAGATCACGATCCACGCGCGGCTGACTTAAGCAAGCAACTGGCCGATGACGGCGTGCTGATCAATACCGTTGGGGTTGGTACGCCAACAGGCAGCACCATCATCGATCCCAATACCAAGGAGATGAAAAGGGATGACAAGGGCAATCCTGTCATTTCAAAATTAAATGAGGGTGAGTTGTCGCAAATCACGCAGGCTTCAAAGGGTCAATATCAATTGCTGACAGATACCGATGAAGCCTCAGATAGAATCGTGCAGCAGATTGACGCCATGGAACAAAAAAGTATTACGGATCAGAACGCAGCCAATTATCGTAGCCATTTTCAGTGGTTTGTGGTGATCGCGCTTGCCTTATTGATGGCAGATATCTTAATTGCAGAGCGAAATCAGTCTGATCGAAAAAGCCGAAAAATAACAGTTGCCTGATTGAAAGAAATATTGACCATATCAATTCTTCTTTTCTCTTTTTTTGCGGCAAGCGCGCAAAAAGAGAATGAACTCATTGCAAAAGGTAATGAGGCCTATCGCCAAAAGCAATACGGTGATGCGGCAAAGTATTACCAACAAGCCCTTCAGCAATCTCCGGGAAATACAACGGCGGCTTTTAATTTGGGCAATGCCCTGTATCGTAGTCAACAGATGGACGGAGCTGAAAAAGCCTTTGACAATTCCATCCAGGTCTCCAAAGGCAAGAATGTGCGTGGCGATTCCTGGTATAATAAAGGTGTCACCTACACCAATGAAAAGAAATTGCAGGAAAGCATCGACGCCTATAAAGAAGCGCTTCGGGTCAACCCAACGGATACCGCGGCGCGTGAAAATTTGCAAAGGGCATTGAATGAACAGAAAAAACAACAACAAGAACAGCCAAAGAATCAAAAGAATAAAGAGCAACAAAAGCCCCAGCCTCAAAAAAGCAAGCTGACCAAACAACAGGTTCAACAATTGCTCCAGGCCTTAGAGCAACAGGAAAGAAATCTGCAACAAAAGATGCAGGAAACCAAGGTACCAACACCGGGACAGCCGGATAAGGATTGGTGAGTTAAGTTAACCCGCTGACCAGTTGATCAGTTAACCAGACTATTAATTAACTGGATCAACCGGTAAACTGGTCAACTAATCAACTAAATTTGCGTATGCAAATTTACTGCGAATCCCTCACAGCATATAAGAGACTAGCGACTCTGGAAGTAAAGGTCGGTGACCTGTTGCTGGGTAATTTTCATCCCATCAGGGTTCAAACAATGACGACCACGGATACCCTCGACACCATCGCCACGGTGGAGCAAAGTATCCGCTGTATTGAAGCAGGTGCGGAGTTGATCAGGATTACGGCGCCAAGCAAACACGAAGCCGAAAACCTTAAGGCAATCAGGGATGAATTGAGGAAAAGAGGATATCACACGCCACTGGTTGCCGACATTCATTTCACACCCAATGCCGCGGAAATTGCGGCCAGGATTGTTGAAAAAGTCCGCGTAAATCCAGGCAACTACGTGGATAAGAAAAGATTTGAATTCATTGAATATACCGACGGTGAATACCTGGAAGAAATTGAACGTATTCGTGATCGTTTTACACCTTTGGTTAAGATCTGCAAGGAATATGGAACCGCCATGCGCATTGGAACCAATCACGGTTCACTGAGCGACAGGATTATGAGCCGTTACGGCGATACACCGATGGGTATGGTGGAAAGCGCCATGGAATTCCTGCGAATTGCAAGGGCTGAGTCTTATCATAACATTGTGCTGAGCATGAAATCCAGCAATCCGTTGGTGATGGTACAGGCCTACCGACTACTCGTTCAACAAATGAATGCAGAATTCAAAGCATGTTATCCCTTACACCTGGGCGTAACCGAAGCCGGCGATGGCGAAGACGGCAGAATCAAATCAGCGATTGGTATCGGCAGCTTGCTGGAAGATGGCATCGGCGACACCATCCGCGTTTCACTGACGGAAGATCCCGAATTTGAAATACCCGTTTGTAAAGACCTCGTCAAAAGGTTTGAGGGGAAGGAATCCCATCAGCCCATTCGGGAAATTGTTCAGGTTCCTTACGACCCATTTCAATATCAACGCCGAAACACACACGCGGTTTCAAATATCGGCGAAAAGCATGTGCCCATCGTGATGGCAGACTTCATGAGCGCTGAAACCATTATCCCTGCTGACTTGCGCGCGGCCGGTTACAGCTATGATGATGTCACTGATAAATGGACGATCAGCGACGCGGCGGCGGATTATATTTATACCGGCAAAAAGATTCTTGATTTTGCATTGCCTGGAACATTGAAAGTGATTTGCAATTTCAACACCTGGTTGCAGGCAGGCGACAAGGAAAAATATTACCCGCTTTTCCAGGAAGCGGAATTCGCAAAATTTAAAGAGCGATCAAAGGGCATTAATTTCCTTTCAGTAGACGCGGATACGCCGGGCGCCTACGGCTTGTTAGAGGGCAAGATTGATCCCACCCTTGTTTTCTGTGTTTGGTCATCAAACGCGCGATCGATGCCATCAGTACGCAGATATATCGTTGAAATGATGAACAGCGGGATCACCAACCCGGTGATACTTGCGGTTGAAAGTCACCAGGAAAGTATCGATGAGCAGCTCATTCATTTTGCAGCCGAAACGGGAGCGCTCCTGCTGGATGGCATGGGTGACGGAATATGGTTGATGAACGATCCTTCGAAGATTAGCAATGTGAAAATGAACGGCAGAACCTACCTGGAGATGAAAAACAATCACCAATTCCTTAATAATACTTCCTTCTCCATTCTGCAGGCAAGCCGCAACAGGATCTCTAAAACTGAATATATTTCCTGCCCAAGTTGCGGTCGCACACTATTTGATTTGCAGGAAACCACTGCGCGCATACGATCTGTCACGCATCATTTGAAAGGCGTCAAGATCGCCATCATGGGCTGTATTGTAAACGGCCCGGGTGAAATGGCCGATGCCGATTTCGGCTATGTAGGCTCGGGGCCCGGCAAGGTAACCTTATACCGCGGGAAAGAAGTGGTGAAACGTGCAGTAGACAGCGCCATCGCGGTAGACGAGTTGGTTCAACTCCTGAAACAAAGCGAAGTATGGATAGAACCTTAACAAAAAATTTTGCCGGTGAATTTTTTTCGAATTACTATTTTAGAGAAATCATTCCCCTATGCACCTGAGACCCCTGCTTGCGATTTCTGCGATAGTTATTTTTATTTCCTGTAGCTCCTCCTCATCTAATAATAATGCTGCAACTGGCACTGCGGACAATGAGAAGTTCTCTGAGAAAAAAATCATGGGTACTTACTCAGGGGATTTTGAAAAGGGCATCATACGAATCGTCATCAATTATGCGTCAAACGGTCACTTATCCGGCTATAATATTCACAAGGGGAAGAGACGAAATCTGAATGGCAGCCTTAATCAGGTAGAAGGGGCTGTTTCAATGCTACTCAAAGAACCGGGTGATGATCCTTTCGATGGCATCTTTAATTTATCACTTGATACCGCGAAAGGAACGGTTTTCGGAACCTGGACTGCGTTTGACAGCTCCAAATTGGGATCGAAAAGGATTGCGCTGAAAAGAATTCCGGATGAAGACTCAAAGGAAGCGAAACTGCACTACGATGTGTGGGCCAGTTCGTTTAATTTGGATTCAACGCTGACATTCAGTGAAGACGGTACTTGTTTATTTGAATTTTACCCTCAGCCCCAAGATTCGTTATCGCAACTGATCTCTATTCGCGGAAATTACACCAAAGTAAAGGATGTTTACACTGTTGAATGGGAAAAGAACCCATACACATCCGGTCAAATCATGAAATTGGAAATTGTTTCAAGAAAGTACATTTCAGGTGGTGAAGAATATGAAGAGCAAACCTTGAAAGGAGGAGGTTGGACTTTTGTAAGGTACGAAGATTGACACTATGAAAAAGCAGGCACTGATTCGCGGATTTTTGGTTGCAGCATTGGCGTTCTTTTCCTTTCTCATGCTCAGGCTTTCATTCCCATATACTACCATGAACAGCGGCGTGGATTTCCTGCAGACCAAGCAAAATGTATATCATTTAGATCACTGGCGAATAAGTTTTTATACGCATGTTTTCACGAGCATATTTGTATTGATCGCCGGATTTACACAATTCAATCCCTGGATCCTCAAGCATCTTAAACTGTGGCATCGACGGATGGGTTATTTATATATAGTTATTGTAGTTTTTGTCACCGGCCCCTCTGCATTTATCATGGGGCTTTATGCTAATGGTGGGTTGCCAGCAAGAGCTAGTTTTACAGTATTGGCGGCCTTGTGGATTATTTTCACGGCGCTGGCCTGGAATTATGCATTGAAGGGAAGGTTCCAAACTCACGGAGC
>Ga0068871_100001929_pt1 | contig 14035 bp, 6 predicted proteins | sample KBSMisM72_FD_72750 | JGI IMG/M metagenome (GOLD analysis project Ga0068871, IMG submission 72750) | Miscanthus rhizosphere microbial communities from Kellogg Biological Station, Michigan, USA - KBS Miscanthus M7-2 | ecosystem: Host-associated > Plants > Roots > Rhizosphere > Soil ... | reverse complement strand
GAATACGCGCCGTAGCTGGCAAATCCGTTTTTGCCTATAAGACAGCTTCCAAATCGGGGGAGACGATGCGTTTTCTGAAAGTCCTGGTGCTGGTGCCGCTGGTAACTCTTGCCGCCTGCGACCAGAAGAAGTCCGATACCGCCGGTGCGGGCGTCGCAAGCTCCGCTTATGACACCTCCGCCGACGCCAACAAGCGCTTCCTCGCCGATTATGCGGGGCGCCCCGACGTCAAGAAGCTGCCCGACGGGCTGATGTACCGGGTGCTCAAGTCGGGCGACGGCCCGCAGGTCAAGAGCGACGGCGACGTGGTGACGGTCTATTACAAGGGCGCGTTGATCAGCGGCAAAATCTTTGACCAGACCAAGCCGGAAGAGCCGGCGCAATTCCCGGCCGGCGCCTTGATCCCCGGCTGGGTCGAAGCTTTGAAGCTGATGAAGACCGGCGATACCTGGGAAATTGCCTTGCCTCCTGAGCTGGGCTATGGCGCGGACGGCGCCGGCGACGCCATTCCGCCCAATCAGGTCTTGGTCTTCACCATGACTTTGGTGAAGGTTGAGTACGCGCCTTAGCTCTAACCCCCTCCGGCTTCCGCAACTTTGCCGTGGTGCTCGGCTAACGCCTGCGCCCACGGCGTTGCTACAGCCACCTCCCCCCTCCTGTCCGTTGACACGCACGAGGGGGAGACGGGTCTGTGTTTGCTGCTAGAATTTGTAGCCTAGCGTCACACCCGTCATGCGCGGGGCAAGCGGGATGCATTGCAGCACGCCAGACGTGTTTGGAGAGCCGAAGGTGCCGTTGGGGGCCGAGTTCAGCACCCCGTTATACTCCGGCAAACAAGCCTGCGTGTTGGCGACATTGTTCATGAACACCGCAAGGTCGGCGTTGGTATGGCCGATATCGGTGAACTCCAGCCGGAAATTCAACAGTCCATAGGCAAAAGTGCGCTGCATCGGATTGAAAGCGCGCATGTCCGCGAGATAGCGGCTCTGCCAGTAATAATGCGCGGTAAATACGGTATCGCCCAGCGGCAGCCCGCCAAGGTCGGTACCGAAATTGACGCTGGCGGTTTCATTGGTCTGCCAGGCCGGAACCGGAATAGGCGTGCCGGACAGATTGGTTCCGCTGCTCGGCTGCAAGTAGCCGGGCGGTATGATGAAGCTGAAATCGGTATAGCGCGGGTCGATATAACTGCCGGAGGCATTGAGCGTCAGCCAATCCGTCGGCAGCAGAGTGACCTCCCATTCCACGCCGTAGATCTTGCCCGCCGCGGCGTTAAGGGTGATGTTTTCGTTGAGGAAGCCCACGCAATTTCCGGCATTGAACTGCGCCTGGGTGCAGGCGCCGCCGCCGACGGCGGTGGCCAAAGTGACATTGGGGACTTGCTGCTGCACCTGGATATTGTGATAGCTGGTTTCATACAGCGCCAGATTGGTGCGCAGCGGCATGCCTGCCACCGCCCAGTCCGATTTCACGCCGATCTCATAATCCAGCACGTTTTCCGGCAATGCGGTCATGGCGGCGATATTCTGCGCCTGGGTGTTGATGCCGCCGGAGCGGTAGCCTGAACGCATGGTGGCATAGACCATGGTGCCCTCCCACAGGTCATGGTCCAGGGCCAGGGTCCAGGTGGGCTTGTGATAGCTCTTGTTGATGTCCGCGCCGCATTGCGACAGCGGCAAAGTCACGCCATTGGGATTGGTGAGCAGGCAGACATTGCTCTGCCCCGTATAGCTGATGCCGTTATAAGCGAAGGATGCGGAATTGAAGACCGCGTTGAGCAAAGCGGCATTGGTCGCCGGGCTGGCGGGGGTGCGTATCTGCTGGCTGGCGACATGGGCAAAACGCTCGTCATAGGTATAGCGCACACCGGCGGTGAAGCGGGTATCGGACCAGATGCTGTAGGTCGCCTGGGCATAGGCAGCGTAGGAGCTGTTCTTCTCGCTGTTGTTGCTCCAGTCGGTGACCTGGAGCGGCCGGAGCGCCGTGGGGCCCGAGCCCGCAGAAGGCAGGAATTGATAAAGGAAGCCGCCATCATTGGGGCTGCGTTCGGTGAAATAGAACAGGCCCGCCGTCCATTGCAGCTTGTTGTCCAGCGCCTTGCCGTTGACCGTCAGTTCCGATTGCCACGACTCATATTTGGGGAAATTATATTTGTAGGTATTGCTTTCAAAGGGCAGGCCGCGGCTAACCGCGGTGCCGGTATTATCGAAGGTGCGATAGGCGGCCATGAGACGCACATCGATGTCGTCGAACTTCTTGTTCGCGGTGGCCGAATAAGTTTCGTAATGACCGGCGCTGAGGTTGGAGATGTCCTGCTCGGCGGACCAGAAGCCATAATTCTGCTCGCGCAACACCGAAGCCAAGATCGCGTTATAGGCTTGCGGCGATGGATTGGGGTTGGAAACGCCGCTCGCCGTCGCGGTTAGGTAGTATGGCTGCATGACCTGGCCGCGCAGGTCGGTGAATGGCAGGCAGGTGACCGGGATGTTGCAGATGGACGTGCGGCCTGCGGAAGGCACGGTGCCGACGAAATAACCCAGGTCATGATAGGTCGAACCGGTGTCATGCTCGGACGCGATGTCGGCGCGCACCACCAGATCGAAGGTATCGTCGGGCTGCCATTTCAGGGAAAAAATGCCGCCGAGCTTCTTAAAACCCATCGCGGCCTGGTTGTTGCGGCGGCCCGATACGGGATCGAAGAAATTGTTGGCGATATAACCTTTCTGATTTTCCGAGTTCAGCGCAACCCGCAGGAACAAGGTGTCATCCAACGGCAGGTTGACGGCGCCTTGCAGACCCGCGCGGGCATAGTCGCCGACTGTGGCCTGAACATAGCCGCCAAACTCGGGCTGGGGCTCGCGGCTGTTATAGAGAACGGCGCCGCCCGTGCTGTTGCGGCCCACCAGGGTGCCCTGCGGGCCCTTGAGCACCTGGACATTGTCCAGGTCGAACAGCGAGCCGGTCAGGCCCAGGGCGCGGGCGTAATAAACCCCGTCCTTATACACCGCCGAGGCGGTGTCGAAGGCCAGGCCCGGATTGCCGCCGCCGGATGGCGCATCGAAATTGCGCTGGCCGCGAATGGTGATGTTCAGTGCATCCTGCCGGAAGGCGGTAGGGGCGATATAGACCGAAGGGCTGACATATTTGAGGTCTTCGATGGTCTTGACACTGAGCTTGTCGAGGTCGCCCTGGTTCAGGGCGGTAATGGAAATCGGCACGGCCTGCTGATCTTCCTGCCGCTTGCGGGCGGTGACCACGACCTTCTCCAGCCCCACCGCTTCGGTTTTATCGGTGGCGCCGGAAGAGCCCGCCGCCTGCGCCAAGGCAGGACCGGCGGTGGCCAGGCCGGCCGTCGCCAAAAGAACCGCGAGCAGGCGATTGGACATTGTATACCCCTGATATCCTTCGGACAGGCACGCTTCGGCTCGGGCGCTTTTTCGCCTCATGCCGCCAAAACTGTTCGATGCTCTAATGGAAATGCCGGACCGGATAAAGCCAACGTGACCGGCTAGCGCCAAATCGGGAAAATTTCCTTATAAGAGCCGCGGCTTATCCGGGAACCCGCCCGGCACTAATGGGATTCGAGAGGAAAAGATGACAAAAATCGCAATGATTACCGGCGCCGGCAGTGGCGTGGGACGGGCCGTCGCCCAGGCGCTGGCGAACCAGGACTGGCGGCTGGCACTGGTAGGGCGCAAGCGCGAGGCATTGGAGGAAACCGCCAAGGGCCTCGCTGGCGAGCACCTGATCGCGTCCGCCGATGTAGGCGATCCCCAGGCCGTCAAAGGCGTATTTGGCCAGATCAAGGACAAGTTCGGCCGCCTGGACATGCTGTTCAACAATGCCGGCATGGGCACCCCCGCCATCCCGATCGAGGATTTGAGCTTCGAGCAATGGCAGGCGATCGTCGGGGTCAATCTGACCGGCGCCTTCCTCTGTACCCAGGAAGCGATCCGGATGATGAAGACCCAAACGCCCCGGGGCGGCCGCATCATCAACAATGGGTCCATCAGCGCCGACCGGCCCCGGCCGCATAGCGCGCCCTATACCGCTACCAAACACGCCATAACCGGGCTGACCAAATCCACAATCCTGGATGGGCGGCCTTTCGATATCACGGCGGGCCAGATCGACATCGGCAATGCCGCCACCGAAATGACCCAGCGCATGACCGAGGGGGTGCTTCAGCCGGACGGCCGGCTGGCGGTGGAGCCGCGCATGGATGTAAATCACGTGGCGCAGGCGGTGGCTTATATGGCGGGTCTGCCGCTGGAATCCAACGTGCCCTTCATCACGGTGATGGCGACGAAAATGCCCCTGTTTGGCCGGGGATAAGCCCGCCCCGCCGGTCCGAAAAAATGCCTATTTTTTGCACGGGCGCGGAGCGTTTTGTCACAAGCTTCGTTTTCACTTCCAAGCTGGAAGGGAAAAATGCGCGCCTGTTTCTTGGGACAAAATATTTGCGGTTTGGGCTTCGGGGTCGCGACCCTGCATACGCCGCCCTTGATCATGGACCAGCCGGCCCCGGCATCGCAGCCGGGCCTGCCGGAAGGATCGGCATCGGCAATTGAGCGACATGTCAGCCACGCAGCTGTTTTGCAGCCCTTAGCTGATGCACAAACTGTAGCAATTTCGCCACGCCTGTCATCCTGATCCAGCATGGGCTCGGCCCCGTATGACCGGCCAAATGGGGCGTTTGCGGGCCGGCCGGGGCAGTCCGCCGCAGGGGACGAAATTCGGGAACCCCTTGTGCAGCCCAGTATGAATCCCGATATTCTTTGTTAACTTAAGGCTCGCCGGTAACGGTATTTTATTCACCCTTTGGTATTTGGACGGGCATGAAATTCTCGTTTCCGGTGATTTCGGTTTTGGCTTTGACCGCGATGCTGGGTGCCTGCAGCACCCCGAGCGCAGAGTCACTCGCCCAGAACGACCCCTGGGAAAAGACCAATCGCGATATCTTCGATTTCGACGTTCGGATGGACCATGCCGTGGCCCGCCCCATTGCCAAGGGCTACCGCGCGGCGGTGCCCGAGCCGGTGCGCGATAGCATCCATAATGCCTTGAGCAATTTGAATTCGCCGGTGGTGCTGGCCAATGACGTGCTGCAGGGCGACGGCGAAAAGGCCGCCAATACCGCAGGCCGCATTGTGATCAACTCCACTGTCGGCATCGGCGGGCTGATCGACGTCGCCAGCAAGATCGGCATTCCCGGCCATGAGAATGATTTCGGCATCACCCTGGGCAAGGGCGGCATTGCCGAAGGATCCTACCTGGTGCTGCCTTTTGCCGGTCCGAAGCCGCCCCGCGATTTGCTGGGCACTGTGGTCGATCAAGCCTTCGATCCGCTGACCTATGTCCGCTTTCACGGCAAGGACACCTGGATGGTGGTGAAATTCGGCGTCGCCATTGTCGACAGCCGCACCTCGCAACTGGACGCGATTGAGTCCATCGAGCGGTCGTCCATCGACTTCTATGCGACCAGCCGCAATCTGTATCGCCAAAGCCGCAATGCTCAGATCAACGAGGGCAAAGCCGGCGCCGCGGACGATCTGCCGAATCTCTAATTTCTGAATTGCCGGTCGTGTCTCACTCTGCCGGCAGGGCGCAGCTTGCTATTCAGCCGGCGCGGGCGACGGCTGATGATCGTCGGGCTTGTCGCCCATGATCCCATGATACCACCGGTTCCAGAATCCCGATGTCCAGTCGCCGAACCGGTCCATGTACAGGAACACGACCGGCGTGGTGTAAAGCGTGAGGATCTGGCTCAGGAACAAACCGCCCACGATGGAAATGCCCAGCGGCTGGCGCAGCTCCGAACCCTGCCCCAGGCCGATGGCGAGCGGCAGCGCACCCAGGATGGCGCCCGTGGTCGTCATCATGATGGGACGAAAACGCTGCAGGCACGCCTTGTAGATGGCGTCACGGGAGTTCAGGCCCTCGCGGCGCTGCAGGTCAATGGCAAAGTCGATCATGATGATGGCGTTTTTCTTGACGATACCGATCAGCAGGATGACGCCAATCATGGCGATCAAGTCGAACTGGGTCTGGAACATCAACAGCGCCAGGACTGCTCCCACCCCGGCCGAAGGCAAGGTGGAGATGATGGTGATGGGGTGGATCAGGCTTTCATACAGCACGCCCAGGGTGATGTAGATCGTCAGGATCGCCGCCAGCAGCAGGAAAGGCATGTTGGCGAAGGACTTCTGAAACAACTGGGCCGTGCCTGCGGTTTCGCCATGGACGGAGATCGGCACATTGATCCGGGCCATGGTCCTTTGGATCGCGGCCAAGGCCTCGCTCATGGAGACGCCGGGCGGCAGACCGAAGGAGAAGGTCGTGGCGACGAACACCCCCTGATGGTTGACGCTCAAGGGCGTGGTGCCCGGCCCGAAGCTGGAAAAGGCGGAGAGCGGCACCATGGTCTCAACCCTGGTTGAAACCGACGCGCCAGTGGACGACCCGCCCCGCGCGCCCACCGCCACGGAATTGAGCTGCTGGTTGCGGACGGCATCGGCCGCAGCCGCGGCGGCATCCGTGGAAGCAGTTCCATTCTGTGTGGTGGCGCCCGAAGCCACGGGGCCGGAGACCTGAAACGCGCCGCCTGCGGCGGCCGATGATTGCGTGCCACTGACCGTGCCGCCCGACGTCGAAATGAAAATGTCGTTCAGGGTCTCGGGGCTCTGCCAGAAGGCCGGGGCGACCTCCATCACCACATGATACTGGTTCTTGTCCTTGTAGATGGTGGAGACCTGGCGCTGGCCGAAGGCATCGTACAGGACATTGTTGATCTGGGCCGAATTCAATCCCAGCCGGGCCGCCGTCACCCGGTCAACCTTCAGATCCACCTGAAGGCCCTTGTCCTGCTGGTCGGAATTGACGTCAAGCAATTCGGGCACATCCTGCAATGCCGCCGTGATCTTGGGCAGCCAGGTGTTGAGATCTTCCAGCGTATCGGCCTGGATGGTGTATTGATAATCGCCATTGCCCTGGCGGCCGCCGGCGCGGATACCGCCGCCAGACTGCAGAAACAGCCGCGCACCCGACACTTTCAGAAGTTTGGGGCCCATGCGGAGTATCACATCCGGCGTCGAGAGGCCGCGTTCGCGCAGGGGCTTCAAGGTGACAAAGACGTTGCCTTGATTGGTGGCCTGGCCACCGGCAAAGCCGCCCACGGTCGCCACCGCGGGATCGCTCTTGATGATATTCACAAACTGCTCGAATTTCTTCTGCATCGACTGGAAAGAGATGCTTTGGTCGCCGACGATGCGGCCCTGGATCATGCCGTTGTCTGTATCGGGGAAGAACCCCTTGGGCACGATCGCAATCAGGTAGACATTCAGCACGATTGCAATCAGCAGGGTGGCCATGATGGTCTTGGGATTGTCCAGCGACCAGGACAGGGTGCGGCGATAGAAATTCCGCATCGCTTCCAGGCAACGCCGCGACCAGCTCATCAATCTGTTTTCGTTGTCGCTGACCGTAAAATCCAGATAGGCGCACATCATCGGCGTCACGGTCAAAGATACGATCAACGACATCACGATAGCGGTGGTCAGGGTCATGGCAAATTCGTGGAAAATACGCCCCACCAATCCGCCAATCAGCAGCACTGGGAAGAACACCGCCACCAGCGAGATGCTCATCGAGAGAACGGTAAAACTGACCTCGCGCGCGCCCCTAAGAGCCGCCGTCATGCGGTCTTCGCCATTCTCCAGGTGCCTTGTGACGTTCTCCAGAACGACGATGGTATTGTCCACCACAAAGCCGGTGGAGACGATCAGCGCCATCAGGGAGAAATTATCCAGGCTGAAATCCATCAGATACATCACCCCGAACGTACCCAGCAGCGACAGCGGCACGCAGACGGTGGGCACCAGGGTCGCCTTGAAATTGCGCAGGAACAGGAACACCACCAGGATGACCAGGATGGTCGAAAGGATCAGTGTCATTTCGACATCGTGAACCGCGTCACGGATCGAGCTGGTGGTATCGAACATGACATTCAGATCGACGCTGACAGGCAGCGCGGCGCGAAGTTCCGGCAGCTTGGCCAGAATGCTGTCCGCCACCTCGATCACATTGGCGCCAGGCTGCTTGGTGATTTGTACCAAGATGGCCGGTTGGCCGTTGAAGGTGCCGAGGTTTCGGACGTTTTCCACCCCGTCCACCACTTCGGCCACGTCCTGCAACCGGACCGCGGAATTGTTGCGATAAGCGACAATCAGGCCCTTATAGTCCGACGCAAGGGTCGCGGTGTCGTTGGCATAGACTTGGAAACTCTGGCCCTTTTGCTGGATATCGCCTTTGGGACTGTTGGCATTGGCGGCGCTGACGGCAGCGCGCACATCCTCCAGTCCGATCCCGTACTTGAACAGCGCGCGCGGATTGAGTTCGATGCGGATGGCCGGCAGCGACGCGCCGGTAAGCGAGACATCGCCCACGCCGGCGATCTGCGACAGTTTCTGCTGAATAATGTTGGAGGCCTGGTCGTAGATCTGTCCTGGCGACAGGGTCTTGGAGGTCATCGCCAGGATCAGAATGGGAAAGTCGGCAGGGTTGAATTTGCGGTAGGTGGGATTGGACCGCAGCGCCGCCGGAAGATCGGCCCTGGCCGCGTTGATGGCCGCCTGCACATCGCGCGCCGCGCCGTCAATGTCGCGGTTGATGTCGAATTGCAGCACAATCTGGGTGTTGTTGACATTGCTGCGCGAGGTCATTTCGGTGACCCCGGCAATCGCGCCCAAATGGCGCTCCAACGGCGTGGCGACGCTGGAAGCCATGGTTTCCGGGCTGGCGCCGGGCATGTTCGCGCTTACTGAAATGGTGGGAATATCGATATTGGGATAGGGCGAGACCGGCAGCAGGAAATAGGCGGTCAATCCGGCCAAACCCAGCCCCAGCGCCAGCAGGATGGTGGCGATCCGCCGCTGGATGAAGAGCTGGGAAAAGCTCATTCGGCAGGCTCCGGTTCCGGTCCGGCATGCCCGGCGCGGCGGCGCTCGCGCCATTCGCGCAGATCATGCCCTGCCCGGTCGAAATAAACATAAATCACCGGGGTGGTGAAAAGCGTCAGAAGCTGGCTGACCAAAAGGCCGCCGACGATGGAGATACCCAGCGGATGCCGCAGCTCGGCGCCCATGCCGGAGCCCAGCATCAGCGGCAAGGCGCCGAACAGCGCCGCCACGGTCGTCATCAGGATCGGCCTGAAGCGCAGCAGGGCTGCCTGGTGAATGGCCTCTTGGGGAGATTTGCCCTCGTTGCGTTCAGCCTCCAGGGCAAAATCGATCATCATGATCGCGTTCTTCTTGACGATGCCGATCAATAGAATAATGCCGATGATCGAGACGATGTTGAGGTCGTGACCGGTGATGATCAACGCCAGCAACGCACCTACGCCCGCCGACGGCAGGGTCGAAAGGATTGTCACGGGATGGATGAAGCTCTCATACAAGACGCCCAGCACGATGTAGACGGTGATGATGGCGGCCAGGATCAGCAGCACTTCGTTGGACAAGGCCGATTGGAAGGCCAGGGCCGAACCCTCGAACTGGGTGGTGACGCCAGGCGGGGCGCCGGCATTGGCTTCCGCCGCCTGGATGGCGTTCACCGCCGTACCCAGCGAATAGCCGGGCGAGACGTCGAACGAGAAGGCGGCCGACGGAAACTGGGCCAAATGGTCGATCTGAAGCGGTGATGGGCGCTGATCCACCCGCGCAATGGCCGCCAAGGGCACCTGCCCGCCGCCGGCGGTGGGCAGGTAAATATCCTGCAACGACTGCACGGAATTCTGCACCCCCGGGTCCGCTTCCAGGATCACGCGATACTGATTGGACTGGGTGAAAATGGTGGAAATGATGCGCTGGCCGAAACTGTCATAAAGCGCATTGTCGATGGTCGCGGCGGTAACGCCAAAGCGCGCGGCGGTATCGCGGTCCACTTCCACATGCGCTGAAAGCCCCTTGTCCATGAAGGCGGTGGAAACGTTGCGGATCGCCTTGGCCTTTTTCAGCTCGGCCAGCAGCTTGGGCACGAATTGGTTGAGCGAAGCACTGGTCGCCGCCTGCAGCACGAACTGATACTGGGCCCTGGAGATCACCGAATCGGTGGTGAGGTCCTGCACCGGTTGAAGATAAAAGGTGATCCCCGGCACGCTATGGGCGTCTTCGGCCAGCCGCTCCATCACCTCGGAAACGCCGTCGCGCTGTGCTTTCGGCTTGAGGTTGATCAGGAAACGGCCGCCATTCATCGTGGTGTTGGTCCCATCGACGCCAATGAAGGACGACAGGCTGGCGACATCGGGGTCCTTCAAAATCTTGTCGGCCAATTGTTGCTGGCGTTGCGCCATGGCGTCGAACGAGACGGTGGGTCCGGCTTCGGTAATGGCCTGGATGAAGCCGGTGTCCTGCAAGGGGAAGAAGCCCTTGGGAATGGCGATATACATCACCACGGTCAACACCAAGGTCCCCACCGCAACCAGCAAGGTCAGCTTCTGGTGTTTCAACACCCAGATCAGCAGCCGGTCATATTCGGCGACCAGGCGCGCATAATAGTCTTCGACCTTGCGCTGGATGCCGCTCTCGCGCTTCTGGTCCTCTGCATGGGTGCGCAGCAGCTTGGCGCACAGCATCGGCACCAGGGTGAGGGACACCACAGCGGATATCAGGATGGTAACCGCCAGGGTCACGGCGAATTCGCGGAACAGCCGTCCCACCACTTCCTGCATGAAGAGTAAGGGGATCAGGACCGCGATCAGCGACACTGTCAGCGACACGATGGTAAAGCCGATTTCGCCGGCGCCCTTCATGGCGGCGTCGTAGGGCTTTTCGCCGCGCTCGATATAGCGGGTGATGTTCTCGATCATCACGATGGCGTCGTCGACCACGAAACCGGTGGATATCGTCAGCGCCATCAGCGACAGGTTGTTGAGCGAATAACCCATCAGATACATGACGGCGAAAGTACCGACGATGGACAGCGGCACCGACAGGCTGGGAATGAAGGTGGCGGGCAGGCTGCCCAGGAAGCAGTAGATCACCAGCACCACCAGCACCACGGCCAGGATCAGCTCGAATTCCACATCGGAAACCGACGCGCGGATGGTTTCGGTCCGGTCGGTAAGGGTCTGCACATCCACGGAAGACGGAAGCCCCGCCTTGATCTGCGGCAGCAATTCCTTGATGGAATCCACCACCTCGATCACGTTGGCGCCCGGCTGGCGTTGGACGTTGATCAGCACCGCTGGGGTCCTGTTGGCCCAGCTCGATAGTTTGTTGTTCTGGGCGCCCTGCACGACATTGGCGACGTCGCGCAGGAACACGGGCGAGCCGTTCTTATAGGCGACCACGATGTTCTTGTAGGCCTCGGGGTCCTGCAATTGATCGTTGGAATTGATGGTGTAGGACTGCGCCGCGCCGTCAAAGCTGCCCTTGGGCGCATTGGAATTGTTGTTCGCAATGGTGGTTCGCAAATCGTCGATGTTCAGGCCCAGCGCCGCCAGCTTCTGCAGATTGGCCTGCACGCGCACCGCGGGGCGCTGGCCGCCCGAAATACTGACCAGGCCGACCCCGGCCAACTGCGAAATCTTCTGGGCGATGCGGGTATCGGCCAGGTCTTCCACCCGCGTGATGGCCAGGCTGGTGGAACTGACCGCCAGGGTGATAACCGGCGCGTCGGCGGGATTGACCTTGGCATAGACCGGCGGGGCCGGCAGCAGATTGTTGGGAAGCAGGCTGTTGGAGGCGTTGATCGCCGCTTGCACTTCCTGCTCGGCGATATCCAGCGAAAGACTGAGGTCGAACTGCAAGGTGATGACCGAGGAGCCGGCCGAGGAAATGGACGACATTTCCTTGAGGCCCGGCATCTGGCCGAACTGTTTTTCCAGCGGCGCGGTGACCGATGTGGTCATCACGTCGGGACTGCCGCCGGGCAAAAAGGTCTGCACCTGGATGGTGGGATAGTCCACTTCCGGCAGCGCCGAAAGCGGCAGGAATTTATAGCCGGACAGGCCCACCAGCAGGATGGCGATCATCAACAGCGACGTGGCGACCGGGCGCTGGATGAAGGGCGCGGAGATATTGGCGCCGATATGGGACTCGGGCGCGGAAGAAGGAACCGTCACGGCGTGCCGCCACCGCCGCCGCCCCCACGGCGTCCGCCGCCGGCACCGCCGCGGCGCATCGATGAGAAAGCCTTGGCGCAGTCGGCGCTCAGGTCGTCACGATTCTGGAACAGGCACATGCGCATTTCGCGGCTGCCCGCCGTGGCGGTGGGACAAAGCTTCTTGACATCCTCGGCGCAGGATTTGTTGAGCGCCGCTGCCATCTGGGCGCGGCGCGCGGCGCGCGCGGCATCGTCGGTACCGCCGGAGGGCGCGACAATCTTGCCGGAGGGGTTGGGAATCTCGACATCGGCGCCATCGCGCAGGCGATCGGCGCCATCCACCACCACCGTGTCGCCCGCCTTGAGACCGGATAGAATCTGGATGTTGTTGCCGTCCTGCACGCCGGTGGTGACATTGCGCTGGTTCACGGTCTTTTCGGGCGTGACCACAAAAACAAAGCTGCCATCCGCGCCGCGTTGAACACCGGCGACGGGTATCACGGTCTGGTTGTGCAAGGTCTCGACCAGAAGCCGGATATTGACGAACTGGGCCGGAAACAGCTTGCTGTCCTTGTTATCGAACAGAGCGCGCAGCTTCACCGAGCCGGTGGTCGGATCCACCACCGTGTCCACGGCGGAAAGATTTCCGCTGGTGAGCTTGGTGGTCTGGCTGCGGTCATAGGCATCCACCGGCAAGGTGGCGCCGCTATTCACCCGTTCAAGAACCTTGTGCACGCTGTCTTCCGGAATCGTGAACAATACCGACATGGGATCGAGCTTGGTGACCACCACAATGCCGGTGGCTTGCCCGGCCTGCACGATATTGCCGATATCCACCAGATGAATGCCGGCGCGGCCCGGGATGGGCGAGACGATATTGGTATAGCCCAGATTGATGCGGGCGGTTTCGACATTGGCCTGATCGGAGACCACCACGCCTTCGCTGGATCTCACCAAGGACGCCTGGGTCGCGACCTGCTGCTGGGAGATCGCATTCTGTGTCAGAAGCGTCTGATAGCGTTCCAGATCCACCTTGGCGTTGGCCAGGGTCGCGGAATCGCGCGCCAGCTGGCCCCGCGCCTGGTCAAGCGACGCCTGATAGGGCCTGGGATCGATCTGGGCCAGAGTCTGTCCCGCCGTGACCATTTGGCCTTCTTCGAAATTCAGTTTGACCAGCATGCCGCCGACTTGCGGACGCACCGTCGCGGTGGCAAGCGGGGTCACGGTGCCCAGTGCATTGAGAGTGACATTGATATCGCCGGATATCGCCTTGGCCACACCGACCGGCTGCGCCCCCTGATTGATCAGGCCCCGGCGCCCGGTCTGCTTGGCCGGGTAGATCGCCCAGATCAGCAAAGCCAGCAGGGCGAGCCCAACCGCGAACCACACCACCCGCGACAAGCGGGGGTTGCGAGAACTCCAGTTCTTGACGCCCGACCAGCCACGGCCCACCGGTCCGGACTCAGCCGACCGGGCCCGCTGAAAGTCCCCAGGCGAACGGTCGAGATTCATTGGTCTATCCGTGTCATAAAAGGGCCCCAAATGCCCGGGAAATTAGATTTGTTAATGGGTTAGCATCGCCAAACTGAATGTGGCATGAACTTATACCCTTAAACGGGCGGCGGCATGTATAGCCACCCGTTAAAGGGAAAATATGTCAAAAATGTCTCGCTATGGCGCGGCGCGGCCAATAACGCTATGTGGGCGTCCGGTCTGGAACATCCCCCAACAAAGACAGGCGCAGCGTGCTCGGCATTTTTCACTGGTTTGTTCATGACGCACGCGAATGGGTCACGCTTACCGCTCAAAGCCATCCCTATTGGGTCTTTCCCATCGCCTTCCTGGTGGCTTTTTCGGAATCCTTTGTCGGGGTGTCCTTCATCATTCCGGGCACGATCCTGCTGCTCACCCTGGGTACGGTGATCGGCGCCAC
>Ga0068871_100001927_pt1 | contig 14039 bp, 16 predicted proteins | sample KBSMisM72_FD_72750 | JGI IMG/M metagenome (GOLD analysis project Ga0068871, IMG submission 72750) | Miscanthus rhizosphere microbial communities from Kellogg Biological Station, Michigan, USA - KBS Miscanthus M7-2 | ecosystem: Host-associated > Plants > Roots > Rhizosphere > Soil ... | reverse complement strand
CAGCTTGCCTTCGGTGCCCACTTCGCGGGCCACGCGCGTCACTTCCGAGGCAAAGGAATTCAATTGGTCCACCATGGTGTTCATGGTGTTCTTGAGCTCCAGGATTTCGCCTTTCACATCGACGGTGATCTTGCGCGACAGGTCGCCGCGCGCCACCGCCGTGGTCACTTGCGCGATGTTACGCACCTGGTCGGTAAGATTACCGCACATGGCGTTGACCGAGTCGGTCAAGTCCTTCCAGGTGCCGGCCACGCCGGGCACCAGTGCTTGGCCACCCAGCTTGCCTTCGGTACCCACTTCACGCGCCACGCGCGTCACTTCCGAAGCGAAGGACCGCAGCTGGTCCACCATGGTGTTGATGGCTTCTTTCAGCTGCAGAATTTCGCCGCGCACGTCGACAGTGATCTTTTTCGACAAGTCGCCATTGGCCACCGCAATGGTCACTTCGGCGATGGAACGCACCTGGCCGGTGAGGTTGGAAGCCATGGAGTTGACGCTTTCGGTCAAATCCTTCCACACGCCCGTCACTTCGCTCACTTGCGCCTGACCGCCGAGCTTGCCTTCGGTGCCCACTTCGCGCGCCACGCGCGTCACTTCCGAGGTGAACACGCTGAGTTGCTTGATCATGGTGTTGACGATGTTGGCGGCGCGCAGGAATTCGCCCTTCAAGGGGCGGCCTTCGACATCCAGATTGACGGTCTGCAGCAGATCGCCCTTGGCCACCGCCGAGATGGCGCGGGTCACTTCCACCGTCGGCCACAGCAGGTCATCGATCAGGGTGTTGACCGAGGCCTCCATCTCGCCCCAGGCGCCATTGGCCAGGCCCAGTTTCACGCGATGCCGGGTCTTGCCCTGCTTGCCCACCACCTCGCCGACATGGTCGAGCTGTTGCGACATTTTCTGGTTGGTGGAGACGATGTCGTTAAAGGTATCGGCGATCTTGCCGATGATGCCGGTGCGGCTGCCCGACAGCCTGACGCTGAAATCGCCATTTTGCATGGCCTGCAATGCAGTCAGCAGGGCTTCCAGATCGGAAGCCGAAGCACCCTGATCAGGGCGGGAACCGATTTCCAAGGTGACGGGGGTGCGGCTGCTGTTCCGCTTGGGCGCCGCGGGAACATGAGCCTCACTCATACCGTCCTCCAGAACGAATGTACGCAAACGAGTACACCGCCGCACCCCATGTTGACGGCGTATAACCTATAGATATCAGACAAGGCTGCCCCCGTGGACACTATTCCCCTAGGCTCCCAACGTGCGGGGCTAGGCGAGAGTTCCCTGAAAAAATATGGGTATATAATCCCATTGTTATACAATCCATACCACCGGCCGGACAACGGGCATTAAATAGGCCCAACGTCCGTTCGGCCAATTGAAAGTTCCCTGAGGGGGCGTAGGGTGCCCCATGCCTCAGGCCGCCCTAAGCGCCATCATTGTGGCCTATCAAGCCCAGATAGACTGGCTACTGGTTCAGGCTGAGGAATTTGAATCCGGCCAGCGTAGAGTGTGTGGAAAAATCGCCGGGAAGGACGTGGATATTACGTCCAACTATGCCGCCGAGTACCGTCATAAGGCGGGCAACATGCAGGCCATCATGCAAGCTTACGAGCGGCTGCACGCCAGGGAGACTTAGGGTATAGGCCCTAGTATTGTACTTCGCGCACCAAAGGCCCCTGAAAAGCGTAATCGGTACGCTGGGAACATTTGAAAGTTCCCGGCCCGGTTCTAGGGTGGTTCCATGAGCGGCAGTATGGACGAGTTTATTGTCCAGATAGAGCGGGATTTGGACCGCTGGCGGGCAGATTTGCTCAAGTTCCAGGCCATGAGCGAAAAGACCATTGCGGAGCAAATCAGCCTTTGGATTACTGAGGCCGAGAAGATAATCGCAGAGTACCGGCGACACGCATAAGGCTGGGTTTAGGACATGCCCCAAGCTTCGTTGAACGCGCTCCTCATCGCCTATCAGAGCGAGATCGCTTGGCTGATTGCCCAGGCCGAGGAGTTTGAAACCGGCCAACGCAAGGTCACCGGAAAGATTGCCGGGCAAGAGGTGGACATTTCGTCCAACTATGCCGCCGAGTACCGGCATAAGGCGGGCAACATGCAAGCGATCTTGGAAGCCTACGATCTACTGCACGCCAGGGGCGTCTAGCCGGATATTCGCGTGCAAGGGGCCGAGCGGAACTCCAGGGTTCCTCGTGACTCGGCCTTTGATAGGTGCGCTAATGCGCTGCCGCCAGCGCACAATCTGCACACTGGCGCTTGAGAGACCTTCGGGACATCTAACAGAACGTTGTCCGCGCTCCCGCCTGCTAACGCCGGAGGCGCACCTTGCACCACTTCGAATTTCGCTTTCACGATAAGTTGGACGTCGCAATCCTGAGGCGGGCCTACATCGGTAACGATGACCTTGCCGCCTTGGCTGAGGCCCAAAAACTGTCCGCAACCCATACCATTGAGGTGTGGGAAGGTGCCCGTAAGGTGGCTCGAGTCAAAAAGGGAAACATCGCATTACGCTGCTCTGATCGGCTTTGCGGCTAGCCCATTTTCCGGCGCGCGCTTGGCAATCGTTTTGAGCGCTGGCAGAAATGTCGCGCCTGTTTGTTCGGCTTCAACCTACGTCGCCGCGGCGGCGATTTTTTCAAGAGCCGCGCTGAAAATTCAACAGCGCGATCGCGGCGATCACTCTTCCAGGCGGAATTCGCGCTGAAGTTCACCCAAGGCGGCGCGCGCGTCCAGTTCATTGACCAGAGACAGCGGCGGCTCGATCTCGGCCACAAACCAATTGCGGGCCGGATTGGGACTGCGGGCGATGGTCACACGTTCCACCCGATGACCCTTGGGGCGCAAATACTGGGCGCAGATCCGTTCCAGTTGGGCCTTATCGATCTGCTTCTTAGCGAGCGCCACCATCGTTCTCTCCATCGTCAAGGCCTACTTGCCGTTCCGGCGGCGGCGCAGGGCGCCCATACCGGCCAGACCTGCCGCGAACAAGGACACAGTCAGGGGCTCAGGAACGTTGATCGGGGTGTCGAGGGCCACAATATTCTGGGTGTTCGGGCCGCCATCATGGGGACCATCGCCATCGGGGCCGTTGTCGCCAGGAGCGCCGTCCGAAGGCCAGCCGTCCGTATCGCCCGGAGGCGCAAAGTTGTTGGGGCCATGGTCGCCGTCATGATTGTCATGGCCGCCATTATCGCCGTTACCGCCGTCGCCGCCATTGCCGCCGTCGCCGCCATTACCTTGGCCGCCATTGCCGCCTTCGCCGCCATCGTGATTGTCATGGTTGCCATCTTGGCCGCCGTTGCCGCCTTGGCCGCCATTGCCGCCATCGCCTTGGCCGCCATTGCCGCCATCGCCGCCGCCAAAACCACCGCCACCGGCGAATATACCGAAGGGCGAGCCACCTTGGCCGCCATTGCCGCCCTGGTTGCCGCCATTACCGCCGCCGTTTTGGCCACCATTGCCGCCGCCACCCTGGCCGCCATTGCCGCCTTGATTGTTGCTGCCTTGATGGGGATCGTTGCCTTGCGAGTTGCCGTCGCCGCCGGAATTGCCGCCGCCGTTGGAACCGTCGCCGCCTTGACCGCCATTGCCGCCTTGATTGTTGGCCTGCTGGTTGTTGTTCTGCTGGTTATTGCCTTGGGAATTCCCGCCCCCTTGGCCGCCGCCATTGCCGCCCTGGTTGTTGCCGCCAGGGGAGCCGTTACCGCCGCCGCTAGAGGAACTGCCTCCGCCTTGGCTGGAGCCGCCTCCCTGCGAACCGTTGTTCTTGCCGGCTTCCGCGGGGCTAGTGGTCAGCAGCGCGGCAAACACCAGACCGGTGAAACCAGCCAAGAGACCGAGGGCGCAAAGGCCAAATTTGAAGCGCTTTTTTGTCATGGGATACCGAGTAGCAAACGCGATGCCAACCCCGCGAAAAAACCGTTTTCTGGGTTAATTTGCGCGTGTTCCCAAGCCTGGTGTCCGCAAGCGGACACAACGCGTTTCGTTTTGAAACACACGCATCAAATCGGAACCTGGCCGAAGCGCCTGCACAGCCAAATTCCGCACCGGTTCAGGGGTTAATAGGTTGATTGAATTTTAGGGGTCCGAAAAACCCACCTCTAATCCTTCGCAGGCACAATCTGTGCACGGAGAGGAGTGGTCAGATGGTTCAGGAAACGGGCTCGGGTTCGGGGCAGGACAGCCGGAAGTATGAGCGCATACAGCTTTTCCTGCCTGGCCAGCTTTTTAACCCGCAGAACGAACAGTCAGCCGACTGCAAGGTGTTGAACCTCTCGGCGGGCGGCGCCGCTGTGCAATGCGACACGGATTTTCCCGCCGGTCTTTCCCTGGTTCTTTACATTGAGAATTTCGGACGGTTTGAAGGCAAGAGCATCGTCCATGGCAATGGACAATTGGCGCTGGAATTTTCCATCGGCGAAGCCAAGCGAAGCCGGCTGAAAGAGATGCTGTCTTCCTTCGCTGCCAGCGGCGTCGAGGGCGTCACGCAAGCGCGCAAACACGCCCGCGTTCCCTCACTGGTAAGCGGCAGCATCACTCTTCAGAATGGACAAGAGCTTCGCTGCGAAGTGCTGGATATTTCACTGGACGGGGTATCGCTGAGGACACGGGTGCGGCCGCCAGTCGGCGAGATCGTAAATCTGGGACGCGCCCGCGGCCGGGTGGTGAAGCATCACCCGGAAGGCGTCACCATCCAATATGTCAAGGAAGTCAGCCACGCTGCCTAATTAGGCGACGCGACGCAGTTCCCTGGCCACCGGCGCACTCATCAGTTCGCCATTGTTGGTCACCAACGCCCAGCAATCCGGTTTGGTCAGCGCCAGATTTCGCAGCATTTGCGGCAGGTAGCAGTAACTGGGCTGTCTCAGGCCATGATAGGACACCAGCGGCCCGATGGGATGAAACCGTATTCCCATCATCGCCAGCATTCTCAGCAGCTGCGGCTCCATCACGGCGCCCCAATAGTCGACGCCCAACTCCATGCTCTGACGCAGCAGCATCTGGATCATGCCCAGGCAGGGTAGATTGCCGTGCCGGTCGCGCCTGCCGGCCGTGCTTGCGGGTCCGATATCGAGATTGCGCCGCCGAAAATCCTTCGAGATCGCGAAACGGGACACCTCCGCCACGGACTCGTTTGGGAAATAATCACGGGCATTGATCCCGTTCTTTTTGAGCAATTGCTGAATGGGGAGACTGTTGGGCTTGGCCTGAGGCAAAATCAATCTGGCGGTGCCGATCGCGGCATCATGCGGCTTGTGCAGCAACAGGCTGTGCACGGCATGCTGGTCATGTTCATCGCTCTCATAACCGCTTGGCTGCTCGCCGTCACCTTCCAGGAATTGGCGCTCCATGCAGTAGACCTGATAGCGGAGTGCGAACGCCTGTTCGATCAGATCCTTGGTGTTGGCGGACAGCAGCTGAAAATAAGCATCGAAACGGTCCACGAGGCTTTCGTCATTTTGAGAGGGCGACGTCACGCCTGCGAAGGACTTATCCAATGGCAAGCCCTTTCATCACAATCACGTATGGCACAGTGATCTGCTCCTTATTGCCGGATTGGTAGCCCCCGACCGTCCTTGTTCAGATGAAAGCCTGCCAACTCTTCACGGATGGTTACTAACACTGACGAACAGTCAGGCGAACAGTAGCGGCTGATTGCGACGGATCAATAGGTATTAGCCCTTGCCCGGGTCGAATCAGGCAAAAACATGTCTAGGTGGGTTTGGCGAGGAACTTTGCGATCTGTATGCAGTTTGGCGCGTGGCCATTCTGCACTTAGCTGTGGAGAACCTGCCGCACCCCCTGTTCAAAACGGGAACCCGCCATAGAGGTTAAGCGTATTTTTCCTACGGCTTACTGGAGCGCTTGGTGTTTAAGAACCATAAGGTGGCCTGCCTTCATTGCGAAAATGTGATCCCTTTTCCGCAAGAGCGGAACAGTGGCGGAGACGCGGATCTGGGGGCGGTTTTGATCGAATTGGTGGAAGGCTGCCGCCGCAATGTGGCCTCAGGAATTACCATCAGCCTAAGCGCCAAGCTGGGCGAGGGAATAGCGATCACCGAACCGGAAGTGACCACCCTGGCCCTGGTGGTGCGCGAGATCGTCTTCAATGCCTACCGGCATTCCCATCCTGCCGGCAATCCGGTGGAAGTCACCATGGAATGCGCCAGGACCCGGACCGGCGAAATCGTGCTCGACATTGGCGACGATGGCGTGGGCCTTCCGCCGGACTTCGCCGAATGGCGCGATGCCGGCAATGGCATGGTGTCGGTGCGGCATCGATTGCAGAAAATCGGCGCCGCCTTGAACGTGACATCGGACGATCTGGGCCTGCGTTTTCAGATCATCCTGCGTCCGCGCTATCCCAGGCGGACCCCTGCCCGCGGCAATTTCGTTTGGCTGTAATCGTGGTTTTCCAGGCCCGCTTGGTTAAGTTGCCCGATCCTTGCGAGGGCTCTTCCCAAGTGCGGGTTTGTGACCCGATTTGAAACGCAAACTTGGTCCGCCATGCATAATTTGATCGTTTTCCTGTTTGCCATCGGCGCCGGGGTGACCGCTTCGGGACTGACTGCCAATATTTACCGCCTGGCGGGCGGCGAACCCACCACCCGGCTGTCCACCTTTATTCATTATGCCGTGATGATCATCGCGGGGCCCGTGGTACTGATCGGCAACAGCACCCGTTCCTTCCGGCAAAAGGAATGCTCCCGGGCAGCTTACGCCTTGGCGCTGGTGTTTAGCGGCTATTGGGCCTTTGCCATGGGACTTTTCATTCTCAGCGTCGCAGTCAGCCTGCAGCACGCCTAGCGACTATCCCCGCAGGGCGTCGATATAACCCTGAAGATTGTTGGAATCGAAAGCCGGCCCGAATTTCAGTCCGATGGGATCCTGGGATTCAGGCAAGGCGTTGTTGCCGGTCGCCGCATCGTACAGGTCGGGCCGGAACACGGAAGCCGCCGCTTCGGCTTGGCCTGCATTCAAATTCTGGCGAAGGCCGTTTGCAATCTCGGCATAAAGCCAGCGCGCCTTGCGCGGATCGGGCCAGTTGATCTCGTCACCCTCGAAGGCGAGAAAATCCGGCATGGAGCGGGCCTCGGTGCGATTGACCGCGAGTGTGCCGGACAAGGCATTCAACACCGTCTTGGGCGCCACATTGATATATTGCGGCTGGGCCAGCATATGGGCCAGGTTGGCGTGGTTCTCCCGGTTTTGGCACCAACGCGCTGCTGAGCGGTAAGCGCGCAACAGACGATGCACCGCCTCGGGCTCCTTCGCCGCCATTTCGTCCCGCAGGGCCAGCACCTTGTCGGGAGCGCAGCGTGAAATCTCCGCGCCAAAAACCACAATGCTGCCCACGCCGCTTTCCACCGCCCGGCTGTTCCAAGGCTCGCCCACGCAACAGCCTTCGATTACGCCTTCGGAAAGATTGGCCACCATGAAAGGCGGCGGCACCACCAGGAATTGAACGTCGTTATGGGGATCGATGCCGCCCAGCCGCAGCCAATGCCGCACAATGATGGCATGAACGGAAAAGGGAAACACCACGCCGAAGGTGATGAGCGGCTCACCCGCCGCCTTGCGCTTGTCGATCACCCGCTTCAAGGCCTGGGCCGACTGCCGGGCATCCAGCGGGGGATGGCCCAACACTTCCTCCATCGCGCGATACAGCCGCGCCGACAGCGTGATGCAATTGCCGTTGGCGTTCAGTCCGAAGGGAACTGCCAACGGGACTTTGGCATTGCCCACACCCAGGCTGGTGGTGACCGCCAGTGGCGCCAGCATATGGGACGCGTCGAACAGATCATGGATCAGCTTGTCGCGGATATTGGCCCAGCTGGTCTCGCGCACCAGTTCGATCTGAATTCCCTCACGCTCGGCAAAGCCGCATTCCACCGCCGCGATGGGAATGGCGGCGTCGATCAGAGGTATAAAGCCGACCTTTATCGTCTTCATCCGGCGCGCCTCATTTCAACATCCCCTCCGCCATCACAATGGCGCGGGCGATTTCGGCCAGACGCCGCTTCTGGTCCATCGCGGCTTTGCGCATCATGGCATAGGCATCCTGTTCGCTGAGCGATTTGGCCGTCATCAATATGCCCTTGGCGCGCTCGATCACCTTGCGATCGGCCAGTGCGGTCTTGGCTTCATGCAGTTCCTCTTCCATGCGGGAAAAGATTTCAAAGCGTTGAACGCACATGTCCAGGATGTGCTTGACCCGTTCTTTCTTCAGCCCATCCACCACATAGGCCGATACGCCGGCCAGCATGGCGTCACGTATGGAGATGCTGTCGCTTTGGTCCACGAACATGGCGATGGGCCGCCTGACCAGCCGGCTGACCTGGAACATCTGTTCCAAAACGTCCCGGTTGGGGCTTTCCAGATCGATGATGATGACATCGGGATCGATATCGACGATGCGCTTGAGCAGGTTCGCGGTCTCATTCAGCCACCGCACATGGACATGGCCTGCTTCCCGCAAGCCTTCCTGAATGATTGCCGCCCGCACATGGTTTTCATCGATGATCAGTATGCTCGCCTGATCCATCATGAAATTCCGCCACGCCCCCATCCAACCTTAGCGGACCGCCTCGGCGCGACAAAGAAGACATGATCACGCAGCCTTGTTGTGGGCATGCCGCTCATAGAGGAATCGCAGCACCTGCTTGCGGCAGCGGGCATATTCCGCGGTGTCGGACACTTCCAGCCGGCGGCGGGGCCGATCCAGCCGGACCTCGCAAATCTCACCGATGGTGGCGGAAGGGCCGTTGGTCATCATCACGATACGGTCGGAAAGCAATACCGCCTCGTCCACATCATGGGTAATCATAATGGCGGTGCTTTTGGTTTCGCGATGAATGTCCATCACGCTGTCCTGCAAATGGGCGCGGGTCAGCGCGTCCAGCGCCCCGAAAGGCTCGTCCAGCAGCAATATCTTGGGCTGCATGGCGAGCGCCCGGGCGATGCCGACCCGCTGGCGCATGCCGCCCGACAATTCATCCGGCTTTTTATCCAGGGCGTGGCTCATCTGGACCAGCGCCAGATTGTGCCGCGTCCAGGCATCGCGTTCCGTGGCGGATTTGGTTTTGCCGAACACCTTGTCCACCGCCAGCCGCACATTGGCGTAAGCCGTGAGCCATGGCAGCAGGCTGTGGTTCTGGAACACCACCGCCCGATCGGGCCCAGGCTCGTCCACCACCTGGCCGTCCAGCAGCACAGCGCCGGTGCTGGGCCCCGATAGGCCGGCCACGATGTTGAGCAAAGTGGACTTGCCGCAGCCGGAATGACCAATGATGGAAACAAACTCGCCTTTTTGAATGGCCAAAGAGACATTCGACAAAGCGGTGAAAGGGCCAGTGGCGGTGTCGAAACTTTTTCCCACTTGCTCGATAGTCAGATAACCTTGCATGGATCGCCCCTTCCTAAATCGGACGGCCGGCGATCAACCGGCCGACGAAGCCGATGACGCGGTCCAGCAGAAAACCAATGATACCGACATAGATCAGCGCCAGGATGATTTCGCTGAGCAGCGATGAATTCCAGCCATCCCAGATAAAGAAGCCAATGCCAACGCCGCCCACCAGCATCTCGGCGGCGACAATGGCCAGCCAGGACAGGCCCACCCCGATCCGCAGGCCGGTGAACATGTAAGGCACGCTGGCGGGCAACACGATCTTGAAGAAATATTCAAACCCGTTCAGCCGCAGCACACGGGCGATGTTGCGATAGTCCTCCGGTATTTGGCGAACGCCAACCGCGGTATTCAAGATGATCGGCCAGATGGCGGTGATGAAAATGACAAAGATCGCCGAAGGGCCGGAATCCTTGAACGCCGCCAAGGAAATCGGCAGCCAGGCCAACGGCGGCACGGTACGAAGCACCTGAAAGAGCGGGTCCAAGCCGCGATAAGCAAATGTGCTTTGGCCGATCAAGACGCCTAGCGCTATGCCGCTAACCGCCGCCAGGCTGAACCCGATACCGACGCGCTTGAGGCTGGCCAATATCTGCCAGAACAGCCCCACATCGGTGCCGCCATTGTCGAAAAAGGGATCGCGGATCAGCCCCCAAGTGTCTTTCAGCACCCTGCTGGGCGGCGGGAGCGAGGCGCCTTCGTGGCCGCACAAAAGCTGCCACAGCAACAGCAGAAACCCGATGGTGATCAGCGGCGGCAACAACACCGCTGCGGCATTGCGCATTTTCTCCAGCAGCTTGAGTGAAGCCAGCCACGGCTTGAGACGCGGTTTGCGTTCCACATCACGGAGGATGGTGGTCATTGTCACGCTATCCTCCTTCAAATGCGCTTGATCTTGAGACTGGCGAGATAAGCCTTGGGATTGGCCGGGTCGAAGATCTTGCCGTCAAAGAACTTCTCAACGCCTCGGGAGGTGGACTTGGGAATTTCTTCTTCCTTCACCCCCACCGTCTTGGCGGCTGCGCGCCAGATGTCTTCGCGATTGACCGCTTTCACCAGACCATTGATGTCGGCGTCGGCCGGCATAAAGCCCCAACGCATATCCTCGGTGATGAACCAGGCTTCATGGCTTTGGAAGGGATAGGAGGCAAAATCCTTCCAGAACTTCATCAGATAAGGGAAGTTGTCGACTTTTTTGCCCGTGCCATAGTCAATCGAACCCGAAGTGCGGCCGATAATGTCTTCTTCCGGCACCTTGAAATATTCCCGCCGCGACACGATCTCGCACAATTCCTTGCGGTTCGCGGGACTGTCGCTCCAGCGCTGGGCCTCGATCACCGCCATGGTCAGCGCCTTGGCCGCCTTGGGATTCTTCTCCACCCAATCGCCGCGCATGGCGAAGCTCTTTTCCGGGTGGTCGTGCCACAACTCACCGGTGGTCAGCGCCGTGAAACCGATGCCTTGATTGACCAACTGCGCGTTCCACGGTTCGCCCACACAGAAGGCTTCCATGGTCTTGACCTTCATATTGGCCACCATTTGCGGCGGCGGCACCACAATCACCGAAGCATCCTTGTCGGGATCGACGCCGCCCGCCGCCAGCCAATAGCGCATCCACAAGTCATGGGTGCCGCCGGGGAAAGTCACCGCCACTTTGGGATCGTTGCCGTTCTGCTTCAGCTTGGCGAAAGCCGCTTTCAACTTGGAGGAATCCAGCCCAACGCCCATGCTCTGATAATATTTGGAGACCGAAATCGCTTGGCCGTTGGTGTTCAGCCGCGCCAGGATGTTCATCGGCAGCTTGCCGCTTTTGGTCACTTTGCCCGACGCGATCAGATATGGCATCGGCGTCAGGATATGCGCGCCATCGATTCCGCCATGCCCGCCACCCAGCTCGATATTATCGCGGGTGGTGCCCCACGAGGCTTGCTTGGCCAATTTGACGTCCGCCATCCCGTACTTGGCGAAAAAACCTTTTTCCTTGGCGATGATCAGCGGCGAAGAGTCCGTGAGCGCGATGAAGCCCAGAGTGGCCGTGGTGGTTTCCGGCGCATCTGCGGCCGCCGCCCAAGCCCCGCCCGGCACCACCGCACGCGCGGCGGTCAGGAGCGCGGCACTGCCCGCGGTTTTCAGGATCGTTCTGCGATTGCTGTGTTTCACTGTGTCTCTCCGCTCAATACTTGTAGGCAAGCTGCAGCCAGAAGATGGACTTGTCGGGAAAGCCGCCGAAGCTTGTGCCCGAGCCTTGATAGTTGGCGTATTTCACCAGCACCGAGGCGTTGGCATCGACCGCCAGCTCCGCGCTCGCATCCCACTCGCTGCCGATCCCGGCGCTGAGATTGTCGGTGGTGAAATCGTGATAGGTGATGATCCCGGTCAGGCTTTTCATTTCGACAAAGTCGGCCGGGATGGCGTAGCTGGCCTTGAAATAAAGATCCTTCAGGCCATTGGTGGGCGTGGTGAGGAACATGTCCGCCCAACCATTGAAGATGTGCAAAGTGGCGAGCGGGGTGGCAAAGCCGATGGTGCCGTTGCCTTCCAGCACTTCATAGCCGATCAGACCAGTGGCGCCGGCATAGCTGACGCTGCCCTCGCCCAACCAGTAATTCAGGCTGATGGACAATGGATTGTTGGCATAGTTGGTCTGGTGGGCGATTTCACCCGTCAGTTTGGCGCCGATATCTTGGGGAAGCGCAAAACTATAGTCCGCGCGGCCGCCGTAGGTGGCGGTGGACAAGCGCGAGGCCGCTGTCTGTTGGGACGCAGTGGTGGCGTAAGACGGCGCCTTGAGATCGAGCAGAAAAGTATAACCTTCCAGGCGCAAATTATCGACGCCGATATAGACGGCATCCATCACATGGCTGTCGCTCTTGAAGTAATTGGCCTGGCCGGTGGCCGCCGGGTTGGTGTTGGATGGCAGAGGAATGGCGGGGCCATACACGCGATTGACGCGATAGAGATAGGCGTAGGTGAAAGTCAGGTCGGTGATGGAGGTGTTGACCGCTGACAGCGAGTCATAGGTCTGTTCATGCTGACGCCATCCGGCATTGCCGACATAACGCTGATTGCCGATCAACAGCCGCTGGCGGCCGATGGTGAATTTGGTGTCGAAGTCGGAAGCGTAAGTCAGGGTCAACCGGTTGAGCGCCGTCATAGACGGATCGGCAATCGTGGGATAAGCGGTCTTGCCGTTGCGGGTGCTGTTGTAAGTGGCGCCGCCGACCGTCCAGATCTGGTCGAAATCGAAACCCAGCTGGAGGCTGTTCCAGTAGCCTGTGTCATAGCCCAGCCGTGCGCGAATGGTGTTGGCATTCGCATCCAGCGTTTTGCTGGCGTCGGTAACGGTTTCATACCGCGCGCGCAGATCAATCACCGCCCTGCCCTGGGCGATGATACCCACCAGCGGCAGTTCGGCATGCGCCGTCATGGTGGAACAAAGAAAAACCAAAACGCCCAGCGAGGCGCCCTGTTTCGACAACAAACGCATTCAATCCCCCTTCTGCCGGCCCGAGAGCGGGCCAAAAAAGAAAAGGCGCCTGGCCAGCGATACCTCGCTGATCAGACGCCTTTGTCCGTGTGGGACCCCAAGGTCCCGCTAAAACTGAAATGGGTCGCCCTTGACCCTCAGAAGCAGACTCGCCTCTGTTTCATGATCCTTGCTCGATCGATTGCTGCGCCGCAATAGTTATATGAAAGATAAGTGATATTTCTTGCCGCGCTGCACAATCACTGTGCAGCGCGGTCAGCAAAGCGGCAGGCTTTGCTCAGAAGTTGAGCGCTTAGGCGAACGCCGCCGATTGGGTGGCAAGCCGTTTAGCGCGATCATTCGCAAAACGCTCGATCCCTTTGAAGATCGATTCCGGATCAAGATGCGCTTCGGCAATCACGTCGGCTTCCAATCCGCCGGTCAGCCACTGATTGTCCCAATCCGACGTCAGCGAATAGGCATCGGTCAGCGGCCCCAGATTGCGCACGGGCATCACCCGCCGCGTGCCGGTGCTCACCACCATGGCGTCCACCAGGGTTTCCGGCGGCAGCACGGAGTCGCGATAGGCTTGGGGCTGAAGGTCGAACAGTTCCTCACTGACGGCGGAAATGATTTTCACATTGATGCCCGCTTGCTCCAGCCGCGGTAGAATCTTGACCAGATTGACGGTGGAGCTGGCGCCTTGCGCGATCACCGTGCCGTGCTTGGGCTTGCCGGGCGTAAAATCGCGGATCACATACAGGCCTTTTGCCGCCGCCAGCGGATCGCTGTCCGCGAATTTGCTGCGGTCGGCCACGGGATTGTCCGGGCGCGCCACCTCAATGATGATGATGCCGACTTTGGGATCGCGGGCGGCGACCTGCGCGGCGGCAAAGTAAGCGGGCGCGACGTCGTTATAATCCCAGAAATTCAGGTGAATGACCTGCCCGCGGGGGAAAAGCCTCCACACTTGGGGCGCGAAGATGCCGAAATGCGTGCGTCCGTCGGCGGCGGTCTCCGGCCCGGAATGTCCCACCAGAATGTGCAGCACGCCCATGCGGAAGCGGCTGTCTTGGCTCTGCTGGCTCCACACCCGCGCCGGCGTGTACATCAAGGGCGTGAAGGCGCCATAGGTGCCGCTGAGCGCCCACACGCCTT
>Ga0068871_100001926_pt1 | contig 14040 bp, 32 predicted proteins | sample KBSMisM72_FD_72750 | JGI IMG/M metagenome (GOLD analysis project Ga0068871, IMG submission 72750) | Miscanthus rhizosphere microbial communities from Kellogg Biological Station, Michigan, USA - KBS Miscanthus M7-2 | ecosystem: Host-associated > Plants > Roots > Rhizosphere > Soil ... | reverse complement strand
AGTCCAGTGGCCAAGATCGAATTCACCCCTCGCGCTGATGCGGTGTTCCCGAGTGAGGATGCGCCGGGGGTTGTGGACGCAGCGTTCTCGGACTGCAAGCAGACGAAGCATTCGGCAGAGGTCGAGGCCGAGGTAGACCGCCTGCTTGGCATCCTGCCGGTTGCGCTGGCGGTTATCGCCACGGTGCTGGCATGAACGCCCTCCGTTCCATCCCTCCCTCGATCCGCGAAGAGCTGCGCATCGCCCTGCTGTGCCTTGGCACCGGTTGCGGGCTCGCGTGCGTGTTCCTGGCGATTTATACGTTTCTTTCGGTGGTCACGCCGCGATGATGACTGATCTGGAAATTCTCAAGGCCGCGCGTGAATTGATCACTTCGCCGGCGCGCTGGACGCAGTTTTTCATGCTCGCCGGACTTCTCACCGGCCTGCTCGGCATCAAGTTTCCGACGCTCGAATTTTGGATCGTATCGGCGCTGATCTACGGCGCCTTCCTGCTCGGGAGGTTCGTGCAGCAATGACTCCGCGCCAGCGCCAAGAAGCCATCTCCCACTGGGGCGTCCTCTGGTTCCTCTACGCCCACGGATTCAGCGGCTGCCTGAGTTACGCCAAGACGCGCGGCAAGTCGTCGGAGTGGGCGGCGAGGCTGATGGCGGCACTGATGCGGAGATTCCCCATCGCATGAACCTCGAAACCTGCTACCGCGAGTTCCAAAACCTTCTCACCCTGCGCCGGCTGCGGCTGGCATTGGAGCCTTCAGTGACGACTCTCACGCTCGACGAACTCTCATCCGGCGCGGTGATCGACTTCCGCGAAGAACGCGACCGCCGCTGGATCGAGCAGCACATGGTCAAGCGGTGCGCGATTCTGGCGATCACGCCGGGGACGTATCAGCTTGCCGTGCGGCTTGCGCTCAATGCGCGGCACTCTGGGGCCGATCCCGAGCAGGCGTTGCAGGCCGGGGTGAACTACGCGACGCGACACCAGGTGCGCGGGCCGCGTGACGATGGCCCTCTGGAGGCTGCGTGATGGCTTCCGCCCCGACCAAGGACGTGCGCGACGCCGAGCGCAAGGAGATGTTTCTGCGCACGTGCACGCACTTCAACGGCGTCCAGCATGACGCATGCCTGGCAGGCCAATGCTATGACGCGCTGAAGCAAGGCGACCGTGTGCTGCCGTGCGCGCCAGTATTCGCCGACAACGCGCACGGCCGCTCTGTCGCAACGTGCGAGAAGTTCCAGCAGCAGACGCAGCGCGATCTTGAAGAGCGAGACGCCGAGTTCGAGCGCGCCATGGAGCGCATGCGTCTGGTGATGCCGGTTGTGCGCGAATGGCGCAACAAACCGCCGCGCGGCAAGCAAACCACAATCGATTGCCCAACCGGATGCGGCTGCCAGCTGCATCTAACGCAGTCGTCCTACAACGGACACGTGCATGGCCATTGCTCCACGGCCGGCTGCGTCAGCTGGATGGAATGAGAATGACGATCCTACTCGCCATCGTCGCCATGCTGGCAATCAGCGCCATCCTCTACAGCCGGCGCGAGCGTCCATTCGTCGACGACCTTCGCACCGTGCCGCAGGAGCCGGAAGCGCGCATGCACCTCTGGCGCGAACGCAGCGATGCGCTGATCGGCACCAACACCGGCGCAGCACTGGAACGAGCAGCGAAAGGCGCCGACGCCAAGGACTGGATGCTCCGCCGCGCCAAGATTCTCGCCAAGCGCCAGGACAGCATCCAGAAGGGCTACGTCGTGCCGCTACAGCTTGCCGAGCGATTCGGCGATGCCGCGCCAGCACCGAAGCTGCGCGTTGTGCAGGTCGAACCGCTGCGGTCGATACGGACGGCGTTTGTGCCTAAGGCGGATGTGCCGGTGATCGTGAAGAAAGCAAAGCTTTCGCTGGCGCGCTGAATTCCAAATTTCTCAGGAGAGTTTTCGATGAAGGCTTATTGGCTCACGTTCTCCGATGGTTCGCAGGCTTGCTGCGAGGGACAAAGCGAATACGACGCGAAGATCATCGCGGAGAAGCTTACCGGCAAGACTGTCGCCGGCGGGCAGTATAGCGAAATCGCCGCGAAGGGCCTGCCATATCCGGCATCACCCGTGATCTGGCAGCACAAGCACCCAGTGAACGGCGTTTGCCCGACCTTCTGCCTGCGTCCGACCGAATGCGCGGGACACAGTAGCTGTCCGCGAAATCGCAGCTGCTGCGATTGATCACTTCCCCAACCGGACGGCCAGTAATCGCGAGGCAGGGCTTTGGCCGTCCGGTTTTTCTTTCCATAGGAGTTGCACATGTCCGCATCAACACGGGTTTACAAAGTCGCCGGCGCAGACGGCAAGCCGCGCTACATCGATTGCGCCACGCGCGCGCAGGCCGTGCAGCACGTCTATGCGCCGGTCGTGGAAGGTCCGCTCACGGGTTCGCAGGTTCGCCTTTTGATGAAGGAAGAGCCGGACGCGATCGAGGTCTTGGCCAGGAGTGCGGCATGAACGCCATGGCCGAAGTCCACCAGTTGCCTACCCAGGGCCGCAGCCTCACCGCGGCGAACGTCCGCGAGCATGTGAACCTGATTCAGGAAGTCATGCAGGCGGTTATGAAAAAGGACACGCACTACGGCGTGATCCCCGGCTGCAAGCTGCCATCACTATACAAGGCCGGCAGCGAGGTGTTGCTTGCGACCTTCCGGATCGCGGTGAGCGTGCACGTCGACGACCTCTCGACTGATGACGCCATTCGCTATCGCGTGCGCACGGTCGGTACTCACCAGGGCACCGGCATCGTCGTCGGCGAAGGCATCGGCGAATGTTCCTCGAACGAGGAAAAGTACAAGTGGCGCAAGTGTTGGACGAAGGAAGAGTTCGATGCCAATCCGGAAACGCGCCGGCGGCTCAAGTTCACTCGCAACGGCAAGGAAATGCAGATTCGCACCGAGCCTGCGGACCTGGCCAACACGGTGCTGAAGATGGCGAAGAAGCGCGCGCAGATCGACATGACGCTGACTGCGACTGCTGCATCCGATTGCTTTGCCCAAGATTACGAAGATCTGCCGGAAGAGTTGCGCGAGGTCGCCGAGTCGGAACCAGTGCCGTCTGCGATGGACGATGCATTCAAGGACTGGCGCGCCAAGATCGACGGCTGCAAAACGCCTGACGAGTTCGCCGCGGCGTGGAAGGAAATGACGCCGCCAGTGCGCAGGGTGATGGCCGATTACGTGAAGCAGGCGAAGGCGAAGGCCATCGCAGTGCCCACGCAAGCCGAACAGGCAAGCGAGGAAACGCCGTGATCATCTACCAATGCGCGCAGGGATCGCCAGAGTGGCATCAGGCGCGCTGCGGCGTGATCACCGCCAGCATGTTCGGCGTGATACGCAAGCGCGTTGGGTGCCTGACTGATCAGCAGCAGCGATTCGTCGATGCGGTGCGTGCCGGCCGCGACGAGAAAGGAGCGATGGCAGCAGCGGGCTACAAGACCAAGCCGCGCGCCGAAGGCATCGAGCGCGCGCTGGCCGGCGAAGTGGTTGGCGAGTATTCGGACGCTGCCAAGGACTATGCCTTCCGCTTGGCAGTCGAACGAATCAGCGGCGAACCTCTAGACGAACAGTTCCAAACGTTCGCCATGCGCCGCGGGCATGAGCTCGAGCCGGACGCACGCTTCGCTCATGAGATGGCCGCGGGCGTCACTGTGGTTCGCGCGGGATTCGTCACGACCGACGACAACGCCTTCGGCGGCAGCGCCGATGGTCTGATCGGCGAGGACGGCGGCAGCGAATACAAGTGCCTGATCGATCCGGCCCGGCTGCGCCAAGTGCTGATCGACAACGACACCTCCGAGTTCACGGACCAGGTGCAAGGATGCCTCTGGCTGAGCGGCCGCAAGTGGTGGCACTTCGCCCTCTACTGCCCCGCGCTCGCGCCCATCGGAAAGGAACTCTGGTGGCGCGAGTTCAAGCGCGACGACGACTACATCGAACGCATGGAGTCGGATCTGGTGCAGTTCAAATCACTGGTCGATGAGAACGAGCGCCGCCTGCGCGACGACGTGCGGATTGCTGCATGAACCAACACACCGCCAACACGAAGTCATCCCGCATCAGAAGCGCTCTGCGCAAGCTCGGCCGCGCAACATGCATGCAGCTGGCTTGGGAAAGCGGTATCGCCGTGCGCGATGTGCAGAGCATCGTCCCGGCGTTGCTCAGGCACGGCTCCGCAAAGTTTGGAGGCGTTGCCAATTTCCACCACGGCGACTGCGGCAGATTTCCCCATATTTACGAAGCTGCGCGCACCACCCAAAAGAGGGCTAGCTAATGAACAGTCAAACGACAGCACGGACGGCGGGACCAATGGCGAGACTGGAAAAAATCTGCGCCGCCCATGATGAACTGGTGAAGGCTCTGATCGAATACCGCAAGGCGCAACGCCAGATGCGCGACAAATGGGCGGAAGGCGACGACAACGTAAAAGCCACGCTGTGGAAAAACCTGCACGCGTGTGAACAGTTGGCAGATGCCGCACTCGCAAAGGCTGGCGCATGAACAGTCAATGGCAGCCAATCGAAACTGCGCCGAAGGGTAAGAACCTCTTGGTTGCCTACCTGAACAAGCTGGGAAAGTGGCGGATCGTCAAGGCGCATTACTACGCGGAAGGCACGCTGCAGTGGGACGACAACGATTGCATGTATTACGCCATGGGCGGCGACAGCGACGAGGAATTCGCGCCTGCTGGCTGGTACGAATGCACTGAAGTCCACGACCACATCTTGCCTACCGATGAACCGCCCACCCACTGGATGCCCCTACCGGAGCCGCCGAAATGACCACTCAAACGCGCGAACAGCCGAACACGCCTGAGAGTGGGGTCTGATATGAAATACGGAACGCTGCCAATTGACATGGGATTGATCGAACTGGCGCCGAAGGAGGTCTGCTATTACCTCTATCTGCCGCTGAGCATGCCGAATCAATCCGGCTACCTGCGACCGCGCCGGCTGGCTTTCTGTGACCCGATCATTGAGGCCATCGCCACGGGCCCGGATCGAGGCAGGTTCTATCAGGAACACGTCTACATCACGGTCAAGCGGATGTTTGTCGGCGGCGGTGTCACGCCGAACCGACCCGGCTGGCACGCGGACGGATTTGGAACCGACGACATCAACTATGTCTGGTACGACTGCGTACCCACGATTTTCAACAATTCCGAGTTCGTCATCACTAACGACCATCATAAGTCGCTCGAAGAATTCAGTGCTCAGGCGTTGCCGGTGAACGATCGCGTGTATCCAGACCGGCATCTGCTGCGGCTCGATCAATCGTGCGTGCATCGAGTCGGCGAGATTGAACGCCAGGTCATGCGCACGTTTATCAAGGTTTCGATTTCCAAGAGTCGCTACAACTTGGAGGACAACTCGCACAACTACGAAATTGATTACCGCTGGCCAATGTTCTCGCGCTCCGAGGTCCGCAACGACCCGCACAAGGCGCAGCAGGATTCAGCGACACCGCAAAGCAAGTTTGTTTCACCTGACGACCACTTCATTTAGTAAGGCCACCGCATGAACCTCTCAGCTGTTCGCGCTCTCACCATCGCCCTCGTGGTCAACGGCACCCCACACCAAGCCACGGAGCTGCACTTTCAGCGTTCCGGTGCAGTCGCCTCATGGTGGGACGAGGGTGGAGTAACGAGGGTGTGTAGGCCGGTGGAGGGGTGGGTGTGGGATGGCACGAGCGCGAACATCTCTTGTGGCTCAGTGGTCGGCGATGAAATTTACCGGGGAGGGTTTGAGTCGTGAAGTTGAGATTCACGAAGGAATGGCTAGCCAAACACCTAGCCGAGGATGGCGATATTCCCGCATGTCCGCATTGCGGAGCCATGGCTGGGGCTTGTCTTGATTACCCCAACTGCCCAATGGGCAACCAACAGAAGACAGCAATGACGACGATAGTGAAAGTTCATGTGAATGGCAAATACCGCGCAACCGTGACTCAAGACGACCGCGAGCCGGTGATTGTCGAAGGCAACTACAACGGCGGATCGGGCGAGAAATCTTTCTACCTTCCGCATCCGGCCAAGGGAACATTCGTTGTCTCCGAGGAATACGTCAAGGACGGCGACGAACGGCCGGCCGGGTAAGCATTTGGCGGGGCACGGGTGACGTGCGGGGCTGTGGTGGATGACGTGATTCTGTTTTCTAACTTTGGAGGCTAGCGTGGACGTTAAGCGGATCTACTCAAGTGACACCAATGTCAGCAAGTACGTGTTTGACTTCGATACGTCCGTTGCTGAGGCCGTGCTGTACAAGTACCCGACCTACGAGGAACGCACCGTCATCTGCTGCTCAACACAGAGCGGGTGCCCGGTAGGGTGTCGATTCTGCGGCGCTGGCGATACCTTCGTTCGGTCCCTGACGGCCGATGAAATCGTGTCCCAGGTTGAACACCTGTTCGCGGATCGCGGGATCGACACCGCGGCCGTGAAGCGGTGCCAGATCATGTTCATGAGCATGGGCGAGCCGCTGCTGAATATCAAGCACCTGACTGCGGCCATCCACGAACTGTACAAGCGATTCCCGCGCTTCGCGCTCCTGATCAGCACCAGCGCGCCCGACATCGACTATCAGCGCGTGCGCGACTTCTCCGTCGAGGTTCCAACGGTCGGCCTTCAGTTCTCCGTGCATGAAAGCACCGACGAGGCGCGGGACAGGCTCATTCCGTTCAAGCGAAAGTTGAACCTTGAGCAGATCGCCGATGAAGGCGAAAAGTGGCACGCGGCAACCGGCCGGCAACCGTTCTTCAACTACTGCGCCCACGAAGGCAACGTTTCTGAGGCGGACGCGCTAAGCCTGTATTCGCTTTTCAATCCGCACGTCTGGCAAGCAACTATTTCCGTCGTTTGCGAACGTGATGAATCCGTAGCGGCGGCCAATGCGCGGCAACGCGAGCTTGCGCAGGGATTCATGCAGCGGTTGATGGGTTACGGCTACAGCACGCGCTGCTTTGATCCGGCTGGGCAAGACGACATCGGCGGCGGCTGTGGGCAGTTGTGGTTCGTGCAGGACTGGATGCGGAAAAACCCGGAGCTTGCGCATCCATCCATCGGGCGCGGCAAGCCGGTAATTCACGCGCCGCGAATCATCTAGCCGCCACCCAACCACCCATGCGGCCCTCTATGGGCAGCATTTGGATGGAGCGCGAACATCTCGCAACTGGAGGAACAGAGGTAACTAACGATGCACATTTCACTTTGGCACTCACCATACAACGGCGGCTGGATTGGATTCGACCAAAAGAAATGGCGTCACTTCACGTCGAAGGGCTGGCGATATTTCATGGCCGGTTGGAAGCGGCCAACGTTGTACTGGTCATTCCTCGGGTTCTACGGGCACATCACTTTGCAATCGTGGCCGTTCGGAAAGAATCCGGGCGACAAGTATAAAAAGTACACCCCACCCACCGCCTGATGTTCCCACCGATCTGAACTACTGGAGCTTGGAATGAGTACCGAACATGTAACCGCTGAAGGCGTTCACCTGATCGACTCGTGGAAAGCGGCGCAACAAGAACTTGAGCGCGCAAGGAGTGCAGTCAACAGGGCCAGTTGCGAGTTGTCGAATGCGGCAAGCGCTCTGGCCAAGTGGATGCTGCCGACGGACTGCATGCCGGGCGAGAAGATTTGCGTATGGCACCTCGATTCTCTAATCCAGGTTCAGGCACCCGACAACTCCGCCACCCCTGCAATACGTGATCCGGTGATTTCGATTCGGAAACGCGGCAAGCAATATCTGTGAACCACCCGCGCTCGTGACCACCGGACAGAGGAGAGGGAGAGAGTGAAACAGTATCAGCTTTGCATCGAAAACATCGGCGGAGACGTTTACACGCTGATGAGCAAGGGGCATCACGACATCCATGAATTCATGCGTGCTGTGCGCGAGACCTACCAATGGCCGCTTGGTGTGCCGGAGCACATCTGGATGCGTGCGGTGCCTAGCCACGATCCATCCTACCGGTGCCTGTATCGCGAAGCCGAGAAAGGAGCGCGCGGTGCGTGGCCTGCGACATACGTCAGTGAGGCGTACTCGTGCAACGGCGACACCTACGAACAAAAGTTTCCCCAAGGATAACCAATGAACAGCAAGTGTGAGGCGCTACTGCCCTGTCCGTTTTGCGGCGGGGAGGCTAAAACATACACGGACTATTCTAGCTCACCCTATGCGGCTAACGAAATGGGCTTGGGTCAGCCTGCCGGAGCCATTCATAGCACCAGATACGACGTCAGATGCGGCAGCTGCTACTCACAGGCTTCCGGCGTAAGCGAGCAAGTAGCTGTTGAACGCTGGAACCGTCGCACCCCTGTCCCAACTCCACGAGCGCAGATGGATGGAGCGCGCACAGCTCGCGTAGTTGATACCGGCGTTCTGCTGGACCTTGCCGATCAGTGGCGCGACGAGTTTCGCAATGGGCATGGCCATGCAGCGGCGTTCAAGCTTGCCTCCGATACGCTGTACGGAATCGTTGAGTCCCTTAGCACCCCAGTGGTTCCGGATGAAACGGGTTCGGATAAAGCGCGAACAGCCGGACATGCTGAGGAACCGGGGCTTGATCTGAGCGCCGAGTACTTGGATGGGCTGTGGAGAGCACTCGGGCATCAGCAGCAATGCGATGAGGATGGCGTCATGTGCGAGGTTTCCAGACAAGCGGTTGATGAGGCGCGCACGGTACTCGCGGAGCTTCGCCGCTTGCGAGATGTTCGCGCTTCATCAGAAGAATCGCACAAAGGAGAGCAGGCATGAACCGCACAGACCAGGATTTTGACCCTCGGGAAGTTTGGGCAGCGCAGCAAGACGAGGATGAGGATACATGTATCTGTTGTGGTGACTACGCAACCATTCGCCAAACAGATAGCGGGCGCTATTGCCTTAGCTGCGGCCAGTTGCAAGAGAATGATTGAGCCATGACCCATCAAGCCGAAGGTTCGCAGAGAACGCCGGTCGATCAGTGGAAACACGATGCATTGGCGCTGCTGGAAATCGCCAAGGTTGCGCAACAGGCGCTGGCCGATGCTGAAGCCGAACGTGACGCCCTACGCGAACAGCTTCAGTCTGCGAAGGCATCCATCGACAACGCCGTCCTCGGCATGAACACCGCCAGCGCCGAATGGGCAAAGGTCGTTGACGAAAACGGCAGGCTACGCGAGCAGCTGGCCGCCATGAAGGCGTCGCGGGATGCGTTGCGGGAATTCGTTCAAAGTACAAATTGCACATGTTGGGGTGAAGTAAAAAACGTCGGCTGGCATGGTAAGCAATACGCAAATACGTGTCGTCGTTGCAAATTACTCGCAGCCATCGCAGCCGCCAAGCCTTAAGGAGAGTGGTGTGATTGAACTACGAACCAAGATTGAAGATTGCGCGCCGGAAGATTGCGACAACAAGTTTGTGCATGACGCCCTCGCCGCCCACGCCTGGGACATGGCGCATCGGGAATGGTGGCTGAAGGATCACATGGAGCAGTTCCCGGAGGAAGTAACGCCACGCAGCGCAGTGAAATGGATCGAGCAGCGCGCCTCGGAAATCCACGCCCGGCTGATGAAAGGGGAAACGATATGAAATTCAACTTGCCAGTGCCGCTGCCAGATGACGACGAAGGTCTGCGAATCGGCAATGTATACCGCTGCCACGGTGGCGGGAAAACTCGCTACTGGATTGTTGTCGGCCTGGATGATCGTGCGGTGAACCTGCTAGGCGTGAATGCCAATGGCGAAGTCAGCAGCACAGCCAACTACGGACGCCATGTTTTCGATCCCTCGAACGGCTTTCGTGGGCGCCATCTGATCGGCTTCTGTGCTGGCGTGACTGCGCTCAACCTAGACGTGAATTGGATGGACCAGCCATGACCACCGCCAAGACACTGGCAGTGCGCATGTGTGGGTTGTGGAAACACGCGGCCCAGGTAGTGAGCATGCGACACAAGATTGGCTCCCGTATCAAGGGGAACCTAGCAAACAGGCGGCCATCAGCATCATGCGAGATTTGCCGACCTACAACGGTGACATTCAGTACCGTATCCGCAAATACGTGAGGCAACAACCATGAACAAATGGATTCAGTTTGTTCCAGAGTCCGAGCTTGTGGAAGGTGAGTACTACTTTTTGGCTAAGAAGGTTGGCGCTGGAGTGCATTCTTCGATCGTGCTTTACGGTGAAGGTTTGAGCGGAAAAAGGCAGTGGACGGTAAAGCCAGGAATTGCTGTTAAAGCGGTATGTGACGAAAAATTTAGAAGCACTCTCCGCAGCAATGCTAACTATGTCGCGGTGAAGATACCAAGCGACGCCGAGAATAGATGGAAAGCCAGAACCCCGCGGAGTAGGAGGCAGCCATGAACGACGTGAAACCCGAAGGCAAGACGGAATATGTCGAATACAAAGACCGACCGATCTGTGTGGACTGGACAGACGGCGAACCAAGCCTTACCGACTTACACGGAAACGAAATCTACGATCCTTTGTTTTGCGAGGAGTTGAAGGAGCGCCGCAATGGCTAACTTGCCGGAGGATCGTGCGTACTACAACGCGCAGAACGGTATCCATGAACCTATGTGGCCCCGCTATCTATTCGTCGCAGCCGTGGCGTTTGGACCGTACATCTACTACTGGTGGAACTCATGAACACAACGATTGGGCCAACCCATAAGGAAGTCCAGCAGCACTGCCAAAAACTGCGCGGCAAGCACTACCACATCGAGCCACTGGATCGTGAATCGATCGACCTTTTGACAGTTCTGGCAAATCAGCGTGACTTGGCAGAAAAACAGCTAGCAGGGTTACGCGAGCGGCTTCAGTCTGCGGAGAAATCCATCGTACTCGGCATGAACACAACGGAAGACGACTTTCAGCACTTTCTGGACTACTCCGGCCTGCGCCTAAAGACCGAACTAACGCAGGAAGATTTGCGCAAGGCGTATTATCACGGAGCAGATGTGGATGAAACGGCCAGCCCACCCCAGCCCACCCCCGCTGACAGCACGACGGATAAGCTGGCGAGGGCGCTGCGTGAGGCGCATACACTAATGGGTCCAGTGCGGCCAAAATGTTGCCAAGGTTGCGAATACGAATGGGATGAGGCGCTGCGCATTATCACAGCAGCCCTAGCCGAGTACGACGCCAAGCAGCAGGGGACGGATGACGGAATTCGCACCTGTCCTGAATGCTCGGCTGATCTGCTGTATGAATGCCCGGCCTGCTCAGCAACGAACTTTCCAACGACGCCATCTCAGCCGCCCGATGTTCGCGGGGATGCGAAAGATGCGACCTATCCGCTGGATTTCGTTGACGCGTGGAACGTAGCAAATCACCGCAAGGCCAATTCAAACTTGGCGCGCTGCTTCCTCGCTATAGCCACGACAAGCAAAGGGGAAGGTCATGATTGAACTACTGAGGGCGCTGCTGGCGCGCTGGCGAACTGGCCATGAGGATGAGGCGGCTGCTGAATACTACTATCGGCAGCACCTTGCGAACGAACTCTCCGCCATCCTGCGCGATCATTCTGGTGAAGCGCGAAAAGCTGAAGTGGATGAAACTGTGGCCGATTGGTGCTTCACCGCAGACGTGTGCGCTGTGCCTCACTGGATCATCTACCCTGGGCTTGGCAACTACGAGGGCATGTTTGCGAGAGTGTCAGATTGCGACATGGCTCAGGCAATTTGCAAAGCGCATAACGCAGTCGTTGCCGAGATGCGTGGTCGGTTCGATGAACTGCAACGCTGCTTCGATATGGCGCTGGAGGAGTGGGACATCGAGTATGCAAATCGAACAAAGCTTGAGGAAGCTGCGCGCAGCAACCCCACCCCCACAGAAGCGAGCGGTTCGCGCTCATCCGAGCCGGATGCGGCGATGTGGAGGGCTGCTGAGGCAAAAGTACTGTACGAATATGATGGCGAAAATCCCGAAGGCCGCGAGTTCGACGAGGATCTGTTCGACATGTGCCGCAAAGACGACTACGCAGGCATCTACAAGCGCATGAAAGAGAAGATCGAACAGCGCGCGCGAGAGTTGGCTAAGGGTAAGGAGGCGATGTGAAGGACAAATTGCAGATCCCCGCGCAAGTCATGTGGCTCGAAGCCGCGGATGTCGCCAGGATGATCGGCTACAAGAACGCCGACTCGTTCCTGCGTGACGTCGCGTGCTCGCCCGGGTTTCCTCAGCCGTCAACTGCGCGCGATCGGGGCCGACCACGCTGGAACGCGCAAGAGGTGCACGAATACATGCTGGCTCGGCGCATCAATCAAGCCGCTTAGCAATGTCGCTGGCCGATTCGTTGTAGTAGAACATGAGGCTGCGCACGTCGCGGTGTCCAATCACTCGGGCCAGCTGCAACACGTCCAGCTTCTTTGACAGCCGCCATATCGCTTCGGCGCGCGAGTCGTGAAACCGCAGATCCGTCCCTGCTCTCGCCTTCGCCTTGCGGAATAGCGCATCGCGCACAGCCGGTTCGATTCCGAAACCGGGACCCACAAGCTTCAGGATTTCCACCGCCCGGGTGCTGAGCGGAACCTGGCGCGCGTCCCCGTTCTTTGTCTTCGGCAGATCCACGTAGCGCGCGGCAAGGTGAATCGTCTCCAGCCGCAGGCTCAATATCTCCCCTGCCCGCATGGCTGTCTCGATGGCGAACAGGAACGCCAATGCCACGCGCTGCGACGTGTTCTCGGGCTTGGCCGGCCAGATGTAGCCGAGCGCCATGCAGATCCGGGTGATTTCATCGTCAGTGATTCGGCGTCGGCGCGGGGGTGGCTGCTTCGGTCGGCGCACGTCACGCATCGGGTTGTCGCGCAGCCAGTGCCACTCCCGGCGCGCGATCTCGAGGACGGAGCTGAGCAGGTTCATTTCGCGGTAGACGGTCCCGGGCGCCACCTCGCGCAACCGGTCGTCGCGCCACTGAGCAATGGCCGGCGTGGTCAGCTTGTCCATGCGTAGCTGCGCGACCGGTGCCTTGGCCATCGCGGTGATCCGCAAACGCTCCCAGCGCGCGCCCTTGCGCCCGGGCGAGACTTCCCTGGCGTAGCGCCGGAGCGCGTCGCCTAGCGTCGCGGTGCTCGCCTTGCTACCCTTGCCGGCACGCAACTCGGCCTCGCGCTCCTGCGCCCACTGGCGAGCTTCTACGCGGGTCGAGAACGAGCGAGATTTGGACGGATGCCCGGCGATTCTGATGCTTGCGCGCCAAGAGTCGTCACGGCGGAAAATGGACGCCATAGCGGTGCAGTTTGCGGTGCAGTTGGCGTCGGAGTATATCGGCTTAAGTCGGATATTGTCGCCTGGTGAAAGTGCCTCATTGCGAGGCGTGGCCTAGAGAAGTCGGCAATTGTCGGCGCGCGTCGGCAGATGTCGAAAAGGCGTGCATCGCCCTCCACCGGCACCAAGTCTTCCAAACCTTTCAGTAACTTACGAAGCACGCGGTGCAGTTTCTACAGCAGCTGCAGCTTTCGCCGCCTCCTTCTTCTCCCACTCTCGCGCACGACGGGCAGCTGCGCGCCGCAGCTTGCGTTTCCGCTCATGCTCAGCGGTGTAGTGGGCTTGGAGGTCTTTCGGGAGGATGCGGAAGCGGTAGGAGGTCATGTGGCGATATTGCATCGCCGGTGTCTAAGGGGTTAGGACTATGGCGGACTTTCACCGAACGCGATCGGCGAGACGTAATACTCGTTATCGTCGCCGTCGAGCTCGATTGCCGCGTCCAGATTGCCGATCATGAAGGTGCGGCACAGGCGCTGCTCGCTGATCGTGCTGGCGTCGATCGTTGAAGGCGGGCCATGTCGCGTACTGCTATCGTTGTTCCGGCGCAGATAGGTCGGGATCAGTGCGACGCGATCTTCCTCGGTGAACGCGTACATCAGCGTTTGGAAGTCGGCCTGATCAGCGCGCGGCCCGATGGCTTCCACTTCCGTCATCGGCGTGATGTTGAACGCCGGCGCCTGGTACGCCTTGATGGCGAACGGCGAGTTCTGGTTCTGATGGCCCTTGCGCTGTAGCAACCCGCCTTGCAGGGAAATCTTCACGTTC